>JABLTO010049391.1_pt1 | contig 10421 bp, 7 predicted proteins | sample 7160091 | NCBI WGS metagenome assembly JABLTO01 (sample SAMN14651225, study PRJNA627086) | human gut metagenome | isolation source: feces | host: Homo sapiens
CGGGCGCGCCTGTGCCGGGCGGGCCTGAGCCGGACGCGCCGGCGCGGGCTCTTCCGCGACCGGGATCGCTTCATCCTCATCATCAAAAAACTCGTCGTCGTCATCGTACGGACGGGTCATTTTTTTCAGTTCATCCAAAAATCCCATTCGGGACCCCCCTTTTACGTGCCGGCGGCGCCGTGCCGCTGCACTGATCTCTGTGGAGTGAGCCGAAGCAGCGCTCAGTGCTGGGAATAATCCCGCGCGCCAAAGATCGACGAGCCGACGCGCACCATGTTCGCGCCGGCGGAAATGGCGTCTTCAAAGTCTCCGCTCATACCCATGGACAGAAAATCCATAGAAACATTATCGTATTTTTTTCTGCCGATGTCAACAAAAAGCTCGTGCATTTTCGTAAAATATGCATGATTTCCGTCGGAAGTTTCTGCCACGGGCGGGATCGCCATCAGGCCGCGCACGCGAATATGCGCGCAGCCGGCGGCCGTTTCCAGCAATTGCGGCAGGGCGGCGGGGTCCACGCCGCTCTTGGCGGCCTCGCCGCCGATGTTCACTTCGAGCAGGATGTCCTGCACGATGCCCTGCCCGGCCGCGCGCTTTTCAATCATGGCCAGAAGCTCGGGCGAGTCCACCGACTGGATGAGATCGACCTTCCCCACGACCTGCCGGACCTTGTTCGTCTGCAGGTGGCCGATGAAGTGCAGCGGCGCGCCGGTGTAGGCGTCCTGGGCGAGCTTTTCGGTCATCTCCTGCACGCGGTTCTCACCGCAGGCGTCGATCCCGGCGGCGACGGCCTCGCGCACGCGCGCGGCGTCGTTCATCTTTGTCGCTGCCACGAGCGTGATGTCGGCGCCCGTGCGGCCCGTCTGGCGGGCGGCGGCGTCGATGCGCGCGCGGATGGCGGCAATGTTTTCGGCAATGGTGCCCATAGTCGGTGGTGCCTCCTTATTTTACGACCTGCCCGTTGGACAGGCCCTTGCCGGTGACGACGATCTCGTTGCCGGCGCGCAGGGCGTTGCTCTCCGCGCTCTGGGCGACGAGACAGTAGTCGCCGGTCTGATAGATGATCTCGATCGGTTTTTTCTCCAGCTGCGCCGCCGTGACGACGTAGACATACGCCTGCCCGTCGTCGTCCATGTGCACGGCCTTGAGCGGCACGCGCAGGCCGGTGTGCTCGCTGTAGACCACGTCGGCCGTCGTTTTGCGCATGGCCAGCGTGTCAGCCAGTGCTGCGTTGCACGCAAACACGACGGCGACCTTGCCGCTGTCGTCCGGCTCGCTCTTGCTCAGCACGATTGCCGAGACGGTGCTGTTGTAGTGCTGCGGAAAGTCGAGCGCGGCGCTGCCGCCGAGGTTCAGGCGGTCGGCGTCGGCCTTGTTCATGACGGAGGCGAAGTACCACTTTTTCGCCGTGACGAGCTTGCCGATGGCGTTGGCGGGCGTCGCGGGGGTGGTGCGCTCGAGCGCGTCCACGCCGTCGGGCGTGAGGTTCTCGAGCTTGTCCGGCGTGAGCGATTCATACCCGTCGGTCGTGGACGTGAACAGGCCTGCGGCCGGAGCCGTGATGCTGCCGCGGCCGGCGCCGGCGTTTTCGAGCTGGTGCAGCTCGGCGTTGAGCGCGTCGAGGTCGCCCTGCGAGACGGTGCCGGTCGCGGAGCCGAAGAGCAGGGAACTGAGGTCCAAGCAGATGTCGTCCAGCTCCGACGTGCTGCCGGCGGAGACGGCGGCGTTGAGCTGCAGGATGGCGCTGCGCACGTCGCTGTCGCGGTCCGACGCGCCGGAGGCGCTGCCCGCGCGCGAGAGCAGGCTCGAGACGTAGGCGATCTCCTTTTTCAGCTCGCGGGCGCGGCTGGCGCTGTCGAGCGCGGCCTTGGAGTCCACGCCGATGGCGATCTCGCCGCCGTTGGCGACCTCCTTGCCGTCGTCCACGGACAGGGACAGAAACTCCTTGTCCGAGGCGATGACCTGCTCCTCGCGCACGACGATGCCGCTGGCCTGTCCGCTCTCGCTGACGGTCACGAGCACCGCCGGGGCGGTGGCGTAAGACTGCTGCGTCGAGCGAAACAGGTACACGCCCAGATACACGAGCATGGCCGCGAAGAGCACGAACATGGCGATGTTCGTGAAGGTATTCGTTTTCTTCAAATCCGGCCCTCCTTTCGGCGGGGGGCGGCGGGGAGATCAGCCCTGCAGCTCGAGTGAGACCGGCCGCGCCGGCGCGACCGTCGAGATCGCGTGCTTGTAGATCATCTGCTGCCGGCCGTCGGCGTCGATGAGCACGACGAAGCTGTCAAAGCTGCGCACAACGCCACGCAGCTGGAACCCGTTCATGAGAAACAGGGTCACGGGGATCTTTTCCCGCCGGATGTAATTGAGGAATGTGTCCTGAAGGTTCTGTGTCTTTTGCATGGTCGCCGCTCCTTTGGCCGGAGCGGGGTACATTTATTCATCATAACACAATCTGCCGCTCCGTAAAATAGTGAATTTATACAAATCCGGTCGAAATGGCAGTTTCCTCCGGGTTTGTACAGGACCCTATTCTATACCGCGGCCGGATAAGAATTGCGTCGAAAGGCGGCACGCCCGGTCCATGTCCGGCGTTTTTTCGTGCCGGAGCCAGAACAGATCCTGGTCCCGCCGCAGCCACGTGAGCTGGCGCTTGGCATAGCGCCGGGAGGCGAGCTGGATGGCGGCCACGGCGTCCTGCGGCGAGGCTTCCCCCCGCACAGCGGCGACGGCCTCCTTGTAGCCGATGGCCTGCATGGCCGTGCAGTCGGCCGGCACACCGGCGGCCAGCAGCGCGCGCACCTCGTCGAACAGGCCCTGCCGCACCATGAGCTCCACGCGCCGGTCGATGCGGTCGTAGAGGTCCTGCCGGTCGGTGAAATCAAGCGCGATCTTCGCCGCGTCGTAGCGCGGCGGCACGGCGCGGGTCTCGGCGTCGTGCTGCGTGATCGTTTTGCCTGTAAGAACGTAGACCTCCATGGCGCGCACGATGCGCTTTTTGTCCGCGGGGTGGAGCCTGGCCGCCCGCTCGGGGTCGACCTTGCGCAGCTCGCCGAGCAGGCCCTCGCCGCCGATCTCGTCATAGCGCTCGCTCAGCTCCTGCCGCAGTGCGGTGTCGGCCGTGCCGTCGGCAAACGTGCGCCCGGCGATGAGCGAGTCGATATACAGCCCCGTGCCGCCGACGACGATCGGCAGTTTTGCGCGCGCGAGAATGTCATCTACACAAGCGGAGGCCTCCTCGGCGTAGCGCGAGACGGAGTAGTTTTCCGTGGGATCGGCGATGTCGATCATGTGGTGCGGCACGCCCTGCATTTCTTCCGGCGTGGGCTTGGCCGTGCCGATGTCCATGCCGCGGTAGATCTGCATCGAGTCGGCCGAGACGCCCTCGCCGCCGAGCCGCTGCGCAAGCGCCACGCCGAGCGCGGTCTTGCCCGAGGCGGTCGGGCCGGTGATGACGACCAGTTTTGGCTGCATTGTGACAGTCTCCTTTCCGTGGGGGAGAATTCAGAAAGATTATGTTGAAAAGTATTAGAAATGTGTTAGAATGAAAGCATATTTCCCAGTTTTCAAGAAGGTGAACCCATGAAGATCAAAATTTCTGCCGACAGCACGTGCGACCTCTCGCCCGAGCTGATCGAGCGCTATCACATCGGCATCACGCCGCTGTACATCATCCGCGGCGAGGAGACCCTGCGCGACGGCATTGACGTACACCCGCAGGAGCTCTATGAATATGCCAAGGCCACGGGCAAGCTCTGCAAGACCGCAGCGGTGAATGTGTCGGACTATCTGGCGTACTTTGCCGCGTGCCGGGAGGAATATGACGCCGTGATCCACTTCACGATCTCGAGCGACATGTCCGCCTGCTATCAGAACGCCTGCATCGCGGCCAGAGAGTTTACGAACGTCTATCCCGTGGATTCGCGCAACCTCTCGACCGGCATCGGCCACCTGGTGCTTAACGCGGCTGAGATGGCCGAGCAGGGCATGGACGCGGCCGACATCGCGGCGGCGCTGGAGAAAAAGCGCGAGAAGCTCGACGTCAGCTTCGTGATCGATACGCTGGAGTATCTCAAGCGCGGCGGCCGCTGCTCGGCGCTCGTGGCCATGAGCGCGAACCTCCTGCACCTCAAGCCGTGCATCGAGGTCAAGGACGGCAAGATGGGCGTCGGCCGCAAGTACCGCGGCAAGCTCGAAAAGTGCTACGTGCAGTACATCGAGGACCGGCTCAAGGGCCGCGACGACATTGACTGCCACCGCATCTTCATCACGGACTCCGGCATCGACGAGGCCACGTGGCGGGAGCTCGAGCGCGTTGTGCGCGCATGCCAGCCGTTTGAGGAGGTCATCCACACGCAGGCCGGCTGCACGGTGTCAAACCACTGCGGCCCCGGCTGCATGGGCATTTTGTACTACCACAAGTAAACAAAGTTGTGCAGTCTGACAGGGAGCGCGTTCCGGCGCTCCCTGCTTCCTTTTTAAACGATGCGCTTGAAGAGCTTGTCCAGCTCCCGGCGCGTGAGCGTCACGGCGACGGGGCGTCCGTGCGGGCAGTATTTCACCTCGCCGGCGCACACCGCGTCCGCCAGACGCAGCAGCTCCTCGGGCTCGGTCTGCCAGCCGGCCTTGATGGCCGCCTTGCACGCAACGGTCTTGAGCACCTCGTCGCGCACGGACTGCGCGTCCATGCGCGCGCCGTGGCGCAGCTGCGCGCAGATCTCCTCGAGCGCGGGCAGCGCGTCCGCCGCGTCAAGCTGCGCGGGCACGCCGCGGAGAATGTAATCGCTGCGGCCGAACGGTTCGAGCGTGAAGCCGAGCTCCGCGAGCAAGCCGCCGTACTGCTGCAGCGCGTCGGCATCGCTCGCGTCCGGCGTGAAGGGCAGCGGCTCGAGCAGCGTCTGCGACGGGATGTCGGCCGGGTTCTGGCGCAGGCGGTCGAAGTTGATGCGCTCGTGCGCCGCGTGCTTGTCGATGAGGATGAGCGTCTCGCCCTTCTCGACGAGGATGTAGGTGTGCATCGCCTCGCCGATCAGGCGGGCGGGCGGCTCGGCCGGGGGCGCGGCACTCTCAAGCGGGGAGGGCACGGCCGGTTCCGGCTCGATGGCAGTCTGCACGGGCTGCGCGACCGGCTCCGGCGGCGTGCTCGGCACGGGGCGCGCGGGCGATGCGAACACCGGCGGCGGGGCCACGCGCGGCGCGGCGAAGGCCGACGCCGTCGGTGAGCGGAACGCGACCGCTTCCTCCGCCGGGGCGGCGGGAGCATAGGTGCGCGCAGGCACAAATGCAGGCGCTGCGGGTGCAGGTTGGTGCTGTGCTGCGGCCGGGGCTGCTTTCGGCGCCGCCGGCACGAACGGGTCCGCCGTCGGTGCGGGCGCCGGTTTCGCCGCCTTCGGCAGCGTGGTCACGGGCTCCCTTTCCGCCTCGAGCGCGGCGCGCGCGCCGTAATACACGGCGTCAAACACCGCGCGCTCGTGCGTGAACTTCACCTCGGTCTTGGCCGGGTGGACGTTCACGTCCACGGCCGCGCAGCTGAGCTCGATATACAGCACGCACGCGGGGAAGCGCCCCACGAGCAGCGTGTTGCGGTAGGCCTGCTCGAGCGCGGCCTGCAGCGCGGCGGATCTGATCCACCGGCCGTTGCAGAAGAAATACTGCTGCGCGCGGCTGCCGCGCCCGGCGGCGGGCGAGGAGATGAAGCCGTGCACACGCACGCCGTCGCCCTCGCCTGCGCAGGGCAGCAGGCTCATGGCGAGGTCGCGCCCGAGCAGACTGTAGACGCAGCTGTCGAGCTTGTTGTCGCCGGGGGAGAAGAAAACCTCCTCCCCGTCGCGGATGCAGCGCACGGACACGTCCGGCCGGCCGAGCGCGCACCGCAGCGCGGCGGCGGCGCAGGCCGCGCCCTCCGCGCGGTCGGACTTCAGGAATTTGCGCCGGGCGGGCGTGTTGAAAAACAGGTCGCGCACGATCATTGTCGTGCCCTCGGGGCAGCCGGTCTCGTACATGTCCTGAATGTCGCCCGCGTCGAGCGTCATGTGCGTGCCGGCGGCCGCGCCGCGCTGCCGCGTCGTGAGTGTGATGTGCGACACGGCGCTGATCGCGGCCAGCGCCTCGCCGCGAAAGCCCATCGTGCCGATGGCCTCGAGCCCCTGCTCGTCGTGCAGCTTGCTCGTCGCGTGGCGCAAAAACGCAATGCCCGCGTCCTCGGGCGCCATGCCGCAGCCGTCGTCCGTCACGCGCAGATATGTCGCGCCGCCGCCGCGCAGCTCCACCGTCACGGTGCGGGCCCCGGCGTCGAACGCGTTTTCCACCAGCTCCTTGACGACCGAGGCGGGCCGCTCCACGACCTCGCCCGCGGCGATCAGATCCGCCAGATGCGGAGAGAGAATTTGAATATCGGGCATCGTTTGCCCTCCTTTAAGTGCAGTCCATGGGGCGCGAGCGCCCCGCGCGTATATTATAAAGGATTGTCATTGAAAATTCCACCGCGAAATGCTACAATATTCTATCACACTTCAAATTTTATCCGGCCGGAGCCGGACAGGCAGGAGCATTGCATGAGCTATCAGAGAACGGAGATCCCCGAATCGGACATCCAGCACCAGATGGATATCTGCGCGCAGCTGCGCGCGCACTTCACCGCCGGCGGCCGCCAGCCGCTGGCCATGGTCGATACCTACGGCTGCCAACAGAACGAGGCCGACAGCGAAAAGCTGCGCGGCTATCTGCGCGCCATGGGCTTTGACTTTACACAGGACGAATTCGCGGCCGACGTCGTCGTCATGAACACCTGCGCCGTGCGCGAGCACGCCGAGACGCGCGTGTTCGGCAACGTCGGCGCGCTGACGCACACCAAGGCGCACAACCCCAACCAGATCATCGCGGTCTGCGGCTGCATGGCGCAGCAGGAGCATGTGGCCGAGAAGCTGAAAAAGTCCTACCGCATCGTCGACCTTGTCTTCGGCCCGCACGAGCTGTGGCGCTTTCCGGAGCTGCTGCGCACCGTCTGCACCGAGCACCGGCGCGTGTTCGCCATCGCACCGGCGGACGGCAGCGTGGCCGAGGGCATCCCCCAGCAGCGCGACGGCAGCGTCAAGGCGTGGCTGTCGATCATGTACGGGTGCAACAACTTCTGCACCTACTGCATCGTGCCGTATGTGCGCGGGCGCGAGCGCTCCCGCCATCCGGACGAGATCGAGCGCGAGGCGCGCGAGCTCGTTGCGGCGGGGTATAAGGACATCACGCTCCTGGGGCAGAACGTCGACTCCTACGGCCGCGACCTCGACGAGGACGTGGACTTTGCCGACCTCATCCGGCGCATCAACGCCATCCCGGGCGACTTCATCATCCGTTTCATGAGCAGCCACCCGAAGGACGCGACGGAAAAGCTCTTTCGCGCCATGGCCGAGTGCGAAAAGTGCGCGCACCAGATGCATCTGCCCGTGCAGAGCGGCAACGACCGCGTCCTGCACGCGATGAACCGCGGCTACACGCGCCAGAAATATCTGGCGCAGGTGGCGCTCGCGCGGCAGTACATGCCCGACCTCGTGCTCACGACGGACATCATCGTGGGCTTCCCCGGCGAGACGGACGAAGAGTTTCAGGACACGCTCTCGCTCATCGAGACCGTGCGCTACGATGCGATGTTCACCTTCATCTACTCGCCGCGCGTCGGCACCCCGGCGGCGAAGATGCCCGATCCCTACACCCGCGCGCAGAAGCAGGTGCGCTTTGACGCGCTCGTCGCGGCGGCCAACCGCATCTCGGAGGAGAAGCACCGCGCCTATGAGGGCAGCGTGCAGCGCGTGCTCGTCGACGGGGCCGACGGCCGGGGCGACCATCCGCTCACGGCGCGCACGAAGGGCGGCCGCCTCGTGCATATGCGCGGGGATGCGTCCCTCGTCGGCCGGTTCGTGGACGTGAAGATCACCGGCAGCAACACCTGGGCGCTCTATGGCGAGGAGGTATGACGCATGGCGGAACTGACGCCGATGAAGCGGCAATATTACGAGATCAAGCAGCGCAACCCAGACTGCCTGCTGTTTTTCCGGCTGGGCGATTTTTATGAGATGTTCGACGACGACGCGCGCCTGGCCGCGCGCGAGCTCGACCTTACGCTCACGACGCGCGACCGCAATGTCGAGGACCCGGCCGAGCGCACGCCCATGTGCGGTGTGCCGTATCACTCGGCCGAGGCGTACATCGGCCGCCTGATCGCCAAGGGCTACAAGGTGGCCATCTGCGAGCAGATGGAGGATCCCGCGCTTGCCAAGGGGCTGGTCGAGCGGGACATCATCCGCATCATCACGCCCGGCACGGTCACGGAGTCCTCGATGCTCGAGGAGAACAAGTCCAACTACCTCTGCGCGGTGTATCTCAGCGGACAGTCCGGCGGCACGGCGTTCTGCGACCTCTCGACGGGGGAATTCTGCGCCGCGAACTACCCGGCCGACGCCGTGAGCCACATCCTCAACGAGCTCGGCCGCTTCGCCCCGCGCGAGGCCGTGTGCGCCGACGCGGCGGCGGAACATGACGAGATCCGCACCTTCCTCACCAAGCGCCTCGGCAGTCTGGTCGAGGCGGGCGGCGACCGGTTTGAATACCTGGCGGCGGCCGCGCGCGTGTGCGAGCAGTTCGATGTGCAGAGCACGGACGCGCTCGGCCTCGGCGAGGCGCCGGCGGCCGTGTGCGCGGCCGGGGCGCTGCTGGCCTACCTGCACGAGACGCAAAAGTGCGACCTCGGCCACATCCGGCGGCTGGAGCTGCTGGGCGACGACCACTACATGGAGCTGGACTACACCACGCGCCGCAACCTCGAGCTGACGGAAAACCTCCGCTCCGGCGAAAAGCGCGGCAGCCTCCTCTGGGTGCTCGACAAGACGAAAACGCCCATGGGCGGCCGCCTGCTGCGCGCATGGGTGGAGCGTCCGCTGCTCAGCCCCGTGCAGATCCGCCGCCGCCTCGGCGCGGTGGAGGAGCTGGTGGGCGATAACGTCCTGCGCGGCGAGCTCATCCGCTGCCTGCGCGAGATCGGCGACATGCAGCGCCTTGTCTCCCGCGCGGTGTACGGCTCGGCCAACGGGCGCGACCTGCACGCGCTGGCCCTGTGCTGCGCGCAGCTGCCGAACCTGACGGCGCTGCTCAAGGACGTACACAGCGCGGCCCTGCGCGACATTGCGCAGATGGACACGCTCGCCGACCTCTGCGCGCGCATCGACCGCGCCATCTGCGACGAGCCGCCGTTTTCCGTGCGCGAGGGCGGCATCCTCCGCCCGGGCTACAGCGAGGAGGTCGACCGCCTACGCAACGTGCGCGATCACGGCGCGCAGACCGTTGCCGAGCTCGAGCAGCGCGAGCGCGAGCGCACCGGCGCGAAAAAGCTCAAGGTCGGCTATAACAAGGTCTTTGGCTATTACATCGACATTCCGAACAGCGCGGGCGTCACCGAGCTGCCGGAGGACTATATCCGCAAGCAGACGCTGGTGTCGAGCGAGCGCTATTTCACGCGCGAGCTCAAGGACCTCGAGAACACGCTCCTGACGGCACGCGAGCGCATCGCGGAGCTGGAGTATACGCTCTTCAACGAGGTGCGCCAGCTCGTCGCGGGCGAGGTCGCGCGCGTGCAGGCGGCGGCGGACGCCGTGGCCCGGCTCGACGCGCTGTGCTCGCTGGCGGAGACGGCGGTGAAAAACCACTACGTCTGCCCCGAGGTCGACCTCTCGCGCACGCTCGACATCCGCGAGGGGCGCCACCCCGTTGTCGAGCAGGCGCAGAAGGACAGCCTCTTTGTCCCGAACGACACGTTCCTCAACGACGCGGACGACCGCGTCGCCATCGTGACCGGGCCGAACATGGCCGGTAAATCCACGTACATGCGCCAGACCGCGCTCATCGTGCTCATGGCGCAGATGGGCTCGTTCGTCCCGGCGAAGAGCGCCGTCATCGGCGTGGTCGACCGCGTGTTCACGCGCATCGGCGCATCCGACGATCTGGCCGCCGGGCAGAGCACGTTCATGGTCGAGATGAGCGAGATGGCCAACATCCTCCGCCACGCCACGGCGCAGAGCCTGCTCATCCTCGACGAGATCGGCCGCGGTACGTCCACCTACGACGGCATGGCCATCGCCCGCGCGGTGCTCGAATACTGCGCGGACCCGCGCCGCCTCGGCGCCAAGACCATGTTCGCCACGCACTACCACGAGCTGACCGCGCTCGAGCAGACGCTGCCCGGCGTGCGCAACTACAACATCACGGCCAAAAAGCAGGGCGGCACGCTGCTGTTCCTGCGCAAGATCGTCGCCGGCGCGGCCGACGACAGCTACGGCATCGAGGTCGCCAAGCTGGCCGGCGTGCCCGATGCGATCATCACGAAGGCCAAGACCTACCTGCGCGAGCTGGAGTCCGGCATGAACACCCCCGAA
>JABLTO010135879.1_pt1 | contig 10419 bp, 8 predicted proteins | sample 7160091 | NCBI WGS metagenome assembly JABLTO01 (sample SAMN14651225, study PRJNA627086) | human gut metagenome | isolation source: feces | host: Homo sapiens
AACGGATCTGGAGGGGAAAAAGTATATCTTTACTAAGGGATGGCCGGAACGTTGCTCCGCGCGGCGGTGAATATACATTGTGAAATCGCGTACGGGGTAACGACCAACCCACAAAATAACAATTTCGTTATTCTCTATGATAACAAGAACCAGGTCATATTTTCAATATTTTATTGAAAATAGCCCGGTTCTTATAAGGTTATTTTGTTTTATAAATCCATCAGTCTGTCGTAGACGTCTTTCGGGATATATGGCTGCTGGTTGTGGATGGGTTCGCCCAGGCAGGTCTTGGGGTAGGCGAAGGTGCCGGGCTCCAGGCGAATTTCCAGGAGCTTCGGTGCCTGGGTGCCCTGTAAAAATGTGGATGCTTTTTCGGCAGCCTGGTCGGCTTCCATACAGGTGCTGCTGATTCCATAGGCTTTCGCAACCTCTGCGAAGTTGCAGGATGAGAAGCCGCTGCCTTCTGAGGTATCCGCGTAGACCTGCTCGAAGTAGTCGCGCTGGAGATGACGGATCATTCCCAGGGCATGGTTGTTCATAACCATCATGGTAATAGGAAGCATCTCACGCTTTACCCACTCCAGTTCCTGGATGTTCATCTGGAAAGCGCCGTCACCGCAAATGCAGGCTACCGGCTTACCGGTGGCGTAATAAGCTCCGATTGCTGCCGGGAGCGCGTAGCCCATGGCTCCGTGTCCGCCGGAGAAAAGAAGTTTCTGATCTTTCTGATTGTGGAAGGACTGATAACTCCATACCATGTGCTGACCGACATCAATTGCAACTGCGGAAGTATCTGCAATGGCGTCGCTTAAAGCTGCGATCATGCGATTCGGGTAGCGCTCCGGGGTGGAATCATCTACGGCACGCAAAGAAGTACGGATATCCGTACATACTGCCAGCCAGTCGCTAAAATCATAGACTGCAGAACCTGCACGTTCACTCATAACCGCAGAACCACCTTCACGATCTTTAGCCTCATTCAAAACATCTTTTTCACAGATCTCAACCGCATTATCTTCTGTAACAGATTTCTTTGCAAAATCCCTGGCGCATTTTGCATTTCCTGCGCTTTCCGCCAGTAAACGGATCACTTCTGCCGCATCTGCACAGAACTTCATCTCGTCCGTTCCATTTTCGTGAATATTTCGTTGCAAATTATATTGATCAATATCTACGCGTATAATTTTCGCATTTTTCGCAAATTCGTGGACTTTCGTACCGATCTGGCGGGTGCAAAGGGAAATTCCAAGGCAGATCAGCAAGTCGCTTTTCGCATTTGCGATCATGTTTGCATAGCGGTGTCCATAAGCACCTCCAATGCACCCGAAATTCAACGGATCATCCCATGGCAGGGCTGACATTTCCAGAACACTTGTGATCACCGGGAGCTTCCACTGGCGTGCCAGAGTAAATAACTGGCCGCGGACAGCTTTGTCACTGACGCCATGTCCCAGCATGATTACAGGACGCTTGGCTTCTGCCAATGCCTGGCGGATTGTATCCGCTGCCAGAGCTGTACAATGTGAGATTTCTCCATTTGCAGCTGCGTCCAGGCTGCTCTCACACGCCTGGTCCAATCCCATTTCCTCCAGGCTCATGTCATAAACCGGGTTCTTCACATCCCCACGCTGGATATTCATAGGCAGGTCAATGAGCACCGGTCCCTTGCGGCCGGAATTGGCAATGTGATAGGCTTTATTCAGCGCTTTTACAATGTCCTCATCTTCCCGGATCTGTACAGCATACTTGGTCACAGGCTTTGCCATAGCCACTATGTCAATCTCCTGAAAGCCCTGCTGCCGCAGTCCCGGAATCCCGGAATATTCATAAGTATTCAGCTGTCCAGTGAGAAAAACCACTGGAAGGGAATCAAAATAGGCATCTGCAATACCCGAGATCAGATTCGCCGCGCCAGGACCACTTGTGGCGTAGGCACAAGCGCATCTCTCTCCAGCCTGGGCATAACCGCAGGCTGCAAAAGCCGCTCCCTGCTCATGATAGCTGGAATGGCTTTTTGTGTGAGGATTTTTCTCTATAGAATCAACCAGATGGGCAATCATGGTTCCCTGGTATCCAAAGAAATCATGAATGCCCTTTCTCTGTAAAAACTCAACAATATAATCGGTTACTTTCATATTCTCAGCCTTTCTGCTGTATTCTTCACAGGAAAATCCCCCAAAAATCTTATCGTAACATCACAGTCTTTCCCTGTTTTTTCCTGTCTTCTACTTCCAAAACTTCTCGATCTTCGCCTTCAGCCTGGTGCGTCCTGTCTTATTTAACACATCCAGGTAAATATGCTGCATCTCTTCATCGGGAATAAAAATCTCATCATTCTTAAGGCTCTTCACAGTCGCCCTGGTATACGGATTAAACGCCTTCTCAAGAGCCGGATAATCCTTATTCTTATACAGATTTATAATATAATCTTTATTATCCAGGTAATACTTCTCAAGCTCAATTTTGTAGGCACAGAACTTTACATAATTCCAGCTCCAGTTCAGATACTTTTTTCTTCTGGAAGCACGTCCGGATTTCTTTCTGGTACGCATACGCTTCCGGATAAAGCTCTTCTGGCTGCCCACTTCCTGGAAATAGTCCTCATAACGAATCCGGGCACTTACCATCTCCGATACCTTCGGAGTATAAACCGGCAGCACCTTCTGCTGATAGTCTGCCCCATAATACCTGGTCAGATACGTATTGATATCAGCCGGGACTGGAAATTTCTTCCCCTCAAGCTCCACTGTTCTGGTCTCATCAAAGGTTTCCACTGGAAAATATTTCGTCTTTTTCTTCAGACGCACTACATACTCCTGGGTGTTCTCCACATTCATCCGTCTGCAAAGCATACGGTACAGGCTCTTTCCCAGGCGGCCTCTGCCAGTGATCAGGCGAAGCCTCATCGCCATTCTGCAAAGTGCCCTTTTCTTGCTCCACCGGTCTCCATAGTAGTCTGCCAGCTCATTCCAGCCAACCTCCTGGGCTCTTGTCCACAGATGCGCCAGCCGGAAACGCTGTTTTCCACGAAGAGGCAGGATATCCACGCCCATACCAGGATATTTGTAGTTTCTTCCCTCATTCAGGCGGAAGCATAATGTATTAAGATCTGTATAACGAAGGAAAAATCCATAAAACCGCTTATTATTATTCATGGATTCCACAATTCTTCCATCCTGCGGCTCTCTTTCAAAAGCCAGGCGGAAACGCTCCATGTCCGCAGCGCGCATATAAACCACTCCGGCATGGGGGCTGGTGACCTCCTGTCCGGTAACACAGCACAAAGTCAGCTGCGGTCCCAGATAATACGGAATTCCTTCTCTTTTACATATTTTGTCTATTTCGCCCAGAAGCTTCACAACTTCCTTAATCTCTCTATTCAAGCTATGTCTGCTCCCATCTATCCATTCATAGTCATTTTCGTTGTCACCCAGAAATCACTGCACTTACGTAAGATCTTTCTCCGTTACTGTTCACTGGTAAAATTCTGCCAGGTGTTTTTTGTGAACATAGTCCACAGAAAACCCTCGGGCTGCAGTGCGAAGAGTTTACCAGAGTAACTTCTCCACCAGCTGCTGCAATTCCTCTATACTTCCATATCTGCCAAGCCACTGGTCCAGATAATCAGAAGCATCCCCAGCCTTTGCATAAACAGCAGCTCTTCTGCTTCCCTCATAAAGATCTGTAAAGAAAATCCGGGCAAGCTCTGTGCGGACAAAACCAGTTCCCGGCTGCCGGACAGCTTCCTGGTAATTCTTAAATGCCGCATCCGTCTGTCCCTGTTTTCTTCTCACGTCACCGATCACTTTGTATACCTGCGCACGCTTCTCCTTGCGGATCTGACAATCCTTAGCCCGTTCTGCAAGCCACTCCAGATCATCCATTTCTTTGGCATAAACCAGATCCGTCCGGACCCCCGCCAGCTCCGCCGGATAGCCCAGGCGCTCCCAGGCTCTTGTCAGTGCACGCTTATAAATCCGGGTATCATTATTCTCCGCAGAACCTTTGGCATTTTCCTTGTCGATCCGCTTCAGGATCTCTTCCACCAGTTCTTCCATCTCCTGACGTGTTTTCGCCACATTTGCCCGGGACAGATAATAGTATTCCCGTACTGGCAGATTATCAGGCAAAAGCCGGTACCAAAGATCCATCAGCTTCATGGCGCTCTCTTTCTGTCCATAATCCAAAAGCATCTGGCAGGTTTTCACAGTTTCTTTTCCATAAGGATTCAGGAATTTATCCAGCTCCAGCTGGGTAATTCCGTTATTGGTCTTCTCCCTGGCCTGGGCAAAAAGCTCCAGTGCATCTGCACATCTGCCCTTCATCCAGAGAAGCTCTCCCTTATATTTCAGGAAATAGCCATCCTCCGGAAAAAGCCGGAGTGCCTCATCCATATAAATCTCTGCTTCCACCACATCAATGCCATTGCGGGCACGTTCCATGAGAAAACGGCTCTTAAACTTCACAAAGCCCGGTACTTCCGGGTAGCGCTCCATCAGCGGCGCCAGTGTATCCTCCGCCTCCTGGCAGCGTTTAAACTCATAATCACAGACAGCTCTTCTGAAAAGCTCAATGTCGGATTTCAGCTGCGCCATATCGGAGGGCAGGGTTCCTGTCTGCTCCTTCACAACCAGCATCCGCCATGCCTTGCCGATCCGCTCTGTGTAAACCAGAGTGAGCATTGCCGCATAAAAGGCCTCATCACTGATCTCCAGAAGCACCGGATGATAAAAAGCATAAATACCTCCAAAGTCCTCCCTTCCAATAAAAGGAGCACTTAACTGTATCTGAAAATATCTGTTAAAAATCTCATTTAATTCTTTAAAATCACGTTCTGCCAAGAGTCCCTTAATTCCCTGAGGATGCTCAGAAATCCGCGCCTGCAGATCCATTACCGTACTCTTTGCAAGCAAAAGGTTACGCTTATGCTGCATCCTGTGGTTTCGTTTTGCGCCTGCAAGAGAATAAATCTTGCGCCACACAGCATCCCTGCGCAGCTTGCCCTTGCGGATACCTGGCAGGTAATCATCACGAAGCTCTTTGTATGTGATTCCCTCCACTGTAACCGCGTCATGGGACTCTCTCTCCCCGTGAGGCGGAATGTAAGACCACTCATCTCCGTAATGCCAGATCAGATAATCACTCATCCGGTTCGGCACCATAACCTTAATATTTTCAAAATTCATATATTTCACAGGAAACATCATGTCCTTGTCAAAAAGGAACGGGCATCCTCCCCAGCGCATTGCATAGCGTGGGCAGTCGGCCTCCTCATAGGAATACATGATCTTCTCCAGCTTCTTCAGTGTACGGTCTTTTCCCAGAAAGGTATAGGAAAACAGCCACCGCAGATAGGTTGTCACCGGGATTTCCCAGCGGGCACCGTATACCACTACCATATTTACCAGCTCCGAGTAGATCATCATATGGGTACGGTATTTCTCATATTCCTTATCGTCAGCTGGAATGGGGTCCAGAGTCAGCACATCAATGATCTCACCTGCACTGTCCCTTCCTATGATCTGGTGCTTATGCAGGGCGCAGCTGTCCGTAGCAACATATCTGGGAAATGTATTGGTGTAATTCCGGTCCACGTCCACACACTGAAGGGCGCGGTGCTCCGGAAGTACGGAGCTGGAAATCTCCACCAGTTTGTTCCAGTCGTCTCTTGGCATATAGATATCCACGTCGTCGTCCCAGGGAATAAAGCCCTCGTTTCGCACAACGCCAATGGCAGTACCTCCTGCCATTACATATCTCAGATTATTCTCTTTACAGATTTCATCCAGCTCACGGAAAAGCTGCAGCAGATGTTCCTGTTTCTCTGTCATTGGTTATCCTCTCTGGTCTATGATTTCCAGAATGTCTGCCAGTGTCTCTGATTCCTCATTAAAAAGTCTGGTACATTCCGTTCTCTCGTCGCTGATCATGATCAGCAGTTCCTGTAAAAGATAACGGAGTCCGTTACCCTCAAAGTTAAAACAGAACCGCTTCAAGCCCTTACTGTCATCAATCTTCGCCTCAAAATATCCGGTATTCCACCAGTCGTCCGGAATAGTCACGCGCCCCTTCGTTCCAATTACAACAAATTCGTCCTCCACATCTACTGAGGATCCGATTTCGATTGTGGCAAGCGCATCCTGATACTTCATGGTGATCATATCGTAAATGCAGTTCCCGGACTTATCCCTCACCACATTTGACTTCACTTCCTGGTAAGCCTTGCCCAGAATCTTGATGATAGCACATAATGGCAGAACTGCCGTCTCGGAAAAGCTTCGTCCTCCTTCAAAATGATCCTGGGAAATGGAACATTTCACACACACAACATCTCCCACAAGAGCACTGTGTGTCTGCCATACAAGCTGATTAAATGCCCGCAGATACACCAGATTGATCTTCTCCACAAGGAGAACATGGTGTGCAGCAGCCAGTGCAAACAGCTCCTTCAGCTTCTCTGTATTATCCGCCATAGGCGCGTCACTGATCACATATTTTCCCTGCTCCAGAGATCTGCGGATATACTTCTCACGCTTCTCCTGGGCAGTCTTAATATATACCATATCCACCTGGGACAAAAAGCAGTCAAAGCCCTGCTCCCACTCGCTGGTGTCTGCTCCCACGCAATAATAAGAATCCAGTTCATATTTGTCACAGAAGGATTTGGCAGCCTCTTCATTCTCGGAAAAAACGCATTCTACATGAAGACCGCTGACGTATTTTGTCTCCCATACAATACCATTATCCTTGTCGTCATCTGTAACCACACCGACTGTGTAGGTGATTCCTTCCCCCCGCAGCTTGGTGCTGGAAATATTCTTGGTGCGCTCCAGATATTTCACATCACAGTAGTTCTTCAGATAATCGAATTTACCACGCCAGTCAGACCCCAGTACAAGAAGATCTACCTTATATTTAATGATATCACTAAGCTTCTGTCCCTGATATTCCTCAATAATGATCTCGTCAGCAAAACCGGTACGGCGCACATTCTCAATCCTCTTCAGAAGACTGTCCCGCACATTCAGCTTTCCACGCTCAATATCGTAGCTCTCGCTGGTCACGCCCACGATCAGATAATCGCCCAGCGCCCTGGCACGCTTCAAAATATTATAATGCCCTTCATGGAACAGATCGAAGGTTCCATAGGTAATCACTCGCTTCATATATTTTCCCCTGTAAAATTACTCCCTGTCAACATAAAAAAAACCATCACGGTCTGCCTTGCCCCTCCCCCATTGGGTTACTGTCACTCCGTGACCAGTAACCCCTTCGCGATGCACAGAAATCATACATTCGCACGATTTTGTAAACAGCAACCCTAAATATAATTAGTATATCATTTTAAGCAAAGAAAGACAATCCCTCAGGACTGTCCTTCTTCATGCTCTTCCTTCTCTTCCGTATCCAGCATGGCGGCAAGCTCGTCAATTGCCATCCGCCGCTGGGCTAATACTGCAAATCTGTCTTCCTCGTCATTGTCATACTCGTCTTCCAGTCCCTCATCCTCCACCTTCTTCTCCCGTTTGAAAAGAAGGAATGTGATAAGCCCCATGATGTTAGTGTAGATCCAGTCCACTGGAAGGCTTCCAAGTATCAGCACAAACAATACCGATATTCCAAACAGTGCCCACACATTCAGAAGCTGCGGTATGTTCAGGATCATAAGTCCATTCATCAGGATCATGATGGGATAATGGAAAAAGTAAATCCCCATTGTATTCCTTCCCAGGAAAATAAATGGATGACGCTTGTCCGGCATAAGGACAAGCAGGGCAAAGATCACGGTAAAGGAGATGAGATACATCATCCCCCTGACTACCATTCCCTGTACATTGTCCATTCCACTGGCCAGATAAGAATGATTGCCGCGGAAAAGGTCTACCGGAATGTTATTGCCGATCATATAATTGGTGGCCACAAATAACAGGATGATCACAAAAAGTGCTACTACAATCCTCCCCTTAAACTTGCGAATCACCTTGGTATATTCACTCTTCCACAGATATCCAGCCACAAAGAATGGAAAAAATACCACAATTCTGGAAGCGGATAAAAATGTGCTGAACTCCATCCTGGTTCCAGCCCACAAAGCGAAAATAATGCTAAGCGGTACAATAAACCGGATTTTTCCAAAAGCTTCAATGGTCAGGCGGTATGCAAACAACGCAAGCAAATACCACATAACCGTTCCGGATGGACGAAGCAGTTCGTAAGCCATGTTCGTTCCCAGCCAGATCTGTGACGCCCAGGTAAGCGTGTACCCCAGAATGTAAGGGATCAATAAATTCTTAACATTCTTTAACACATCCTGTGGCTTCTTGGACAGAAATCCTTAAATAAAAAAACACGCCGGCATATGGAAAATCGTAATTCCATACCAGATAAAGCGCACCACCTGGTCTGCCTTCACCAGCTGAAATGCAATAATATGGTTAAAAACCACGAGAAAAATCAACAGTATCTTTATATTATCTACAAGATAGGAATATGGAATTTCCTGTTCCCTGGTATTCTTGCTCATCTTCGCCACCTTTATACCCCCAACATGTTTGTAAACACAGACATGTCAATTTTATGAATAAAGGATAACATACTTTTGCGTTTTATGGAACAGTTTTTTAATATTTTGAAATATTTTCCTCTTTCATTTAATTATTCCACATCCTGTAAAGCTGCCATATTTTCTTCTCCTGTTCTTACTTTTACCACTTTTTCTACTTCATATACAAAGATCTTACCGTCCCCAATATTTCCAGTATACAAAGTATCCCTTACTACCTGTATCACCTTATCTACAGGAATCGCACCAACTACCACATCAACCTTCACCTTCGGAAGCAGGGAGGCATCCATTTCCACGCCTCTGTAATAAGCGTTGGCGCCTTTCTGGATTCCGCAGCCCATCACCTGGGTAACGGTCATTCCGGTAACGCCCAGATCATTGAGGGCTTTTTTCAGTTCTTCAAATTTCACCAGTCTGGCAATAATGATAACCTCATGGATACCAGTTCCTTTTGCAGTGGAAACCTTTACAGCAGGAATGGCTGCCGCCTTGATTTCCTGCTCTTCCTGAACTTTATCCTTGGAATCCCCGGTGGATTTTCCCATGATATTTCTATGGTCTGCCTTGTCTTCTACGCTTAGAACAGTGTGTTCATTAATCGCCATTTCCATAGTATTATCAATGTCCATAACAGAAAATCCGGCGTAAGCAGTTGCCAGCCCATGTTCCGCCTGGTCGAGACCTACCATTTCCTCTTTGGCTAAGTACCACATGTGCCCTTGTAATAGGAACCATTCTGGGAGCATCAAAGGATTCTCCAATGGCTACCTGGATTTTCATGGCATAAGCTGTTCCTTCTCCGTATTTTCCATCCAGCATATCCTGCTGTTCCTGTGTCAGCTTCATATGTGATCTACTCCTTTCCTGACTTTTCCCTGCTTCACCTGCTGGTATTTGAGATAACAAAAGGCGCCCTTCGTTGGAAGAGCGCCTTTGTTCTTTGATTTATGTGAGCAGCGGGCCAAAGTCCATGCTTGCATGAGAGCTTGGCAGCTGTCTCGTTTTTGTTTCGCTGTATTAAGTTTAGACGAATAATAAATCCATTCTTAGATTTTGTCAAGAATAAATTTATTATCTTTATCTTTATCAAAAAATATTTTTACGCTATTTCAAGAGCCGGGTTAGAGCGTGTTTCAAACAGGCTCCAGAGCATTTTTTTAATGAGCTCTGGTATATCAGTCATTTGTAACGGATGTGGCTTTACCGTAGTAATTGTGCCGCTGGGTATCCTGCTTCTCGATCTGGTCCAGACGGTTCTGAACATCCGGGATTTTGCGGGATACATCTGTCACCAGAAGGTTCAGAAGTGCCATAGGGGTACTGTAGAGGTCGAAAATTGAGGATACTGTAGTGGGAACTAATAAATTCTCAGAGGCGTAGCGGCATAATGGGGAAAAGCGGCTGTCTGTGATCACAGCCAGGTCAAAGCCTGCTTCTTTCAGTTCTTTTGCCTTATCTACCAGCACCTGGGGATATCTTGGGAACGCCAGGACAAGGATCAGTGTCTGCGCCTTGTCTTTGTTAAACGTAAGATAATCCCAGCTGTCCTGCCCTGGTGTAACCATTTCTATGCCATCCCGAAGCTTGTCCAGGGTATATTTCATGTAAGGAAGCAGGGGTGCCGACATACGGGCGGATAATAATATCACATTTTTTCTGGTGGCTACTTTTTCCACTACTTTGGAATATGCCGCTTCCTGTACCAGCTCCTTGAGGGAGCGTAGGTTCTCTACCTCTTTTTCTACCACGTCATCGGTGTGTTTGGTTGTCACTAATTAGAACGGTTTCATCTAAGCCTAAATCACCGAAGATTCGTAAGTAAATATCTACGTTACCATCCTTGTCTACTTCAA
>JABLTO010091272.1_pt1 | contig 10411 bp, 17 predicted proteins | sample 7160091 | NCBI WGS metagenome assembly JABLTO01 (sample SAMN14651225, study PRJNA627086) | human gut metagenome | isolation source: feces | host: Homo sapiens
AAATTTCCCGGAAAGTTTTTTTGAAATGCAAGTCAAGATGCAAGTCAAAAAGGGCAAGAAACAAGTCAGCCGGACTGTGTACAGGACTTTTTGAGGTAAGTGTCCAGACGGTTTATTTTCTTCTTCTTGAATTTTTTGTCGAGGGCGGTATAGATGCCAAGCGTGACCGAGATGTCTTTGTGGCCCATCTGGTCGCGGGCGGTCATGACGTCCACACCGGCAAAGTACATCAGAGTGCAGAAGGTATGGCGGAGCTGGTGCGGGGTGAAGGTGTCGATGCGCATGGGCAGGCCGCCCGGGCGATTTTTGTTCTGCTGGCCGTCGTAGCCGTACTTGACGTTCAGGTCGCGCATATAGCTTTCCCACAGACGCTTCCAGCCCTGCTCGGTCATCTGCTGGCCTTTGTGGTTGTGGAGCACATAGAAGCAGCCATCCTGCTGGGTGCGAAGATAATCGACAAGAACTTTGGGGATGCTGACGACGCGGACACCGGCAGGGGTCTTGGTGATCTTGACTTTCTTGGCGCGGAAGTCGTAGCCTTTGTTGACCGTGATGGTGGCGTCGTCGAGGTCGATGTCGGCCCAAGTGAGGGCGGTGGCCTCGCTGCGGCGGAGGCCGGAGTAGAGCAGGAGCATGGCGGCTCGCTGGGCGGCGTGGGGTGTCTCACGGATCCAGCGCTGCTGCTCTTCGGTGAGGGGGTCGCGAGGCTCCGGCGCAGCCCCGGCGGGGGTGATGGTCTTGACCAAAGGGTTGTACATCACGATCTCCGGGATGGCGAGGTCATACGCGGCCTTGGCGCTGCCGCGCAGGTTGGTGAGGGTGAAGTGGGAGAGAGGCGGCTTGCCGTCGTGCCAGTCGGCCAAGTTGTTGAGCACCTGCTGGAAGTCGGCCGCGCGCAGCTCAGACGCCGGGACGTCCACCAGCTCGCCCCAGTGGGCCTTATTGGTCGCCAGTCGGTCAATGCTTTTCTGGCCGATGCCCTTTGCCTTTTTGGCGGCAATGAGGTTATCGTACAGGGTGCCTAAGGTGGCTTCGGCCTGCTCCGGGTCCATGCCCTTGCTGACGGCAGAACGGAAATCATCCGCAGCGGCCTTGGCCTCACGGAGGGTCGAGCCATAGAAGGTCTTGTATTTGCGTTTCCCGTCCGGGCCTTTGCCGAGGTAGACCTGACAGGAGTATCGTCCATCGGCACGCTTTTTATTTTTGGCCATAAAAACTCCTTTCCGACTTGCTTGCCGATGCACATGAGGTATGGTATACTGGATGTATCAGCAGGCAGAGAGTCATTGACTACGTTTTTCTCCGACATTGTCCCATGCGCGCCCCGGCAGCTTTATCGTACAAGGCTGCCGGGATTTTTTTGTACAAACGCCCCCGCTGGTGGAAACACTGGCGGGGGCGTTTGGTTATGTATCGGCGCTCAGGAGGTCGGCGGGTCTGATGTGCAGGATGTTACAGAGTGCAAAGAGATTATCTGTTTTGGGCTGGCCTATGCCTCGCTCATAATAGCCGATCGTACCGGTGGTGACATCGAGCTTCTCCGCCAATTCCTTCTGCGTCAGCCCAGCGGCCTGCCGTGCCTCGCGAATGATGCGGGCAGATTCGGGGTGGGGACGGGTGGACATAAATGATCACCTCGATTCAAATGTTTAAGTACGCGAATCTTTCGATTCCTTTTGCAAAAAGTAACAAAAATCTTCCAACGCACTTAAAGAACTTACCATCGTATAAGGACGAGTATTATAAGGGTCGGTCTGTACATAAGCTGTTGGATAATTTTTGATATGCCAATTACACCATAGAAGGCATTCATCGAAGATATATTTTTCAACAGTCAAACTTTTATCAGAACAAAAATCTCGTTTTATGTAAGATGGCTCCCAATTAAAGAAGGGATACGGAGAAGCGCTAATATCTTCCCACACAGAAGAAGGATGTTGCCTTTCAAGCAAAGACCATGCAGCAATCAACTGAACATGAATATCTTTCCACAACAGTACTCGTGTGCGGTCGAATTTCTTCTTTCTCCAATCAGATAGTGTAGTGGTTTCAGGTTCGAGAATTTGATGAGCATTTTCAAAAACATCAAGAGAACTCGCTAAATCATCGATTTTTTTGTTCCAACCCTCAGCAGAGATATAATCATACGACAACCCGTATTTGCCTAATCCGATGAAGAAATTCAAAAGTTCTTCGCCATCACGAGGCAAATTGTCTGGTTTGGAGGAGAATGCTATATCGGATACTCTCTTGGAAACAGAACGATAAAGTGAAATCCAAGTATCTTGATAAGGATCATTGCCACATTTATCTAGAAAAAGAGACTTTCGGCAGAGAGAAGAGAGGACATCGTGAAGAAGCAAAACAGAATTACTAGAGTCAGAATCAAACGATGGGATAGCTTTAAGAATAGAGTAATATGCGGCCTTTACTTGATGACTATAGATTTTGCGAGAAGTCCAATCGGTTGCAAACAAGAAAAAAATAATCCCGGGATATAGGAGAAGATTTATGAAACGCAAGTCAATATTAAGAGAATACTGATGAGTAGAAACAAATATCCATAAGATCACCCAAGGACAAGAAAGAACAACTCGATAGAGAGCGAGACGCTTTTTAGTTCTTTTTGCTACCAGAACTTTGGCTTCATCCATGAAAATTCTCCCTTATATAATTCGGCCGCTTTGGTTTAGCCAGAGCGGTTATTTTTTATGCTTCCTTTGCGCCCAGACCAGACGCAGGACATTTTTTATAACGTCCGGTGAGGACGAGGTCTTCGACATACTCCACCGCCTTGGTCTGGCCTTCCTCGTTGAGCTGATCGAAGCTGTCCAGTAGCTTTGCCTGAGCGGGGGTGAGTTGAGCGCTATTTTCTTTTGGTTCAATGATGCCGTGTGTGATTCCTTCTACGGTTATCCCGAGAAGGTCGCAGATTCTAACGACAGTTGTTACGGCTGTTCCACCGATTCCGCGCTTGAAAATGTTGTCAACGGTAGAATAAGGGATACTGGCTGCAACAGTAAACGCTCGAATGCTCTTATAATTCGCTAAAATAAGCTCTTTGAGCTTTTCTTCGACGTTCACAAACATCACCTCCTGATGCTCAGTATACGAGACGAATGACAGAAATGCAATACAAATTCACCAAATTGCAAAAATAATTTTGAAAAGCTATTGACTGTTCACTCAACATGGTGTATTTTATAGTAAAGTTCACTCGATTTAGTAAACTATGGAGGTGAAATGGTTTGTACATGAACTTGAAAGCAGAGATGGCTCGCAAGGGGATTACCAATGAACAGCTTGCAAATGGAATCGGAATCAATCCGGCGACAATGTCAGCGAAATTGAACATTGCAGGGCGTATGCGTCTGGATGAAGCACAATGTCTTCGGGACAAGTTTTTCCCGGGAATGACGATGGATTATCTCTTTGGAGACGTCCGACCCGCTGACCCGCCGAAGAGTGCGGGAGGGAGGAGGAAAGATGTTTGCAAATCTGGTGGTGGAGCTGAAGAAGCATCACTACAGCCAGCGAGGGCTGGCGGCGCACATTGGGATCTCGGAAAGCTCGATGAATGACAAAATGAATGGCCGGACTCAATTTACCCTGCGGGAAGCAAAAGCCATTCAGGCGGTATTCGAAGGCCGTACACTGGACTACCTGTTTGAAGAAAAAGAATGAGCACCTGTGTTGCAGCACAGATGCTCAAAGGGGAAACGATTACTTTTTCTTGCTGGACTTGGACGGTCTGGTTTGTGCTAAGGCGCTGGCAGCAACGCTCTTTACTTTAGAGCCATAGCGTTTATCACACAAAATGGAAGATGCCTTGCCTGCGACGGCCTTGCTGGTCTGCTTTGAATTTGCCATGAAATGACCCCCTTTCTGTCGAGATATTGACAGTATAAGGGGCTGGCGGCAAAAAGGCAAACGAGCTATTTTCCCACAGAGTACCGATGATTCCATCAAAGGGACGCAAAGTGTTGTAAAGTACCATTAAGCTTTACGAAATTTTCACAACTGACCCGCCGAAGAGCGCGTGAGGGAGGAGGAAAAGTGATAACGATTATTGGCATGGCAGCAATATGGATTTGTGCAGCGGTGTGCGTATATGTCATTGCCCGATGGGGGCCGCGAGGTATGCTGCGGTGGTATCCGTGGTATGCAATAGCAATATGCAGCCTCGAAAGTGCTGTCTTGGCAGGCATTGCACAGATCAGTGGAACTCTTTGAGTTCCTCTTGCATCGCAATAATCAGCTCGATTTTTGCATTTGCGAGTTTCGCCATTTCGTCTTTAGAAGGCGACGCTGGATAACGAAGCAACTCGGAGTAGTAAATGCTTGTGGCGTTGTTCACACGAGTTCCAGAAAGAATCATGACTTGGGAATTAGCGCTGCTGAGTTGCAGGACAGCTTCAGAAGACAAGGGATAGGAGGTAGAAGAAGCTAACGAGATAAAGGTTTTATAAGCTTCAAGTTTTGCGTTGAAAAACAACTGAGAAGATTGAAGCTTATAGGCGGAATAATTGTTGATAACAGCTGTAATGGGAGAGGCGACCAAGGCGAGAATTGTGGCGAAAATCGACAAAATAGCAGTAAGTTGAGAAGCAGTCATAAAAACACATCCTTTCTGAAAGGATTGTATCACGCAGCGAGAAAGCGGACAAGCCGCTGACCCGCCGAAGAGTGCGGGAGGGAGGAAAACATATGAACCGTTACATGATCGTGATCCCGGCGAAGAACCGGAGTTTTCTGCTCAAGTGCGACGAGGGGGACGGCATGAAGCCGGAGACCCTGCAGAAGCTGGTGAGCGGGTATGTGGAGACCGTGCCTGCGGCGCTGGACGCTACCTGGGCGCGGGAAGAGGCCGACCAGCTGGTGCTGCTGGTGGACGAGGACGGCCGCTTGAAGTGCAAGGCCGCGAACCAGAGGGCCACCAACATTGCCCCGGCGGACGTTACCTGGAACGGGATGCAGCCCCTTGTGGGTGCTGCCGTGCTGGCGCTGCAGCGGGGCGACAAGCTGATGGGCTTTAGCAAGCACGTGGCTGAGGACATCCTGAAAGAGTGGCTGTAAGGAGGGGATGACCATGCGGAAGGCAAAAGTCTGGGACGCGAGGCAGCTGCCCGCATATCTGACCGTGGCGCAGTACGGTGAGCTGATGGGCATCTGCCCGAAGACGGTGCGGCGGATGTGCCAGCGGGGTGAGCTGCCCGCCCACAAGGAGGGGCCGAAGCTGTGGCGCATCGACAAAAACGCAGCGCTGGAGCAGCGGCAGGAGGCTATGGAGATCTGCCAGCGGAACGCCAGGAAGGCCCCGAAAAACAAAAAGCCCGCCGGTGCTGGAACACCGACGAGCTTCCGAGTGACAGGTTGAAAGGGCCTATCACCAGAACGATTTTACCACAGAGAAGGGAGAATTGCAATGAAAATGAAGATACAGGTGCTTTACCTGACCGGCACTGCGCTGCTCATCGGCGCGGCGGGGGTGGGCGACAGCATCACCTTTGACGCCGTGGGCAGCTGGACGGGCGCGGCCATCCTGACCGTGCTGATGGCCGCCGGCGGCATCGTCTGCTGGGGCTATGGCCGGGGGCTCGAAATCGAGCGGGCGGAGAAGGCGCAGCTGCGCCGGTACTGCCGGAAGCTGAAGCGCTGCCAGAGGGCGGCGGAAGAGAAGAACGACAGGCATAGTGCGTAAAGGAGAAGAGTGCAATGGTACGAATTGAGATTAAGAAAGTGACGAATGGGCAGGTGATGCTCGGCATAGAGGCAAAAAAGAAGCGCCGGATGAGGTGCTGACGTGTGCCGCCCGCGGCTTTGTGGGTGTGGCAAGGCATCTGCTGGGGCCGATGGCGACCAACCCACAGTTTGCCGAGGAAATTTCGAGGGGTATCAAGGAAATGCTGCTGGATACGGAAGACCTCAAGGTAACGCGGGGCGTAGAGGGCAAAGAAGCAAAGTTTATGGCAGCACTGTACGGAATGAATACGGGGGAGCAGGAATGAAACTGGAAGAATACGAGCACATCATGCGCACCGGTACGCCTAGTGACCGGGCGCGGGCCATCGCAGCAGCGAGCAATGACAAGGAGCTGAGCGAAGAGGAGTTCCACCAGCTGACGGCCCTGATCAAGGGGGCCGTGCGGCCCGGCACCCGGAAGCTGACGCCGGACGAAGCAAAGCTGTGGGCAGAGGTGGGCCGGATCAACACCCGGCTGAAGCAGGAGATGGTGGCAGCCAGCTTTACGGTGCGGGCCTTGCCGGGAGACTTGCAAGAGGACGCCATCAACATCCTCTCCAAGACCGTGAGCGGGATGCTGGGAGACCTGACCCGCCTGATGGCGGAGACCGGGGAGCCGTGATGGACCGAAAGCAATGCATCCATGTTTTTGAGATAACCCGCCCGGAATGCCTTATTTGCACCGGGCGGGATGAGAAGTGCAGGGAGTACAAAGAACATGAAGAAGAACAAGATGAGTCTCACGACAGAGCTGGATCTGACGCGGGAGGGGACGGCGGAGATGACGAGGTGGTGCATCCTCATCGCGCTGCATCAGAGCTTTGGCATTGGCGCGGCGCGGCTGAACAAGATGCTGGCCCGGGCGGAGGCGCTGGGGCAGGAGAGTCTGGATGTGGCCATGACAGTAAACGACCGGGGGATGCCCTCGACGGACAGGAGCCTTGCTTTGCGGCGCAGCTGGATGCCGGAGAGCGTGGACCCGGACTTCCGGGTGCCGGTGCTGCGCGCACCCCGCACCCGGCGGGAGCAGCAGCTGCGCATGGCGGGCGACGTGGCCGCCAGCATGGTGTGGACCATCTACGCCCGGGCCTGCATGGAGCTGCTGGGCTACAGCAGCAAGCGGCTGAACCGGCTGCGGGAAGAAACCCTGACCAACTACCGGCAGGTGAACGAGGAAGGCCACGAAAGCCTGAGCTGGGCCATGGAACGGCTGCGCCGGTGCGCCGAGGACGCACTGAAGGAAGACATTACGATCGAGAACGTGCCGGACGAGGAACGGGCAAAGCAGGCCGACCGGGATTACCAGGAGCAGAAAGCGGCGTTTATCCGGCGGAACATGGCAAAGGCGCTGGGGCACCGGGCGGCCCCGGCGGGGGCCAATGTGCTGGCGCCGGGCGAGATCGAAAAGAAGATCAACACGATCCTGCAGCAGCCGGGCATGCCGGACAGCTGGGAGAGGAGACGGAAATGAGCAAAGACAAATGCAAAATGACCCGCAAACGGTTTGAAAAGCTGGTGGCGGGAAGGCACGGCGTGCAGCTGCGCGAGGTGCACGACATGGTCAGCCGCGATATGGTGGACCCCAAAAGGCGGCGGGAGGAAGCGTGGCAGACGGCAAAGCACCGGTACGCGCGCAGCGAAAGCGAGGCGAAGCAGGCATGACACTGGAAGAAGCCATGAAATACCGGGGCGAGACGGTGCGCTCGCTGGCGAAGGCGACCGAAACGGCACCGAGCTGTGTGAAGCGCTGGGTACAGCCCGGCGGGCTGGAACGGCTGAGCGCGGTGCGGCTGCAGCAGATCGCCAGGGCGCTGGACGGCGGGGTGCTCGTCACCGAAGACGGCTGCGAAGTGGAGCTGTACGGAGGGAAGGCAAGATGAGTGCACATTACGTCTACCGCCTGTACGACCCGAAGACCGGCGCGCTGCTGCACGAAGGCACCCCCACCGAGCTGGTGGCGGCGGGGCTGTTCCCGGACCGGGACCGGCTGCAGAGCGAGTACATGCGCCAGAAAAAGACCGTGAAAAAGCCGCGCATCTGGCGGATCGAGCGGGAAAAGCGGCCCCCGGCGGCCACAAAGACGCTGCTGCGGGAGGTGTGGGAGTACACCGCCTGGGATGCAGCGGGCAACCAGATGGCGAAGGGCACGGCGGCAGAGCTGGTGGAGCAGGGATTTTTAGACTGCACCCAGACGGCGGCAAACTGGGCCCGGAAGGGCTGCTGCCCGGCGCGCGGCATTGCCAGGCTGACCCGGGAAAAGGCGCGGCGGAGCATCGTGCAGCGAAATGCGGCGGGGAGCAAAAAGCTCCCGAAGGCAGAGCAGCACCGGGCACCGGCGTCGAAGCCGCAGAAAAAGGCGGCGAAGGGCGTGATCCCGAAGTTCAAGGACCCGGACGCGCTGCAGCTGGACGTGCACGCGCTGTGCGGGTACAACGCAGCGGCGCGGAAGCGGGGCCTGCCGGAGCTGAGCTACGGCGTGTGGGCCGCACGGGGAAAGCCGGAAATACCATAAAAACGGCCCTCAGGCAATCAAGCCTGGGGGCTTTGGCGACAAAAGACAAGGCGTGCCGGGTGGTGTGCAGCGGATGGCTGCACCTTAGCCGGAATGGTTTGTCGGGCCCCGGAAGGGGCAGGACCTACCTTATTATAATGCGTGATTGCTCCAGGGCGTCCGGCGGGACGCTTTTGGGGGGCTTGTATACCCGTTATTTCTGTGACGGTGATGATCATGGAAACGGAAAAACACAGGACGCTGACGACCAGCAGGAGGTGCCGGGATGCGAAGAAGCTACATCCGGGAAAAGAAATACCAGTGCGGTGACGAGTACATGACCGTGGGCGTCTATGCAGTGACCGACCAGGAGCACCGGCAGCGGGGCAAGAAGCGTAAGGAGAGCGACCGGGGCCAGAAGGAGCGGAACAAGTACGCCAGCCTGCGCCGAAAGCAGCGGAAGGTGCTGGCGAATTTTGACAAGAACGGCTTTTTCCTGACCGGTACATACGAGGACGGCTATTTACCTGCAGACTTTGCGGCCTGCCGGAAGGACGTGGAGAACTACAAGCGGCGGGTGATCACGGCGACCTGCAAGCGATTTGGCGTGCCGAAGGACAGCATCCGGCTGATGCTGTGGGCGGTGCGCAAGGGCGAAGCCGGACGGCTGCACCTGCACGGGTTTGCCCAGTGCAAAGGACTGGATGCGGCCGACCGGCGGGAGTGGCGCGAGATACTGGAAGACCTATGGCGGCGGCGTATCCCGGGCACCGGCGAATACGACCCGCTGGGCACCATGAATGTGGACCGCATGGACATAAAAAAGCTGCTGGGCATTGACGGGCAGGGCAAAAACGGCACGGTGGGGTACATCTACGGCCACAAAGAGCGCAGCTGCATCGAGACGCGGAACCTGCGGCAGCCGGACGAGCTGGCCGCCTGCGACACCAAGTGGAGCCGGAAGCAGCTGCGCAAGGGCTGCACCGAGTGCGCGGAGAACGCCTACTGGTGGGAGCAACGGTTCCCGGGGTGGGAAGTGGTACAGGTGGCGGTGTATGACCCGCAGCAGCTGTACGAGACGGACAGGCCGCGGCCGGAGGGCTGGGAAAGCAGTGAACCGCAGGCGTATCTGATCCTGCGAAGAAGAAACCCTCTCACCGTTGCAGTCCGCTGACGCGGCGCCGCAACGGAGCTCTCCCGAAGGGCGAGCCTTGTGCAGAGGATGTTTGCGAAAGTTCGCACCTGACAGACAGGATTATTTTATTTTGCGCGCGCGGAAGGCGGTGGACGGGTGACAAAGCAGCAGAAAAAGGCGGTGCGCAAGGCGCTGCGGAAGTTTGACGGCAGCGGGCAGTGGGAAGACGTGCTGGGCCGGGTGCGGGACTACTATGCCAGGGAGGACCCGGTGTGCTGGGACCTGCTGCGGCTGCGGTACATCGAGGGCCGGAGCGAGTGGGACGTGGTGGGGCTGCTGCACATCGGGCGGACGACCTACTACCACAAGGAGCTGGAGGCGCTTTCCACCGTGGCGGTGTATGCGGCGGCGGCGGGGCTGATCTGAACAGGCTGGACACGAATGTGTGCGGCCTGTTTGTGCTGCAACGACGACGACCGCCGCCAGCGGCGGAAACAGGGAGGAGTTGTTGGGGCAGTGTTCTGATTTTTCAAAGCGCCGTAAGGCCGCTGAAGAAAAACCAGCAAACACAACCCGTACTCGCCGCGCGAGACCGCTGAAAAAAGTCCGTAGTTTTTTTGCAGACAGAAACGTGATAGGCTGGAAGCAAAGCACGGGAAGGAGGGCCGGGAATGGCGACGCGCAGATACTGCAAGAACACGGTGCCCGGCCGACAGGGCCGGGGCAAGAAGTACCCGGCAAAGGTACGGGCGGACGTGGTGATGGCCATGATCGGCTCGAACTCCATCTGCGCGGTGGCCCGGAAGTACGGCGTGCCGGAAAGCACCATCCGCAGCTGGATGGCGGAGGAAGCCAAGCAGCCGGACGGGGCCTTTGCCCAGGCGCGGGCCGAAGCGGCGCGGGAGATCGCAGCGCGGGCAGCGCTGGGGGCCCGGGCCCAGGTGGGTTATCTGCAGCAGCGGGTGGCCGAGAACCAGCGGGCGGCGGACATCCGGCGCTTCGGACACCCGCAACCAGGGGCTGGCCCTTGCCAGGGGCGAATA
>JABLTO010068909.1_pt1 | contig 10410 bp, 8 predicted proteins | sample 7160091 | NCBI WGS metagenome assembly JABLTO01 (sample SAMN14651225, study PRJNA627086) | human gut metagenome | isolation source: feces | host: Homo sapiens
CGGTGGCGGTGGCCACCCCGTGCTGGCCGGCGCCGGTCTCGGCGATGAGGCGGGTTTTGCCCATCTTCTGGGCCAGCAGGGCCTGGCCCAGGACGTTGTTGATCTTGTGGGCCCCGGTGTGGTTTAAGTCCTCCCGCTTCAGGTAGACCTTGGCGCCCCCCAGGTCTCGGGTCATTCTCTCCGCATAGTACAGCCGGGAGGGGCGGCCGGCATAGTCGTTGAGCAAGGCGGTCAGTTCCTGTTGAAAGGCCGGGTCCTCCTTATAAAAATCGTAGGCTTCCTCCAGTTGGAGCACGGCGTTCATCAGGGTCTCAGGAAGATACTGCCCTCCGTGGACCCCAAAGCGCCCCTTGGGATTGGTCATATCATCTCCTCCTCTCGCACCGCCCGGACGAAGGCTTCCATCTTCGCCGGGTCTTTTTTTCCATCGGTCTCAATGCCGGAGCTCACATCCACCCCGAAGGGATGGAGACGGCGAACTGCCTGGCCTACGTTCCCCGGGTGCAGCCCCCCCGCCAGGAAGTAGGGCCGGCGGATGCCCGCCAGCAGGGACCAGTCGAAGGTCTCCCCCGTGCCGCCCTCTCCTGCGTCCAGCAGGACCAGGTCGGCTCCGCTGGCTTCGGCGGCGGCCACGTCGGCCGCCGTGTCCACCCGAAAGGCCTGGAGGATGGGCTTGGGGGTGAGCGCCCGGAGGGTTTGCAGGTAGGCCTCCCTCTCCCCTCCATGGAGCTGGATGAGGTCGATGACCCCCTCGTTGGCCAGGGTGGCCGCCTCCTCCGGCGGGGCATTCACAAAAACCCCCACCGCTCGGATGGCAGGGTCCAGCCCCCGTTTCAAGTCCGCCGCCTGGGCTGGGGTGACATACCGTTTGCTCTTAGGCGCAAAGACAAACCCCACACAGGCGGGCTGCAGCGCGTTGGCGGCCTGGATGTCCTCGGGACGGGAGAGGCCGCAGAGTTTGATTTTGGTCATACGCTCCTCCTAAACTGGTTTAGCATAGCCCTCTTGTCCTTGGCCCGCATAAGGGCCTCCCCGATGAGGACCCCATCGGCCCCCATGGCCCGCACCGCCGCCACGTCCGCCGGGCGGCGCACCCCGCTTTCGGCCACATACAGCACCCCCGGGGGGACGCGGTCCCGCAGCCGGGCGGCGTTGTCCAGGTTCACGGAGAAGTCCCCCAGGTTCCGGTTGTTGCCCCCGATGATCCGGGCCCCGGCGGCCACGGCGGAGGCAACCTCCTTTTCATCGTGGGCCTCCACCAGGGCGGCCAGGCCCAGGTCATCGCAGAGGGCCAGGTAGTCCGCCAGGGTCCGGGTGTCCAGCAGGGCGCATAGCAGCAGCACGCAGTCCGCCCCCATCAGGCGGGCTTGGTAGAGCTGGTAGGGGTCCACCGTAAAGTCCTTGCGGAGCATGGGGGCGGCCACTGCCTGGCGGATCTCCCGAAAGATCTGGTCCGACCCCAGAAACCACTTGGGCTCGGTGAGGCAGGAGATGGCCTCCGCCCCGGCGGCCTCGTAGGCCCGGGCGATGTCCAGGTAGGGGAAGTCCTTGGCGATGACCCCCTTAGAGGGAGAGGCCTTCTTCACCTCGCAGAGGAAGGAGAGGCCCTCTTTGGCCAGGGCAGCTTGGAACCCCTCCCCGCCTCCCTTTCCCAGGGCACGGCACTGGGCCTGGAGCACATCCAGGCTGTTGACCTCCCGGTCCGCCGCCACCCGCTGGCGGGCGTGGGCGGCCAGCTGTTCCAGGATGGTCATGCCCCCACCCCCTCCCGGTTGCTCCCGGCGAGAAACCTCTCCAGGGTCTCCATGGCCTTGCCGGTGTCGATGCAGTGGGCGGCCAGGGCTACCCCTTCCTGCATGGTGTCTGCCTGGCCCCCCAGGTAGAGCGCTGCCCCAGCGTTGAGGAGGACGGCATTGCGCCGGTGCCCTTGCTCCCCCTGGAGGATGGCCCGGGTGATGGCGGCATTTTCCGCCGGGGTGCCGCCCCGGAGGTCCTCCCTGGCACACCGGGGGAAGCCGAACGCCTCCGGGGTTATGGTGTAGGACTTCACCCAGCCGTCCTGGATCTCACAGACCTGGGTGGGGGCGCTCAGAGAGATCTCGTCCAGCTTGTCCTGGCCGTAGACCACCATCCCCCGCTTCACCCCCAGGCTGATGAGCACCTGGGACAGAGGCTCCACCAGGTAGCCGTCGTACACTCCCAGCAGCTGTACTGTGGGCGTGCCAGGGTTGGTGAGGGGTCCTAAGATGTTGAACACCGTGCGGAAGCCCAGCTCCTTCCGGATGGGCCCCACGTACTTCATGGAGGTGTGGTACTTCTGGGCAAAGAAGAAGCACAGGCCCACCTCCTCCAACAGCTGCCGGCACAGAGTGGGGCTCTGGTGGATGTTCACCCCCAGGGCCTCCAGGCAGTCCGCCGTGCCGCACTGGGAGGAGGCCGCCCGGTTGCCGTGCTTGGCCACCTTTCCCCCGCCTGCCGCCGTCACCAGGGCGGCGGTGGTGGAGATGTTGAAGCTGTGGGCGTTGTCCCCTCCCGTCCCCACGATCTCGATGAGGTCCATCCCCGTGTCCACCCGGGTGGCGTGGGCTCGCATGGCGGCGGCGCAGCCGGCGATCTCGTCGATGGTCTCTGCCCGGGCGCTCTTGGTGGACAGGGCCGCCAGGAAGGCGGCGTTCTGGGTGGGGGTGGTCTGGCCCCCCATGATCTCGTTCATCACGGCGTAGGCCTCGTCATAGGTGAGGTCCTCTTTGTTCACGATTTTGACAATGGCTTGCTGAATCATCGGTCACATCTCCTTGAGAAAGTTTTGCAGCATGGTCTTGCCGTTGGGGGTCAGAATGGATTCCGGGTGAAACTGCAGGCCGTAAATGGGGTAGACCTTGTGGCGCACCGCCATCACCTCCCCCTCGTCGGTGGCTGCCGTCACCTGGAGACAGGCCGGCAGGCTGGCCGGGGCCACCGCCAGGGAGTGGTACCGGGCGTATTCCAGCAGGAGCTGCTGCTCCTTTTGCAGCTGTTCCGGGTCCAGCGTTCCGGTCTCCACCGGCCTGAGCGGCACCTCGCTGCGAGGCGCCGCGGGCGGGTAGAGCGGCTTTTCGCCGAAGACCTGCACCGGGTAAAGGTGCAGATGCTTTGCCACCGGGCCGTCATCCGGTTCGAACAGCTGGTCCGGCGTCTTGATCTCCTCGGCATAGCGGCGGAGCAGCGCCGTAACGCTGCCCTGCGCCGAGCGGTCGCTCAGCAGCAGAAACTGCGCCCGCTGCACGGCACGCTTGCGGTAGCGGATGTGGCTGGCGTCGATCTGCTTCATCAGGCCGCTCATCTCTTCCAGCGCATCCCGCTGCTTCTGGATGAGGGCCCGCACCGCCGGGGCGGCCTCGTTCGGCGCACAGCGCTCCACGCGGGCATAATCCAGCGCCAGCTGCGGCAGATAGTTTGCCTCGCAGTCGTCCAGCCCCTCTTCGAGGTAGGCGCGGTAGTTGAACAGGTTGTCGCTGGTCTTGAACCGGTGGTACGCTGCTGCAACGACCTTTTCCTCGTACTGGTCGAACAGTTCCAGCACCTCCTGCGGGGTGCGGTTGCGGGTGAGCCGGTCGATGTAGTGGCCGATGGAAGCATTGAGCGCACGGAGCGACTTGTTCAGCGCTTCGAGGTCGGACGCGACCTCCCGCAGGACATTCTCGTAGGGGCTCTTCTCCTCCCCGATGCCCCGCAGCAGCTGCCAGGCCTTGTACAGCTTGCCGGTATAGGTGACGACGCGCGGGTTCAGGATCTCTTCCAGCGCTTCCAGCAGAGGCGTCACCTCCGGCACAAAGGCCAGCGAAGGTTCCTCCTCATAGCTGCCGGGCTGCTCTTCCAGCCAGCCGGTGCGCCGCAGCCGCAGCAGAAAGCCCAGCGCCAGAAGATGCGGGTCGCGGGTGGGTTGCTCAGCCTCGTCTCCGGCGTCGTCGGCGTCCAGCGCCAGCGGCTTTGCCAGAGCCGCAAAGTAATCCTCCGCGCGGGAGACGGCTTCGGCGCGGGAGATGCTGTAATCCGCCGTGTGGCGGCACTCCTCCCACAGCAGCAGGAGCAGCTCGGCATAAAACGCCCGGTTCGGCCCCGCCAGCGGGCGGAACAGACGCGGGGAGACCAGTTCAAACAGCTGCATCAAAAGATCCTTTCTTTCGCAAATTTCCGCCTCTATTGTACCACAAAAAACAGGCCCTCTCAACCGGTGGCCGGGCGCATCTTCCGGAACGATCTGCACACGAGCCGCCGCAGGCTGTGAAAATTTGTCCCGAATTTACACAATTTCACCACGATTTTGTGTTATGCTTCTTATAAAGAAATGGAAAAGGCAACGCAGGCTGAACTCCCACTCAACACAATGCCCCCCGGAATGCAGGCTTCCGGGGGGCTTCGTGTTTGTTCGGGTATTTACAGTTCCTGATATGCGCTCATCATGGCGGGGATGAACTGCTTTTTGCGGCTGACGACGCCGGGCAGGGTCCAGCTGCCGTCTGCGGCAGGCTGGGTCTCAAAGCCGTCCGACAGCACCTCGGCGGCATAGCGGCCTTCGCAGATGACGACGCTCTCCTCCTTGGGCACATCGGTCAGCAGCATATAGATATCCTCCACATTCTGCTTGTTGCGGGCCTCTTCGAGGTAGGGTTTGAGCAATTTTTCGGCGGCCAGCAGGTTCTTGCGGGTCATGTAGCTGCCCTGCGCCACACCGAAGCGGATATCGCCGCACATGAAGACCTTGAAGTCCTGCAAAAAGACCTCTTCGGGGGTCTTGCCGTCCAGTTTTTCACCGGCTTCGAACATTTCGGTGGAAAACTCGTCGATGTCCACACCGGCGATCTGGGCCAGACGCTTGGCCGCCGCCACATCCACCGGGGTGCAGGTGGGGCTGCGGAAGACCAGCGTATCCGACAGGATGGCCGCCAGCAGCAGACCGGCGGTCTGGGCCGGGATCTCTACGCCGTTCTCGTCGTACATCTGGGTGATGATGGTGGCAGTGCAGCCCACCGGCTGATTGCGGAAGTAGACCGGGCCGCTGGTCTCCAGACTGCCGATGCGGTGGTGGTCGATGATCTCCAGGATCTCCGCCTGGTCGAAGCCCTCCACGGCCTGGGTGGCCTCGTTGTGGTCCACCAGGATGATGCGGCGCTTGCGCAGGGCGATGATGTTGCGGCGGCTGACCATGCCGCAGTATTTGCCCTCTTCATCGAGGATGGGGAAATAGCGGTGGCGCACCTTGGCCATGACGCGCATGACATCCGCCACCGGCGTGACGAGGGTGAACTTCAGGATGTCTTCGCGGGTCATATAATAGGAGATGGGGGCGCACTGGCTGATGAGCTTGCCGGCCGCGTAGGTATCGTAGGGGGTCGTCATGATGGCGACGCCCATTTCGTCGGCGATGCGCTGGATGGTGTGGCCCACCTTGGAGCCGTTGCAGATGATGAGGAGGGAGGCCTCCTTCTCAATGGCGCACAGCTGGCTCTCGTACCGGTTGGTCAGGATGACGATGTCGCCCTTTTCCACATTGCTTTCCAGCATTTCGGGGGTAGCGGTGCCGATCTTGATGTGGCCGGTGGTGCAGACGGCGTTCTCGTCGCCCACCACCATGGTGCCGCCCAGCGTTTCGAGGATGTTCCGGAAGCTGGTCCGGCTCTTGGCCAGAACGCCGGTGTCGAAGACGTCCATGTTGGCGGTCGCGATGTCCTTGACCGTGATGATGCCCTCCAGATCGTTTTCTGCGCTGGTGACGGGCAGGGTGTCGATCTTCTGGTCGCGCATGATCTCCCACGCACGGCGCAGGCTGGTGGCACCGGGGATGCCGGGCATCTCGCGGTAATCCACATCCCGGATCTTCGGGTTGACGTCAGTACACATGCGGGGCGGGGTCACGCCGAACTTTTTCAGGACGAACTCGGTCTCCTGGTTCATCCGGCCCGCGCGGCGCGCCTCGCAGACAAGGTCGCTGGTCTTGTTTTTCAGTTCCGCATACGCAATGGCGGAGCAGATGGAGTCGGTGTCCGGGTTGCGGTGCCCGATGACCACGACTTTATGGGCTGCCTTTGGCATAATCTTTCCTCTCTCTATGGAATCGTTCATTCATTTACCTTCTTCTGTGCTGCACACAGAAGTCCGGTTTCATTCTATCACATCCCACCGCAGGGGTAAAGGGAACCGACGGCACTTTGTTTCTTAAAATTTTGCGAGGTTCTTGGATACAACATCTTGATTTTCCTGCGATTCCGCGTTATGCTTAGTTTTGTGACATCCCAGAGCAAGAGGAGGAACTATGACAACCACAACAACCAAGCCGCTGTTTACCCGCAAACAGCTCATCGCCCTGCTGCTGCCGCTGATCGCCGAGCAGGCGCTCAGCGTGACCATCGGTCTGGCCGATACCCTGATGGTCTCTTCGGTCGGCGAAGCGGCCGTTTCGGGCGTCAGCCTGGTGGACTCGTTCAACGTGCTGATGATCCAGCTGCTCAGCGCGCTTGCCACCGGCGGTGCCGTCGTTGCCAGCCAGTACATCGGCCACCGGGAGCCGAAGAACGCCAAGGCCGCCGCCGCCCAGATCCTGTTCATCATGATCTCGCTCAGCGCCGTGGTCGCCGCCGTGGTAGCGGTGGGGCGGCACGGCATCCTGCGGGGCATCTTCGGCTCCATTGACGCCGACGTCATGCGCTACGCCGAGACGTATTTTCTGCTCTCGGCGCTGAGCTATCCCTTCATCGGTGTGTACAACGCCGGTGCTGCGCTCTTCCGCGCACAGGGCAACAGCAAGATCAGCATGCTGTCCAGTCTGGTGATGAACGTGGTGAACATCGGCGGCAACGCCGTGCTCATCTTCTACTTTAAGATGGGCGTCATGGGTGCCGCGCTGGCCAGCCTTGTCTCCCGGATGATCGCCTGCTTTGCAGTCATCTACCTGCTGGAAAAGCCCGGCTGCCTGCTCCGCATCGAGCACCTGATCGATCTGAAGCCCGACCTGCCCCTCATCCGCCGCATCCTGCGGGTGGGCATCCCGGCCGGCATCGAGAACGGCATGTTCCAGATCGGCAAACTGTCGGTCTCCAGCCTGACGTCCACCCTCGGCACCTCGGCCATTGCGGCCAACGCCGTGGCGGGCAACATCACCACCTTCCTGAATGTTCCGGCCAACGCGGTCGGCATGGCGGTGCTCACCGTCATCGGCCAGTGCCTGGGTGCAGGCGAAAAAGAGCAGGCCAAACACTACGCCCGCCGCTTCCTGCTGGTGGCCTATGCAGGTGCCTGGATCATGAACCTGTCGGCCTTCTTCTTCCTGAACCGCATCACTCTGTCCTGGTTCAACCTCTCCCCGGAGTCCAACGCCATGGCGCTGCAGGTGATGGTCTGGTTCAATATCATCTCGCTGTTCATCTGGCCGTCCAGCTTCACCCTGCCCAACATCCTCCGCGCCGCCGGCGACGCCACCTTCACAATGACGGTCAGCGTCTTCTCCATGTGGGTGTTCCGGGTGGGTTTCTGCTACCTGATGGTCCTGGGCCTGCATCAGGGCAATCTGCTCAGCATCTGGGGCGGCATGTTCCTGGACTGGCTGTTCCGCTCCCTCTTCTTTGCCATCCGCTTCTTCAAGGGGAGCTGGCTGGAAAAGAAAGTCATCTGAGCCTGTGCTTCCGGATTGCTTTCCTGCCCGAAAACGTGTAGAATAGAAAGCAGGAAACGATTGGATGAAAAGGAGGCGCTCTGATGAAACATTCTCTGACCGCACTTTTGCTCACGCTGGCACTGTTCTGCTGCCTGCTGACCGGCTGCGGCCCGACGCCCGATGTTCCGGGCGGCAGCGAAGGCAGCAACGGCTCTTCTTCGGGCAGCACCAACTCCGGCACCGAACCCGATGACTCAAACGGCACCAACTCCGCCAGGCTGCAGCCCTCGGTCTCGATGACCTCGGTGGTCCAGCCGGGTGCGCAGGAAAGCACCTACACTGCAAACTACCGATTCACCATCACCAACCCTAATACAGCCTACAGCGTCAAGGTGCGTCTGGGCCTGACTCTGACCAGTGCTGCCGGGGAGAAACGAACGGACTTCACATTTTCTCCGGTCATCGCACCCGGCGATACCGTCTGCTTCATGTACAAAAAAAGCTACACTGGTTTCCACCCCACGGGCTGCTCACTGACCTCTTCCACGGATTATCTGACCCCGGAACAGGTTGTGCGGACCAGCGATCTGCTCATCCTGAAGCCGACTGAGACCAAGAACTCCAAAGTCGATTATAATACCTTCTCCGGTGCGGTGAACAATACCAGCCGTTACGCCACAAAAGTGAAGGTCTCTCTCTTCCTGAAAAAGAACGGCCAGCTCGTCTCGGTCGATGCGCCGACTCTTTTGCTGAGCATCCCTGCCGGTGGAACTGCCACATACAGTATCCTGCACTACAAGGATGCCGCCTATGACGACTACGAAGTGACCGCGACCCCTTGGAACTGACGGATTCCCCGAACGCCAGCCGCGCAAGCGGCTGGTTTTTTTGTGCCCTTTTGCAGGAAGATCCGGTTCTGGATCGTATTTCTTTCAGAGAGGGCGGTTCCGGAGCTGTTCTCTCCCTCGAATTTCCCATGTCGCACAAATTTTTCACAGATATTTTAGAGAAGTTGTCCTGTTTAGGGCTTGTTTTTGCGCGATGACCGGCGTATAATGATACGCTGCTAAGAACTTTAAGAAGGCTCTGCCTTCCAACTCCAAACAAAGGAAGTGTGTTCCATGCGAAACTGGTTTTCCCGCCATCCCATCTGGTTCATGGCGTTCTATCTTGTGTTTTATCTCTCGGTGTTCCACTGGCTCGAAGTCAACATCACCGTGCCGGAAGTCTGGGTCCACTGCCATCTGGATGACCTCATCCCCTTCTGCAAGTATGCCGTCATCCCCTATCTGGCGTGGTTCATCTGGATCCCGTTTACCCTGTTCTATCTGCTGTGGAAGGCCCCGCGCGCGGACTTCTGGCGGCTCTGCCTGCCGCTCTTTGCGGGCATGACCATCGCGCTGGCGGTCTATGTCATCCTCCCCAACGGGCTGGACCTCCGCCCCTATCGCGTCTACGGTTCGGACATCTTCGCCCGGATCGTCCGCCTGCTCTACTCCACCGACACTGCCACCAATGTCTGCCCGTCCATCCACGTCTTCAACTCGGTCACTCTGATGATGGCCTACTACCGCAGCCGCATCTTTGAAGAGCCCCGCCGCCGCTGGATGCGCCCGGCGTCTGCGGTGCTGTGCCTGTCCATCATCGCCTCCACCGTGCTGCTCAAACAGCACAGCTGCATTGATGTGGTCATGGGCATCCTGCTGGCCATGGCAGTGGACAGCGCCGCCACTTCGCTGGAGCGGAGCGAGTACCGCATTTTGCAGAATCCCTGAGCTTCATACAGCAAAAAAGCACCTGCGCCGCAGGTGCTTTTTTTGCTGCTTAAAACAATCCTTCCGGCAGGCAGATGTCGTGCCGGGGGACTTTTTTCCATGAAAAGTCTGCCACGAGGCTCTCCGGTGTGCGGGGGGCAGGTTCTTCCTGCAAGCCGTAGGCGTAGGCCAGCTTTCCCACGATCTCTTCGGCGGTGTATTTTGCCCGGAGGTTCTCCAGGCTCTGGTCGCCGTCCCGCTTGGACAGCCGCCGCCCATCCGGGGCCAGCAGCAGCGGGCAGTGGGCAAACCGCGGGGCCGTCAGGCCCAGCAGACGGTACAGATAGAGCTGCCGCGCCGTGGAGGAGAGCAGGTCTGCCCCGCGCACGACTTCGGTGACGCCCATCCGGGCATCGTCCACGACGACGGCCAGCTGGTAGGCGAAGACGCCGTCCGCCCGGCGAAGGTAGAAGTCGCCGCAGTCCCGCAGCAGGTTCTCGCTGTGGAGGCCCATGCAGCCATCCCGGAAGGTGATGACCTCATCGGGCACTCTGAGCCGGTAGGCCGGTGCCTTGACCCGGCGCTTTTCCGCGATCTGGGCAGGCGTCAGATCCCGGCAGGTGCCGGGATAGACGACATTGCCGTCCGAGGTGTGGGGCGCACTGGCCGCATGGAGCTGTGCGCGGGAGCAGAAGCAGGGATAGACCAGCCCCTGCGCTTCGAGCATCTGATACGCGCGGGTGTAGATCTCTGCGCATTCGCTCTGGTAATAGGGGCCGTGGGGGCCGCCCCGGCTCCCGCCCTCGTCCCAGACGAGGCCCAGCCAGGCCAGGTCTTCTTCCAGCAGGTCTGCGTATTTCCGGGGGCAGCGCTCTGCGTCCAGATCCTCGATGCGGAGGACGATGCGCCCGCCCGCATGTCTGGCGCTCAGCCAGGCCAGCAGGCTGCACGCAAGGTTGCCCAGATGCAGCCGCAAACACCCGCGCAGCAGCAGGTTTCCCCGGAAATACGCAGACCTGCTGGAAG
>JABLTO010157868.1_pt1 | contig 10409 bp, 8 predicted proteins | sample 7160091 | NCBI WGS metagenome assembly JABLTO01 (sample SAMN14651225, study PRJNA627086) | human gut metagenome | isolation source: feces | host: Homo sapiens
GCTCATTGTAATATACATATGGAGAGTACTGGAAGCCCCACGGTGTATCATTAATTGTAATCGGGATAATCCTGTGGTTCTGTCGTGCAGGATGATTTACTCTTCCTGCATAACCTTCGTTTTCGGGACACAGAAGACATTTCGGATAACTGCTTGCCTTTGCATTTCTGGCTGCTGCGATTGCCTTCGGATCTTTTTCTGGTTTGGAAAGATTGATTGTAATATCAATTTCTCCATATGGGCTGTCCACTTTCCATTTCTGATCTTTTTTAACACGATAACGACGGATATAGTTGCTGTCCTGACTTAATTTATAAAAATAATCAGTAGCTTCCTGCGGACTGTTTTTGTACTTGTCCCAGAATTCTTTCTGAACCTGTGCAGGTCTCGGCATCAGGCAGTTCATGATTCTTGTGTCAAAAAGATCACGATATACAATGCTGTCCTCGATCAGGTTTCTTTTCACTGCCTCATCGAGCAGTTCATCCAGCGTTTCCTCCAGATTAACAGCATGAAATGTCTCTTCCGGCTCTGTATACTCATCTTCTTTAAAAACATCAAGAAGAAGGTTTACTGTATAGTTTTTTTCACACTCAGGTACAAGCCCTGTTTCTACTCCATACTGTACTAATTTTGCAATGCTTTTGCTTAACATACGTTTTGTCCCCCTGCTATTTATTTTTGATTATTGTCCAGATACGTAATAAATACATTTCCTGCTTTCTGGAAAAGTGCAGTACTGTCATTCATTCCGTACGGTTTTACTTCCTGGGTGGACGGATCCAGAAGATATGTGTTGTACTCATCATATCCTACAATTACTACGCTGGAATCTGCCCCTGTCTTGGCAACAACAGCCCTCTGTGCACTGATTTCATAGAGAACATTTTCCAGAGAACAGCCCGTAAGGTCAATCACTGTTCCTTTGTCCCCGAGTCCCTCCTGAAGAGCGGCTTTGTCCCATGAACCGGATCTTATGATTTCCGGAATATCCTCTGTATTCAGCGTCAGCTGTGTTTTCATATTTCCACGTTCCCAGACATATTGCTGCTCACGGTTCAGAACCACACCGGTTCCTGCATCTGCCCTGAGAACAGCCTGTGCCGGATCTGTCCATGTACTGTCCAGACCTCCACGGGCATATACATAATAGGTTTCCTGACTGACAGCATCTGAAGGCAGTTTCACAGTTCTTTCTCCGACGTTTTTCATCTTGGACTGAAGGATCAGCGGTTTGTCTGAATCCGGTGCCTCACTGAATACCAGCCGCACCATTACACCCTTTCTGTCTGAGCTTGTCTGTTCCACAGATGCCTGAACTACTGCTTCTGAACTGTTGTTCATAATGTTGTCATTTTTCTTTGCTGTATAAGAATTTCCTGTTTTTTCTGACAGATTGAATTCAATCAGTGAACTTCCCACTGTCACGTTGGTCAGATATAATCCATCCTGATGATACTCCTTTTTTACAGTACCGTCAAAACCTTCTATACGCAGGGTTGTAATTCCTTCTGTTGTATGACCATTTTCATCGGTCAGCGAATCTCCGTCCTGAACAGTTCCATAAACTATATCTTCATTCATAAAGCCAAGAATTCTCAGCTGTTGTCCGTTATCTGGTGCAATATCCCGGGTCGCAAGAGAATCAAAATCAATCTCCCTGATCTGTCCTGCATGCTCGCCCTCCTGGATCCGCCATGCTGCATGCGCATTTGTTTCTGAAACAGCAAACTCACTCTCTTTGATCCCTTCTTCAAGGATTTCATAATTGCCTTCCTCAATATTGATCTGATAAAGCTTGCCGGAAAGAAGCAGAAACAGCTGATTATTACTGCTGACATATGACAGTGTGCCGAGATCAGATTTCAGGAATTCATAAGATCTGGTACTCGGTATAAATACTTTTTCTTCTACAACATTCTGATCATTACTGTAATGATAAATTCCCACACCACAGTATCCCTCATGAATTCCACGGTTCATATAACCAAGGACCATGAAGTTCACATCTCCATCATCTTCCACGCTCAGCAGCTTGATGTCATGTACAACTCTTGAATCACGAATATCACTGTTATCACTTTTCCTGAAAGTAAAAATATTAACAAACTTTCCGGTATCCGGTGCATAGGACCACAGATCACCATCCTGACAGAATGCTGTTACTGTTTCAGCTTCATTCGTTAAAGTTTCCACATTTTTATCCCGCACTCCCAGAAGAAGTCCGCTGTCACTGATAACAGACAGATTTGGATCAAATACCTGTGTTGCAGAACGTTCAAAATCAAGAAGTCGTATTCTCGATTCTGTATAACGCATTCTGTAAAATTCTGTAACATTATAGTATTCAGTCTGTCCACTGTCATCTTTTGCGGAAATTTCGTATTCCAGAGAAATACTTGCCGTGGTCTCATTGATATCTTTGATCACAGGAATTCCTTTTTTGGAAATCTGCGGATTCAGATTTCCCCAGCTGATATCTGAAAGTGGTGACTTAATGGAAATGTCCGCAAAATTTCTTGTACTGCTTTCTGCTGATTCCAGATAAGCCGCCAGATTATCTGCGGAATTTTTGTCCATGCACATCTGTGCAAAGTCACTCACAAACTGTACATACTGTGCCGTATTCGTAGAGGAACGGGATACCAGCCTTGTATAGTAATATGCATCTCCATTATCTGTATCAAGCGTGATCTGAAGTGAATATTCCTGATTCATCAGCATTCCCGAACTGATTTCTATATCTGCTCTCAGATAATTATCAGAGTTCTTAAGTTTTTTGATTTTTCTGTTTTCAAGAACCTTTGTCCCGTCTGATGTTCTGATCTCATAGGAAAGACTTTTTACCTTTGAGTCATAAGGATTGATGGCCAGCGATAATTTTCTGGTGGTATCCAAAGGTGTCACGCTGTCTCTGACAAAATCAGCTTCCATCTGCTGCCTGTATCCGTACATACGGTTACTGATGGTTCCGTCAAAATCAACCATCACTTCCGGTAATGTGGGATTATTCATATCTGATCGGTCATCTGTCGTCTCATTATTCATCAGAAACGCAGTTCCTGCAACTCCCAGCACAAAAACTATAAGAAGTATCAAAAACCTTCCAAGAAATTTTTTCATGGTTTCCTATACTCCTTTCTTTTCCGCCAGTCCCTGTGGGTACAGAAGTTTTTCCAGGGTAAGTTTTCCATTAATCGCTTCTGTCATTTTATTCAGACCGGCTGATGTCCGGGGTTTACCTGTTTTTACTGCACGGATCAGAAGATTCTTCGGCGTATGTTCCATATCAATAAATTCAAGTATCTGGGTATGATAGCCTTTTGATTCCAGAAGTTCTGCACGAATTCCATCTGTAATAAGTGCCGACATACGTTCTTTCAGTATTCCGTATTTCAGCACAGGTGCCAGAAGTTCGTTTTTTATCTGACTGTTCAGTTCATGCTGACAGCAGGGTACAGAAAGAATCACTTCTGCGTCCCACTCTACCGCTTTCGCAAGTGCATAGTCTGTGGCTTTGTCGCAGGCATGAAGCGTTACTACCATGTCCACTTTCTGCACACCTTCATAATCTGCAATATCGCCATGAAGGAATTTAAGTTTCTCATATCCATATTTCTGTGCCAGCTTGTTGCACTTCCTGATCACATCTTCTTTCAGGTCCAGTCCGATGATTTTCACATCATAATTCTGTAATTCTTTCAGATAGTAATACATTGCAAAAGTCAGATATGACTTACCGCATCCGAAATCCAGAATAGTAATCTCCCGTTCTCTGGAAAGAGCCGGAAGTATATCCTCTATAAATTCCAGAAAACGGTTGATCTGTCTGAATTTATCATAAGCCGGCTGGTGAACTTTTCCTTCTTTGTTCATCACTCCAAGATCTGTCAGAAACGGTACCGGCACCCCTTCTCTGAGGATATATTTTTTCACACGGTTATGTGCCATGATTTTTACAGGTTCCAGTGGCTGATGCTGTTTTACTTTAATTGTCTGTCTGCCTTTTTTGCTCACCAGTACAGTCCCATCTCTGCTCTGTCCCTGAATCTGCAGCTGAGAAAAGCCGTTTTCGAGACTGTCTTTTATATAGTCTTTTACTTCATCAGCTGTATAATTTTTGTGAACTGCTTTTGTTCCTACTGTGGCTGTTGCCTGATAACATATCTCCCCCTTTATTTCTACCGGGCGGATCCGGACTTTGGTCGGGGTATCTTTGTCTTTGTTTCTCTGACCGCTCAGCACAGCAAGCATCATTCCGTCATTAAATTGTTCTTCTAAAAAATTCTGTAATGTTTTCATTCATCAAATTCTTTCTGTTACTGATTTTCAGTATCCTCTGCACCTTCTGCGTCTGCATCTTCTTCTGGATATTTCCTGATAAAGGATCACCTGGATCAGGTCATCCAGAAATGCATCTGATATCTCCTGGGTCTCCAGTTCTCCCTGTATATCCTTTTTGATATGGCTGAACAGCTGGTGCATCATAAATTTATCCGGATATTCATCATAAAGGCGGCTTCCCTCATAATCCAGCAGCTGGCATTCTTCTTCAACTTTCTGCTGGATTTTTCTGGCAGTCTCCGGATAGAAAGATTTCATAAGCGCAAATTCCCGCTCCTGTATTCTTTCTCCACTATAAAATCCCGGTGCAGCATATACTTTATAAAATGGAAAGAATTCATCATAATACATGGAACGACTCCTGTTCTTTCTGCATTCTATAATAGTTTATGCACCGTTTTTTCCTGTGTGCAGATTAATCCTGAATGTCTTTCAGGATACGAAGGGTCATTTTGACACTGTGTTCTGCTGCCATTGCCTCAAATGTAGGATAATCCATCTCTGCGCTTCCGTCTGCTTTATCGGAAATTGCACGTACTACCAGGAACGGTATATGATTCAGGTATGCTGTATGTGCAATAGATGCTCCTTCCATTTCTACTGCATATGCCCCGAAGTCTTTGACAATGCGGTCTTTGACTGCCTGATCCGCAACAAACTGATCTCCTGAAGCAATTCTTCCTTCATATACTTCAATATCAGGATTTACATCTTTGCAGGCTTTAACTGCAATTTTGCGAAGTGCTTCATCACTCTCGAAAGAAAATGCGTCCATCTGCGGCACCTGTCCTACAGGATATCCGAATGCAACTGCATTCATGTCATGATGCACAAGGTCAGTGGAGATCACAATATCTCCGATATTGATATCTGCATTCAGGCTTCCTGCTATTCCTGTATTGATCACTGCCTCTACCTTGAATTCATCTATCAGGATCTGTGTACATACTGCCGCATTGATCTTTCCAATTCCGGAACGTACTACTACTACATTTTTGCCTTCAAGTATTCCTGCGTAAAATTCCATGGAGGCTTTGCGTGTGATCTGTACATCTTTCATCTTTTCTTTAAGGCTGGCTACTTCTACTTCCATAGCACCGATAATTCCAATTCGTTTCATATTATTTTCTCCTCATTGTGGTTTCTATCTGTAATGTTGATCATTCGTTGCTGTTAATAAAGCACAACAATTAATTTACAGCAATATTATAACAAATGTTTTGTTTATATGGAAACTTTTTTTCCTTTCTGATATACTGAGGTATGGATTTGGCTGTTGTTCACAGGTAATATCCCGCGACGTGCAATTCAGATTTCATTTTTACAGGAGGTTATAATTATGGTATATAAAACATCTGGTGTCTGTTCCAGTGCTATTTCTTTTGAAATTGATAATGAGGGAAAGGTTCGTGATGTGAAGTTTCAGGGAGGCTGTTCTGGCAATACGCAGGGTGTTGCCGCTCTGGTAGAAGGCATGGATGCAGCTGAGGCTGTCAAGAGACTTGAGGGAATCCGCTGTGGTTTTCGCCCTACTTCCTGCCCGGATCAGCTGGCGAAAGCACTTAAGGGAGCGCTGAACGCATAACTGATAGAATATTAAATAGAAACGTACACCCCGGTGATCTGTATCTGTTCTCTTTATAGATATTGAAAAATCTGGAAAACAAAAATCCCGGGATCATGTATCTGGTTCTGGATTCCCTGAAATGATCTGCAGAAGTACTCAGTTCCTGGAAATCTGCGTTAATACCAGAAATAACAATGTCTGAGCCGAAGGCGAGTTTTGTTATTTCTGGTATTGCTCTTAGCAGATTAACAGAAACCTAGTACTTCCAGATTATTTCACACGGAATCCAAGAACAGATACATGATCATCGGGATTACTTATTTCTGTTATTTCTGTTATTTTAGTTCAAATCATTTCGATCCCACTTATCACAAAGCGACTGAATATCCCTTGCAAAGCGGTCGAGATCTTTGTTCGCTCCACCTTCGTTCTTGCGTATAATAGACATAAGTCTCTGGCCCATTGCCACCAGTTTCTCGAATGTTCTGGCTGCTCTGGTCGTCTTGGGCGATACAGATGTTTTGGTGATTTTTATGCCCTGTGCTTCATATACGCAGGCATCTGCTGCCAGATCATATACAGTGCCACTGAATGGTGCCATAGTATCCAGTTCAAGTTCGTCATGCAGCCGCTGCGCAAATAATTCTGTTACGCTATCTTCACCATGAGTTACAAACACTTTCGCCGGTTTTTCTTTGAATGCCTTAATCCAGTCGATCAGCCCGTTCACGTCCGCATGGCCACTGATTCCGGGCATCTGACATATCTCAGCTGCCACATTTATGGATTCACCGAAAAGCTTCACTTCATCTGCGCCCTCCAGAAGCGCTCTTCCCAGTGTTCCCACAGCCTGATATCCTACAAAAAGTATCGTGGATTTTTCATTCCAGAGATTATGTTTCAGATGATGTTTGATTCGTCCTGCATCACACATACCACTGGCAGAAATAATAACCTTACAGTCTTCATCGAAATTGATCGCACGAGAGTCGTCACTCGTTACGGAAGTCTTCAGTCCAGGGAAAGTCAGTGGATTGATTCCTTTATGTATCAGCTCGATAGCTTCTTCATCAAAGCAGTCGTACTGATGTTCTCCAAAAATTGTCGTTGCATCATTTGCAAGTGGACTGTCCACATAAACCTTGAAATTCCCATGTCCCTTCACACGGTCTTCTTCTTTTATCTGGCGTATAAAATAAAGCATTTCCTGTGTACGCCCTACAGCAAACGATGGGATTACCACATTTCCGCCTCTGTCAAATGTTCTCTGGATCACTTCCGCCAGAATTCCAACATAATCAGGTCTTTCTCCATGGCTTCTGTCCCCGTAAGTAGATTCCATAACTACATAATCAGCCTTATGAAGATATGTCGGATCTTTGATCAGAGGCTGATTGATATTTCCGATATCTCCTGAGAACACGATTGTTTTCTCGGTATCTGCTTCTCTTATGGTCACTTCAATGCTTGCGGAACCAAGAAGATGACCGGCATCTACAAACCGTACTGAAATACCAGGTGCAGGTGTGATCACCTTTTCATACGGACACGGAACAAAATGCTGCAGTACTCCCATTGCATCTTCCATGGTATAAGCAGGTACAAATTCCGGCTTGCCCTGGCGGCGCCCTTTACGATTGCGCCATTCAGCTTCAAACATCTGAATATGCGCGCTGTCTCGAAGCATGATGTCGCACAGATGACAGGTTGCATCTGTTGCGTATATTGATCCCTGGAAACCTTTTGCATAGATTGCCGGAAGATTTCCCGAATGATCCATATGTGCATGTGTCAGAAGTACAAAATCAAGTTCTCCGGGATTTACAGGTATATCCTTATTTTCATAATAATCAGGCCCCTGTTCCATTCCGCAGTCTACCAGGAATTTCTTTCCGGCTGCCTCCAGATAATAACAGCTTCCCGTTACCTCATGTGCTGCTCCTATAAAGGTTATCTTCATATGCAAGCCCCCTTTTTCAGATAATAATTGCAATACATTATATTTGTAATTATTATACATGATTACCCCTGTTTTTTACAGTCTTTTTGCAAAAAAAGTCTAATTCGCACACTATGGCATCTAGTCACATCCTCGCGGAGCGTTTTTTGCTTTATTGGAACATTTCGGAGTAATTTCCCATAAAACAAAAGCAGAGCCGGGGGTATTGTCCGACTCTGCTTTTGTCCTGAAAATTGATCATCTGGCGAATTTTAAAGATGATTCTTCCTTCCATTTTTGTCGTAAATGGGTAGGGCTTTAGTCTAATTTTCTGGTTTCTTTTTGTGCAAACATTTCGTGTCATCAGAAGGTAACGGTTGTTTACAAAACTAATTTAAACTCATCTGATAATCTCCTCCATGTTTCGCTATTCAGTTTTTATTCATCATATACAGTTGTGGTTTGTTTGATGCCTCTGTCTTACGGTGGTTTGGGGAGTGCCTGAAAACAGGCACCAGTAGGATTTCAGTTATATTACTGTTACTTCAGGGTACTTCTTCAAATTTCGTAATGAATCTCTCGTTGGCTGGTTAAAAGAAACTTCCGCTTATTTTACCAAAATTCCCTGTGTTAAAGTTGACGTTGATTCTTTTTCGCCGCCATCACTGGCTGCATGATAGCCGCGAACCCGGTAATAAGTACCGCTTGGTACTGCAACGTTAAGACCTTTCATCAAATTTGTCGCATTAGATGCATTGAATTTCCAGTACTTATAAGTGCCATAGCTTCCATTTACCTTTCGTTCCAGATAAATATATAAATACAATTTTTTACATTTATGATGGCACTGAGTAAGTCCATTAATTGAGATTTCAGAACTGGAAAGTTTTGTAATTTTCATGCTTCCATATGCAAGATTATTACTCCGCATGATATTGTAACTGGTATCTTCTGAAAAGTCTTCCGTTGTCTCCTCATCTGTAATTTCATCCAGAATACTTACCGGATCTGCTGCTACTGGTGTCACAGAAGTCGAAAACAGCATCCCTGCTGCAAGTCCTATACCAAGCAGTTTTTTCCATGAAACCATCTTTTTCACACCCTTCCTCTATGTAAACAACTGTTACATAAAGTAATACGATGGTTTTCCAGAAAAATCACTCTAAAAATCCATATTTTCAATAATTTTTATTAATTCTTCTTCCTCAATCCTGCCATACAGATAATACACTATATTATCTCTCTTCCATTTTGCACTGTAGCTTGGTTTTTCATCCCCATCTTCTTCAATTTTTTCTATTTTAACCTTTATATTTTCTGTAGTTGTGACAACTGTTTTTACATTCTCACCTGACATACTTTGAATATAACTGGAAGAATTTTTACTTTGTTTATTAATACAAAAAGAAATTATGCTTTCTTTATATTTGTATTCTATTAATGCAAGTGATGCAGATTCATCCATAGAAAGTTTTTCAAATTCCATCCCATATGGCCTGTAATAAAATTCCGGTACTTTCACTCCCAGCTTATCCTCTATCTCTGCCATAGCCTGGTACTCATCTGTATTTACATTTTCATTTTTTTTATCATTTCCTACAACCATTCTGGTATCGCTTCCGCTCAGTATCCGAAACCCATTAATAAAATAATTTCTGTTCGCTTCGCTGGTCATGCTTGCAGCAAAAACACACAAAGCGCACACAATTCCAATTCCAGCAACCTTCGCCAGTTTTCTGGTACGTCTTCCACTGATCGGATAAATCTTTTCTCCTGACTTTGATGAAGATTCTGTGCTTCTGCCTTTCACTGCTTCTGCAGACAGATTCTCTGGATTTTCTGTATCAGATTCTTCTGTATCTTCCTCATAAAGCCCCTCTGCTTTAAGTCTCTCGACAAATTTTGCGTAAGAGGCATCTATTTCCTTATCTGTCATTCTGAGATCTTCAAAACCCTGATCAGCAAACAGTTCTTTCTGCCTTTCTTCGGCTTCTTTTATATACTGTTCTTCCAGGAACTTCTGAAATTCCTCATCTGTCATATCTTCAACTGAAGTCCGGATATTTTCTTCTGAAGTACTTTTTTCCTTTTCTTCAAATTCTTTTCTCATAAGTAATTCTCCGGTGTTACTGTAACTATTCACAGTAACCTTTAACACTCTTTTCTTGACAATTCTGCCCGGCAGGTTCATAGTAATTAAGTGTTACTGTTGATTTCATTCACAGTAACAGCTAAGTAACTGTTCGTTACTCTATTAAGATTTTCGGGAGGGATTCTCTATGAAACATATCGTACTTACCGGTGGCGGTACCGCCGGACATGTTACTCCAAATATCGCTCTGATTCCTGCTCTTCAGGAGGCAGGTTATCAGATTTCCTATATCGGTTCCTATGAAGGCATTGAACGTAAGCTTATCGAAGAGCTCGGCATTCCCTACTATGGAATTTCCTCAGGAAAGTTAAGACGTTATTTCGATCCCAAAAACTTTTCTGATCCTTTCCGGGTTCTGAAGGGGTTCCATGAAGCAAAAAAACTGCTCAAAGAACTGAAACCCGATA
>JABLTO010156371.1_pt1 | contig 10405 bp, 7 predicted proteins | sample 7160091 | NCBI WGS metagenome assembly JABLTO01 (sample SAMN14651225, study PRJNA627086) | human gut metagenome | isolation source: feces | host: Homo sapiens
GAGGACGACGCAAAGGACGAGCAGAAGAATACGGTCAACTCGACGCGCCGTCAGATGCAGAACAACGCGGACACCATCTGCATGTCGGCCGAGAACAATTACATCTCGCTCGCGTCCATGCAGTATTCGCTCGCGCAGACCGAGCGCAGCCTGCAGCAGCTCGACCGCACCATCGCGCAGACGAAAAAGCAGGTCGCTCTCGGCATCGCCACGAAGAACACGCTCTCCGGCCTGCAGAGCCAGCGCGAGCTGCTCGCGGCGCAGCAGAAGAGCGCACAGACCTCGGCGGACAGCCTCAGGAACACGCTCGCCATCCAGTGCGGCTACCCGACCGGCACCGAGATCACCATCGAGGCGCTGCCGGGCGTGACAAATGAGCAGCTTGCCGCTGTTAACTACGAGAAGGACCTCGCATCCGCGCTCGAGAACAGCTATTCCATCTGGTCGGCTGACGACAGCGTGCGCAAGGCGTCCGACGACTACGAAAACGACGTCACCAACAATCTGCACGCCTATGAGGCGGCGAAGATTCAGCGCGACGCGACCGAGGAGAGCGTAAAGAGCTCGTTCCGCAAGCTGTATAAGACCATGCAGGAGAAGGTCACCGCCATGACCGCCGCGCAGGGCGACCTGACGCAGGCGCAGAAGACCTTCGCGGTCTCCGAGCTCCAGTACAAGCGCGGCATGATCTCGCGGCTGAAATACGAAGAGGCGCAGGACACGTACATGACCGCGCAGGAGACGGCGGAAAACGCGCGTACCGACCTGCTGACCGCATACAACAATTACGAGTGGGCAACGCGCGGCGTAATGTCGAGCGCGAACTGAGGAGACAGGCAAATTCTAAGGAGGAGACCGATGAAAAAACGTGTTTTAGCGGCGCTGCTCGCAGCATCCATGGCGCTCTGCGCAGGCTGCGGCAGCCAGACGAGCGACGACGGGGAGGAGCAGACCGCAGCAGGCACCGCCGTTGAGGTAGCCGAGGTGACGAAGGGCGCGATGAGCACCGAATACTCGGTCAACGGCAAGGTCGTTGCGGACAACGAGGTGCAGGTGTTCCCGATGCTCGCCGGTCAGGTGCTGACGCTCAGCGTCAGCGAGGGCGACAAGGTCACGAAGGGGCAGACTCTGCTGAACGTGGACACCTCGTCGGTCACCTCGACCATGTCCTCGCTGCGCGAGTCGTACAATGCGACCAAAACCGCGACCGAAAAGGCCATCGAGAACGCGCAGATCGGCGTCGAGCAGGCGCAGCTCGCCGTCGAGAACACCGAGGCGCTGCTCGAGGCAGGCGCGGCCGCTGAGCAGGATCTGACCAAGGCCAAGCAGGGCCTTGCGCAGGCGCAGGCCGGCGTACAGCAGGCGCGCGCGCAGCAGGCGGCGTCTCTCGCCCAGATCCAGGCGAGCATGGACCAGATCAACAAGCAGGCCTCCTACGGCACGGTGACCGCGCCCTGCGCGGGCACGGTCACGGCGGTGAACGTCGTGCAGGGCGGCATGGCCTCCTCCGCACAGCCGGCGGTCGTCATCGCCGAGGACAGCCGCGTCAAGATCAACGCATCGGTCTCTGAGGATGTGTTCGCCGGTCTGCACACCGGCGACAGCGCGGGCGTGCAGATCTCCGTCCTGTCCGACGAGGTCAAGAGCGCGAAGATCGTCTCGCTCCCGGCGGCGGCCAACCAGCAGACCAACCTCTATGACGTATCGGTCTCGGTTCCGGACGGCACTGAGCCGGCCATCGGCGCGTTCGCGACCGTCATCTTCTACACCGACCGCCGCGAGAACACGCTCTCCGTTCCGACCGAGTGCGTGCTGACCGGCAACGACAACGAGCGCTACCTGTTCACCGTCGACGAGAGCGGCACGACCGCAAAGCGCGTCACGGTTGAGACCGGTCTGGTCGGCAAGACCAACACCGAGATCACCTCCGGCCTGAACGAGGGCGACCGCGTCGTCGTCAAGGGTCAGTCCTATCTGTCCGACGGCTCTGCCGTCCGTGTCGTCACCGGTGACGGCGGGGAGGGTTAAGACCCGATGAAAGTAGCAGCAACCTTTATCAAGCACAACGTAATGACCATCCTTCTGTATCTCATGGTCATTGTGTTCGGCTTTTACAGTTTTTCTACCCTGCCGCTCGCGCTGATGCCGTCCATGGAGGTTCCGGCGGCGATCGTGTACGCGACCTATCCGGGCGCAGGCCCGGAGGACATCGAGCAGCAGGTCGCCAAGCCGCTTGAGAGCGCGGTGGCCGGTCTGTCCGGTCTGGATACGCTCCAGTCCACCTCGTCGGAGAACATGGCGATGCTCGTCGTCCAGTTCACCGACTCCACCGACCTCGACGACGCGATGACCGACCTGCGCGACAAGGTCAGCCAGGTCAAGAGCCAGCTTCCCGACGACGCCTCCGACCCGACCGTCATGAGCATCGACATCGACTCCATGCCGGTCGTGCAGGTCGCGCTGCGCGGCTCTGATCTCGCGGCGCTCCAGTCCATCGCGGAGGACGAGATCTCCCCGGCGCTCGAGCGTCTGGACGGCGTAGCGTCCGTCGACGTTTCGGGCGGCTATGAGGACGAAGTCGCGGTCAAGACCAACGCCGCGCGCCTCAAGGGCTACAACCTCACCATTACCTCGGTCGCACAGCAGCTCGGCGCGGATAACATGGCCATCCCGGGCGGCGACCTCGACAACGGCTCGCAGACGCTTGCCGTCCGCACGGACGGCGAGTATTCCTCGCTCAATGATGTCAAGAACGCGCTCATCTCGCTCCCGGCCGGCGGCACGGTCCGCCTCAGCCAGATCGCGGACGTTTCCATGCAGCCCAAGGACCGCTCCACCATCGCCAAGGTCGACGGCGAGGAGTGCATCATGCTCTCGGTCAACAAGCAGTCCGGCTCGAACACCGTCAAGGTCGCGCAGAGCGCGGTCGACCGCCTGAACGAGGTCATCGCGGGAAACGATGCACTTCAGGCAGACGTCGTTATGGACCAGTCCGACTACATCAACATGACCGTCGACAACGCGGTGCAGAACATCTGGATGGGCGTGCTGTTCGCAGCGGTCGTCCTGCTCGTGTTCCTGCGCGACCTCGGCGCGACGCTGTCGCTGACCATCGCGATGCCGTGCTGCATCCTGTTTACCTTCCTTATCATGAACGTGTGCGGCATCACGCTGAACATGATGTCGCTCGGCGGCATTACGCTCGGCGTCGGCATGATCGTCGATAACTCGATCGTCGTTCTGGAGAACATCTTCAGCTACCGCGCGGACGGATACAGCCGCTGGGACGCCTGCACGAAGGGCACGGGCGAGGTCATGACCTCGGTCACGGCGTCCACCCTGACCACCATCGCCGTATTCCTGCCGATCGCGCTGTCGGGCGGCATGACCGGCATGATGTTCCGGGAATTCTGCATCACCATCGTCGCGCTGCTGCTCAGCTCGCTCATCATCGCGCTGACGCTCGTGCCGCTGCTGTGCTATATGCTGCTCGGCGCGTCCAAGGTCAGCAAGGCCGCCTCGGCGGGCTCGGATGAGCTCAAGGCTACCACAATCGTGGAAAAGCCGCTCATGCGCCGCTACCGCAGCAGCCTGAAATTCCTCATCACCCACCGCTGGGCCGGCCTCGCCATCACGCTCGCCATCTGCGTCGTCAGCGTCATCAGCATCGCCATGGCCGGCATGGAGCTTATCCCGGAGATGGACCAGGGTCAGATTTCGGTCTCGGTCTCCATGCCGAACGGCTCGACCATGGAGGATACCGCGGCCATCCAGGACCGCATCGCGGGCATTGTCATGGATAAGGTGCCGGAGACCGAGCAGATCTACTACTCGACCGGCGACTCGACCTCCATCATGTCCTCCGCCTCCGGCGCGAGCGTCACGGTTTCGCTCGTCGACCTCGACAAGCGCGACCGCTCCGCGCAGGAGATCACCAAACAGCTCCGCCGCGACCTTGCGGACATCGCCGGCTGCGAGATCACGGTCTCCGCAAGCGAATCCATGAGCATGTCCACCGACTCGGACATCAGCGTAGAGCTGACCGGCGACGACTATGACCAGCTCGCCGCGACGGCGGACGACCTCGTGGAGAAGCTCTCCGCCATCCCGGACGCGATCAACGTCGAGTCCTCTGCCGGCGAGCAGACGCCGCGCGTCGCGGTCAAGGTGCGCCGCGAGAACGCCTCGCGCTTCGGTCTGACCCCGGCCGCCATCGGCGGTCTGGTGCGCGGCGAGCTGACCGGCTCGACGGCGACCACGCTGCGCATGAACGGCGAGGAATACGACGTTACGGTATCGGGCGACGCGGACGTCGCGACCAGTCTGGACGCGCTGCGCTCGATGCAGCTGCCGACCGCAACGGGCGGCAATGTGCCGCTGAGCTCGGTCGCAGACGTTTATACCGAGCTGAGCCCGCAGTCCATCGTCCGTAAGAACCAGAAGGAGACCGTCACCATCACCGGCGAAAGTGAGTCCGGTGACGCGAACGCCATCACCGAAAAGGTAAACGAGGTGCTCGACTCCTACGAGACGCCGGACGGCGTGGAGATCGGCGACGGCGACACCATGGCCTCCCAGATGGCCGAGACCACCGGCACGCTCATGCTCGCCCTCGCGGTTGCGATCGCGCTCGTCTACTTCATCCTCGCGACCCAGTTCAACTCGTTCGCGCTGCCGATCGCGATCATGCTGATCCTGCCGATCGGCCTGCTCGGCTCGATGATGCTGCTCGCGCCCAGCGGAAACCACATTTCCATGGTCGCGCTGCTCGGCGTTATCATTCTGGCCGGTACGGTCGTAAACTCCTCCATCGTCCTGATCGACTATACCCTTCAGCGCCGGGAGCGCGGCGAGGACAAGAACACCGCCATCCTCAACGCCTGCCCGCGCCGCGTCCGTCCGGTCCTGATGACCGCGATGACCACCGTCCTCGGCCTCGTGCCGATGGTATTCTCGAACGGCGAGGGCTCGGAGATGATGAAGCCGATGGGCATCGTCATGATGACCGGCATGGTCATTTCGACCGTTGCAACGCTGTTCATCACGCCGGTCTACTACTCGCTGACCGACAGCATCGCAGAGCGCCTGAAAAAGCTCGTTCACCTGCCGCACCGCAAGGGCGGCAAGGGCAGAAAGGGCGGCGGCAGCGGCGAGAACACGGAGGAAAACCCGGCTTCTGCCGAATAAACCCGTCAGATTACCGTTGCAAAAATCAGTAAAATACTGTATGATAGGTGTATCAACGCCCGAAAGCGGAAACGGCTGCGTCAGCGCAGCCGTTTTTCCGGCCTTTCGGCAGATTTTGAGAGAGGGGAGACCGCAGTCCATGAAACGATGGCCTGTTGCCGCCGCAGTGCTTGCGGCATGCCTCACCGGCTGTGCCGGGGAAACGACCGCGACCGTCAATCCGCAGACGCAGGCGCTCGAGCGTGCCGAGCAGGCGGGATTGCTCCGGGAAGAGGAGAAAAAGCCGCAGCTGCTCAGCGTGTATGAGGCGCAGAAGCTCGCGGGCGAGCAGTTCGACAGCGAAAGCTATGCAGTAGCGCCGTCGCGCGAAACGCTGGAATGCGAGGTCGAGGGAGATACCCATTCGTTTGCCGTGTTCGACGTCAGCCGCCGCGCGGACGGCGGTGCGGTCGGACAGGTGGCTGTGGACCGCGTGACGGGCGACCGGTACAGCTATCACGGCGAGGGCGTTCTGGGGGAGTATGACGCCCTGCTCAGCGAGCCGGAGGACACGGAGACCGACTGGGCGGGCTGCTATGCCGCCTCCTCGGGCGCGTCGGTCACGCTCGAGCAGACCGGCGAGAGAACGTTCACCTTCACGTTCTCGGACGGCGTGACGGGCACGGCCTCGGCCGACCGCGACAGCGCAGCCTCCGAGGACGGCGAAACGCGCTTCCTGCTGCATGAGGATGTGCTGACCGTGATCGGCAGCGGCGAGACCGGAAACTATACGCTGGTCGAACCGCCGGAAGAACAGTAAAGAGCAGAAAGGACGCAGACCTGCGGGCTGTGTCCTTTTTTGTGTCAAAAATTCGCCGGTATTTTTGGCTATTTTATGAAAAATGTCGAATAGCATTGCCATCGGCCGAGGGCGTGTGCTATAATGTTCACAGATGAATTGTTAAGATTTTGTCAAAAAAACAGAAGAGAGAAAGAGTAGCAGCAAGAGGAGAAAAAGAGATGAAGAACCAGTTCAGAGAACGATTGTCGTTCTGCGCGACCATGATCGAGATGGTGGTCGGCGGCCTTATCCTGATCGGATGCATCATATCGGGCATCGGCCTGATCGGCACGACCAGCATCGCCGAGCTGCTCGGCGACGCGCATTACCTGCAGGACCGCATGAGTGATGCCTGCCTGATCCTGATCGGCGCGGAGATGCTCAAGATGATCACGAGCTACACCATCGACTCGGTGGTGGACGTCATGCTTCTTGCCATCGCGCGTCAGATGATCGTCGAGCATACCTCGCCGCAGGAAAACCTGCTGGCGGTGCTGTCGGTCGGCGTGCTGTTCGTCATTCGAAAGTTCCTGTACATCTCCCGTCTGGACAAGCGGCGCGAGCTGGAACGGAAAAAGAAAGAGGACAAACAGAAGGGAAGCGCGCCGTCGCCCGCCGCAGAGAACGCGGAAGCGTCTGCTGCGGAGCCTCTCCAGAGCGACGAGATGCGCAAGCGCGACGAATTCCACATCGACGAGGAGCTAGAAGAACTGGAACGGCTCAAGGCCGCCGTCGAACGCAAGGCGGAGGAAGAACTCCGCCGCATCGAGCAGATGGAGAAGAACGTTATCCACTGAAGCTGCCGCGCGGCTGCTGTATTTACGGCAACACCGCACAATGAAAGCTGCGGCGCTTTGCGGAAATTTTGTGCCCTGACTTTGTTGCGATTTCACGGTAATACATCAAGTATTACCGCAAAACCGCGCCTTGTCAGAACGCAAAATTTGCTCGCAAATCGCTCTTGTTCAATTATGCGGTATTGCCTTACGTAAAAACCCCCTGCATGGACTGAAAAATGTCATGCAGGGGGTTCTTTTATCTTTTAGTTGAAGTAAACGATATCTTCCTTCGCCTTTTCGGCCGGAACGACCTCGATGGCGTGGAGCACCGGGCCTTCGCCGCGGTACTGCGGCAGCGTCTCGACCGTCACGGACGCCGTGACCGTGACCCAGTCGCGGACGCCGAGCTCTTCGGCCCTGTCATAGCGACAGATGAAGCCGAGGAAGGTCACATCGTCTGCGCAGCAGACCATGCCGAAGCGGCCGGGCACGAACGAGCCTGCCGGAACATCCTTGCCGCGGTAGACCTGCGCGAGAAAGCGGACGGTCTTGCCGTCGTACTTTTCCGGCTCGCCGGTCGCGTCGATGTACCAGAGACCGTAGTCCTCCGGCTTGATGTCGATGATGTCGGCATCGATGTCGAACGGGAGCGGCATATTGCGCGAGTAGTCCTCGGAATTGCCGTTCAGATCGTCCAGATAGATGGCCGCGCGCGGGTTCATCGCCTTGATGTTCTTCTTGTAGAGCATCTCCTTGAGCGCGTCCGTGCAGCGGTTGAAAACGACCATGTCGGCGGTGGTGATGTGCTCGAACATCTGCGGGCCGATGTTGTTCGAGTAGACCTCGAAGGTGGTCGCGTCGACCGTCGTGATGATCTGGTACAGCTCCCAGCGCGCCGGGAACGCCTGCATCAGCGACTCGAGCTTCCACATACCGTTGTACTCGACGATGATGCGGTCAGGGTTGTACTTCTGCTCGATGCGCTTGAGGATGTTCGGGGTCAGACGGTCCTCGGACTCGACCGGAACGAGAGCGGTGCCGTAGTGGGCGAGCCACTTTTCGTCGTATTCCTCGATGCCTTCCTCGCAGAGCAGCAGCGCGGTGACTTCGTTTTCGGTGAAGTTCGGGTCGGCAAGGATCTCCTGGATGAACTTGGTCTTGCCGCTCTCCAGAAAACCGGTAAAGACATATACCGGAATGGGATTGTTAGCCATGTGGGGGTTCCTCCCTTAGTTTACGCCGAACAGGGAAGCGATGCGCTCCTCGTCCAGCTCGGAGCCGATGACGCACAGACGGCCGGTGTAGTCGGCCGAGCCGCGGCGGATCTCGGGTGCGCCCGGAACGTAGTCAAAGTGCAGCCATTCGCCGCCGTCTGCCGCCGGAACGATGCCCTTTGCGCGCAGAACCGTGCCGAGCGTAACATCACCGAGCGCGGTGAGCGCCGCGGTAAGCTCTGCCTCAGTGTATTTGTGGGTCGTTTCCTTGCCCCAGGAGGTGAACACCTCGTCGGCGTCGTGGTCATGATCGTGACCGCAGCAGCAGTGGCCGTCGTGGTCGTGATGATGGTGCTCGTGCTCGTGGTCATGATCGTGGTGATGCTCATGCTCGTGGTCATGGCAGCCGCAGGTGCAGTCCTCGCCGTGCTCATGATGATGGTCATGCTCGTGATCGTCATGGTCATGCTCGTGATGATGCTCATGCTCCTCGTGGTCATGGTCATGCTCATCATGGTCATGGTGATGGTGATGATGCTCGTGATGCGGCTCGTGCGCGATCTCCTCGAGCACCTCGGCAACCAGATCACGGCTGCCCTCCATGGTCGCGAGCAGCTGCTCGCCGGTCAGATCCTTCCACGGAGTCGTGACGATGCGTGCGTGCTCGTTCAGGCCGCGCAGCATGGCGACGGTCTCGTCGAGACGCTTCTCCGGGCACTCTGCGGTGCGCGAGAGCAGGATAGCGCCTGCGTGCGCGACCTGGTTCTCGAAGAACTCGCCGAAGTTCTTGAGGTACATCTTGGCCTTGAGCGCGTCAACGACGGTGACGAAGCTGTTGAGCTGAACGTCAAGGTGCGCATTCTGAACCGCTGCGATAACGTCGGAGAGCTTGCCGACGCCGGACGGCTCGATGAGGATGCGGTCGGGGTGGTACTGGTCGACGACGTCGTGCAGCGCCTTGCCGAAATCACCGACGAGCGAGCAGCAGATGCAGCCTGCGTTCATCTCGTTGACAACGATGCCTGCGTCCTTGAGGAAGCCGCCGTCGATGCCGATCTCGCCGAACTCGTTCTCGATCAGAACGACCTGTTCGCCCTTGAGCGCGTCCGCGAGCAGACGCTTGATGAGCGTGGTCTTGCCTGCGCCCAGAAAACCGGAGATAATATCAATTTTAGTCATGATTGTCGCTCCATTTCATTAGTTGCTTTTCGCTTGATAGATATTATACCACATTTATCGCAAAAAGAAAAGTTTTTTAGTTAGCAAAGACTAATTTTGTATAAGCGGAAAGCCGCGCGGACATACTGCGGATAAAAGGAGGGAAAAACCATGAAACATTATGAACCGAAACATATCGCCGCGCTGTCCGACCGCGGATTTTACACGATCCTGACCGTGTGCGGACTGATCATCGCGGCGAGCGCGTGGGTGCTCTGGATGCACGCCGGGTCGAGTGCTGAAACTGCCGTTCCCGAGACGGGCGCGCCGGTCATCACGCCGGCGGAGGATGTTCCCGACCTGACCGTGCAGGATGTTCCCGTGACGGCGGAGGAGCCGGAGCACAGGGAAGAAACGCCCGCCGAGACCGAAGAGCCTGTTTCCGTGCCCGAGCCGGCACCGGTGGTCACGGTTTCCGCGCCGGTGTATACCCGGCCGACGGCCGGCGCGGTGCTGACGCCGTTTTCGGGCGATATGCTGCTGTTTCAGCCGACGCTCGGAGACTGGCGCGTGCACAGCGGCACGGACTTCGCCTGCGAGGCAGGGGAGAACGTTTCGGCGCTGACAGACGGCACGGTGCAGGCTGTTTTTGAGGACGGACTGTACGGAACGTGCGTCACGCTCGCGCATGCAGGCGACCTCAGGACCACGTACCGCGGTCTGAGCGAGGTGCGCGTGCGCGAGGGGCAGGCGGTCTCGTCGGGAGAGGCGCTGGGCGTGTGCGCGGCAGGCATTCCGGCGGAGGAAGCGATCGGCACGCATGTGCATGTGGAGGCATCCCGGGGGGATACGGTGGTCGACGTGATGGAGCTTCTCGGCGAGGAGGAATAAGCGCCCGGCGGCGCCGCCGACTTTCTTCTATACCCTCAGCAGAGAGAAAACGGTTCCGCCGATACAGCGGTGTGCCGCTGGAGGCGACTTTACGCCCTCGGAGGGCGTGCACAATGGCCGCCTTCGGCGGCACGGGAGAGCCGGTGTTCACCGGCGGGAACAAAAGGGGGATAAGACACCGAATGGTTTCTTATCCCCCTCTTGACTCCCCCTCATCTTCCTTGGGACGCGACTCCCTTCGGTCGCGCGTCTAAATGCGAGGGGCCCACAGGGGCGTTTGGTGCTCCAAGTGTACACGCTTGATCGAAGCGGAGCTTTTCGCAGCGGAACGCCGCCGCCCTGCACCGGATGGCCGC
>JABLTO010040948.1_pt1 | contig 10404 bp, 8 predicted proteins | sample 7160091 | NCBI WGS metagenome assembly JABLTO01 (sample SAMN14651225, study PRJNA627086) | human gut metagenome | isolation source: feces | host: Homo sapiens
CAAATGATTACAGCTTGCGCCGGGTGGGGCTCAACGGTCGTTCGCGGGTGACCATAAATGGGTCGCTTGCGGGCGTGAAGGATCTTGCAGCGGGGGTTGGCGCGAGCATCGATCTGTGTGGCCAACATGAGCACCAGCAATTGCTCAACGCTGCGTACCAGCGAAAGCTGTTCGATAGGTGGGGTGCTTCGAGTATCGGTCCTGCGCTCGAGCGCTATCAAGAGGCGTTCGATGCCTGTGCGGCTGCACAGGCGGAAGTCGAGCGTTTGCAGAAACTGCGCGAGGCGGATTCTGTCGCGCTCGATCGGGCGCGTTTCACCGCCGAGCAGATCGCTGCGGTCGATCCGCAGCCTGGTGAATACGAGGCCCTGCTCCAAGAACTCCCGTTCTATGAGAACGCCGAGATGCTGGCTGGCGAGACACGATCAGCCTATCAGGCGCTCACTGCTGAAGGTGGTGTACTCGAGAAGTTGCAGGATGCCCAGGTGTCGATCGACAAGATCGCAGGTGTTGATGGGACGGTCGAGACGCAGCAGAAAGCGGTGCGTGAAGCGTATTTCTTGCTTGAGGATGTTGGCCATGAGCTTGCGCGCTATCAGGCGAGCATCGATTTTTCGGAAGATGAGCTCGAGGTGCGGCAAACGCGCCTTTCAGCGCTTCAAGGTATCATGCGCGGATATGGTCCAACGATGGATGAGGTCTTCGCAACCTTCGCTGAAGCGAACCAGCTCATCGCTTCTTATGATTCGTGCGACGAATTGCTCGCGGAAGCGAAACAGGCGCGCGAGGAAGCTGAAGATAGGCTTGTTTCGGCGGCTGATGCGCTCGCGGCTGCTCGCGAAGAGGTGGCGCCGCGCTTTTCTGCTGCGGTCACCGCTCAGATGGCTCGTCTTGAGATGGGGAGCGCTTCTTTGGTGGTGGAGCTTCAGGACCTCACGCGCGAAGCGTGGACGCGTTGGGGAACGCAGGCGCTCGATTATCTGTTCGTTCCTGGCGCAGGGCTTTCTCCGCAAAAGCTATCGGCTATCGCCTCAGGCGGCGAGATCAGTCGTGTGATGCTGGCGCTCAAGGTGGTGTTGGGCAGTTGCGATGATGTTGATACGCTCGTTTTCGACGAGATCGATGCGGGTGTTGGAGGCAAGACCGCCCTCGCGTTGGCGGCTGTGTTGAAAGACTTAGCGCAGACGCACCAGCTCATCGTGGTCACGCATTTGCCGCAGGTTGCGGTAGTGGGAGACGCCCATTATCTTGTCGAAAAGCATGAAGCGCCCGAACTTACCACTGATATCCGAGCGCTGTCCGCTGAAGAGCGTGTTGTGGAAGTTGCCCGCATGCTTTCCGGGCGCGTAGACGAAACCTCGCTAGCCCATGCAAAAGAGCTGCTCGCATCTGCTCATTAATACGATAGAGGTTTGTTATGCAACAAGAGTTGATCATCGGATGTCACCTGTCTTCAGGAAAAGGCTATGAAGCGATGGCGAAGACTGCGCAGAGCATCGATGCAAACACATTCGCCTTCTTCACGCGCAACCCGCGTGGCGGTGCCGCTAAAGCGATCGATCCCGAAGATATCAAGCGTTTCGAAGAGGCTTGCAAAGAGGCAGGCATCGACAAGATCGTTGCGCATGGCTCCTACACGATCAACCCGTGTTCAGCGAAGGAATCAGTGCGCGAATTCGCTCTTCAGGCGCTCGTGGATGATCTTGCGCGTATGGAGTACACGCCGAACCAGCTCTTCAACATGCATCCTGGCTCGCATACGGGGCAGGGGAGCGAAGTTGGAATCGAGCAGATCGCCGAAACTCTGAATCAAGTGATCACACCCGATCAGACCACCACGCTCCTTCTCGAGACGATGGCAGGTAAAGGATCAGAGGTGGGATCGACCTTCAAAGAGATAGCAGCGATCCGCGCGCGCATGGACTGTCCTGAAAAGGTTGGTGTTTGCCTTGACACATGCCACGTATGGGATGCGGGGTACGATATCAAGGACGATTTGGACGGCGTGCTCGAAGAGTTCGATCGCGTGATCGGTCTCGAGCATCTGAGGGCGCTCCATATCAACGATTCGCTGAATACGTGCGGTGCGCATAAGGATCGGCATGCGCGCATCGGAGAAGGCCAGATCGGTGCAGAGGCGCTCGTGCGCGTGCTCGAGCATCCTGCCTTACAGGGGCTACCGGCTATTCTCGAAACACCGAACGAGCTTCCTGGTTATGCCAAGGAGATCTCCTTCTTCCGTGAAGCAGTTGGCCAGTAAGAGCAGCGTCAAAAGCAGGCAAAATAAAAGCGGCGTAAAATCAAGCCGCGTTGATGTGAAGAGGCCTCTTTTGTATGCGCAAGCACCCGGAGTAGTCCGCACCCGTTGTTCTGCGGTTGATTCTGCAAGTTTCCTGATTGTTGCTTGCGTATCGCGAATTGATTGTTTACGATGAAAGCGTCTTTTATATCCCCCTCATTTTGCATATCGCGCAGCCTTTGTGCTCGCATACTGCCAATAGGTGTACCAGTCTAAGGAGGACATGGTGAAATTCTTTTTGGATACCGCTGATCTTAAGGAGATCGAGGAGGCGAACAGCTGGGGCGCGATCGCAGGCGTTACCACCAACCCCACGCTCTATTCGCGCGTCGGTGGCAAGCTTTCCGATTTCCACGAGCATATCAAAGCTATTTGCGACATCGTGCAAGGCCCTGTTTCGGCCGAGTCGGTCGCGATGACGCGTGACGAGATCTTCGCCGATGGCAAGAAGCTCCACGCGATCGATCCAGAGCATGTGGTTGTGAAGGTTCCGACCATGATCGAAGGCCTGGCTGCAACGAAGATGCTTGCAGCTGAAGGCATTCCAGTGAACATGACGCTGTGCTTCACGGTGCCGCAGGCGATCCTTGCTGCACGCAGCGGTGCGCGTTATATCTCGCCGTTCGTTGGCCGTTTCGACGATATTTCCGAAGACGGCATTCCGCAACTGGTGAATGTGGTCGAGGCTATGGCGAATTATGACTTTGGCCATGAATGCGAAGTCATCGCAGCATCGATCCGCAGCGCGAACCATGTTACCCAGGCAGCGCTCATGGGTGCTGACATCGCCACCGTGCCCTTCGGCGTGCTGAAGAAGTGCATCGAGCATCCTCTTACCGAGCGTGGTCTCGTTTCCTTCCTGAACGACTGGGAGAAAGTAGCTAACGCATGAGTGAAGACGTGCTCGAGCAGGCCTCAGAAGCTATGACCGAAGAAAAACCGAAGGTAAAGCGAGGCCGTCCTCGTAAAGCGGACGCAGAAAAAGCGGCAGCAGATGCAGCAAAAGCTACCGAAGAAGCGAGCGATTCTCCTAAGCGCAAGCGTGGTCGTCCGCGCAAGAATCCGCTTCCCGAAGAGGCGGCTGCGCCCGCAGCGGAGGCAAAACCTGAAGCAGGTGCTTCGAAAGCGGAAGCACCTGCAGAACATGAGACGTCTGCCAAGCCATCAGGCGAGCGCACGTTCGATCGCTCTGAGCGCAACAGCAATGCCAACAACCGTCGCAATAATCAGAAGAACAACCAGAAGAACCAGGGCAAGCAGAACAATAACAGCCATCGTCGTCAGCGCCGCCAGCATGGCAATAACTACCATCGCGAGCCGGTCGTTCCACAGACCACGCGAGAGGATCTTGAGAAGCTCAAGGTCGCTGAACTGCGTGAAAAGGCCGATGAGCTGGGTGTCGATCACAAGGGCCTCAAGAAGGCCGAGCTTGTCGATGCTGTTCTCGATGCGAGTGTGAAGGCCGAAGGCTTCGTTGAGACTGCAGGCGTGCTCGATATCCTTTCCGATGGGTATGGTTTTTTGCGTACAGGTGGTTATCTGCCTGGGGAGAACGATGTGTACGTGGGTCTGTCGATGATCCGCCGCAACGGCCTGCGCAAGGGCGACTACATCAAAGGAACGGTTCGCCCCGCTCGTCCGAACGAAAAGTACGCAGCGCTACAGGAGATCGAAAGCGTTAACGGCACGCCTATCGCAGAGCTGGGCAAGCGCGTGAAGTTTTCCGACCTCACCCCGGTATTCCCTGATGAACGCCTGGTCATGGAGCATGGCAAGAACACGCTCACTGCACGCGTGATCGACTTGTGCTCACCGATCGGCAAGGGTCAGCGCGGCCTCATCGTTTCGCCGCCGAAGGCTGGCAAGACCACCATCTTGAAAGACATCGCTGCTTCCATCACGGCGAACAATCCTGAAGTTCACCTCATGTGCTTGCTCGTCGATGAGCGCCCTGAAGAGGTCACCGATATGCAGCGTTCGATCCGTGGCGAGGTGATCGCCTCCACGTTCGATATGCCGAGCGAGAACCACATCGCCGTTTCTGAAATGGTCATCGAGCGCGCGAAGCGCATGGTCGAAGAGGGCAAGGATGTGGTCATCCTGCTCGATTCGCTCACGCGTCTTGCACGTGCCTACAACCTGGCGCAACCAGCATCGGGCCGCATCCTTTCCGGTGGTGTCGATTCGACAGCGCTCTATCCGCCCAAGAAATTCTTGGGCGCAGCACGTAACATCGAAGGCGGCGGCAGCCTTACCATCTTAGCTTCCGCATTGGTCGATACGGGCTCGAAGATGGCCGAGGTTATCTTCGAAGAGTTCAAGGGCACCGGCAATATGGAAGTGAAGCTCGATCGCGCGCTGGCAGACCGTCGCATCTTCCCAGCCATCGATCCGGTCGCTTCTGGCACGCGTCGCGAAGACCTGCTGCTCGATCAGCAAGAAGCGCCGCTCATTTGGGCTGTTCGCAGGGTCCTTGCGAGCCGCAACAGTACGGAGAATGCGATGAACTCGCTTCTGAAGAGCCTGCAACAAACCAACAGCAATCAAGAATTCTTGATCCGCGCCGCTAAGAAGTGGCAAGGTCGTCAATTGGAAGATGTCGAACTCTAAGCTTGTGCGCTCAGAGTGCGAAAGGGAATTCAATGTCTGAAAACTCAGCTACCCCTGAAACAACTTCGCCCACGCCTCCTCCTCCGGCAGGTCAGCCTTATGGCATGAATCAGCCTTATGTCGCAAAACGCGTGAAGAAACGAAAAGGGGTGCGCGTCTGGGTCGTGGTGCTCCTTGTGATTCTTGGCGTTCTTGTCGGTACGCTCGTAGGGAATAACGTCCGCGCCAATCCGTATTTCACATTCCAGGATTCCATTGGCGTGATCGATCTTGATGGCACGATCGGCCAGGATGATGGCGCGAATACGCCCGAAGGGCTCCTTGCTCAGCTGCAAAGCGCCGCAAACGATCCGTCCATCAAAGCGGTCGTGCTTCGCGTGAATTCAGGCGGAGGTGCCGCGGCGGCTGGCGAAGAGATGGCGCAGTACGTGAAGGACTTTTCGAAGCCGATCGTGGTCTCGACCGCTTCGGGCAATGCTTCGGCGGCTTATCTCATTTCCTCGCAGGCCGACTATATCTATGCCAATGAAGCCTCGAGCATCGGCTCGATCGGCACGGTCATCCAGGTTACCGATTACTCGAAGTTGCTCGACTTGCTCGGCATCGATGTGCGCACCATCACCTCCGCAGATAGCAAAGATGCTTCGTATGGGAATCGCCCGCTCACTGATGAAGAGGTGAAATACTTCCAAGCTCAGGTCGATCAGATCAACAAGAGCTTCATCGAATCGGTCGCTGAAGGTCGTGGCATGGAGGTTTCTGCTGTTCAGAAGCTTGCTACGGGCATGGCGTTCACGGGTGCCGATGGCGTGGAGAACGGGCTTATCGATGAGATCGGCACGTACAAAGATGCGTGCAATAAAGCTGCTTCTCTTTCTGGCGTAAGCTCATACAGCATCAAGTATCTCGGTACGAACGACCTGGGGCTTGTCGATGTCCTTTCGCTGCTTTTAACAGCAGAGGAGAAACAACCGCAGGAATCAACGAACACGATCTTAGAAGGAGCTTCCACCAATGGACAGCTATCCTAGTCGCAATATCGTTTGGCCGCGTCGCGCGGTCGTGACCGCTGGCATGCCCTACGGCAATAAGCCGTTGCACTTCGGGCATGTTGGTGGCGTATTCGTGCCCGCTGACTGCTTCGCACGCTTCCTGCGCGATCGCATCGGTCGCGAGAATGTATGCTTCGTTTCGGGAACCGACTGCTATGGTTCGCCGATCGAAGAGGGCTATCGCAAGGAAGTGGAAGCGGGAACGTTTTCCGGCACGATCAAGGAATACGTGAAGCGCAATCACGATCTTCAGGCTGAAACGCTCAAGCGTTACGACATCAGCCTCGACATCTACGAGGGCAGCGGGCTAGGACATGCCGGGGAAGTGCAGCACACCATATCCGAGGCCTATGTGAAGCGCCTTTACGATCACGGCTTCCTTCATCTCGAGAGTACCCAGCAGTTCTACGACACCAAAGAAGATATGTTCTTGAATGGTCGCCAAGTGGTGGGGCATTGTCCTGTTCAAGGTTGCAAGAGCGAAAAAGCATATGCTGATGAATGCGATCTGGGTCATCAGTATGATCCTGCTGATCTGATCAACCCTATTTCGTCGGTTTCGGGCACGGTGCCTGAGATGCGCACGGTGAACAACTGGTATTTCGATCTGCCCAGCCTTGCTTACATCGTGAAGGACTATGTTGAAGCGGCTGAACAGGACGAACAGGTTCGCCCGCTCGTTCCTAAGACCATCAAGGAATTCCTCGTTCCGCCCATCATCTATATAAAGGTTGATCTCTACGATGCTTATACGCAGATCGCCGATAAGCTTCCTGCGCACGAATACCGTGATGCAGCCAAGGGCAAGCAGAGCTTCGAGCTCGAGTTCGCCTCGGTGGCTGATCGCGATCAGGCGCGCGGCGTGCTCACCGAAGCGAACATTCGCTTTCGAACCGGTAAGGCGCTCGTGCCGTTCCGTATCTCGGGCAATGCTTCGTGGGGCATACCGTGCCCAGAGATCGATGGCGTGAGCGGTCTTACGATATGGTGTTGGCCGGAAAGCCTCTGGGCGCCGCTTTCCTTCACCATGGCGCGCAATGACGAACAAGGGTTATCGCGCGCGCTCTGGCGTAAGTTCTGGTGCAGCAAGAATGCTCATGTCTACCAATTCATCGGGCAGGATAACCTGTATTTCTATGGTGTTGCCCAGCCTGCGCTCTTCGCTGCGCTCCAGGAAGAAAAGCCCGTGGTGGAAGACGCGCCCGATGGGGAATTGCAGCAGACCAAGCTCATCGCGAACCACCATATCCTCTTCGGCGATAAGAAAGCCTCTTCGTCTTCTGAGGTGAAGCCACCGACGGCAGACGAGTTGCTCGAGTATTACACGGTCGAACAGCTGCGCGCGCATTTCTTGGCGCTCGCGCTCGATCAGAAATCGGTCGGTTTCAAGCCGAAGGTCTTCGAGCAGGATAGCGCCAAGCGCGACGATCCGCGTGTGGCCGACCCTGTGCTCAAGGAAGGAGCGCTGCTCACCAAGGTGTTCAATCGTCTTGCGCGCAGCTGCTTCTACGAGGCACAGAAGAACTTCGAAGGCTACATGCCGCTTGGCCGGGTGAGCAAAGAAGTGCTCAAGAAGGTGTACAACGTGATGTGCGCCTATGAAGAGACTATGTATAGGGTCGAGCTTCATTCGATCATGTCGCAGATGGACGAATTCATCCGCTATGCCAACAAGTACTGGTCGAGCCACATCAAAGAGGCCGATCAAGAGGGAAGCGAAGAGCTGCGCCGCCAGACGCTTATCGATTCGTTCTATCTGCTGCGCATCGCCACGCTGCTCATGCATCCGATCGTGCCGCGTGGCACCGAGAAGATCTGTGATTTCATGAATTTCGATTTCGATGAATTCTTCAGTTGGAACTACGATTTCGACAGCATGGAAGAGCTGTGCAATGCCCACGAACTTGAAGCGAAGCGCCATCGCGTGCGCGATCTTCCCCCTCGCACGGACTTTTTCAGCTTTCATCCCTCACAGAAGAAGTAATGTGCTACTATAGCTAGGCTCATTTCGCACTTGGTCGGAAACCAAGGCACTAGAAGGAGACCAACATGAAAAAAGATATTCATCCCGATTATGTCGACTGCACCGTAACGTGCACGTGCGGCAACACCTTCCAAACTCGCTCAACCAAACCTGAACTCCGCGTCGATATCTGCAACGCGTGCCATCCGTTCTTCACCGGCACCCAGAAGCTCATCGACTCCGGCGGACGTGTTCAGCGTTTTGCTAACAAGTTCGGCACCGCAACCGAGACCGTTGCTGCTCGCGAAGCTGCTAAGAAGGCAGAGCGCGCTGCAGAGGTCGAGGCAATGGAGGCCGCGAAGAAGGCAGATCGCGAGGCTAAGGCTGCTGCTAAGGCTCAGCGTGCTGCTGAATACGCAAAGAAGGCTGCTGCTCAGGAAGCCGCCAAGGCAGACGAAGAAGCTGCTGCCAAAGAGGCTGATGAAGCTGCGGTCGAGGCTAAGGAAGAAGCTGCTATCGAAGAGGCTGTCGAAGCTAACGAAGCAGCGGATGCAACCGAGGCGCCTGCAGAGGAGAGCGCTGAATAGTCGCTCGTTCGCCTGTAGCGCACCCAAGAACATATCCTTACGACAACATTTTCGTAAGAGGAGTGAAAAGGAAGAGAGTCGCACGTTGGGGCTCTCTTCCTTTTTGTGTCGTGTGTTCTTGTGTCGTGCATTCGCGTTTCTCGCTATCCTACAAAAGGTTTACGGCTCCTTGGTAGCTTCTGGTAATCTGTCAGAATTGAAGACTGAAACTACAACGAGAGGGAGACAACTATGATCGATAAAAGTGCATTTCGCGATCTATCCTATGGACTCTATATCGTCTCTTCGATGAAAGACGGAAGAGCGGTCGGCTGCGTGGTCAATACTTTCGCCCAGGTAACCTCGGATCCGCCACAAGTGAGCATCGCGATCAACAAGGATAACTACACCACCCAGGGCATCCTTGAAACAGGCAAGTTCGAAGTGAGCGTTGTGTGCAAAGAGGCTTCGATGGAGCTTATCGGCATGTTCGGTTTCCATACGAGCGAGGACACCGATAAGTTCTTAGATTTCGAGGACAGGGAATCTTCACAGGGAATCCCTTACGTTGCTGAGCAGATCTGCGCTCATTTCTCTGTCAAGGTCAAGGAGCAGCTCGACCTGGGTACGCATATCTTCTTCTTGGGTGATGTGGTCGCTGCTGAAAAGGTCGAGCATCTCGAACCGATGACGTATGCCTACTACTACGAGGTGAAAGGTGGACGCACGCCAAAGAACGCTTCGGTCTTCTCGAGCGATGAGCTTGAAGCGGATGCAAAAGCGAAGAGCGAAGCTCCTGCGGCTGCAGGCTCTGGTGGTGCGAAGAAGATGCGCGTGGGTTGGAAGTGTCCGATCTGTGGATATATCGAATATGCCGATGAACTTCCACCGGATTATGTGTGTCCGATCTGTGGAGCGCCAGGAAGCACGTTCGAGCGCATCGAGGTCGAGATCGACGAGTAGCCCGTTCGATCATGCGTGTTCGCGCGGCGAGGCTTTTCGTTGCGGCCGTTGCGTCTCACGATTAAAACGTTTCTTTACCGAGCCAGTGCACACCCCGCGCTGGCTCTCCTATATGATAGGGTGACCATCATGATCATAGGGAGGTAGACCATGAATGTTGAATTGCTCCAGTATCCTGAAGATCCCGAGCGTGCTGTCGCGACCGCTGCGCGTTTATGCTATGCGCCGGTTGGAGCAAAAGAGCTCATGGAAACCATGCCTCCTGAGCGCGTGGAAAGCGTGCTCTCTACCATCATGAAGTCGGGCCATTTCTCTACGCTCGAGCATGTGAGCTACACGTTCGCCGTTGATGGGGTGTCACGCGCGCTCACGCACCAGCTGGTGCGCCATCGCCTGGCGAGCTTCAATCAGCAATCCCAGCGCTACGTGAAGTTCACCGATGGGGTAGGCATCGTGAAGCCTGAAACCGTGGCAGAAGACGAACATGCCAATGCGGTATTCGACGAAGCTATCGACACGATCCTTACTGCATATCAGACTATGCTCGAAGCAGGTATTCCCGCTGAAGATGCGCGCTACATCCTTCCTAATGCGGCCGAGAGCAAGATCGTTATCACGATGAACATTCGTGAGCTTCTGCACTTCTTCGAACTGCGCTGCTGCAATCGTGCGCAGTGGGAGATTCGCGAACTTGCGCATCGTATGCTCGAGCTGGCGCGCCCGACCGCTCCTTACATCTTCAAGGATGCAGGTGCGGGATGCGTGCGCGGTGCATGCCCTGAAGGCAAGATGACCTGCGGCAATCCTTATCCGCGTGTCGAGCGGGATTGATCGCTTACCTTGCTCGATCAACAGAGAGCGCGAGACACGAGGTTCCCCGCTTCCCTGCTCAAGAACCTGCATTCTGCAGGTTCTTTCGTGCGTCGCTGCTTTGCTCGGGTTTTATTAAAA
>JABLTO010237409.1_pt1 | contig 10404 bp, 4 predicted proteins | sample 7160091 | NCBI WGS metagenome assembly JABLTO01 (sample SAMN14651225, study PRJNA627086) | human gut metagenome | isolation source: feces | host: Homo sapiens
ACAGATTATGGTATGCTGATGTGCGGTGTATTGTTCTGTTCTATTCCTACAATGATCGTATTCTTTGTATTACAGAAACAGTTTGCAGAAGGTATCACAGGTGCTGTCAAATAGTAGTAAAAATGAAAAGGATGCTGCAGTGCGGCATCCTTTTTTTAAAAGAAAAATACAGGAGGAAGATTTATAATGAAATCTTTTGATTATTCAATGGTTAAAGATCCTACATATTTTAAAGATGGAAGAATGGATGCTCATTCAGATCATACATACTACAGAGATACAGAGGAAGCAGCAGAAAAAGAAACAAGCTTCCGCTACAGTCTGAATGGTATCTGGAAATTCCACTATGCACGGAACTATGGAAGCACCATTCAGGGTTTTGAAAATACAGACTATTGCTGCAGAGACTGGGATGATATCAGAGTACCGGCTCATATTCAGATGGAAGGATATGATGCGCCACAGTATGCAAATGTCCAGTATCCATGGGAAGGCCATGAAGACATTCATCCTGGAGAGATTCCGGAGCATTTTAACCCGGTAGCAAGCTACGTGAAATATTTTGAAGTTCCGGAAGAAATGCAGGGAAAACGTCTCTTTATTTCTTTCCAGGGAGCAGAAAGCGGAATAGCACTGTGGCTGAACGGACAGTTTGTTGGTTACAGCGAGGACTCTTTTACACCTTCAGAATTTGAACTGACAGATTATGTTAAAGAAGGAGAAAATAAACTGGCTGCACAGGTATTTAAGTGGACAGCAAGCAGCTGGTGCGAGGATCAGGATTTCTTCCGTTTCTCAGGAATCTACAGAGATGTATATCTTTATACTGTTCCGGAAGTGCATGTATATGATCTTCACGTCAAAGCAATTCCGTCAGAAGATCTTGCAGAAGCAGCATTAGAGATCAGAACCAATACATGGGGGAAAGGTAAAGCAAAAATTGTTTTAACCAAAGATGGAACAGAGGTAATCAATGAAGAAAAACCACTGGACGGAGAAGAAATTTACTCCTGGACAGTAAAGGCGCCGGTGCTCTGGAGTGCAGAAGATCCTCAGCTTTATGATCTGACGCTGGAAGTTTATGATGAAGCAGGAAATCTTCAGGAAGTAATTCCGCAGAAAGTAGGATTCAGACGATTTGAGATGAAAGACGGAATTATGACGCTCAATGGTAAACGTATCGTATTCAAAGGTGTAAACCGTCACGAATTCAGCTCCATCAGCGGAAGACATGTTTCTGAAGCAGAACTTCGCAAAGATCTGATGATTATGAAACAGAATAATATCAATGCTATCCGTACCTGCCATTATCCGGATACATCTCTGGTATATCAGCTTTGTGATGAATATGGGCTGTATTTGATAGATGAAACTAATCTGGAATCTCATGGCTCCTGGGATACTGTCTGGATGACAAAAGATTACACATATGTAGTTCCCTGTGACAAACCAGAATGGCTGGATATGATGCTTGACCGCGCAAACTCCATGTATCAGAGAGATAAAAACCATCCGGCAATCCTGATCTGGTCCTGCGGAAATGAGTCATTTGGCGGTAAAGATATTTATGAAATGTCACGTTTCTTCCATAAAGTTGATGATACAAGACTTGTACATTATGAAGGTGTTTTCAATGACCGCAGATATAATGAAACAAGCGATATGGAAAGTCAGATGTATACTTCTGTAGAAGGAATAAAGGCATTTCTTGCAAAGGATAACAGCAAGCCGTTTATCTGTTGTGAGTATACACACGCAATGGGAAATTCTTGCGGTGCGATGCACAAATATACAGATCTTACTGATACAGAACCTAAGTATCAGGGTGGCTTTATCTGGGATTATATTGACCAGTCTATCTACAAAAAAGACCGCTATGGAAAAGAATTCCAGGCTTATGGCGGAGACTTCGGAGAGCGTCCGACAGACTATAATTTCAGTGGAAATGGTATTGCTTACGGTGGTAACAGAGATGCATCACCAAAGATGCAGGAAGTGAAATTTAATTACCAGAATATCACTGCAGAAGTTACTGCAGACACAGTAAAAGTTATCAACAAAAACCTGTTTGTGAACACAGATAATTTCCGGTGTAAAGTAACTGTTGCAAGAGACGGAAAAGTCATTAGAAAGGCTTCCATGGAGACTTCTGTGGCACCGTTAAGTGAAGAAATATATACACTTCCGGTTAAGAAAGAAGAGAAATCCGGAGAGTACACAGTAACTGTTTCCTTCCATCTGAAAGAGGATAAAGTATGGGCAAAAGCAGGCCATGAAGTAGCTTTCGGACAGTATGTATATCAGGTTAAAGAGGAGAAAAAGACTTGCCAGGAACCACTTACAGTGATTCGCAGTACACACAATATCGGTGTCAGAGGTGCTCATTTTGAGGTGCTTTTCTCTGTACTTAACGGTGGTCTGGCATCTTATAAATATGCCGGAAAAGAGATGATCGAGGCAATTCCGAAGCCTAATTTCTGGCGTGCACCAACAGATAATGACTGTGGAAATCTTATGGGAATGCGTTATGGACAGTGGAAAATTGCCAGTATGTATCTCAGCCACAAAGATTTCCGTCAGGGACCATATGGCCCGGGAAATGTACCGGAAGTAGAAGAAAAAGAACATTCTGTAAAAGTAACCTACACTTATCTTCTTCCTACAACACCGCTTGCAGAATGTAAGCTTGCTTACGAGGTTTATGGCGATGGAAGAGTAAAAACAACTCTTGCTTATGACCCTGTAAAGGAACTTGGAGATATGCCGGAATTTGGTGTGATCTTTAAATTTAACGCAGATTATGATCATGTAGAATGGTATGGCCTTGGACCAGCAGAAACTTATACAGACCGTAAAAAAGGTGCAAAACTTGGCATTTATGAAAATATGGTTCAGGACAACATAGCAAGATATATGGTACCTCAGGAATGTGGAGCAAAAGAAGAAGTTCGCTGGGCAAAGGTAACAGACCGCAAAGGCAGGGGAATGCTTTTTGAAATGGATGAAAACAACGGTCCTATGATGTTTTCAGCACTTCCATATACACCACATGAAATGGAGAATGCAATGCATCCATATGAACTTCCGGAGGTTCATTATACAGTAGTTCGTGTGGTAAAAGACCAGATGGGCATCGGTGGAGATGACAGCTGGGGAGCATATACACATGAAGAATATCTTCTGAAAACAGATAACAAAATGGAATTTTCGTTTGTATTTAAGGGACTTTAAGAGGAGGCAGACAATGGCAGAACAGATAAAATACGGACATTTTTTACATGGTGGAGATTACAATCCGGAGCAGTGGCTGGACAGACCGGATATCCTGAAACAGGATATTGAATATTTCAAAAAAGCACATATTAATACAGTATCTGTAGGAATTTTTTCCTGGGCGGTATTGGAACCGGAAGAAGGAAAATATAACTTTGACTGGCTGGAGGAGATTATCAATAATCTCTACAAAGAAGGCATTTATACCATTCTGGCAACACCTTCCGGCGCAAGACCAAAATGGATGGCAGACAAATATCCGGAAGTTCTTCATATGGATGATGACCGTACAAGACGTTTCTTTGGGGGCAGACACAATCACTGTTTTACATCTCCTGTATACAGAGAAAAAGTACATGCCATTGACAAAAAACTTTCTGAAAGATTTGGCAAGCATCCGGCAGTACTTCTGTGGCACATTTCCAATGAATTCAGCGGTGAATGCCATTGCCCGCTGTGCCAGGCAAAGTTCAGAGAATGGCTGAAAGAAAAATATAGTACGATTGAAAATCTGAATAAACGCTGGTGCACTACTTTCTGGAGTCACATTTATAACAGCTTTGATCAGATTGAAAGTCCGTCTCCAAAAGGAGAAAACGAACTTCATGCGCTGAAACTGGACTGGAAACGTTTTGTGACAGATCAGACTATCGACTTTATCAAAAATGAAGTAGACGGTATCCGTGAAGGCGGTTCTGAACTTCCTGTTACTGCCAATCTTATGTACGATTTTGCCGGACTTGATTACAAAAAATTCAAAGATGTACTGGATATTGTTTCCTGGGATAACTACCCGGGATGGCACAAAAAAGAAGAATTTGTTACTGCAATTGATGCAGGCATGCAGCATGATCTGATGCGCAGTATCAAGAAAGCACCGTTCCTTCTGATGGAATCCTGCCCTTCTGCAACCAACTGGAAACCGATCAACAAACTGAAAAAACCGGGAATGCTTCTTGCTGGTTCCCTTCAGGCTGTAGCTCATGGTTCTGACAGCGTATTATACTTCCAGCTTCGTCAGAGCCAGGGTGCTTCCGAGAAATTCCATGGTGCAGTGATCGATCATTACAGTGGAGATGATACACGTGTATTTAAAGAAGTGACAGAAGTCGGAGAGGTTCTGGAGCAGATCCAGGAGGTTGTAGGAAGCAATATGAAATCTCCTGCAGCAGTTCTCTATGACAGGGAAAATGACTGGGCGGTTAAAGAAACCCAGGGACCGCGCAATGAGGATATGCATTATCAGGAAAATGTCCAGAAACAGTACAGAGCACTTCGTGAAAAAGGCTATAATGTTGATATTATTTCCATGGAGCATGACCTCAGCGATTATCAGCTTGTAACAGCACCTGTGGCATATATGTTCAAAGAGGGATATGAAGAAAAACTCCGTCAGTATGCAGAAAACGGTGGTACTCTGGTAATTTCCTACTGGTCAGGGCTGGTTGATGAAACAGACCGCTGCTTCCTTGGTGGAACACCATATGGACTGATGGATGCTGCAGGAATCCGTGCGGAAGAGATTGATGCTCTTTATGACTGGGAAGAAAATCATGGTATTCCGGAAACAGGAAACCGTCTTGGACTCACAGGAGTTTACAGCTGCAAAAACCTCTGCGAACTGGCAAAAGTCCAGGGTGCAGAAGTACTGATGCATTATGGAGAAGATTTTTATCAGGGATATCCGGTCCTTACACACAAAGCGTTTGGAAAAGGCCATATTTATTATGTGGCAGCAGATATGGAACTGGCATTCTATGAAGACTTCCTTGGCAGAGCAGCAGAAGAAGCAGGAATGGTTCCTCCGCTTGCATTTATTCCGGAAGGAGTTTCTGTAACGACCAGAGAAACAGAAGGTACAGAATATCTCTTTATCCAGAACTATGCACGTAAATCTCAGGCAGTGCCGGTTCCGGAAGAATATGAAGTACTTTATGGAAAAGACAGCGAGATCCTTAACTGGCTGGAGACAAGAATACTGAAAAAACAGAAATAAAACATGAGCAGGCTGTTGTGAATGAAGCAAACAGTAACTGTGAAGACAGGATGGGTATCTGACCGGATATCTGTCCTGTTTCTTTTATAAATAAAATACGTTATAATGAAAACCAGAGAAACTGATTGACGTGAATATTTTTTTGTATGAGGAACGGAATATATGAAATTTTTTCATTTGTCAGACCTGCATATAGGCCTGAAATTAATGAACAGAGATTTAAAAGAAGATCAGGATTATATTTTACAGAAGATCACAGAGTATGCAAAAGCAGAGAAACCGAATGCAGTAGTGATTGCAGGAGATATTTATGACAAGGCAGTGCCATCAGCAGAAGCGGTGGAAGTTTTTGACCATTTTATAAAAAATCTTACAGAGGCAGCTCCGGATGCAGTGATTATGATGATCAGTGGAAATCATGACAGTGCACCAAGGGTGAATTGTTTTCGTTCTGTTCTTTCCAGACAGAATATATATATGGTTGGACAGCCGCCAAGAAAAGAAAATGAATATATCGAGAAAGTTGTTCTGCAGGACAATTATGGAAAAGTGAATTTCTATTTACTGCCTTTTGTGAAACCATCCATGGTAAAAAATGTAGTTGGCACAGATGAAAATGAAAATAATCTTTCCTATAATGATACTGTCCATAAACTGGTACAGCGGGAAAATATAAACACAGAAGAACGAAACGTATTTGTGAGCCACCAGTTCTATCTTCCTGCTGGAAAAAAGGCAGAAGAAGTAGAGAGAATGGAGTCTGAAATACGGACAGTCGGAAATATAGATGAAGTTCTGGCAGATGTACTGGAAATATTTGATTATGCAGCATTGGGACACATACACAAACCTATGAAAGTCGGAAGCGAAAATATACGTTACTGCGGAACTCCGCTGGCATGTTCAGTCAGTGAAGCAGAACAGCAGAAGGGAATCATTATGGTGGAAATGGGAGAAAAAAACTCTGTACAGACCACTGTATTACCGTTGGAACCGCTCCGTCAGGTGAGGGTCATAAAAGGGACTCTGGAAGAGGTTATAAAAGAAGCATGCAATGATTATGTGACAGTAATCCTTACAGACAGAATAGACCTGGATGTGATGGACATGCAGGAGCGAATCCGAATTGCTTTTCCAAATCTTCTGGAAATCCGGCGGGAGCATCTGCGAAAAGCCGATTATACGAAAGAGCTGCAGTCAGAAACACTTATGGATCCATATGAACTGTGCTGCTCTTTTTTGAAAGATCTGGATGAAAAAGAAAAAGAACTGCTTCAGGATATACTTCATACTGTTCAGGGGGTGAAATAGATGAAACCTTTGAAATTAAAGATGCAGGCTTTTGGTTCTTATGGAAAAGAAACGACTGTTGATTTTGAAAAAGTGAATCAGAATCTTTTTCTGATAACGGGAGATACAGGAGCGGGAAAAACAACGATTTTTGATGCAATCGTATTTGCACTTTATGGGGAAGCAAGTTCGTCTGCAAATAAAAAAGACGGAGTTGTTTTGCAGAGTCAGTATGTGGATCTTGCATACGAACCATTTGTGGAACTGACTTTTTCTGATAATGATGAAACCTATACAGTACGTCGTGTTCCAAGACACTTAAAGACTATTACCAGAGGAGCCAGCAAGGGAAAACCGAAGGAGACTCCAGGTTCTGTAAGCCTGATCATGCCTGATGGGACAGAGTATCCGTCAAAAGAAACAGAGCGTAAATTACAGGAGATCACAGGTCTTACCAAGAGTCAGTTTATGCAGGTGGCGATGATCGCTCAGGGTGAGTTTATGGATTTACTGAGAGCTAAATCTGACGACAAAAAAGTAATTTTCCGGAAGCTTTTTAATACGGAAATGTATCAGGATATCGTTAATGAACTGGCAAACAGAAAACGTGAAAAAGATAAAGAAGTTGCAATACTGAAAACGCAGTGCCAGGGAGAAGCAGGCAGAATCTGTATACCGGAGGAATATGCTGAGGCGCCTGCAGTGCTGAAATTAAAAAAACAGCTGGAAGAAGGACAGATGGCAAATCTTTCAGAGTTTCTGGAAAGTCTTGAAAAATTATGTCAGTGGCTGGAAAATCAGACAGAAGATGCACGGAAAAAATACAAAGATGCAGATGCTGTCAGAAGCAGGAAGCAGGAGGAACTGACCAGAGGAGAAGAACTTCTCAAATGGTTCCATCAGCTGGAAAAAGCAGAAAGGGATCTGGAAAAATACCAACAGCAGGAAGCGGAAATTCAGAAAATGAAACAACTGGCTGTACAGATTCGTGATGCATATGAAATACAGATAACGTATGAGCAGTTAACAGAAGCAAATAAACTGCTGACAGATACAGAAACAGCACTGAATAAGCAAACGGAGCTTTTGCCGGGATTTCAGTCAGCAGAAAAAACGGCAAAGGAAAGAGAAAATACAGTCAGAGAAGAGTTTGACCAGAAGATAAAGGAACTTAGTGCAGTCAATGAAAAAGTTCAGAAAGCCAGAGAAATTTTTGACCAGATAGAAGAAAAAACTAAAGCAGTGGAAGCAGATCAGAAAGCTGTGAAGAAGGCAGAAGAAGATTTCAGACAGGCGGAACAGAGTCTGGAAAAACTGGAAGGACAGGAAATTCTCTGGAAAAAACAGAGTGAAGAACTTGCGGATACGGACAAAAATCTGGCACAGTGGGAGGCGAAAGTACAGGAAGAACAAAATCTGGAGCAGGAACTGGAAACAGCGGACAAATTAAAAAAACAGGCGATGAAAAGTCTTCAGGATGCTAAAGATAAAAAAGCTGTTTATGGGAAAATAAGTATAGAATATCAGGAACTGAATGGACGATATGAACAGCTGCGTCAGGCAGTACTTAATGAACAGGCCGGGCTTCTGGCAGCGGAACTGGTTCCTGGAAAACCATGCAAAGTATGTGGCGCAACAGAACATCCCCACCCGTTTATCAAAAAAGTGGAACATGTGGATATCTCTTCTAAAAATCTTGAAAAAATGAGAGTTGATGTGGATAATCTGCGAAAAAAACAGGAAACAGCGTCAACAGAGGCAGGGGCTGCCGGTGCAGAGTATAATACAAGAAAGAATACCTACGTAGAAACGATTGGAAGACTTCAGAAAAGAATACAGAAATACATTCCGGAAATTCATGATAAATCAGGTCTTACAGAAATGAAAGAAGCATTGAATGCCTGGAAGAAGAGCATTCTGGAAACTGTAAAAAAACTTCAGAAAGATGCTCTGGAGCTGAAAAAAATACGGCAGTCATTGCAGAAAGCGGACGAGCAGAAGCAGTCTTTGAGAGAAAGTCTGGAAAATTACCGTAAAGTCCAAAAAGAAGCAGAAACCAGGCTGGTTGCGGACAGAGCAGAATTAAAGAGCCTTTGCAATTCCTGTGAATTCAGGACAAAACAGGAGGCAATGGATCTGCAGAAACAGGCGGAAACCGAAAAAAACAGAGCAGAGAAGGCATATAAGAACGCAGATGCAGATCTGAAAAAAGCGTCTCAAAGCAGACAAAATGCAGAGACATTGATTGAGAAATATAAAAATGAGATCCCTGTTCAGAAAGAGCAGGCAGACAGAAAAAAAGATGCTTATGAAAACATAAAATCGGAAAAGAGTCTTTCAGAATCTCAATGGAAAACAGTAACAGAAGAAAACAGAAAAGAAGAAGAGCATGAGCTGCTGGAAACAGTAAATAAATATAATGAAAACAGAACTGCAGCAAGAATTCAGAAAGAGTCTGCTGCGGAAGCAGTAGGAAAAGCAGAAAAACCTGACATAAAAATCCTTCAGACGCAAAAAGAAACTGCAGATCAGAATTATAAGAATGCAGAGAAGATTTATAATGAAAAGAGACAAAATCTCAGAGAGAATAAGGCGGTTCTGAGTGCGCTGTCAGAAAAAACGGACAAAAGAAAAACTGTACTGGAAGAACACAGAAGGATCGACACTCTTTATCGTATGGCATCTGGTAATGTCAGCGGTGCACGTATGGATCTGGAAACCTATGTTCAGCGTTATTATCTGGAACGGGTTCTTTATGCTGCAAACCGCAGATTCCAGGAGATGTCGGGAGGACAGTTTGAACTACGGATGTATGATCTGGAAAAAGCAGGAGAAGGCAGAAATAAGGGACTTGATCTGATGGTTTATTCAACTGTTACAGGGAAAGAAAGAGAAGTGCGGACACTTTCCGGCGGAGAATCCTTTATGGCAGCCCTGTCTCTGGCACTTGGAATGGCAGATCAGATTCAGGAAAATTCTGCAGCAGTAAATCTTGACATGATGTTTATCGATGAAGGATTTGGATCACTGGATGAACATTCCAGAAATCAGGCAGTCAGGGTCCTTTTGGAAATGGCGGAAGGCTCAAGACTGATCGGAATTATTTCTCATGTAACAGAGTTGAAACAGGAGATAGAGGACCAGCTGCTGGTGAAAAAAGATGAAGATGGAAGCCATGTAAAATGGCAGATCAGTTGAGGAAAGAAAATGACAGATGAAGTAGTAGGAAAACTTGCCCGGCTTTTGGAACAGGATCAGTTTGAGCTGATTTTTCAGGAGGAAAAAGTTCGTCTTGTATATCTCATGAACGATGCAGTGGAGAGTTTTCTGGTATTTAAGAATGTGCGAATAACAGGAGAATATAACCGTGATTATCAGGGAGAACTGGAAGCTTCTCTGGAAAAACAGGGGCAGAAATTTGTCCTTATTGTACGTCAGGGAGAGACAGTAGTTACGCTGTTTTTTGACGATCTTGTTATTGAAAATCATCTATATGAGTATGGAACAATAGGGCATTTCTGGGTGAAAAATTATGAATATCTCAGACAGATGGAATACAGACTTGCGATTCTGAGAGACAAGTATGATTATCTTGGTGAAGAATACTGCAACGAAAAAGAAAAAAGACTGGCACAGCTGGTGGATTTTCCTCCGTTGAATTACTGCTGTTATCCGGCAGTACCGGAGAAGTATATTGTCCCAAAAGAAAATCCATGGGTGCCGACTGAGGCGGCACTGAATGTAATGGATGAATTTGCTTCCAGGACAAAAGACAGGACTCTGGGAAAAATACTGAAACTGTACAGAAAATTCCCGGTTCCGCCGCGTTGTTCGCGCCGCAGCCG
>JABLTO010020844.1_pt1 | contig 10399 bp, 10 predicted proteins | sample 7160091 | NCBI WGS metagenome assembly JABLTO01 (sample SAMN14651225, study PRJNA627086) | human gut metagenome | isolation source: feces | host: Homo sapiens
AATTAAATGAATTGTAATAAATTATATCAGTTCTTTCGCAAAAAAGATACTGTTTTTAATGCTTTATTTAATTTTTCTGTCACAAAATTGATCATGACAATATTTTGAAACCTGCCGGAGACCTTTTAATAACAGGAAATGCAATTTCCTGTTATAGAAAAAACGGAAATAAAAAATGGATCAATCTCTTTTGTGAGAATTTGATCCATTTTTACCGCATCTAAATCAGTTGTCCCAGCACCGGAAGCCTTTTCAGATAAATTCTTCCGGAAAATGCAATATGCGGCAGTTCATAAAACATACAATGCTTCGGACAGATTGGCTGATACAATGGATCCGCTACAATGATATCTGCATCTTTCAATGCTTCTTCCATCTCTTCTTCCCCACAGATCCATCTGTCCTGTCTGCAAAGCAGACCTTCTGTTTTTTCCAGCGGGCAGAGAACTTCCACCGGACAGCCATATTTCTGTTCGATCCCTGCTGCCAGAGATTCCATGGTCACCGGTTCTCCGATCAGAGTCACTTTCTTTTGTCTGCCTGCCGCTTCAGGCTTCTTTATTTCTTCTCCCGATGCCGGATTTCTGTTTCCCTTCTGCTCCATGATTTCTTCAATTTCACCCTGCATCCGATCCTTTCGATATGGTATCTGCTCTTTTTCTTCCAGTGCTTTCGCAATCCGCTCTGTATAAGAACCAATCGGCGTTCCAATCACATACGGGGTTCCGAACTTTTCTTCCAGTACTTTCGCCGCACGAAGCCCGACCGAAGATACCACCAGATTCACCTCTGCTTCTCCTGCCTGCAAAAATGCATCCAGTTCATCTCCCATTGCCCAGGTAGACAGCACCTTCCATCCACAGGCTTTCAGGTTCTCTTTCAGCACCTCTACATGAGATACCGGTCCAAAGTCCAGTGGTGTCACACCAAGCAGATTGACGGTGCGTGCCTGAATCCGTCCTGTCTTTTCCCCGGTAAATCTTTTCGCGATCTCCTCTAATGCAATTCCTGCCCCATACACATAATCATGCATTCCGTTCGTCGGTACTGCAAATGCAGGAATCCCGGTTTCTTCTTCCAGTACCTGTGCCAGTGCCGGAAAATCGGTTCCATTCATATATGGAATTGGGGATCCTGCAAGGGCAATAAATTTCGGATGCAGCTCCCTTGCTGCCTCTTTGATATCATCCAGAAATTTTTCATCATTTCCCATGATCGCATCAATTTCTGTCAGACCGGAAATATAGATCAGACTGTCCTGATCGTACCAGCGGATCTCATCGTGAGTGTTGTAGGTCGAATTGCATCCAGACGGGTCGTGCATGATTGTCATGCCACCAAGCTCATAAAGTGCAGAACACACACCGGATACATCCGCTGTATAAATTGGTATGATTCGATAAGATTGTCTCATATACAGCTTTCACACCCCCATCCTTTTCGCACAACCAGATCTTCCGTGTCTTTTTCTTCGGTAAATGCTTCGGCCATAAGCTCTGCCGTCCTGCGGATCCCGTCAAATCCGTAAAGACCGCCGCCCTGTACCATATTGACAAAATACGGACTTCCTGTAAACCACGCTGCCTTCTGTCCGATCGCCAGTATTTTTTCATCCGATGTTCTCGGAAGCACACGCATTTTCACCTGGATCGTTGCAATCAACTGCAGATCCGGTGCATGCTCCTTCAACCACTCAAATTCCGCTTTTTCTTCCAGACTAATGGAATCCAGATAGATCCGTATTACCCGAAAGCCATGAGTAAGCAGAAGCTTTGCAAGTCCCAATGGACGCGGATGGTACAGATAATCAATGGCAACCGCAGTGGCTCCGATCACCTCATGCGCCTTTTCCAGTGCCTTTTCACAGGCAGCAATTTCCTCTTCTACTGAAATCGTTTCCTCCAGCTTTCCATAGCCCATTGTCTGGCAGAAATTTTCCAGCTGTGCTGTGATTTCTTCATAATCAAAGCTGCCCGGCAGATACAGGTATGGCCGTTTCAGACGCTCTGAAAGCACTTCCGCACCATACTTAGATGGTGGATAAGAAGATATAAAAAGTTTCCCTTCGGAAAGTGCCAGATAGTCTTCCCAGCTTTTACATCCCGGCAGTTCCCGGAAGATTCCCTGATGTGCCCGGACGATTCGTTTCAGATCTGCATTTTTTTCCAGTACGAAATCACTGCCGAGAAAACTCACGGCTTTTTCATCTGCTTTTCGCTTTGGAAGTGGTTCATAAATCGCTTTTCTCAGCTTCTGATCCGGTGTCGGTCCATGCTTCTGCATGATCGGATCCATATAACAGCGGATAAATGTAATCTTTGGGAACCTCTCTTCCAGTTCCTGATACACCCGTTCCAGATCGCATCCCAGAAAATGATGCAGACAGACGGTAAATAAAAGAACTGCTTTCGGTTTTTCTTCCAACTTATTCAGCACATCCGTCACGCCTTCGATGGTGATGTCCTCCAGATTTCCATTTAACAGATTCTCTTCTTTTACGATCACAAAGGAAAACCGGTCAGCCGCATTCATTTCCGCCGCTGTCAGCACCACACCTCGCATGCAGTTATCTGCACAGACATAGATCTGTCTTGCCTCCGGCATCAGCATTCCGGTATGTACGATGTTCCAGTTGCCGTGAACCGGCGAGTTAAATTCAAGCCCCGGTGCAAATGGAACCGGAAATGTGGCATCCTTGATGGCTACTGCCGCACCTTTTTCATTCACCGGATGTCCTACCCGTTTTAACATAGTCTCTCCTCTCCGCACACTGCAAGGATCTGATCTGCCAGCTTCCGATATTCCTCTGCCATCTGAGAATCCGGTGCGTATTCCAGCAGAACCTTGCCGGCTTCTTCTGCTTCCATCACAAGTTCGCTCCGGTCAAGCCGTCCAATGATCTGCGTGTGAAAATCCTCTGCAAGCTCCCGCACCTTTTCTTCCTCTCTCGGAACCTCTCTTTTATTTAAAATAATACCGCCAAGGGAAGCATATCCCCGGTTCCTGAAATTCTCTACTGCCATTGCAATATTGGCCCCGGCATGGATCGCCATATTTTCACCGGATGTGATGATGAATACCTGATCCGCATAGCCTTTTCGCATTGGCATGGAAAAGCCACCGCAGACTACATCACCAAGTACATCATATAACACGATATCCGGCTGGTAGGTCTCATAAGCACCGGTTTCTTCCAGCTTCTCAAGGGCGGTGATAATCCCGCGTCCTGCACATCCAAGTCCCGGTGTCGGTCCACCTGCTTCTACACAGATCACACCGGCATAGCCAACCGTAACCATATCTTCCAGTTTTAGATTCTGTTTCTTCTGTTGGAACATTTCCAGTACGGTTGGAATCTCCTTTCCGTGTCGGAGCTGGATGGTCGAATCCGCCTTCGGATCACAGCCGATCTGCATGACCTTGTATCCTTTTTCGGCAAGTGCCACCGCAAGATTGGATACAGTTGTGGATTTTCCGATCCCGCCTTTTCCGTACACTGCTATCTTTTTCATTCCGCTTTTTCCTCCGCTTTCGTAATGACGTTCGAGTACGCCGTTTTTGTGGATACCCCATTCAGACGCCCGATCTTCCCTGACAAAGCACTGATCATATCTTGCGGTGCATCAATGGCGATGCTGATGATATTAATTCCCTTCTCCCGGTACGGAATTCCCATTCTTCCAATGATATACTCTCCTGCTTCATGCAGATAATGGTTCAGTTCCTCAATCGCGGCAGGATTCTCCACAATAATTGAAATGACTGCTACTCTGGTGTCCATGAAAAGTCTCCTTTCTTTTTTGAAATGTCACCGATTCCGCATTTCAGATTGTTTAGCAGATACGTGGCAGCAATTCCCCGCCCGGCTGTGGAAGAAGTGCCTGCGTTCCGATTTCTGTAGTCATGACTACTTTTCCCGGCTGCTCTGCAGTTACTTCTCCGATAATTGCCGCATTCTGTGAATACGGACATTTGTGCAGTACTTCTACAATCTTTTCTGCCTCTGCTTTTGGTGCCATAATGACCATTCTTCCTTCACATGCAAGGTAAAGTGGCTCCAGTCCAAGCATTCCGCAGACTCCCTTCACTTCCGGTGCAACCGGAACTTTTTCAGCATTCAGACGGATTCCAACATTACTTTGTCCCGCAATCTCATAAAGTACTGTTCCAACTCCACCTCTTGTCGCATCACGGATGACATGCAGATCATGTGTTGCATTTATCACTTCTTCCACAGTATGCCATAGTGGTGCACAGTCACTGGTCACATCCGCTTCGATTCCGAAGTCTTCTCTTGCAAGAAGGATCGTACAACCATGGCGTCCCACATCTCCGGTCACAATGATCGCGTCTCCCGGCTGTGCCAGTTCTCCTCCGACTTTTACGCCGTCCTCGATCTGTCCCATTCCGGTTGTTGTGATAAATACACCGTCTACCTGGCCCTTTCCTGCTACCTTGGTATCTCCGGATACAATACGGACACCGGCTTCTTTTGCCGTTTTCTCCATTGCTGCTGCAATCTCTTCCAGTTTTTCCATCGGAAATCCTTCTTCAATTACAAATGCACAAGTCAGATAAAGTGGTTTTGCTCCCATACATGCAAGGTCATTAACTGTTCCGCAGATGGAAAGCTTTCCGATATTTCCTCCTGGGAAGAATGCCGGAGATACAATAAATCCATCCGTAGATACTGCCATCTTTCCGACTGGTGGTGTAAGAACTGCCGCATCATCCGCAGTCAGATCCGGATTGGCAAAATGTGCTGCAAACACTTTATCGATCAGCTCTGAAGTCTGCTTTCCGCCGGCTCCGTGTGCCATAGTTACTGTCTGGTTGTCCATTTTATTTTCCATTTTTAACTTCCTTCTCTCCTAATCGTTTCCGTATATATGATACCGGATTGTTCCGGTGTTCCATTCCTTTGTTTCCCTGATACCAGATTGTTTCGCACTTTCGTGCTCTCACAATCCTCAAAACATTCGTAATCCGCTCATTTTTCTTCGTAAAATGGCTACTTACTCATGTTTTGGCGGGGATAAAGGTCAGAAGTCTTCCTGCAAGCAAGCTTGCGTCAGACTTCTGACTTTTATCCCCTGGTATCATACATATAGTAAGCCGAGCATGCGCCCTCGCCGGATACCATGCAGGCTCCTACCGGGTGCTGCGGTGTACATACCTTGCCAAACACCTTGCAGTCGGACGGTTTGCATTTTCCCTGCAGTACATCTCCGCAGCGGCATGCCGGATTTGCTTTTCCTTCGATCTTTGGCATATTGTATTTCTTTCTGGCATCATATGCTTCCCATTCTTCTCTCAGCTGCATACCGGATCCCGGAATGATTCCAAGACCTCTCCACTCGCTGTCGCATCCTTCCATCAGTTCATTCACCAGCCTCTGTGCCTCACGGCTTCCTTCTCTGGTGACAACTCTCGGATAACAGTTTACGAAGAACGGCTTTCCTTCCTGGAAGCGTACCAGTGCGACCGCAAGTGCTGTGAGCAGTTCTTTTGCCGTAAATCCTGCTACCACACCGCTGACTCCTTCTTTTACCAGTTCCTCACAAAGTTCGGTCCCCGTGATTGCATTGACGTGTCCCGGATATAAAAATACATCCGCACTTCCTTTGAGTGCCTCATAAGCTCCCGGCATGGTCTTATTGGCAACCAGAAGGGAATAATTGGAAATTCCATCTTCCTTTGCCTGTTTAACCGAAAGGCATCCTGCAGGTGTCGTTGTCTCAAACCCAACGGATAAAAATGTCACCTGCTCTTCCGGATGATCTTTCGCATATTTTTCCGCATCTGCCGGTGAATAAACGATATGGATCTTTGCTCCTTTTTCTCTTGCTCCGGCAAGGCTCATCTGACTTCCCGGTACGCGGACCAGATCGCCAAATGTACAGATCGTCACCTGCTTCTCCAACGCCAGATAAATTGCTTCATCAATGAAGCTGACCGGTGTTACGCAGACCGGGCATCCCGGTCCTGAGATCAGTTCTACCTGCTTTGGTAAAAGTTTTCGGATCCCCAGACGGAAAATTTCATGGGTATGGGTTCCGCATACTTCCATGATCCGCACTGCCGGTCCGTCATAATTTTCTATGATTTCTCTGGCTGTTCGTTTCTTTTGCTCTTCCATTACAGCAGTTCCTCCATAAGCTGATCGGTCTCGCTTTCATCTTCATCGGTGATCTTTGCGATCGCAACTCCGGCGTGGACCATGACGTAATCACCTGGTTCCAGATTCTCCAGGAGCTGGGATGAAACCTCTCTTTTTGCACCGCCTGCGTCAACGACGGCGGTTCCGTTACTGATTTTTACAACTTTTGCTGATAATCCAACACACATGTGGGTAATTCCTCCTTTTCCTCTTTTATTTGTAAGTTCTAATAGCTTTAGATTAACTTTGTTTAAAATTTTTTATGTCTGATTTTAATTTTCTAAATCCATAAAGTCTGGTTTTATTTTATCTCATGCTTCTGTAAATATGCCATTGCGTAGGCTGCCTGACCAAGTGACAATCCTCCGTCATTTGGTGGAATGAGGTGATGATGCAGGGTGATGAGACCTTGCTTAACCAGACCTTCTTCTACCAGCCGTAGTAGTAAGCGGTTCTGGAAAACTCCGCCGCTTAGGGCAACTTTCCGGATTCCGGTCTGATGACTTGCTGTGAGGGCTGCGGATATGATCTGTCTTGCAAGTTCCTGGTGGAACTCGTATGCAAGTTGTCCGGCATCTTCTCCGGCAAGACGTTTTTTGGCGAGGTTTTTGACTAATTCGCCGGTATTTAGAATCAGGCGGTCTTCTGACGTTTCTGTAAATGGCTTAAGCATGAAGGGTTCGTATGGATGCTGCATTGTTTTTCCGTAAGCTTCTGCTGCGAACTCTAATGCCGTAGATGCTTCTCCCTCGAAAGTGGATTTTTTCCGGATTCCGAGGATAGCACTGACTCCATCAAAGAGACGGCCGGCACTGGTAGATCGAACAGCATTCAGGTGTCGTCCGGTCATTGTCACCAGTACTTTTGCCTCCGGTTCGGTGCAAAGCTCCAGTTTCTTCATCCATTCGACCGTTTTTTCTTTATCCTGCAATTCTTCATAGAGAAGAGAACCGGCAATTCGCCAGCCTTCTTTTGCAGAAAGATCTCCACCTACCTGCCAGAATGGCTTAATGCTACCAAGTCTTTCAAATCCATTGTAATCACAACGAAGAATTTCTCCACCCCAGATGGTCCCATCCGTTCCATAGCCGGTTCCGTCAAAGGAAACGCCGATCACCGGATCTTCGCAGTCATTTTCTGCCATACAGGACAGAATATGTGCAAAATGGTGCTGTATCTTCAGAACCGGAAATCCAAGTTCTTCCGCAACAACTGTCGCATTGTATTTCGGATGCAGATCGCATGCCACAACCTTTGGCTCTACCTCCAGAAGTGTTTCCATTCTGCCGATCGTTTCTTTTAAAGCTTCCACGGTGCGCAGATCTTCCAGATCTCCCACATAAGGGGATGGGTAAAATCTGCCGTCCACACCGATGCAGAACGTATTTTTCAGTTCTCCTCCAGTGGCAAGTACCTGCCCTTTCCACGGCATCTGAACCATGGTCGGAAGTGGCGCATAGCCTCTGGATCTGCGGATCATATATGGCTCGTTTTTATAAAAATCCATCACCGAATCATCGGCACGGATCCGGATTTTCCGGTTGTGGGAAAGCATACAGTCGCACAGACGGGAAAGCTCCTGAATCGCTTCTTTGTCCTCCCTGCAGATCGGTGCACCGGATGTATTTCCACTGGTCATAACCAAAAAAGACGGCATCCGGATTCCATCATCATAGGTAAAGAGCAGAAGCTGTACCGGTGCATACGGCAACATTACTCCAACCTTTGGATTACCAGGTGCAATACTTTCGCAAAGTGTTTCTTCACCATCTTCTTTTTTGTCCAGAAGCAGGATCGGTTTTTGATGTCCGGTCAGAATTTTTTCCTGTTCTTCACTGACCAGGCATTCTCTTTTCACAGATTCCAGATCTTTTGCCATAACTGCAAATGGTTTCGCCGGACGTTTTTTCAGTTCTCTGAGGCGCTTCACCGCCTCTTCATTAGTCGCATCGCAGCACAGGTGGAAACCTCCAATCCCCTTAATCGCCACAATTCCGCCTTCTGCAATGGTCCGTCTGGTATAAATAATTGCGTCTCTTCCGCGTTCTTCTCTGCTGATCAGGTAGACCTCCGGACCACACTCGTTACAACAGACTGGCTGTGCATCGTATCTCCGGGTTGCCGGATCATAATATTCTTTTGCGCAATCCGGACACATCGGAAATTCTTTCATGCTGGTGCGCTCCCGGTCATACGGAAGGGCATCCAGGATCGTAAGTCTTGGTCCACAGCAGGTACAGTTGATAAATGGATGCAGATATCTACGGTTCTTCGGATCAAACATTTCTTCCTTGCATTCATCACAAATTGCAATATCCGGTGAGACAAAAATCTCACCTTTCGTCTTTTCACTTTCAATGATCGCAAACTCCGTAAAGTCTTCTGCTTCTTCTACCGGCTCAATATTCATTTTCAAAATTGCTGCCCGCTTCGGCGGCTTATTCTCAATATCCGAGATAAATCCATCCACTGCCTCTTCCGGTCCCTGCGCAAAGATTTCCACATACGGACCTTTATTGGACACGCTGCCCCGGATCTGATGCGTAGCCGCATGCCTGCTCACAGTCGGACGAAATCCTACGCCTTGCACGATCCCATAGACGCGGATCTGTTTTGTCACTTCATTTTTCATCTATTCACACAGTCTCCCTGACACTGCAAAATGTCTTGTATTTACGAAGATTCCCTGAAAATCCGGAACCATTTTTTCCATACATGCATCTGCGAAAATGATATCAAATCCACCATTTTTCACAAGATCGATATAATCATCTTCCTCACGCAACGACACGTCCTGCGGACAGGCAAGCTCTTTTTTCCTCATAAACCAGGTTGCTGTCTGCACCTCTGCCGAATTCTCTCTTTTAAGAATTTCCTGCCGGATTGCTTCCGCCATCACCTGCTGGTGTACCACAAGGATCTTCTTTCCCTGATAGTCCAGATTCGGAACCAACTCACCTGCTGCCGGATAACCGATCTCATACGGCGTACCAAAGGTCTTTTCCAAATATTTGGCTGCTTCCAGTGCTGCCGCAGATACAACAATATTTTTGCCAGCTTCCGCTGCCCTTTCTACTGCCTCAAGCCCATCGCCCATTCCATAGCAAATGGCTTCTTTTCCTTCTTTTTTCAGTTCCTCTCTTACTTTATCTGCTGCTTTCAGATCGCTTACATCCTGTGGCGTCATTCCAAGGATACCGACTTTTTCTTTGCATACCTCATATTTTTCCTTTGCAAATGCAGTAAATAATGCAAGATACGCTTTTTCTTCCCCTTTATCGTAAAGCTCCATTCCGTCGGTATCAATGGCAAGAATCGGAAGGTCGGTCTTTTTTTCACACATTCTTTTCAGTGCCTGGTAATCCGTTCCGATCACAGCCGGAACCGGAGTGCCGACAATCGCCGCAAAATTCGCATCAATCTTATCAGCTGCATCGACCAGCTTTGCGACCAGACGGTCATCTCTTCCAAGGATTGCATCCATATCACGAAGTCCTGCGCTGAATACTGCACTTTTCCGTTCAAACCATCTCGGCTCATCAAACCCGCAGACATTTCCTGTGCATCCTCCCGCGTCGCAGATGACGATGATTCCGCCAAGTTCATATAACACAGACACTGCGCCCGACTGATCCGGTGCAAATGGTGTCAGATATTTTCTAAGTCCTCTCATGCTACACCTCCAAAAGGGTTTCAAACAACCGTGTCACACCTGCATAACCATAAGGCTGTCTGTCCTGATTCCAAATCACATTCGGCTGATCCGGATGATAGTATCCCGCATCCTTTCCAATGGTCATATTCACGCCGCTCTTTTCCGGATCGTAGTACAGCATGGTCGGTTCCATATTGGAAAATACCCTCGTCTCCGGGCTGAGCCGGGATAACTGGTTCAGGTAAATAAAGTTCTCCGCTGTCAGTGTTCCATAGATTTCCGGCACCTTAAATCCATATTTGATCATCGCAAGTGCCATTTCAAATGGATCTCCGTTCATGCATTCCCCGATCGCAAAGCTTGCATCCGGCCGTTTCTCTTTGAATTTTGCCACGGTTTCTTCCGCTTTTTCACGATAAACTTCATCAGAAAATGTCACCCCAAGCACTTTCCCAAATGCCTGATACTGGCTGGCGATCTTATCTGTCTGGTAGAGTCTCCTGAGTTCAATAAACGGAATCTGCAGACGGTTATGAAAATCCTCTGCCGCAAATCTGGCTTCCGGTTATGCCCCTGCCGCCCCG
>JABLTO010084818.1_pt1 | contig 10389 bp, 19 predicted proteins | sample 7160091 | NCBI WGS metagenome assembly JABLTO01 (sample SAMN14651225, study PRJNA627086) | human gut metagenome | isolation source: feces | host: Homo sapiens
AATTCGAGAAGTAATTCAATATTGGGACATGGATGGAAATTTTTTGGCGGAAAAAGAAACCGACCCCACTTTATTATGTGACTTGGCAAAGTGGGAATCGGAGAGACTCAAAAAAGTTATTGAGGATTACTCAGTAAAATCTCGGCTTCAGCTAAACTAAGTTCGCATTCAACAAAAGCAACAGTTGCAAAAATGAATTGTTTTAAATTTTGAAGATTATAGTCTTCGTGCTTACGAACGTAATGTGTTTCATCATTACCAAGCCACGCAGAAGCTTTTGCAAGAGTTTTGATTTTTTCATTACTTATGTAGTGATTTATGCATTTCCCAAGCAAACAGGATTCTATGTCTTTCTTGGATTCAGGATGCATTGATATAGCATAGTCCTTCACGAGAAATTCAAGAGCTTTACGATATCCAATACCGCAAAGTTCAGTTAACCCAGAATTTTCAGCGACCTCAGCTTGGTAGAATATTTCAGCAAATTTTGGCGATAAGTTAGAAATTTTATCAGAAACTTTTGTGTATTCGGTGGGGAATGGATACTGATTTACAATGTATCCACATTCGTTGGAAAAATAGTCAATTATACTATAAGTTACAAAAAAAAGCTTTTTCACATGCGGGGCAGAAGAAAGTAGTGTATAAATCTGCAGCTCCTAAATTGTTATGAAAAAAACAAGCATAGTCAGGCTTAGAAGAATATGCGGTGGAACAGCGAGGGCATTTGTTTGGTAATTGGATTACAAAATCAGTAGCGGAGTCTCGCGTGTTTGGATTCAAGTTAAAGGCAGTAATTGTACAATTCAAAAAATCATTCCTTTCATCATTTGATGAAACAATTATACCAGTAGTCGAGTAACCAGACAACCTACAAACACATATCTTCTATGAGAGGAAGGTGAGAGCATGACATATTCCAAGGTAAAGACATTTAACATTGATGGATGCAAAGTCAGAGTACATTTCCCAGATCTTCCAGAAGAGGAGAGAGCGAAGCGCAAGAATGCACTGATGAAGGCGGCGGAACGCTTTCTGAAACATGCAGAGTGTGTGAAGAAAGAGAAAGCTGAGCAGGAGAATATGCCAGAAGCAAAGGAAGGATAAAACCATGAACAAGATGAAAATTGCCGGAATCATCACATCGATAGTGGCAGCAGCCGTGTTTGTGTTTCTGTATTTTGGCAGACCACACACGGTAATAAATGCAATTCTGGTGATGTTGGCCGGAGGCGTTGCGGTGCTTGGATTAATGATGGTTTCGGTAGTAGAAGAAATTAATCTGGAGGATACAGAAGATGAAAAATAAGGTTACATTTGGACTATGCGCCGCAGGTCTTGGAATAGCTTCCATCGGAATGATGGGGCTGTCTAGTGAGGGACAAGCCGGATTCATTCTGGCGGTGAAGATCACAGTTGTTGGACTGGCGATTGTCGGTGCAGGAATAATTCTGAACAAATTAAAAGAGCATGCGACCCTAGACAAGTACATGCTCTAAACCAATGACATAGGTATAAAACCTATGTCTGGAGTATACCAGATGGGAGATGAAAAGTAAATGGAAAAAGCAAAGTTAAAGTATATCGAAGAGCAGTGCAACCGGATCGCTAATGGAATGGAGCGGCTCAGCGGATTTACAGGAAAAGGACAGCTACATCTATATGAGCATATAGACATCAGCAAAGGAATTGAAATCATAGCAGCGGCGTTACACCTTCCGGTGCGAATCGAGTGTGGAAGGTCGTGCTATTGGCGCACGGTAACCCATGGTAATGTGACTTTTCGACAGATGGGGTTCTATTCTACTATGTGTTGATGATAAAAAATGAATATTCCACCGTCCTGCAGTCGGACGTTTAAAACCAAAAACTCTCAAATAATTATTGATACGTTAGCTGCAGTAAACACCTTCTTACTTTGATTATAAATATATGAACGTCCGGCTGCAGGGCGGTGGAATTATATAGTCCGGCCAGGTTTTCCTGTCCGGACATTAAAAAACCTTTTTTCGGGACAAACCGGGTAAAACCGGCGTTCGTACCAGTATAAGTATATTAACGTTAGAGGAATTGACATGTATAACCGGGACAGATGGATATTTTCAAATTCGATAGAAACTGAATATAAATTTGCCGGGAAGTATGGGGCAAAGGGTGAGAAGAGAGCAAAGAGGAAAAAGGCAACTCCGGAGCAGATGGCGAAACAGAATCAGATTAATAAAGAGAACCGGATCCGCCGGCTGATCAAAGCCAATTTCTATCCATCAGACCTGTGGGTGACATTGAAGTATCCAAAGGGAACCAGAAAATCATACGAAGAGGTCATGAAGGATATGGCGCTATTTTTGCAGCGGCTTCGGTATCGATACAAAAAGCATGACGAGATATTGAAGTATATCTACCGGATAGAGATTGGAAAACGAGGAGGTATTCATGTGCATATTCTGGTGAACCGAACAAAGTGTTCGAAAGGAACGGATACGCTGATCACAGATTGCTGGACGTTTGGATTCACCCATTTCACTCCGATCAGGGAAGCTGGCGGATATAAAGATCTGGCCGAGTATATTGCAAAACCGGTTCCGGAAGAACAGCAAGATCACGAGGATGCAGAAAAGACAAAACTATATCATACGTCCAGGAATCTGATCAGACCGAAACCAGAGAGAAAAGCATTTTTCCGCTGGACGATGAGGAGAATCCTGGAAGATGGGCCAAAACCGACACCGGGATTCTATATCGTAAAAGATTCCATAGTTTCCGGAACGAATAAATACACTGGGATGTCGTACCTGCGCTATACAGAACAAAGGATAAAAGAGGTGAAGCGAGAATGAAAGTATCGCTGTACATAGAAGTCTCATGTAAACGCATCAAAGCCGGGAAAGCCTGTTTTTGCTATGTACTAGAGTACATTTCTCCATCCGGAACGACTTACACCCGGTCGGAGATCGGCTGCATGGAAGCCACAGGAAAACGCCTGGTACTTGCTGCAGTAGTACGTGCGATGAAACGTATCAAGCCTGGCTGCCAGGCAGAAATCTATACAGACATGCGCTACCTGGAGTCTGCCTTGTCACTGGGGTGGCTGCAAAAGTGGAAGTCAGCTGGATGGACAGATTCGGACGGAAAAGAGATTAAAAACAGGGATATGTGGGAAGAAATAGAGCCTTTAACCAGGGCACACGACCTGCAGGTGATCCATATGTCAAAAAGTCCATACACATCATGGATGCAAAATGAGATGAAAAAATCTGATTTGATGCCAGGAGAATATAAAGAAATAAGTGCTAACTAACAACCCGTCAGTAAGAGCAAAATCAATGTTTGTGAGAAAGGTGAAAGATATGAACAAAGTCATTTTAATGGGACGATTAACCCGCGATCCGGATACACGCTGGACCCAGGGACAGGATCAGAAGTGCGTTGCACGTTATACATTGGCGGTAGATCGTCGATTTAAACAAGAGGGAGGGGCAAGTGCGGACTTTATAAGCTGTGTTGCCTTTGGACATCAGGCAGAATTTGCTGAGAAATACCTCCGCAAGGGAACCAAGATTGCCCTCACAGGCAGAATTCAGACAGGCAGCTATACCAACCGTGATGGACAGAAAGTTTACACCACGGACGTAGTTGTTGAGGAGCAGGAGTTCGCGGAGAGCAAAGCAGCAGGACAGAACACGCAGCAGAATCCGGCTCCAATGGCCAGAGAGGACGGATTTATGGAAATCCCGGATGGGCTGGAAGAGGAACTGCCGTTTAGCTGATGAGTAAAAGCATCGTACAACGGGAGAAAGAGTGCTATATCTGCAGATACCTGGCTGGTGAACAGGGATATTACGGAGAACTGCCATCTACAGGGCTGCACAGACACCACATTATGTTTGGAACCGCGAATCGTAAGAAATCAGAGCGTTACGGCCTGTGGATATATCTATGTGTGGCGCACCACGAATATGGACCAGATGCAGTTCATTCTAACCGGGACGTGCGGATCTTCCTGTGCCAGATCGGGCAGCAGGCATTCGAACACAAATATTCCCACGAAAAATACATGCAGGAGTTTGGCCGGGACTGGATGTGCGAAGAACTTTCTGGAAAATGGAAGCAGGAGAGCACTGAAGAACACGAAGAGGGCAGTATAGAGTTTCTGGACATCGAACTGGGAGAACTGCCATTTTAAGAAAAGGAGAACACAATGTTTAAAGCAGGACAGAGATATAGGATTTATAAAACCGGAGCCTTAGAGTTAACGGATAAAAAGTGGGTAAATGCCGTAGTGGTTCATATTCCATCGCACGAACGGTTCGTGCGGTTCCGGATGCATTTCACGAACATGTTTGGAGAGCGCAGCAGCTACGTGGAATCGTTCACGATGAATGAGCTGGCACACATGGCTAAAAGCGGAAAACTGGTAAAAAGATAAGAGCAGGAGGCACAGACAGATGGAATATGAGATGGAAAATAATACCGAGCGCAGACAGGCTCTGCAACGATTTTATGAAAACTACGATTATGTGCGTCAGAAATATGGACTGACGATGTCAACTCACGCATCCATTTTTGATGATTGCTGGATCCGTATTTGGCAGGGCAGCGGCATCAAGAAACGAATGATCATCAAAGTAGAGAATGAATCGGAGACGCAGTGCTATCGTGTGGCAACAGAAGCCCTGATCAGCTGGGTGGAAAACAAAGAAGCATGCCAGAATGGCAGAGAGGAGATAAACAATGTTTGATAAGTTCGGAGAGATGGATACGTTTGGAGAAATAAATGAACTTGCAGAAAATCTGTTCAATGAGGGCGATACAGCATCGATCAAAACTATGGCCAAAGAGAATGGCATCGATAAAGAATACGTGGAGATGTATCTGTCTGGCGATATACCGGTGCTGTGTGATGCCATGACGGCGGCGCTGGGAAAGATCGATGTAGAAGTGGCAGATCTGAAACCCAAAGAGATCATGGAGGACTGGGTGGAATACCTGCGCGGCCAGTGCATGGAAAATGAGATCCTGGCTTTTAACGTCCGGAAGAAAGGAAAATCACTGGAAGGATGCATCGCAGCGATCCTGATGTGGTCGTTCAAGAATCAACAGCCTATCGATAAGGGAATCATAAAGGCAGCAGGCGTATCTGCAGGCAGGGTTACGTTAGGAATCCCGGGCATGGCCAGAGCAAAGCAGATCATCACGGAATACTACGTGGGAGGCACGAAAAAATGAAAAGGACAAAATTTTTGGAATGTGAACCATGTGAAACTCCGAAGACAACTAGCAAGGACGAAGTAATAGCAGCGAGCCAGATCCTGGAGGTTGACGGAGAACAAGCAGTGGAAATCAGCCTGTTTTTCAAAGGAGTGCTGAAAGGCCGTTACTTCGCAGACAAGGAAAATCATAATGCCTGGGTAGCTGGAAAGTGGTATACCTGCAAACTGAATAATGTGGCCAGAGTATGCATGGGCTTAGAACCTATGAAAAGTTATTATTACTATTACAACTCGGATGTGGTGTGGGAATCGAGTGAAGATAGAAAACGTGCGGAGGATTTTTTGGACACATGGGGGATTGATGGTTATGAAGACAGCCTGAGTTCCGAAAAACGGGAAAAGGCAATGAAACGCAAAATAGACAGGATTAATGACATGATGGCGGATATCCCGTGTGTACCGGATGAGGTAATGGGCTGGTTAGAGCAGAAGATTTTTCCAGGTCAGATACTTTTTTTCAAAAAAACTGAGAAGAGGACGACATATAGCTGTACAGCTTGTGGATGTGCTGGGTGGAAGAAGAAAGGCTGGAAGCATGGAGAGAAAACAAGCTGTCCAAAGTGTGGCCAGTCAGTAACAGCGAATAGCAGACGGCAGGAAAAGACAAAGACAGCGCCAGTTATCTTGTTGCAGCAGTACGGAGAAAAGTGGGTAGAGCGCCAGTTTCGGGCATCCTGCAGATGGGGTGCTGGAGAAAAAGAAATTCAGATGTTTGAAGAGATCCGGGCGATTATCCCCAAAGGGGATTGCTGGGGAAAAGTCTGGTACGGAATACAAAAAGAGGCAGATGAGTTTGAACAGGACTTCTGGGATAGAAATCAACAGAACAAAAGATTCGTACCATCGTATTTATATCCCGGGAACTTGCAGGAAGTATTGCCCTATGGAGATCTTGAGCGCAGTGGCATGGATATATTGGCCAACAGCGGCACAAAATTCAATGTCAATAAATATCTGACCACATTTCACAAAAGACCATATCTGGAGTATCTGGCAAAGGCTGGACTGAGCAGGTTGGCGGCAGAAATCGTAGATCAGTGTGGATGGTGGGGAGATCCAAGCGTAATATGCACATATGCGGCAAACCTGAAAGATGCATTAAATCTGGACGGAAACAGGACCAACCGGATGAAACAGTTAAATGGGGGACTGTGTACGCTGGGGTGGCTGCAGTATGAAGAACGGGAAGCGGTAAAAATCCCGCAGGAGACGTTGCAGTATCTGACAAGTAAAAAACTGAGTGTTGATGAATGTGAGGACATTTTAAAAGAATTAAAAAGTGTGGTCCGTATGGTTAATTACATGAAAAAGCAGAAGATTCCGCCGAAGCAGCTGACCTCTACCTGGGAAGATTATCTCAGGATGGCCAGGGAAGAGGGGTACAACACAGAGGATGATATCGTAAGGTTTCCACGAGATCTGAAAGCCAGACATGATGCGCTGGTTGAACTGAGAATCAAAAGGGCAGACGAGGAAGAATTAAAAAAATATGCAAAATTGGATCAGCAGGTCAAAGAACGTTTGCCAGAGGTAAAGAAATATTTTTGGGAGGATGATACATACATGATCATTCCGGCCGGAACCTGTGGAGAACTGATGGCAGAAGGCCGGACGTTACATCATTGCGTAGGCAGCAGTGACCGGTACATGAGAAAAATGGCAGCAGGGAAAAGCTGGATCCTGTTTCTTCGGAAAAAAGAAGATCTGGAAAAAGCGTATTATACCATCGAGATTGATATGAAAGATGATCATATCCTGCAATATTATTCAGAATTTGACCGAAAGCCGGACAAGGCAGTGATTGACAAGGTATTGGAAAGATTCAAGCAGAGCATAAAAAGAGATCAGAAGGTACGGATTATGGTACCGGACACAAACATAGCGTAAGGAGGCAAAAATGGAATATGTGCAGATGACATTAAACGATTGGATTGAGATAAAACAGAAATTAAAGCAGGAGCTTCTGGGAGTCAAACAGAGTTTTGTCCGGATCGGATATGCGCTCCGCCAGATTGACGATCAGAAACTCTACGAGCGGGACGGCTATAAAAGCGTGGCAGAGTTCGCAAAGGCGGAATATGGACTGGAGCCATCCACCACCAGCCGTTTTATGAGTATCAACAGGGAGTATTCGATTGACGGATACTCCGAACGACTCCGGCCGGAATATGCAGATCTCGGACGCAGCCAGTTAGAAGAGATGCTGAAACTCCCGGACAGCGACAGGCAGATGATCCAACCGGAGGCTTCCAGAGAAGATATCCGGGAGTTGAAACGGTTCAATAAGACTGAGCCGGCAGCGGGAGAAGCCGATGACATCAGACAGTTGGTAGAAAAATTCTATCAGGATCATATGGATGTACTCAATACGGTATTTAGTGAAGTAGCAGAGTTTGGCGAATCGACAGCAGAACGATTCAAGGAAATAGTAAATCCGGGTGGAAACCGGTCATATAAAAAAGGGCTGTTTTTTCTGATGATGTACGAAAATCGCGTATCAGTTAAAAGATTTGGCAGTCCACCACAAGATATGACTTGGGAAGAATTCTATCAAAAGACGATGGATATCTTCGGAGCGTCGGCAGCAGGACCTAAGACCTGGCAGAACTATTTCGGTACCGAGGAAGATGTTACTGATCAACCGCAAAAAGAAGACGTTCCGGAAGAACATCCGGAGCCGATTAACGAAAAAACAGAAACCGAATCAGAGGAAAGCCAACAGACCGAGGAAGGAGCAGAAAGCAATGGAACAGACGCCGAAGCAGAACAGCCGGAAGATGACACTACAGGAGAAGAAAAAGGCACTGGAGATTATGAAAATGATACCATTGAACCGGCAGGAGGGGAGGGCCGGAGAGAGGAAATTGCGCCGGCGCAAAAAGAGCCAGAAATCCAAGAAAATCAATGCTTAGAAGCATCTGCCCCAGAGGAAAACGACGATGAAAATGAGCCAGTCGAGGAGGAAATACCAGAGGTAGAAGTAGTCGATGAAATGTACGAAACGCGAAGAGAGTACATGAGCAATCTGACGATTCAGGAGCTGGCACATTATCTAACCGGAGAACTTGAAAAGCATCATCTGGAGGAGATAGATACCGAAACAGAGGTACGGATCCACGACTGGTTAAGTGAAAAAGTGGACAGATATGGAGAAAGAGTGGAGGAGTAAATGATGACCTTAAAAGAAGCAATTAAACATGCAAAAGAAATGTCTGAGAACCAGTATGTTTGCGAAGAATGCAAAAATGAGTATAAACAGCTTGCAGAATGGTTAGAAGAATTAGATTTATTAAAGACAAAAGGTAAGTGGATTCCGTGTAATAAACAAATGCCAGATGAGAGAAAAAGCATGTTTGCAAAATGGAAAGGTACGGATAAATGGAAGGAGAGCATGTTCGAAAAAATATCTAATGATGTATATATTACGGTCGAATGTAGATCAGGTGACAGAGTGATGGCGATAGCACATACAGTAGACGGAAAATGGAGAAGCGAATTATTAAACATATATCCTGATACAAAGGTTATCGCATGGTTTCCTGCACCGGAATTATATAAAGGAGAGTGTGAAACATGAAAAAGAATGATGAGCAGCTGCAACAAGAAGTAACAGAGATCCGCCGGTTTGTAGATGGGGATTCTAAGCAGACAGCAAAGAAAGTGATTCCTATTGCATATAATGTGGCAATTGGAACAGCAGTGGAAGAATGTCCGGAATGCAGAACATTGCCATTAAGAGAATGCGATTACGCATATTGCCCGTATTGCGGGCAGAAATTAGATTGGAGTGACGCACATGAGATTAATTGATGCAGACAAATTACTGGTTCATCTGAACGACTGTGCACTGTCAGCATCACCAGGTAGTGGAAGCCTTAAAGACCGGATGATTGCAAATGAAGAATATGATGCCATCCAGAACTGCATGAAAGCAGTGGAAGAGCAGCCGACAGCTTATGACGTGGAAAATATGATAAGCGAAGTGGAGGTAAAAATGAAGGCCATGTGGTACTTTTTAGACTGCCATTCAGCACAATGTGATAATGAGAGTGGTGGAGATTGCAGTTATTGTAAAAAAGATTTCTACGATGAGATTGATAAAATCGTTGAACAGTTGAAGAATGAGTTGAGTAATCATTGACAATCCTTGATTACCTTGCAGCAGTCGGCGGTAATCCGGAATGGAGCCTGTCATATTTGATGTGGCAGCAGATACAACAAAGTGGCAGTAGGGCAACGCTGCAGGAGAGGAATAAGGGAGGCGATGCCGTTGGAGAAGATGACAAAGGAAAGATTGAAAGCGTATCGGAGCAATAAAGCGGAGATACTGGAACTGGATTATGCTCTGCAGAACCGCTGGAAGTCAGATACTATGATCGGGAACGATGTGATATTTGATTACAGCAAGGGTTATCCGATGCCGCAGTGTGTGGTTGGGTTTGACCAGGAGAAATACGAACGATTGCAGGACCGTGATCTGAAGCGGAAGAAAGCCCTAGAGCAAGAGTGCAAAGAAGTAGAGCAGTTCGTGGATGCAATACCGGACAGTCTGGCACACCGCATCTTCCGGAAGCTGTTCATAGATGGCAGAAAGCCGGTGACGCAGGAGCAGGTTGCAAAGAGTGTGCATCTGGATCGTAGCAGGATTAGTAGAAAAATTGATGATATTCTGAAAAACGCACAAAAAGCACAGGATGCACAGTTATAATAATACTTGAGCCAAAGGCGGAAACCGGCGGCTCGATTTCTCCTATGAGAATAAACTTAGAAAAACGGCAGTCTGCACAATGTGGACTGTCATTTTTTCGTATAATATGTTAGTAGACATGAACGAACAAATGTTCTATAATAAGAACAAACTCCTCTATCAGTTAATAAGGTATTGAATATTATAGAAAAAAGATATACTATCAAATTAAGTTTATTTTTACGTAGAGGAGAAAAAGTATGGCAAAAAAGATTAAGTTAATCATGTATGGATTAAGTGTAGTAGATGGACAAAATAAGCGTGTTTTATTAAATCATATGCAAAATGGAAATAATTTTGTAGATGTTGTGGAATCTTATGTTTTAAATAAGCTCAATAATTATTCAACCGATAGCAAAAAGGAAACATTGT
>JABLTO010112786.1_pt1 | contig 10384 bp, 9 predicted proteins | sample 7160091 | NCBI WGS metagenome assembly JABLTO01 (sample SAMN14651225, study PRJNA627086) | human gut metagenome | isolation source: feces | host: Homo sapiens
TGCGGCGCGTTTGACCTGCATATTCATGCCGCTCCGGTTTCCAAGATTTTGTTAAAATACTCTGGCTTGTAATTGTACATGGCACGAACTCCTGAAAGGTCGGTGTAGCAGACGGCGGTGATGGGTGGTGTCACATGCATTATAAACACTGTGAGGCATCGTGACAATGGTTGTTTTCGCGCTGCAGTCAGAGATAACCATCGCCATAAGGATAAAATAGACGCAGGTGGCATTAGATATAGCTTATATAATATAACATAATTCAACTTTGTCAAACCAAATACAAACTGTTATAATAACCATATTACAAACAAAAATCCGTATAGATAGGAGGCAAAACGTGAAAACCTTGTCCTTGTGCGGCGCGTTTGACCTGCATATTCATGCCGCTCCGGATTGCTTTGACCGGATCGGAAATGACATAGAGATTGCCCAGCAAGCAAAAGCAGCGGGGATGCGTGCAATAGCTATCAAGTCGGTGTACGAATCCACGGTGTCCAGGGCATGGCACACGATGCAAAGCGTAGAGGGCCTTACGGTTTACGGGGGCGTGACCATGGATCACCATGTTGGGGGAGTCAATCCCGCCGCGGTGGACCCGTGCCTTAAGATGGGGGGAAAAATCGTATGGATGCCCACCTACCATGCCGAGGGACACCGCAGAGCATTTGGCTGTATCGGCGGATTTTCTTATGCTGGTCAGTCCAACAAGGTTATGCCGCTCACTCCCCTCAAAATTATAGACGAAGAGGGAGAGCTTCTCTCGGAGACGAAAGAAATTGTCCAGCTGTGTGGGGAGAACAACGCGATTCTTGGAACAGGACATATTACTCCAGAGGAAATATATCTGCTGGCGAAATATTGTAAAGCGGTTCACTTTGATAAGCTGGTTGTTACCCATCCGCTCTTTTTGACTCCAAACCTGAGCGTGGAGCAGATCGGGGAATTGCATGAGTTGGGGGTATACTTCGAGTTTTGCTCCACGGAGGTCTGTCCTATTCCGGGTGGGGGAGACATCAAGAATTATGCCCGTATTATTGACCGATTTGGAGTCGATCGTATGCTGCTGGCTTCGGACGGAGGCCATAACCGAATGAGCTGGCCGACAGAAGGACTTCGTGTTTTTGCACAGCAGATCGCCTATTCCGGCGTTCGGGAAGAAGACGTGGGCCGAATGATTCGGAAAAACTATGAAGAATTATTAGACTTGTAACCGTTTGGTCATCCCGAAAATACGGGTAACCATAAAAGAAACAAACGAATTAAGGAGAATGCAAAATGAAAAAGATCATCGCGCTTTTGCTGGCCATGTGTATGGCGGTTTCCATGGTAGGGTGTGGCCCGAACAGCGGCGACCAGGGAAGCAAAGACACTAATGGAGAACAGGGAGGAACGCAGGGTACGGTAGAATCCGTTACGCTGAAGCTGGGACATGGCTCCTCCCCTGCAGATAATGACCCCTATCATGTCTTTGCTACCCTGTTTAAACAGTATGTAGAAGAAGAAACAAACGGTGCGGTACAGATCGAAATTTATTCCGGCGGTCAACTCGGCGGCGAAATGGACAGCTACGAGGGCCTTGGTATGGGAACGGTAGACATGTGTATTGCAACGGCCAATATTTTTGGCGAATACTATCCCAAGACCACGATCATGGATCTGCCCTTCTTGTTTGAAGATGCAGAGGATGCGCACAAGCTGCTGGATAGCGACTTGATGGCAGGCATTCTCACGGAACTGACGAGCTATACCAATGCCGTCCATCTGGGCTGGGGTGAGGGCGGCTTCCGTAACATTTTCAACAATGTCCGCCCCATCTATTCTCCCAGCGATATGAAGGATATAAAGCTGCGGGTGCCTGAGACGACAATTTTTGTGAACACCTTCAACGCATTGGGCGCTAAGGTGACTCCTATGACGTATTCTGAGTGCTACACGGCCATTTCTCAAGGCACCATTGAGGGAATTGAGGTGCCGATCGGAAATGGTTACACGGTGGGTTTCTATGAGGTTTGCAAGTACTATTCCCTCAGCCACCATTTCTATAATGCGCTGTCTATCAGCATCGGCAAGGACTTGTATGACAGCCTGACCCCCGAGGTGCAGCAGATTCTGAAAGACTGTGCAGTGAAGGCGGGACAGGAACAGCGTCAGTTTGTTGCAGACAACGAGGCACAGCAGCTTAAGGCGATGGAGGATGCGGGGCTGCAGGTCAATGAAATCGAGAATATTGATCAGTGGCGTTCCCTGTGTCAGTCCATCTATAACAATTATCGTGACAACATCGACCAGAACACATACGATCAGGCTATGGAATTGTTAGGGATCGCAGCATAGTTTAGGAATTGAGAGGTAGCTATGTTAAAAACAGGGAAAAAGGTCGCAGATGCATTTTTGTGGGTCTACTCGGCGGTTGGCCTGATAGCCTTGGCCTTGGTTATTGCCTTTGCATTTCTTCAGGTCATTGCGCGGTATGCTCTGCCTCAAGCGCCGACATGGACGGAAGAGGGAGCGCGGTACGCTTTTATCTGGATGAGCATGATGGGAGCATCTTTGGCAGCGCGCCATTGCTCCAACGCCTCCGTGGATTTGCTGGATACGCTGTTTCATGGAAAGGGGAAGGACATTCATTTCGTTATTTTGCAGTTCTTTATCTTGCTTGCGGTGATCATTATCGTTCCCTACGGCGTGAGAATGGTCAGCCAGATGATGGTGCGGAATAGTCCTGCGCTCGGGATCCCCATGGGCTATATGTATCTGTCCATCCCTGTTGGCTGCGTCGGAATTGCAATACAGGCTATTTATAATATTTTAGAGCGTATTTTTGGCGGAACGGAGGCGTAAATATGGGCGCATTGATTTTCGGAGTGATGTTCTTCCTTATGATTTTAGGCGTACCGATTGCGTTTAGTATTTCGCTTTCCTCTACGGCCTATTTGATGGCTTCCGGCAACAATCTGGTGCTGTTGGCACAAAGACTGTTTTTGGGCATGGATTCTTTTGTGCTGTTAGCCGTTCCGCTGTTTGTGCTTACAGGATATTTGATGGAGCAGTGCGGGCTATCCCAACGGCTCATTGATTGGGTCGAGTGCATTTTTGGCCGGATTCCCGGTAGCGCGGGTATTGTAACGATCATATCCTGTGCAATTTTTGCGGCATTGACCGGCTCCGGTCAGGTCACCATTGCAGCCATCGGCGCACTTACGCTTCCGGCGCTGCTGAAAAGCGGCTACAAAAAGGAAACGTCGGTGGGCATGATTGCTTGCGGCGGCGGTTTGGGACCCATTATTCCGCCCAGTGTTGGAATGATCGTTTATGGTACAACGATGAGCCTGAGCATTCCCAAAATGTTTATGTCCGCAATTGTTCCAGGCTTGTTGATGGTAGTTGGCCTGCTGGTCGTTAATGCCATTATCGTAAAAAAAGAAAAGATTCCTGCCAGCACTGCCAGATACACCGCTAAGGAAAAGCTGCTGCGGACGTGGAGAGCACTTCCTGCCCTGCTGCTGCCGGTTATTATTCTGGGCGGGATTTATGGCGGCGTGTTTACCGCTACAGAGGCTGCGGTTATTGCAGTAATGTATAGCCTTATTGTTGGAATGGCGCTGCGGGAGATACGGCTCAAAGGACTTCTGAAGGCATTTAGGGGAACGATCGAAACCTCGGCAATGATCGCACTGATCATTGGGGTGTCCAATCTTTTTGGCTGGGAACTGTCCTTTGAAAAGATTCCCCAGAGCATTGCGGATGCAGTGATCCCCTTTATCAAGAGCCAGAGCACCTATTTGATCGTTCTGTGCCTGATCATGCTGGTCGTTGGAGCCCTTATGGAGACCTTGACGGCAATCGTGATTCTGGCCCCGATTTTGGTACCCATTGGTACGCAGATGGGAATCGATCCGCTGGTCGTTGGCATGGTATTTTGCCTCACGTTGATCGTTGGGATTGTCACACCTCCGTTTGGCGTAAATCTCTTTGTGGCAAGTTCTGTCATGAACGAGCCTTTTGTCAAGGTGACGAGGGGAGCGGCTCCTTTTATCTTATCTATGCTTATTGTTGTTATTGCCTGCGCAATTTTCCCGTCTATTATAACATTTTTGCCGAGCATGATGGCATAAACCTAAAAAGAGGCATATTTTGAATGAAAAAAGAGTTTTACAAGCACTATATTTTTTCTGGAACGCCAAGGGAAGTTGGGCAACAGCACGGGGAAGAATTGCGTGAAACCATTCACGCGCATCTGGAACGGATTTATTTCGATGCGGGCAGAATGTCCGGCCTGTCGCAGAAACAGGCGCTGGAATATACACGCCAGTTTGAACCTTTTGTGGAAAAGTACTCCCCCGATTTTACGCTGGAGCTTCAGGGCTTAGCCGAAGGCGCCGGTCTGACGGCGCAGGAGGCGCTCCTGCTGCAGATCCGACAGGAGGTATCCCATTACAAGCGCTTTGCCGCCCATGGACAGGAGTGCTCCTGCTTTGCGGTTGCCCAGTCCTACACAAAGGATGGAAAGGTGTATTCAGGGCAGAATTGTGACCTCATCGGCGACTTTGAGCCCATGATGAACATGGTAACCATGGCTGTAACGGGCAAGCCAAAGGTAATGATGATCCTGCCGGCTGGTCAAATCAGCCATTCAGGGATGAACAGCGAAGGTATGTCCGCGAACTGCACGTTCTTGAACTGTAATGGATGGGGGATGGGGTATCCCCGCTACCTTATGTCGCGGTTGGCACTGGAACAATGGACGATAGAAGATGCGTGTGAAAAACTGCGGATTCCTGAGCGCTCTTCTCAGCGAAGCATTACACTGTGTGATGCCAAGGGAGCGATCCACATATTTGAACTTACACACAGCGAGATGGAGGAGCGGGTATGCCATGGCTGCGCAGTACATACCAATCACTTTCTTATCCCGGAATTGAAACGGCTTTCGAGTGCGACGCAATGGGAGCAGCACGACTCGGAGATGCGCTGTCAGCGCATGGAGGAGTTGATCGCCGCCAACAAGGGAAAGATTGACCGCGAGATGCTCAAGGCATTTCTTTCAGATCACGCAAATGGCAACAATTCTATTTGTGTCCATTCCTGCAAGGAAAACCCCTATCATACCTATGTGGCTATGATCAATAATTTGACCGACCGTGTTATGGAAGTCTGCCGCGGCAATCCCTGTCAGGGCGAGTTTGCTATCTACACATTTTCCTGACAAATTGAAGATGACTTCGGCGGCATATTTTATACATTTCCTAGATGTAATGTGGTGCCACTAGGCGAATGCACACATACGACGGGCAATACCTGCCGCAAGTAAGAAAGCACTTATTTGTCGGCAGGTGTTGCTTTTTATACAGAGGGACAGAGGAAGTGCTTCACGGATGGATTTTTCAGTTATGGGAGTGGACACTTAACCGATGTGTAGAGGCACTGCGCGGGGGTAGAATGTTTCGAGGATGAGTGCGTTTAGCAAAGACTGAAAAAGCGTGAAAAGAAAGGATATACAGAGGAGACGAAATGAAAAAGATCACGATGAAGAATCCGATCGTTGAGATGGACGGAGACGAGATGACAAGAATCCTTTGGAAATGGACAAAGGAACTTTTGATCGAACCTTATGTTGAACTGAACAGTGACTATTATGATTTGGGGCTTCCCAACCGTGAAAGAACTGCGGATCAGGTAACAAAAGACGCGGCGCAGGCATGCCTGCGTCATGGCGTGGCGGTTAAATGCGCTACGATCACTCCAAACGAAGCACGCATTAAGGAGTATAGCCTGAGCCAAAAGTGGCCAAGCCCCAACGCGACGCTTCGTTCGATCATCGGCGGCACGATCATTCGAAAACCGATCCTCCTTCCCTGTATGCAGGGACTTATCCCGACTTGGACAAAGCCTATCACCGTGGCAAGACATGCATACGGAGATGTGTATTCCAGCAGAGAATTGCGCATTGACAAACCGGGCAGGGTGGATATTGTCTTTACGCCGGAAGATGGCAGCGAGCCGATTAGGAAGGAGATCTACAGCTTTTCTTCCTCTGGCGTCGTGCAGGGCATGCATAACACGGACCGCGAAATCAAAGATTTTGCGGAGGCTTGCTTTGGCTATGCGCTGGAAACAAAGCAAGACCTGTGGTTCGGGGCAAAGGATACGATCTCTCAAACCTATGACGCTAAATTCCGGGAAGTGTTTGATGCGGCCTATGAACAGCATCGACAGGAATTTGAAAAAGAGAGCATTCACTATTTCTATATGCTTATTGATGATGCGGTAGCCCGTGTTATGCGTTCCAATGGCGGTTTTATCTGGGCATGCAAAAATTACGACGGTGATGTGATGTCGGACATGGTCTCCACGGTTTATGGCTCGCTTGCAATGATGACCTCTGTTCTGATATCACCTAAGGGCGCATATGAATACGAAGCGGCCCACGGTACGGTCACACGCCACTACTATCGCTACCTGAACGGTGAGCAAACGTCTACAAATCCCATGGCGACAATATTTGCGTGGACAGGTGCGCTCGCCCGCCGCGGACAAATGGATGACAGCAGCGATCTTACCGCATTTGCTCAGAATGTCGAAAAGTCGGCGCTTGCGGTAATTGAGTCGGGACGTTTGACAAAGGACCTTGCCGCGATGACGACCTTTGAAGCTCCTACCGTATTGACGAGTCGGGAATTTTTTGAAGAAATCGCAAAAGAACTTTCTAAATGCATGTGAATGTAGACAAAAGGAGAGTCGGCTTATGGGCCGACTCTCCTGATTTATCCGCGCTTTTCCTCCCGCCGGCGGAGAAGCGGAAGGCCAAGGCTGACCAAGAGGATCGTCATGCCCCACGAAAGCGGGAATGCGTGGTACAGCACGGGAAGCGAGGGGCAGCTCCGGAACACTGTGCAGATCCAGACGATGCGGAAAGCGCAGGTGCCGAGCATTGTACTGACGGCCGGATACAGGGAATGCCCCCGCCCGCGCAGGGCGCCCGCCGGAATTTCGTAGAGGCTGCAAAGCGGCTCAAACAGCAGAATGCACAGAATGCGCACACCGGCGCTCTCAATTACCGCCTGCTCCGGTGTGAACAGCCCGGAGAAAAAGCTGCGGAACCAAACGATGGTGAGGATCGGGACGGAGCTGCAGACCGTTGACAGGCCCAGACAGAGCCGGAGGACTCTGCCGCACCGCGCTTCCTGCCCCGCGGCATGATTCTAGCAAATCCTCCGGGGAAATGGGTAACGCTCGAGAACACACACGAAGCTATCATTGATGTTGAGCTGTGGAACGCCGCGCAAAAGATACGCTCCCAGCGCCGCCGACCGACCAAAATGGGTGAAATGGGAATGTTTTCCGGTCTTGCCTACTGCGCCGACTGTGGCTCAAAGCTATACCATTGCAGAAGTGGCTCGTGTACCTATGAGCAGGAATGTTATAATTGCTCTACCCATAAGTCTCATAAGGGGTGCTTCGGGCATTACATCCGCGCCGTGGTACTGGAACAGCTTGTGCTTCAAAACCTCCAGCGCGTCATTGCCTATGTCCAAGAGGACGAGAATGAGTTTGCGCGGCTTGTCATGCGAAACCAGACCGCAGCGCAAGCGGCAGAGCAAATGCAGACCAGACGCCTTTTAGAAAAGAACACGCGGCGCATGAACGAATTGGATACGATCATCCAACGGCTCTATGAGGACAACATCAGCGGAAAGCTGACAGACGAACGCTTCAAGAAGCTGTCCGAAGCATACGAACAGGAGCAGACGGCTTTACGGGAGAGCGTTCCTGCGCTGGCCGCTCAACTGCAAGACGCAGACGACAAAATGCTGGGCGTGCAGCATTTCTTGAAGGCGGTACGCAAATACACACAGCCGGAGAAGCTGACGGCTGCCATGCTGCGTGAGCTTGTAGAAAAAGTGGTGGTCTATGCGCCGGATAAGTCCAGCGGAAATCGTGTCCAACGCATTGATGTGTACTATACATTTATCGGAAAAATTGATTTCTCACCGGAATATAGCAAAAAAGGAACAGCATGATATTTTCATACCATGCTGTTCCAGCCGAAGAAGAAATGTTCTTTATCGGTAGAGCGCTTTCGGCGCGCCTTTTTCGCGGTATGCGGTTTACTTGTTTGCCATGCGGTAGACGGCGAGGATGCCGTCGTAATCGAGCGGGCAGAACTTGCCGACAACGCGGGTGTGAAAGAAGGTGCAGCGCTCGGCAAGCTCACGCAGCTGCTCCTCGCTGAGCACGCCGATGCCGAGCTCGGTGAAGGTGGTCGGCATATCAATGGAGCGGAAAAACTCCTCGGTCGTGTCGATGGCGCGGAGGGCAAGGTCACGGTCGCTCTCGCCGTCCTTGCGGGTAAGGCGCCAAACGGCCTCGCCGTAGTGCGCGAAGCGCGCGGGATCGGTGTCCACCACATAGCGCGCCCACTGCGGCCACATGACCGAGAGCGTCGCGCCGTGCGCGGCGTCGAACATACCGGAAAGCTCGTGACCGAACTGGTGCACGGAGAAGTCCTTCACGCCGCCGAGGCCCGTGAGGTTGTTGTGCGAGAGGGAGCCGGCCCACATGATCTCGCTCATGGCATCATAATTGTGACTGTCCTGCATGGCGACGCGGCCCGCGTCGATCACCGTGCGCAGCAGGCCCTCGGCGATCTCGTCGGTCATGCGGTTGGAGGGATGGCCGGGGTTGAAATAGCGCTCAAGCGTGTGCATCATGATGTCCACCACGCCGCAGCCGACCTGATAGCGCGGGAGCGTATAGGTCAGCTCGGGGTCCATGATGGCGAAGAGCGGACGCTGCAGATCAGTGTTCAGACCGCGCTTGAGCGTGGTCTCATCATTCGTGAGCACGGCGCTGTCGCTCGTCTCGCTGCCGGCGGCGGAGATGGTCAGCACCGCGCCGAGCCTGCTCGTTTTGGTGAGCGCCGCCTTCTTGCTCCAGAAATCCCAGATGTCCGTTTCGGGGTTGGCAACGCCGTGGGCGATGGCCTTGGACGTGTCCATCACGCTGCCGCCGCCGACGCCGAGAATGAAGTCCGCGCCGAAGGCGAGCGCCTTCTGCACGCCCTCGCGCGCGTGGGACAGGCGCGGGTTGGGCTGCACGCCGCCGAAGCTCATGTGCTCAAGCCCTGCGTCGGTGAGCGTCTGCTCGATGCGTGCGATAAGCCCGCTCTTCACGGCGCTGTGGCCGCCGTAGACGATAAAGACCTTCGTGCCGCCGAAGTGCTTGACCGCCTCGCCGACGCGGGCCTCCGCGCCCTTGCCGAAATAGATCTTAGTCGGGCAGTAAAATTCAAATGCCTGCATGGAATGGATCCTCCTTGTCTGCGTGCGGAATGGAGCGCACGCGGATTTTCTGCGCCTATGGTAGCACACCTGCGCGCACATTGCAAGAGGTCGAAAGGGAGAGAAAAAGCGCATTTTTTGCGTGATTTTGTGTTGACATAATGAATGTGGATAACTCTGTGGAAACTGTGAATAACCTTGATTTTACAAGAAATTTACAGGTTGACGCTCGATTATTTTTTGACCGATACGAAAACTATTTGAGAATGCTGTGCGACTTTTTAACAAGCGCGGAGCGCGGCGCGGGAGCGCATCAAAACACTTGCTATTGTGGGACGGAGCGGCTATAATATACAAGGAATAGTATCCTATGGAAACGGAGAAGACAAATGGCAAAGGCAGGAAAGAATTACGGCAACGAGAGCATTTCCTTACTCGAGGGCGCGGAGCGCGTGCGCAAGCGCCCGGGCGTTATTTTCGGCTCGGACGGACTGGACGGCTGCGAGCACGCGGTGTTCGAGATCCTCTCGAACTCCATCGACGAGGCGCGCGAGGGGCACGGCAAGGTCATCACGCTCACACACTACGCCGACGGCAGCATCGAGGTGGAGGACAACGGGCGCGGCTGTCCCGTGGACTGGAACCCCAAGGAAAAGCGCTACAACTGGGAGCTTGTGTACTGCGAGCTTTACGCCGGCGGCAAGTACAACAATCTCGACGGCGACAACTACGAATATTCCCTCGGCCTCAACGGCCTCGGCGCCTGCGCCACGCAGTACGCCTCGCGCTATATGGATGTGACCGTCTGGCGCGACGGGAACAAATATTCCCTCCACTTTGAGCGCGGGCAGATCACCGGCAAAAAGGGCGAGGAGCTGAAGATCGAGCCGACCGACCGCGGCAAGAAGACCGGCACGCTCACGCGCTGGCTGCCCGATCTCGACGTGTTTACTGATATCAACATCCCCGCGTCGTATTTTACCGACGTGCTGCGCCGACAGGCGGTCGTCAACGCGGGCATCACGTTCCGCTTCCGCGACCAGGTGGGCGGAAAATTAATCCAACTAAAGAGGAAAGGGATTTTAAGAAGCTTAAGCAAA
>JABLTO010051075.1_pt1 | contig 10381 bp, 10 predicted proteins | sample 7160091 | NCBI WGS metagenome assembly JABLTO01 (sample SAMN14651225, study PRJNA627086) | human gut metagenome | isolation source: feces | host: Homo sapiens
AAAATCGTTTGATTGAAACCGCCCGATTTCATCCCCGAAAAATCCCCGAATTTTTTGAAAATCGCCCTTTTGAAGATGGTTTTCAAAGACACGAATAAACACAAAAACAGTTAAAAACCGCATAAAAACGTGTATTTTGAAAAGTGGTAGTGAGCGCAAGGAGGCGCAAAAAAGTATAAAATCGTTCCAGTCACTCCGACCAAAAAACGACAGACACGTTCGTGTCTGTCGTTTTTTACTTCTTCACTCTTTCCTATTTCCTCTTCCCTCTTTTTGAAAAAACGCACTGATCGAAAAGGGGAATTGCATGGTAAATAAAGCAATCGCTTGATTGATTCCGTTTTTCCTGTCCGCAAATCGTGTACGGCGGCGATTTTACGCACGCTCGTCCAAGGCTGCGTACGCCTCGTCCGAGACCGCCTCGCACCACTCGGAGGAGGTGTCCTCGCCCGGACATTCTACCGCGATATGGCTGAACCAGGAATCCGCAGCGGCGCCGTGCCATTGCTTGACGCCGGCCGGGATAAACACCACATCGCCCTCCTTTAAGCGCCGCGGCGCCGCTGTCACCAATTCTTCCTTTCCTTGCTGCAATCGCGGTTCTTCTTCCGCTCTTCCACCATCTGCACAAACCACTCTACCATTTTGGGGTCATAGTGCGAGAAGAACGCGCTCTTATCCTGATCCAGACGGCCGATTGCCGCCATCTCCTCCTCAGAGAGGGTAAAGTCAAACACATCAAAATTCTCTTGCATGCGCTCGATGTGCGTGGACTTTGGAATCACCACAATCCCTCTTTGCAGATGCCAGCGCAGCATCACCTGGGCGGCGGTTTTGCCGTGTCTTGCGCCGATTTCTTTCAGCTCCGGCAGTTCAAACATACCGTCTCTGCCCTCGCCGAAGGGCGCCCACGCCTCCAGCTGAATCCCGTATTTTTCGTTCCATTCCTTCGCCGCATTTTGCTGGTGGTGCGGATGAATCTCAATCTGATTCACCATCGGTTTGATTCTTGAAAACGAGGCCATATCGATCATGCGGTCGGGATAAAAGTTGGAAATACCGATCGCGCGCAGTCTGCCCTCTTCATAAAATTCCTCCAGTGCTCTCCACGCGCCGTAATAGTCCCCGAACGGCTGATGCAAAAGCATCAGATCTATATAGTCGGTCTGCAGCTTTTCTAAGGATTCGTACACACTCTCCTTGCATGCCTCATAGCCGTAGTGCTCAATCCAGACCTTGGAGGTCAGAAAAATCTCGCTGCGGTCGATGCCGGACTTTTTGATGGCCGTGCCGACCTCTTCTTCGTTAAAATACGCCTGCGCCGTATCGATTGAGCGGTAGCCGACCTTGAGCGCGTCCGCCACGCACCGCTCGCACTCGTCCTTGGTGACCTGATAGACGCCGTAGCCAAGCTGCGGCATTTTTACTCCGTTTGAAAGTGTTACATAGTCCATGTTGGTTTCCTCCTTGTATGATTTTTCTGTTTTTCAGCGTTCGCCGAATTTTTCTGCTTTTTACGGTTTTTCGAAAGAACCGTTTCACGCCGTCTCTTAGCGCGTCAGTGTCCCATGACATTGGTCTTTTCCAGCTGCCGGGAGAATTTGTGCAGCGCGCGGTTTGCGTACCGCTTTAAAATCAGTCCAAACGCCGCAAAACCGATGCCGTAGGCCGCGATCACGGCGATATCCACTGCCAGGTTTTCCCACACAATGCCGCCGACCGCCTCACGCATGCCGTTGATGCCGTAGGTAAAGGGCAAAAACCGATAAATCGCGCGGAAGAACGCCGGTGTACACTCAATCGGGAACGTGCCGCCGGAGCCGGAAATCTGCAATACCAGAAAGACCACGCCGATCGCCTTGCCGACGCTGCGAAACAGAGAGGCCAGGCAATAAATAATCATCGAAAACACCAGGCTATACAGCACCGAGAGCAGCACAAACAACACCGGGTGCACCATCGGCACTTTGAGCAAAAGCACATCGCCGAGACCGGCAATCAGCCCCTGCACGGCGGCCAGGGTCGCGTAGAGCAGGTATTTGCCGACAAACTCCTGATTGGGTGTAAAGGCAAAATCCACGTTATGGGCGCTTGTCGCCAGCATGGCCGAGAGGATCAGCGCGCCGACCCAAAGGCAGAGCGTGGTATAAAACGGGGTCAGCCCGGCGCCGTAGTTTTCCACCGGGAAGAGGCGCGTTGTCTCCAGCACCACCGGGTCGGAAAAGAAGTCGCCCTCGGTTTCGGCGTCGTTTTGCATGATGCTTGCCAAATCCTTTAAATCCAGATACTCGGACAGCTTGCGGATTTTTGAGGATAAGTCCTTCATATCGCTCAGATAATCCGGGTACTTATTGCGAAAACGGTTCAATGCATCGACCGAGATACTGTCGCCGCTCAGCTCGTCAAGAAAGCTGCGGATATCGTCACTGCCGCGGATGCCGCGCTGCAAAAGCCCGGCGATATCACCGGCCGCGCTGCCGGCATTGGAAAATGCCGACTGAATCTTTGCGATGTTATCATCGCCAAGCAAAGACGCTGTCGTGCGGCAGACGTTTTTAATCGCCGCACAGGACGAAGAAATCCCGCGCAGGATATCGGTCACGTCATCTGACGCGGCGATCTCGTTTTCCAGCTTATCAAGATTGTCGCGCAGTGACGCCAGATGATCGGTCAGGGTATCGATATGCGCCGACAGATCGTCAGTCTCCCGATCGCCGATTTTTGCGATCAGGGTATTGGTTTTGTCCAGCATGTCGGCAAGGTTGCGCAGCACGGTGCGCGCACCGGTCACCGTGTCGGACAGTCCATCGTCGGTATAGCGCAGCACACGGGACGCCGTGTCTGCAATCCGCGTCACGGTGTCCAGGGTATCGCACACCGCACGGAGCGCCGACATTATATTGGTCTTTTTATTCTCCACCCTTGTGCGCACCGCGTCAAGCTGGTTGCTGAGCCGCAGCGCCAGCATATCAAGCGCCGTCTCGCCGTTTTTGATCTTCGTCTCCAGGGTATCTAAGGTCGATAGAATCGGCCGGAAGAGAACCGGGTGCTTCTCCAGCGCCGCTCTGGCGGCGGCAATCTGCGCAAGGATCCTGTCGCGGTCGGCGTTTTGGTCGATGCTGCCGATAATGTCCGACACGGTATCCATGGCCGCCGCCATCTTATCAAACGAGGTGTTCACCCGGTCGATGACCTGTTCGACCTCTTTTTTGATCTGCGCCGTTTCGTTTTTGATACGGGCAAAGACCGCGCCGTTTGCGCCGATCATGTTGCCTGCCTTGTCTAAGGCAGCAAGCGCCTCCTCCAGGGTGCGCAGCCCCTTTTTGATGCCGGCGATCTTCTCACGGATAAAATCCGTGTCGATCTCGTCCAGAATATCCGTGTTCTCCGCAATCGAATCCAGTCTTGCGATCAGATTGCCGATGTCAATCGTCAGATCGTCCGTCCGCGCAAGCAGGTCGGGCTTCGCCGCGGTCACATCACTGCTCAGGCGGTCAACGGCGGTCGCAATCCCGTCCACGGCGGCGGAGATATCATCCAGGCTGCCGCGCAGCTCCTTGGCGTCCTTGGCCGTGGTCTCACTGAGGCTTAAGGTGTTTTCCTCCACCTTGTCGGTATACTCCAGCGACTTTTCCAGAACATTTTTTAGATATTCCACGTCCTCGCCCTTATCCGTAAGCGAAACCCTGCCGTTCTCCGCCGCGTCAATTAACTTGCCGATCCGGCTGTCCACATCGGGCAGGTTGTTGTCCACCAGGTTCATCAGCACGCGGAACGCCTCTGCCTTATCCATATTCTCGTCAAGCGTAATGCCAAGCGGATTTAAAACGTCAAAAATCTTTTCCACCACCGTTTTGGAAAACTCCGCCGTGATGGTCTTTTGCAGCGTGTTGGCGCCGCTGTCGGTCATCTTGGGCGCAATGGCGTTGATCTTTTCGTTGGAATAATATTGCAGCTTCGGCTTTTCGGGGTTTTTATCCGCCAGCGTCAGCAGTTTTTGGGAAAAATCCTTCGGCACGATGATGGTCGCGTAGACGTTGCCCTTTTTGCACTGCTCAATGCCTTCCTCCGCCGTGTCAAAAAACGTCCAGCCCAGCTTTTTGTTATCCTTTAATTCGGCGGTCAGTTCGGTGCCGATCTCCACCCGCATATCCATGATGGACGCGCCCTCGTCCTCGTTGACGATGCCGACCTTGATGTCGCCGGTGTTGGAATACGGATCCCAGCACGCCAGGATATTGACCCACGCATAGAGCGAGGGCAGCAGGCAAAGCCCCAGGCATATAATGATTGCAACCACGCTTTTGGATATCTTTCGGATATCCGCGCAGTATATTTTAAATACGTTTTTTAAGAATGTCACAAGCGCACCTCCGCATGAAAAATCGTCATTTTTTTCCCTTTCGGCTATCCGCGCGAATCGCTGCACAAAACGGTCACCGCACCGCCGCCGCGGTCGGCATAGTCCATCCGCAGCACGTCACCGGCCGCAACCTCTGCCGCACCGCCCAACTTGGTTGTCTCCAAAAGCACGGTATATTTGCCGTCAAGCGTGAGCTTTTTGTCGGTATAGTCTGCGGTCGCCGTCAGTGCCAGCGCCTCTGTATGGTCATAAATCAGGCGCGTGGTAAGCGTATATGCCATAGCCGCGGCGTTTTCCTTGATGTTGCCCCTGCCGCCGATCTCAAGGTACAGCTTTTTGCCGCCGACCACCGCGCCAAAGTGCAGATCGCAGGTGTTGACGGGAAGCTTGCCGCCGCCAAGCGCCATCTCCAGCGAAATCTCGGACACGGCAAGGTCGCTAAGCGACAGCGCCATCGCGGCCTTGATTACCTTTTGCCCGTGCAGATAGACCTTAAGCCGAATCCCGTCCGTGATACAGTCCGCCAGGCGGCTGGTGTTCGGCGTGATGTTTTGAATGACCTCTTCGATGGTGGACGGCGGAATCGAAAGGTTCAGCTGACGGTTGACGGTATCCAAAATCACCCCGGCGCGGTCGAGCAGAAATTTCTGCGTCTCGTCCATCTTCATATGCCGGATATATTCCGCCGTTTTTTGGGGATCGCACTGCACGTCATACACGCTGCACCGCAGCTTTTTGCCGTCTGCAAGCAGCTCCTCGGACGGCATTTTTGACACCTTTAAGGAATAGAAAAAGTCCTTGGTGATGCGGTAGTTATCCATCACCTCGTCCGCAAAGTCGGAAACATCGCCGCCCTGCGCCGTCTGCGGCGCATCGCCGCCGTCCGCAGCGCGCCTGTCACGGATTGCAATCCCGTCCGAAAAGGTGATTTCCAAATTCTCGGACTCGACCGATACGGTGCGGACATCGCGGCCGTAGCCCATGTTGGCGGCGGTAATCTGAATCCCGTCACCCAAGGCATCATAGGTTCTTTCAAAGCACTTGGCAAGATAAAAAATCCCCACGCCGCGCACCCAAAAGGCATACCCCAAAACGACCGCAGCCAAAACCGCGGCGGCCGCCGCTAAGATGCACAGTTTTTTCCGCTTTTCTGCCGCTCTGCTCATCGCGTCTCCCCGTTTTCTGATTTTTTTGAATCCGTTTTACAACCGCCCTGTCCGATCTGAAATCTCTTGGATTGAGAACCGAAAAAGGCGCCGGCCGACCTCCGATTTTGGGAGGCGTACGGTTTCCTTTCATCTAACCAAAGAATAGCATAATCGGAAAACTCTGTCAAGTCCGATACATCGGATAGACCGCATTTTTCCGACACTTTTGCCGATCTATAAGTAGATCGCGCCGCTTTTTTTGGCGTCCTCCTCCACCTGATCCAGAATCTGCTCCTCCAGTGCGGCGTAATCGATCGCGTTGGTGTCGGTGTAGCTGTGCGAAAACGCGCTTTGCCGCCCGTTTGCATTCGACGGCGCACGCTCATCCCGCACCGGATAAACGTTCTTCCAGCCGTTTAAAATCGCCGTCTCAAGCAGCTTCTTTTGCCGCCCGACATTGTTTGGCTCCAAATCATTGACGCGCCGGATCAGGCTCTCTACCGCGCACTCGGTCATCGGCGCACGGATCAGCTCCCGCATTTTTAAATATTCTTCATACAGTTTTTTTAATTCCTGATCTTCCACCTCGGAAAGAAGCGGCGCAAAGCCGCTTTCCGCTTGTTTTTCTTTGCTTTCTTTTTCTTTGCTCTCCTCTTCTTTGCTTTGCTTTTCTTTACTTTGCTTTACTTTACTTTGCTTTACTTTGCTTTGTGGCATTATTTCCGTTTTGGCGGTGGTTTTCGCGCCGAAAACGGCGGTTTCTTCCGCAGAAACAGCGCAGCTTTCGTCAATCAGCGCAAAACGCGGATCAATTTTTGCCGCGCTGCTCTTTCTTTTTGCCTCCAGATAGGTTTTCTGGATGGATTTTGACGTCAAAATGGAATGCTTTTCAAACATCTCCCGGTCAAAGACCCCGAACTCCACCGCCTTTTTCACGATTTCGTCAAAGATTTCCCAGCTTTCCTTATTCTTTTTCGGAAAACAGAGCGAGAGCTGCTCGCCGAACTCCTTGGCGCAGACGATTGCCGCCCTCTCGTCATACCGATAATAATAGGAATGCGCGTAAATCCGCCGCCATAACGAAATGATCACCTGCACCCCGATCGCGCCGTACAGACACGAGATGTACTCCACACTTCCGCCGAGGAAAACGTCAAGCGGAAAATAGTCAAGACCTACCTTCTTTGGCCTCGCCATAGAATGACCCCCTTTTTTTATTTTTTCTATATCATACCACGAAACCGAGTGTCACGGCGTGCCATCTTCCAAACGAAATCCACGCACACAAAAAGGGACTGCGCCGCAGTCCCTTTGATTTGAAAAAACGGATTGCATTCTGCTGCAAAATGCGCTATAATAAACGTATAAACAAAAAAAGCCGTTTTTGCGGCACAGATTGCTTGTTTTTTTCGATAAATCACATATACTACAATTAAGAAAGGAGTTATGCGCTATGTCAGTAAAGTCAACGGTATATATCCAAAAGGAAGATGACTGGTATGTCGCAACAAGCATCGAGACCGGCGTTGCATCGCAGGGCAAAACCATGGACGAGGCCATCGCCAATCTTTCCGAGGCCTTAGCTTTGTATTTTGAAGATACCAAACCCGAAACAGACCCGTCACCGGTATTTATCACCACCTTGGAGGTGGCTGTGTAAATGGGCTCAAAATACCCGGTTTTAACCCCAAAAGAAGTTATAAAAACGCTGGAGAAATTCGGTTTTGCATTTGTGAGCCAGAGGGGCAGCCACAAAAAATATTCTGACGGAGAACATGTTGTGATTATTCCAAACCATGCCGAAGTCGCAAAAGGAACGCTAAAGAGTATTTTGACAATGGCACATATTGAACTTGACGATTTTTTAAATCGGCTGTAACATCTGACAAGGCGGCCGTCATGTATCACGGCACACAAAAAGGGACTGCGGCGCAGTCCCTTTTTTCGTCAGGCGCACGGGAGATGCAGCAAGGCTCGGCGCGGAGCATCGATGACAAGCCAAAAGATGCCGAAATTTTGCCTTTTCAGGCGGGTTCGGATTGCTCTCTTTCGGCTAAGCAAGCGGTGTTTTGTCCACGCGGACGTCATAGCCGCCGTCCGTCTCACAAATCTTGATGTCATACACCGCGCCGCCGTACACGATGCCGCTAAGCTCCAGGCGGTGAATATCGCACATCAGCTGCGGCTCGGCGGTCAGCGTTCCGTTTTCAATCTTGATTCCTGCCACGTGGAAGAGAATCATTCTGAGATATCCGGTTGCGCTCCAGGTCTGTTTCAGCTCCGACTTCCAGCTAAAGTCCATGCCCTTTTGGTCTCTCTCCTGCACACCGCCGTACATCTCGCCGGTGATCGGGTGATAAATCTCGGCAAACTGGCCGTCTCTGACCGCGCGGTCGGTCATGAGTTTTAATTCGTTTTCAAAAACCTCCCGATTGCCGCACTTTAGCGCGCTGATTGCCATATACGCCTCAATCGGCGGCCAGATCGTGCCGCTGTGCCGTCCGTAGACGCCCTCGCCGAGGTCGGTATAACGCCGAAACGGCGGCCACACGCAGGCAATGCCGTTTGGCGTACGGGGCAGACGTTCGACAACGCTCTTCTTCCGCGCCTCGTCCGCAACGTCAAACAAAATCACAAAGCTCTCGCCCAGACCCTCGTAGCAGTCGCTGTTACCAAAATCATCGACCAGGTAGTTATAGTACCCCTTTTCCTCATTCCAAAAGTGTCGGTTGATGCTCTCCTTCATCGCCGCCGCCTTTTTGCCGTACGCCGCCGCGCCGTCCTTGTGCAGCATGGCAGACAGCTCCTCCATAATCACGTAGGCGCGGTAATACAGGCAGTTGGTGGACAGGGCATGCAGCGGCAGACCGACGCCCTTTTTTGCCTTATATTCCGGGAACTTATCGGTAAAATGAATGATGCCCGATTCGCCGCATTTAGCGTAAATATCCGGGTAGGCGGCGATGCCGTCTCCGTAGCACGCCGCGCCGCGGAAGAGGTTTAACGCCTCGTCAAACTCGGTATCTTCAAAATAGCGGAGCGAATTTTTCCCGACTTCGTAGATGGTGTCCAAAAAGGCGTCATCGCCCGTAAAACGGTAGTAGTTCCACGCGCCCGGAACCCAGATGATGGCGTCCCAGTACTCGCCGCCGGCGCGGACGCCGTAGGTTTCGTCCTCGGTCAACACCGCAAGCAGGGTGTTTTTTGCCACGTCCGGAAAGAGCAGACCGCAGCAGTTGGAGACGTTGATGGCGCAGTCGCGCGTCCAGGGCGTCTCATAGCCCATTCCGGCAAGAATGACGTTTGCCGGCTCCTTTAACAGTCCCGCCTGAAACGGGATAATGTTGGAAACCACGTCCGAATACGCCGTCCGAAACGCCTTGTTGACCGCCTCGTTGTCCGTGGTAAGTGTTGGTATCTGATAAAACATCACAAATTGCTCCTCACTTTGGCAGGTTGCCCTATATTTTAGGATTCTCCATAACAAATTCCTCAAAAAAAACAGGAACAGAGCTTTTCTGTTCCTGTTCGCATGCATGATATCATATTTTTAAAGTTTTGTCAACTTTTTGATATTTTTGGTGTAGGAGTCTCGGTTTCCACCGTTTCTTATTTCTTCATAGCTTCCTCTACCGCAACGGCAAATCGCGTAAAAACGATGATGGTTCTTTAGGATGTAGAAGTAGTCGATGAATAAACCGCATCGTACCACGCTTATCTGCAATTAGACCCCTAAAACGATAACAAGCAAGTGCAATTTTGCCAAGTTTATTTACCTGTGCTATCCTTATTGTATTGAGCCGAACTAATGCCTAAAATCACTCCGAGAAATGTGTCGACAGCTGTAATTGTACCGACTATCTGCTCACCATATGGCAAGTTCCAAATGCCAGCGAGAGCAAAGTATAAGGTTCCTACTGCCGGCAGAAGATACATTGCAACCCACTTAAGCACATCGTAAGTTTTGTTACTCATCATGTCCCTCACCTCTTTTCTAAATCTTCGATACGATGTTCTGAGACTTTTTCTCGATTTTCCAACACTGCAAAATTTTGTTCCAGTCGATAAGTACGCTCAATCAACTTGTTGTGTTTATACACTTTTTCATCAAGACTTTTGATTTGTTCTGATTGAACCGCATTATGCTTCTCCATTTCAGCAATAATCTTTCTATTTTGAAAGTTTCCGTTAATCATACATACAATGATCGCTGCTATTGCCGAAATCACAGCTCCCAATACCGTTTCCATACTCTTCTCCCTCCTCTAATGATCGCTTCGCTATTATAAATTAATTTTGACATAACAATTACCCCAATGGCTGGTTATACGGTAAGTTCCACACAGATTATGCACATCAAACAAATATATTGTTATTCCTTTGTGGTTCATGTTCTCCGGGGTGGAAGATCACCTGTGGTATCTTCGGATTCATAAGTATCGTACCGATATGTCACGCTGCCGGGCTGCACGGCAGTGCCGATGGTTAGCGCATTGCTGCCGCTGTTTAGCGAAACGGCAGGCAGGCCGTCCTCCCGATAGGAGATACTCTCCCCGGCGTAAAGCGGCGCACTGCAGACGATTTCGGCGGCCTTTGTTCCGTTGTTTAAAATCGGAATCGTGTACGTCAGCGGCGCAGACAAAAACGTTCCCGTGCCTTGATTGGTGAAGAATGTATCGCTTATCGCATCATACATGCCGAGCACACCGTCCGAGACGCGCTTGCATGGTACAAAATCCCGCAATAACGCTCCGTCCTGCGCACAAAACTTTAAGTAATACATCCGCGTTTTGGAATAGAATTTATTAGCTGGAGTCGCGCCGGTTATTAGCCCGCCAAACAACGTCATACAGATAACGCCTTTTGTTAT
>JABLTO010062591.1_pt1 | contig 10379 bp, 8 predicted proteins | sample 7160091 | NCBI WGS metagenome assembly JABLTO01 (sample SAMN14651225, study PRJNA627086) | human gut metagenome | isolation source: feces | host: Homo sapiens
CCATTAAGATCCTGCCCTGATTCACGAACCGTTATTGAAGCGATTAGCAACCGGACTTGCGTATTCAGTATCCAGAAAAGGGCGTAGTTTATCTATCAATACAGGATTGGCGATCCGGGTTAATTTGCCATTGGTGCCTGTATATGGTGTTTCCCAATCTATCTCAGGAGGATTCTCTTCTGCTTGACTTGGAATTGGGCCTATATTGTCTTCGCTGTGATGTTGGGGGACTTCTTTACTTTGCGAAGGTAATGCTAATTCAGAAAAAATATTTGCTTGAAGATAGTTAATAAATTGTTTGGACATCGCGGATAAATCGTGATGTCTGTCTTTATTCATTTGGTCCACCTCATGAATGGCAAAAAACTTTTTAAATGCATTCCGCAAATCTTCGATGGAGTTGCATGACTCAAAAAGAGATTTATATTTGGTAATGAGCCCTGTTTCTCGTAAAGTTCGGATGCTTTTCAGATAGTGTGTTACCGTGTTCTCATTATATCCTTTATTGCGTAAGAAAAGGCCAAAACCCTCATAGATGTCTTTACTAATTAAGGCATCTAAATAGTTTGAGGTATTTATATCGTCTGTTATGACGGGAGAGTGTGCCTCATTCGATTGATGTTTTATAAGAAAGCTAATGTAGGCTCTTAGCGCTGCTGATAATGTGTTGTGCCATTTCGCATTCCGTTCGCTAATTTCTGGTTGGTTGCAAAACTCTGTTACTACATCTTTGTATTCACTCAATCTATCGCAAGAGAGAAATATCTTTCTATATCGAGTAATATAACCATCCTTGATTAGGTCCCGAATAGCACGACAATAATTGCTAATAGTGACTACTGAATACCCATCATTAGCCATATGTGACGCAAACAAATCTATATTCTTCAAGTCGCAGAATGTTTTATATGCGTCGTTAGCCTCTGGCCTCTTTTTCGATCCAATTGCAACGTAATCACTTTCATCTTGAAAGAAGGTCTTTAAGTTGGATAATAGGAATTCTATATGTTCTCGTGGGAAGGCAATAACCTCACCTTCGTTGTTTAGAGAAAGGCGCTTAATGGCTTGTGTAGAAGCGGCTTCCTTTTGTAATGATAATCTTGAATAAAAGGATACGCTTTCACCATTGTTCAATCGCTGTTTTGCCCATTTGGGATGCCAAATGGTATATACATCATTATCGGCATCATACCCTAATAGTACGAAGTCAATAGGACCATTCTTTATAGTCTCAAATTCATCCTTCTTTGGTAACTGCACTCTCCATACATCTGGATTGGAAAAATAGGCTGGGGATAAATTCTTGATGTATATATAGAGTTCCTTGCCATTCAGCATGATATGGAAAGGATTTAGGCCATCGATTATTTTGAAAGAATCACAGTCTTTCAAACTCTCGATAAAGATCTGCTGCAATGAGTATCGGCTAATTTTCTTAATCATAATGTTCAGAATAGACTGTTAAACAATTGGCTGTCGTTCTTGTCAAAAGAGTTTGAGGTCGTTATATCCTTCAATTTAGTTATGTTGCAAACAAACCTAACTTCTGAGATATTAGAAGGTACATCTTTTTTTAGAATGCGAGGAATCATTTGATAATCATAGAAGGCCAAAGTGTCCGAAGCTGTTATATAATCAAAACACACGGCGTCTATTTTGTTTATATCATTACCTAATGTTTGGGCGATAATGGTATACAGTCGAATTTGTGCCTCAATGTTTTGCAGGCGATTACATATCCTATCATATAAATCCCTAATGGATAACCCATTAAGATCCTGCCCTGATTCACGAACCGTTATTGAAGCGATTAGCAACCGGGAACTAGGAGAGGGATTTAATTGATCCAAAGAGAATTGATGAACTCTCTCTTCTGATGATGTGCTTTTTACTTCAATTTTATCGCGGCCTAATGTAAAATCATATTTCGATGATGGAATAGAATGCCAGGCATTTATAAGTGTCTGTGGATCTAAACTTCTTTCAATTACCAATAATTCGGCCCATAACCCTTGTATTTTTTTTCGTGGAGTTGCCGATAATGCAGAAAAGATTGCAACCAGTCTCTCAACTTCAATAGATAATTCTTGTTTGGATGGTTGTTGCGGCATCTTCATAAGCATCATGGCAAATATCTCAATAAAGTATGATTGCAGATGCTTATCACTACTGCGCAGAGTTATAATCGCAAATTTTCTCAATATAGAGTTTCCGCTAACTTCATTGATAGTACACTCCATGTCGTATTCGACTGACAAAAGTTCCCGTATCGTATTAGGGATATTATTGGGTGCATCATTAGTGGCAATGAAGAACATAGGATAACGCTCTTTTGATGCCCCTAATTTATGCAGCATATCGAATAAAGATATCACATTATATGTGTTATCCTTGTGGGTAGTACTTTCTAATGAGCGAAACTCATTGATTATTTGCTTAATATCCATCTTAATAGTCTTCGTCTGAATCGTCTATGTTATTTTCAATGTTTGTACAGTAATTCGTTGCTAACTGTTTCGGGTAATATATAGCTAATGTATAAGCTGTTCTAGGAAAATCGAGGGCAGCTCCATCGAACTCAATATGATGTAGTTGAATTGTTATGGTATCTTCTGATCCAACTATCTTTCTATCGCCGGGATAGTTCGTTGAATCGGTAACAGAACTTGGTCCGGCAAAAAGATCTGTATTCGCTGCCAATCTGCATTTCTCCATATCAAAACTACGATGTCTGGGGCTGGCTGCAAAAGCCATCTGATAAAAATACACATATTTTATCGGACATTCATTTTCCTCTGCTGACAAATATCGTAGGTATCGAATGGTGTTGGCTTTACGTTGAGCATCTGGCCAATTTTTAAAGTTAAAGTCTGATAAAAATTCGATCGCTTCATCTACATCTAACTTCAGCCATCTGTGTGTACGGTCTTTCGTTGTATCAGGGCGAATCGTAAAATCGTTAGTGTGTTTCTTTAAAAAATCATCTACAATCTTATCATTGTGTTCAATGGTATAACGACTGGCAAATGCTTGTAACGCATACATCCCTTTGAGTTTGTCGTTTACTACCCATACAGGAAGAACATTGCGGCGTGTTGGCCTTAAGGACGGAGAAAGAAGAATGCTGCGCTCGACTGCGTCAAGCGTATCACAAGACTTTAACATAGCACGCAATTCTTCTTCATGGTCAACGTAAGCATGATAATTTTCAATAGTGCTTCCTGGAAGAAATACTCGACAAGATCGGATATAATCCTTTTTGTATCCGAAGAAACGACATCGCTGTTGAATCGTGTCCGCATTGGTTGCACTGGTGGTATATCGAGGCATATAGGTAGTTGCAAGTTTCTCAACCGTAAAGCCACGATTTAACATTTCTGCTCCTACCAATATGTGCATCTTGTAATTATCCCATTCTATATCCGTTTGTGCATCTTTATCTGTATTGACAAGATAAACCTTTCTGTCGTGTATTACATCAGCAATAAAGGGCTTGATCTGCTCAAAAGTCGGTCGATCTTCAGGCGCGTAAAATTCTACGGCCTTGGGGAATATTTTCTTGAAGTCCTCGAGTAAATATACCTTCTCATCACACCCATCGGCCATTTTAAGAGCTTTCCGCCAATTTTTGAGTTCGTTATCAATCCATTCTTTGAATTTCTTGTTCCATTTCTTCTCGTTGTCTGGATGGACCATCATTGACAGGTAGGTAATGTCTTCAGGAGCCTGCCATTTTACGACAATGGCAACAGCAAGAATATGGAACATCAATGCATCTTTTAGGGATTTAGGCATCCTCTCAAGAGGATTACGCTTCTTATGAAAAACCTCTCCCTCGGGGATTTGGATAATAAGTCCCCCTTTAAACAGATCATGATTTGGCCCTTTACCGAAAAATAGTTTTCCTCCAATATAGCCTTCGCCAGGTGTCAGAACAGTATGGCTTTTTGGGGAAAGCAGGTCTTGCATACTAATGAGGATATTAGCTTGCGGTGTTGCTGTATATTGAATATATGTGTTTCCCGGAAGAGATGCTCTGAGCCTTAAAATCGCATCATAGGTTGAAGATCTTTCCTCTTCTTCTTTTGATCTTTCCTCTTTGCTGTTTTTACGCCCATAATTATTGAGAGAGGCTTGATCTGCCTCATCATCTATAATGATGACTGTCTCATTCCTCATCACCGCCTTATATTCCGCCGAGTCGAGTATATGAATGAGTTGATTAATGTGGTTGTAATGCTTAAGTATGGGAATCAGAACAATTGGTTTGTCCGATGATTCAAGATGCCCAACAATCTCTTCAATTTCATTCGTTGTAGGATTGGGGTGTATTTTGTAAAAGTTATTGTTTTTTGCACGATTGCCTATAAGATCTTTCTTTAATCGTTTAGACGTTTGTTCAAGAAGATTATTCTTAGTCCCGGCTAGATATATTATGATACGATAACCATTGTCCAGCGCTAATGCCGTCAGACCAGTAAATGACATAGTTTTACCGCTCTGTACATAACCAACAACCAGGTGTGTAGTCTCTTGTGCCTGTGTGGCATCATGGGGATTACAATGGTTAAGAATATCTGTGGTTTCCGATCGATAAGTTACAACAGCTTCTGGAGAAAGACCATTACTCTTTGTCGGAGAGATCTTTTGCGAATCTAAAAACTGTTCGAAGAATTTACCACATGATACATTCTGCAATGCATTTTGTGGTAATATTTTCTTACTATCGGTGCTGTTAATGGTTATCTGTGTCATTATATTTTAGTCTCCCTAATATATTGATTAAAATAGTTCATCATATCAGAGGCAGAATTGTCTGCAACCTCTCTTGCTGTGAATTTGGCAATGGCAAGAGTTTTTAATATGGCAGTTACTGAGTCCGTGGGTTTCCCAAAGTGCTTGAAAAATATGTGGTTGGTATCTACCTTACAGGTGATTTCATGTTCATTCTTTTTGGAAACATCTACCCAAAACAAATTGTCCCCATTGTCTGATACATATTGCACGGTAAGAGTGTATTGAGACTCTTTAATTTTGTATGTATCCCTATATTCACCTATTACGGTTGTCTCTGTTGTTACAGGGGGATCTGTATTGGGAAATATGGTTTGGTCTTTTACTTTTGGCGTAAAAATGTCGATAGGACGCTTATCGCTTTTTGCTGATGAGTCGTGTTTTCGGATAAGTTTCCTGACGACCTTTCGATTTTCATCTAGTCGATATTCGTCTGCCTGCGTATATAGATCGAACTCCTTGGTATGAATTTCGCCTTTTAGCGCTTCCATTAACGCTTCAAGGTTCTCTTTATCTTGAATATCATTCTTATTAAAGGATACTTCAAATCCATCAAGTTCCAATTCTCCAAAAAGGCGTTTAAACCTGAAATTACCCTGAGAGCCAAACAGTGACTTCGGGAAATATCGCCCATCTGTTTCAGCCCCTACTATGACACGACCTCTTCGTAGCAGTACCAGCCCATTCTGTGTATTATTTATCTCTCGCAGAATAGCGATAAAACCTGTGGCCCTGTATTTCCCAAATTTAAAATCAATATCCTTTTTCCAATAGATTGATTTTTTATCAGGTGTTCTTGCAAATGGGGCTTCTAGTATTGGATATTCTTCAAATGATAATGGATCACCATAGACATACAGGTCCATTTCATGGGCGCGAAGTGATTGTCGATATATACTAGCCAACTCTATTTTGATTTTTTCAAGACTTTTGCTGGACGGTGAATTCTTTGTCGGAGCAGATATGGTGATAATCGTATAATGATCTTGAATTGGACAAGGTGTTTCTGTGTATGGAAGTTCCTTTAAATCGTTATCAAGAACATATTGTAGGTCGAACTTATAGAAGCGCTCGACGGGCTCTTCTAATGCAGTTGTCTGTACAGACCATGTATTTCCCAACCATCCAGCTGCGGTTTTCATCCCCATCCCGAATTCATTAAGTCCTTTGTTGTCTTCTGGGTTTTCTGCCGTTATAAATGCTTTCTGGAAACTCTGAAAGTTTAGACCGCCGGCATTGTCTGATATTTTGATGGTTTTGGCCCTATTATCATCTGCATTCCATTCAAAATCGACAGTTACTTTAAATTTAAAATCGGGATTAATGGATAAGAGTCTCTCTTTGTTGTCTCGATATGACTGCAGGGCATTGTCAATAAATTCTGCAATGGCATGAGAAACGGTGTTCGGCAGATCTGCATATCTGGCGAACATCGTTGTTCCAATTGCTATACTTACCGTGTGCTTATTGATATCAGTCATAACTTAATAGTTTTTTTGCAATTAGTTTGACAATCTCTACATTTACCGCATTGCCCAAGGCTTCAAAGCACCTGCCTTGAGATAGCGTACCAAAACTTAGATTGTCCATCCCTTGTAATTTAGCCGCTTCTCGTACTGTCATATAACGCCCTTTTGACGGTTCACCTTCTTTTAAAGTTTCCTCAGGTAGATTAACCCAAGGTAAAATAGGAATCTGTGTGCCGACAAGATTGAGTGCTGGGGAGTAATCAGGTTTCTTGATGCGTATTCCGGATGCTCGGAATTGAACGATTTTATCTTCAATTTGATATCCGGAGTTTTTCCCACAATTCCATTCCATTTTCAAATGACTGTTCTCAAACCGGCGCACTTCTTTGAGCCATTCGTCAAGCCAGTCTTTATTCTCTTCATAGAAATTGCGATTTTGCATGATGTATTTAATCTTCCATGCAGGGAATACTTTTGACTTATTGGTTTGAGCATATTTGGGGAGTTGTAATAAACAGTCGGATAAATTACCTTCTCTAATTAAACGACCCAATTTGCCTCGGCAACCAATTAGTCTATCGGGGGTCATGAATGCAGGTGCTATATCAATGGGGTAATCAGCTCCGAACTCCATTGCCCATATTGGGAAACGAGGAATTTCATGACCATGAGCAATGGTCTCATCGATAAACCTCTGCCATACATCTAATTGATTCCGTGTCTCCTGCTTTAAGTGTATGTAGTTTGGGTCCGATTCATCAATAATCTGCCTCAAATCACACTTTTTGTTGGTCGGTGAAGGAAATTTGAAATTCCCTATGCCGCCTCTGTGTTGATCGACAGCTACGATATATATACGCTTTCTATGTTGCGGCCACCCAAATTGGTGCGGCGATAGAATGGCAGGTTCTGGGACGTCATATTCAAGGTCTTCTAATCTCTGATGAATTACGGCCCATGTATTCCCGTGATCGTGTCCTTTTAGGTTAGATACATTCTCTAAAAATATATACTTAGGACGATGATACTGTACAATAGCGCATATGTAATCAAATAGATTCCCACGTTGCTTGTCATCATTAAATCCTTGTTGTTTGCCAGCTTGACTGAACGGCTGACAGGGAAATCCTGCGCATAAAATATCGTGAGGAGGAATATCACTAGGAGCTATTTTCGTAATATCTCCTTCTATTCGTGTCCCTGGGTAATTCTCCTCATATAGTTTTCGTAAATCATCTTTAAGTTCGGAAGCAAACACACATTTGCAACCTAATTCTTGCATGGCTATATGAAAACCACCAAGTCCGGCGAATAAGTCAATGAATGTATATTGCTGTTTATTTCGTTTCATCGCTATCAATTAAATCTTTGGGATCTACTTGAAGAATTTTTGCAATCTCAAAAAGTACCTCTAAACTAGGCTGTCGCCTATTGCAAACATAAGAATTTACGATGCAGAAACTCTTCCCGAGTCGTTCTGCCAGCCATGTTTGTTTGATACCTTTCTCTTCAAGTACCTCCTTGATACAATTCATAGGTTTGCCCATTGTATAATCAAGTTTGTTATTTTCTGCAAAGGTATAAAATATTGTGCAATAAAAAGATAAAAAAGAATGGAAATTTCCGTTTCTCTTTATAATTGTAATGTTTAGTATAAAGGTCATTTAATAATGATGGAATGGTCCCCTTTATAAATTTACCAGATTTAATCTGACTTTTCATCTGTCCTCAGTGCGCCAAAACCCAAGCATAGATTGCTTAAACTGGTCGGCGGCATTATTGGATTGGACATATTAAACGATATGCGATAATTGATGTTACCAGAGAGGTGAGCCAGTGTTTGCCGGATTTCCAAGATAGATTGTAGCTGCGATTATCCAGTCAAGGAAATCACGCTTGTCAGAGTCCATGATAGAAGTTTGCCATAACATGCATCGTTTTTTGTAAGTGAGGATGTGGTATACTCGTTGGACATTAGTAACTTGATTTTTATAGTAAGTTTGGCTATGGATATGACGAATCAAGATCAAAAATAGGGAAGGCAATATCAACGACATGTCCAATTGCCCAAGCATGGGACTGTCCGATATTCTACCGAATGGATTCAAGAGTTTTTGTTGAAGGCCTTGCACTAAGGTATCGCTGGATTATCCCTGTTTCACATGATGTGTTTTTGCGCCAGCCATAACTATCACCTCAAATCATAACTTGGTTAAAGTCCTATCTGATTCTTCTGCGGAAACTATATGCATAAAGCAGATATTATAGTTGGCTACAAAAGAGATAGAATTTATCGTGTTATGTCCAATCCCTACAGTGATTTTCCCGTGCCCAGCTTGCTGTTTTAGGTGGCACTCATCCCGTCGCCGAAAGGCGAGTGGGGTATTAGGCTCCCCCTATGGGATTTTACTGGCAGACGGGCAAGCCCGGTATGGAGTATAGCTTCACTTCAAATAATGCAGATGCTGTCCGGTTTCTAGTGTACATACAAAAGGGAGCATGGCAGATTGCACCTATATGATGAAACCTGCCATAGCTTTGCTTTATTCCCATATCTACACCCCGGCATTAAAGTAAAGCCGGGAAATGTCACAGAAAAATGTCACACCGGGATTTAATGGCATAGTGGCTTAATAATGGAAATCCCGGTTGAATTTGTATTCTTTCCCTTCTTTTACGACCATCCGCTTGTTGCATAGGAACTTTGCCAATTCCACCGCCTTGTTGTACCCCAGTTTTATTCCCTGCCGTCCGTAGCTTTCTTTCAGCCGTTCAAGGTAGCCGTTATAGCCGCTGATGTTCCCGTCCTCAAAAGCGGCGTTCAAAGCGGAACGGTGTGAATCCTCAGGTATTTCCTTGTACGGGTCGAACGGTTCCTTAGGCGGGCGTCCTGGTTGCCTTTTCTGAGGCTGATATGACTCCACCAGTTCGGGCAGGGAATCATCGTTTACCCGGAAGGCAAACGGTTCAAACTCACGGTCACGGCTGTGTATGACTTCCACCACACTTATGGACTTGTCATCTTTGTCTGGCTCTATCTGCATGACTGTTTCCGCCTTGTTGTTCAGTTCCGTGCCGACATGACCACGCGCGTGTTCATCATTCTTGTTCTGATGCAGGACGGTATGGATGTGTATCTGCCTGTCATCGGTCCATTGCATGAATTTGGATATCACATCGGTGGATTCTCCGGGTGAATTGATATCATGGATGAAGTCCCGGATGCCATCTATGATGACCAGACCTAAATCGGGTATCATGCCGATAGCCTCTTCCGTTATTGCCAGTCGTACTTCTGGCGAATATTTCCGGACTACGACGTGAGCCTGTACGCCAACAAGAAGCAGAAGACTACGCCGGAGACCGCCAAGGAAGCGCTGGAAGCCCTGCTGCCTGTGCTGGAAAATGCAGACTTTGATAACCGTGACGCCGTGTTCGATGCCTGCAAGGCCAAGGCCGAAGAACTGGGCAAGAAGAACGGCTGGCTGCTCTACCCGCTGGGCATTGCCCTTTCCGGCAAGCAGCGCACCCCCGGCGGCGGCACCGACCTCGCCTGCATGATGGGCCGCGAAAAGACCCTGCAGCGCGTGCAGGATGCCCTTGCAAAGCTGAACGGTTAAGTTTTACAAAATCCCCCCAAAGCCCTGCGGCAAAATGACAGCTGCAGGGCTTTTTTGCGTCTTTGGGGGCCTTTGCGGCGGTTTGCTGTCCTGCGGCAAAAAACGCCGCTGCCCCGCGCTACAGTATATGCAGAAAGCGCGGGGAACAGAACCACAGAATGCCCCGCCGGAAAGCGGGGAGTAAAGATGACAGAGCGGATGGGGCTTTTATCGGTGAACGGAGGCCGGGCACGGTTTACGCCGCGGACACTGCGGGCCGAGCTGCGGCCTGCGGCGCGCAGACTGGCGGCGGTGGCCGTGGGCTTTGCAGGCGGCTGGGCCGTGCTGTACGGAGCACTGATGCCCTTTGGCCTTGGGTTTGTGCTGGGCTTTGCCGAGGACTGCTTTGCGCCCTGCGCGGCAGGCGCGGCGCTGGGGATGCTGCTGCACAGCTTCGGGGCGCTTTCGCTGCGCAGCATCTGCCTGCTGTGTGCGCTGGGTGCCGCCGTGGCCGTGC
>JABLTO010033872.1_pt1 | contig 10378 bp, 9 predicted proteins | sample 7160091 | NCBI WGS metagenome assembly JABLTO01 (sample SAMN14651225, study PRJNA627086) | human gut metagenome | isolation source: feces | host: Homo sapiens
ATTTACACTATGATGAACTACATAAGAGCTATCATCGATACCTTTAAAAACATAGCCTTTTTTTTGATAATACTGAATTACTGGTCCTAGTGCTTTTAAAGAGTTTTCCTTACCATTAGCATCATGAAATAATAATATAATATTATTATCATTAGAAGCAGTTGCATTTTTAATTAACTGATTAACTGATAATTGCCCCGAACCATCTTCACTATCTTCATTCCAATCGTAATACTGATAACCGCGGTTAATTATTTCCTTGGTTAATTTAGTCATAATTTTATAACAATATTTTTTTGACACATTATTACTGCTGCCTCCAGGAAAACGAATATACTTAGGAATTGAACCTATTTGACTATAAACAAGATCTTCGATTTTTTTTAAATCAGCAAAATAGGCTGACGAAGAATTATAAATCTGGTCATATTCATGAATGTAACTGTGCAAGCCGATAGTATGACCAGCATCATATGCTTTTTTAATTAAATAATAATACTCTTCATTGGTTCCGGTAACAAAAAAAGTAGCTTTAACATCATAAACATCAAGAATATCTAAAACTTTTTGAGTATTCTCTGATGGTCCATCATCAAAAGTCAAGTAAACAATTTTTTGATCACTTTGTTCAAAAGTACCAATTGTTTTATTTTCAACGACACTAACAATACATGTTTCTACAGTAGTATTTAATGATCGATCTTTGGCATGATAAGTTATCTGATAATCACCTACTTTTGAAATATCAAGATTTGAACTATCAATCGTTAAAATTGGACTATCATCTTGATTGTCTTTAACACTAACACTCGATAATAAATCAATATCACTATCTTTTAAAACCGTCAGATTACGGATCCCTAAAATTTGTGGTGGGGTTGTATCTTTAGCTAACACATGAACAATTGTTTTTTTTGAAATACGATTATTTCCGCGACAAATAATGATTTCAACTTCATGATCACCAATTTGATCAAACTGATAATCTTCTTTGAATTTAACTGTTGTTCGCTTAGAATCAAAACGGGTTTTGATCAAGTCATCAGCTGTTATTTTCATTCCTAAATCAATTGTTAGTTCTTGAACTTCTAAATCGGGTATGATCGTATCTTTTAATTCAATCGTGATTGTTGTTTTAATATTATTATAAGTGTATGTGATTGGATATTTACCAGTTTTATTGAAATTAATCTTGCTTGTATCTACACTTACATCATCGATTGAACCGCCAATGACTCTTTTAATATTAGCTTTAGGATCAAATTTATCAGATATTTCTATTGTCGGATGATAATTATATAAAATAATTTGATTTGTTTGATGAATGGATAAAGTTATTAATGAAATAATTAAAATTAAAACAATCAACATTAACTTGTATTTGGACACTTTTATCCCCTCATCAAACCATATTCAAAGTAAAAAAAAATAGAACTCATCAGAGTTCTATTCATCTTCTAACTGTTTCAATTCTTTTTCACCAGTAATATATTTAAGAATTGCAATAGCTGCTTCTTGAGGACCTTTATGCTCATTTCCTTTAATACCTAAACGAGTTCTTAACTGTCCTACTTTAATTCCTTGATCAAACATATGATTAAAATAATCCACTAAAATAGGCTCTGTTTGTTCCTGACGTTGTACTGGACCAAATGGATTTGCAAAATAACTTCCAACTAATCCATATTCAGTAGTTGTTCCTTTAGCCATACGATTACCAGCTCTAAATACGGTTAAAGCATCATCAACATTATCAAAGAAACTTAATGATTCGCCACCTTCTTCATAATTATTAGCATATAAGAAGAAGTCAACATCATGTTTAGCAACTACATCTTTATAATCTGTAATTGGTATTACGATTCGCGCATTGATTTTATCTGGATTCATAAATACTGAACGGTCTAACTCTTTAAAACTATATCCCGCATCTAAATCATCAAGTCTGACAAAAGCTCCAATTTCTGTACCAGAAGACTGTACTTTACCATCTTTATCTAATGACAATACCCCCATATCATCATAGACAGTAACTAAATCACGAATATATGCTGCACCAAATACTTTGATTTGTTCAATTGTTTCAGATTTACCAGCACCACTATCACCCATGACAACAATATTTTTAACCTCACCACTATGCAAAGTCATTTTAACCATTGCTCCGTGGATAGGTAACTGATGTTGATTGATTTTACGAACATTGTGTAAAGTTAACATCATTTTCTTCATATATCCAAAATAATCAAATTCATCACTTGCTGATAATAATGCTACCATCATATCATTTTCATCATCTTGATAGAAGCTTTGATTCATTTTACCATCTTCATATCCATATACATAGATAATATCTGGTTTACGATTACGATATTCTTCTTCGCTTGCAAGTTCAAACAAGTTACATAAAGCAACCCCTTGAGCCATGAAAGCAACATTGAAATATACAAATGCTAATAAATCTCCAACTTTAGCAGGATAACAGAACCATTGTTCAGGATCAAATTTTAAATCCTCGATTGGATTATGCTTCATTTCTGGGAAAACCCCATCACGTTTATTACGTTTTGAATAAGTAATAAATGGTGGATGTATAATAACTGTTTCAATAAATGGAATATCATCTAAATTACGATACTCATATGGTAAAAAAGAACGCATATTTGTTACTCTTAAACCAGCATTAACACCAGCAGTAATTTGACGATATACTTGATGACGATATCCTAAAGCCGTTTCTTCAATCGTACGATACACTTGAAGAACTAATTCTTCAAACTTAGCCTGAGCATCTGCAAATTGAACATTTTGATACCCACGACTTGTACTTTCATTATAAACGACACTATAACGCTGTAGCTTTCTCCAAAAAAGATATACTTCTTCAATGACTTTAACAAATTCATCACGATTTCTAAAATAACCAGCAAACTGTGGATAAGATTGTAATACTTCTTCTACTGACATAACTAGTAATAATTTAAAAATCGTTCTTAAATCAGCAACAATATCAACACTTTCTGATTTTACTTCTCTTAAATACGTATAAGTAGTATTTTCTTTTCTTTTACATACATGTATAAACCCTTTTAACACTCGTGCAAATGATTCACTTTCAATTAATTGACAACGAGATTGACAATATTCTTCAGAAAAATTTAAGATTGCGTTCCCGCGTGTAATTTTAAATTTGTAACCCATGTAACCACCCTTTCTTTATTCAATAAGTACTTCCCCCACTTATTGATTTTTGTCATTTTAACATAAAAGTCATATTGTATACAATACTTATTGCAAAAAAAATTAAATTTATTGATAAATCAAAAAAAGTCGTTAAGACCACGTAAATTATATGTAAACGATCACAAATCGAGTATTAACGGCTTTAGTTTTTATCTAAAATTATATCTGTAATGAATAAATTTTATAACAGCTATCCATCGTTTTTAAAACACCATCACAATATTCACATCTTGTTTGTAAAATATTTTTGATCGGCGCCCCGCAAAAAGGACAAACAGAATTATGATTTATTAACCATTCTGTTAAAAAATATTTATCTCGCATGATCTTCATTCGATAATTAGCATTTACTTTTTGATCGATCTTGCCTGATAAAACAATGCCATTACCTTCTTCCTGGTAATAATCAATTAAATTTACAAACATTTGAACTGTTATTGCTTCACAATCACTCAATCGTTCAAAATCAATGATTTTTGTTTCAATAATTTCCATTTCTTTAACAACATTTACAACTTTGTTTTCTTTCATTGTATTTAATTGTTTTTCATGAAGTTTATAAAGCGTTGTTGTTTCATAATATTTTAAAGTTTCTAAGTCTTTTTTTGACCAGGCTTCCTGCAGTTTTTCTAATACCTGATTACACCACTGTTTAAATTCCGTTTTATTAAAATTAGGATCGTCTTCATGAATTTTAGCAACAATATTCTTTTCAATCATTTTTTCACCTACTTTTTACTTATTCGAAGACTATTATAATTCCATACTATATATTGACCATCTTTAATAGTAATTGTTTTAGATTCAGGTCCAACTTCATATTTTTCTGCCGTTGATACATCAATCACACCATTTATTTCATCTAAAACATATACATTAACATAATAATCATAAGTAACTTCATATTCACCAGCTTCAATATGTTTTCCAACCTTAAAAGTATTTGTGATTTTTGATTTAATTTGTTCTGAATTATCAATATGGTACATTGTCGTCCCATTTAAAACTATTTTTTTACCTATAAAATCATCACCACTAGCATTAATAATAGTATTACTAGAAACATCTTCTTGATGTTCAAGAAAAACACGGCCTTTTTCGATACCATCATTTTTTACAACTACGTATTCACCTGGTAAAATATCTACCCCGATAATATATTCTCCTTCAGTATATACCATTTGTTTATATGCATTGTTTTTTTCCATCATATCGGGAGAAATCAAACCATTATCAAGATTTTCTTTAGCTGTTGTAAGCAGTTTTTTCCAATGCAAGTATTCTTGTTGATATTTTGTTACATCATAATATTTCAACTCATCTAAACAATTAGTTACTAAATTATTGTTATTTGATGCATAAGCAAGATCAACCTGTTTATTCATATTGTTTACTAATAAACTGATGCCATTAAGCAAACTATCTTTTGGATATTTTTGTTTCCAAACATTTAATTCACCATCATAATACTCTTCAAGTTCATCAAGATCTTTTGAAGCAGGAAAATCATTTTGTTCAAAATTCATTTTATCAACCGCTTTATATAATATATTGCTGTAAGTTAGAACCAAATCAGAACTAATACTATTATCAACACTCATTAAAATATTTTTTCTAGTATAAATAATACGTTTATTAGGTAAATCGGCCATATTTGGTAAATTGCCATATTTTTCATTTTCATATATTTCATCTAAATAATCGTTTTGAGCCTTTAAATATTCAACACGTAATTTTAAATCATCAGTATTATTAAACACTTCGATCGTAACAGCCTCAGTATTTTCAATATAATTTCCAATTTTTGCTCCTACTATTGCTTTAGCAATATATTGATGATTATTTTCGATGTTCGTATCCAGACGATTTTCAGATATTTTTAGATATTTAAAAATATTATCTTTATCATCATCTTCTTTCAATAAATTAAATAACTCATTGATTTCTTTTTTATTATTTTCATTAACCTTTTGTTCTTTTCCACCTGTAAAAAAAGCAATAACAACTATTACTAATACAATAATTATAAAACAGGAAAAAATTTTCAATGATTTATTCTTTTTTTTAATTGGAGATGGCGAAAGTATTGTTGTATATTTAGTAGAACCAATCATTTATATCACGTCCTTAGTTTTAGAATAACATATTTTTTCGTTAAAAACTACCCATAATAAAAACAGGCACTATGCCTGTTTTATCATCTTTAAAAGAAAGGAACTGTAAAGAACACTTTACCAATTACATCATCTTCAAAGTCAAAATAACCTAGTTTTCGAGAATCAAGACTATTATTACGATTATCCCCCATAACAAATACTTTACCTTCAGGGACATCAACAGTCATATCCTCACTATTAGCCATTACGCCATTGATATAGTCTTCTTCCAATAACTTACCATTTAAATAAAGTTCATTATCTTTAATTTCAATATGATCGCCACCAATACCAATAACTCTTTTAATTATAAATGTTTCTTTTAAATTAGCATCTTTATAATCAACTACAACAATATCATTCCTTTTAGGCTCACTATGCTTATAAAAAACTTTATCAACTAATACTATATTTCCTTCATGATAAGTAGGGAGCATTGAAGTTCCATATACCCTGGAAATTTGAACAAAATATAATATACCATATGTAATTAATAGTGTAACTACAATTACTTGAAAATATTCTACCCAAGCTCTTTTTCTTCTCACCACTATTTTTCTAACTTCTGGTTTTTCACCGCTGACTTCTACTTCTTCATTCATTTTATCACCTGATGACATTATAACATGTTTTATTATTCGTTCAAGTGATTACGTAATTTTGCGATAATTTTCTTTTCTAGACGGGATACCTGCACCTGTGAAATATTTAATCTTTGAGCCACCTTTTCTTGATTAAAATCGAGCTGATAACGCATATATAAAATTAATTTTTCTTTTTCATCTAGTTTGTCAATTTCCATTTTTAAAGCAATTTTTTCAAACCACATTTTATTATGCTTATCTTCAACTCTTTCTTCCATCGAAATAGATGATCCATCTTTTTCATAGATTGGTTCATTTAAAGATGTTGGATAATATGATGAATCAATTGCCTCAACGACATCTTGAACATCAACCTTTAAATATTTTGCTATCATTTCAACTGTGGGCTCCTGTCCACTTTGATTGATCAATAATTCGCGTACTTTATTAATTTTTAGATTCAACTCTTTTAAAGAACGACTTACTTTAATCGTTCCATCATCTCTAAAGTAACGTTTGATTTCACCCATAATGATTGGTACTGCATAAGTTGAAAATTGAACCCCATAGTTAGTATCAAAGTTATTAACGGCTTTCATTAAACCAATACAGCCAATTTGAAATAAATCCTCTTTATCATAGTAGTTATTTTTAAAACGATGTACAATCGACCAGACTAAACCTAGATTTTGACTTACCACTAATTCTTTAGCATGATCATCCCCGCATCTTGCTTTTTCAATTAGTTCAATTGTATTTGTTTTAGTCAACGCTGGAATCTTTCAATTGCTTTTTAATAGTTAGTTTTGTTCCTAAATTTAAAGTTGAATGAATTTCTAGATTATCACAAAGGGCTTCAATAATCGTTAGACCCATTCCGGCATGTTCTAACTCTTTTAATGAAGTATACATAGGCATTTTTGCTTCCTCAATATTCTCTATTCCTTTACCATAATCTTGGATCACAATTTTTATTTCCCGATTTTCTTTAATCGATACCTTAATGATTACTTTACAGTCAGCATTATTTTGATACCCATGAATTATTGCATTACTTACCCCTTCAGAGATAATCGTTTTTATTTCGGCCAATTCATCAATAGTAGGGTTTAAAGATGTGATAAATGACGCAACGCTTGTCCTTGCAAAGGGTTCGTTTTCAATTTTAGCATTAAAACTAAGTTCCATTTGATTCATTATTCTTTTACCCCCTCTACATATTCCATCAAATCAAACATTCCTGATAACTCAAATACTTTATACGATGTTTTTGATAAGTTTGCAAGAACTAGTTTTCGTTTTTCATTATTTAACTGGTTATAGCGTCCTAATACTAAACCAATTCCTGAACTATCGATAAAATTTGTATGTAAAAAATCAAAATATACTGTGCCGCCACTTTTATCCAAAATACTATCTAATAGGCTGCGATACTTAGCTGCATTACTACAACTTAGTTCGCCATAAAAATAGATAGTAATTTTATCATCTAAGATCTTATATTCTATTTTATTTTCCATTATTTCATCTCCTCGAAGCTATCATACAACTTTTAAAAATATGAATAAATGCTTTCGACAAAACTAGAATAATGGTAACAAAAATAGAAGTAATTTAACTAAATGAGCTTAAATATGATTTTATTTATATTATTCTTTTATCTTTATATACATGTACTAATATTTTCTAATTGTTTGATGTATTTTTATCAATCTTGGACATATTATTTATTGAGGCGATCAAATTGATTAAAAAAACACTAATAACCTTACTAATTATCTGTTTATTACCAATAACTAATGTAAAAGCATTAGATAATGATGTTACCCCTAATGCTAGAGCAGCCATTTTAATCGAAGCTAATTCAAGACAAGTTTTATATGATAAAAATTCTAATGAAAAATTATATCCAGCATCAACAACAAAAATAATGACCATGATCTTAATGTTTGAGGCCATTAGAGACAATAAAATATCTTTTGATGATCAGATAACTACATCAAAATATGCTGCTAGTATGGGTGGCTCTCAAGTGTATCTTGAACAAGGTGAAACCATGTCTTTGAAAGATATGTTTAAATCAATTGCTATTGCTAGTGCTAACGATGCTAGTGTTGCTGTAGCTGAATATATTGCTGGAAGTGTTGATAAATTTGTTTCGATGATGAATGACAAAGCTCAACAATTAAATTTAAAAAATACACATTTTAAAAATGCTACTGGTTTACATGATAATGATCATTATACATGTGCCCATGATCTAGCCTTAATGGCTGCATATTTGATTGAAATTGGTGGTGATGATTTATTAAGTGTCACCTCACTTTATGATAGTTATATCCGTGAAAATACCAAACAAAGTTTTTGGCTGGTTAATACAAACAAACTTTTAAAATTGTATGATGGTGTTGATGGATTAAAAACTGGTTATACTAAAGAAGCTGGATATTGTCTAGTGACTACTTCGAAACGTGATAATCAAAGAATAATTGGGGTTTTAATGAAGGAAAGTGCTCCCAAAACAAGAAATGAAGAAATGTGTAATTTGCTTGATTATGGTTTTAATAATTTTAAACAGGAGATTATTTTTAAAAAAGATGATATTATTGAAAAATATGTAATTGATAAAATGGATAATATAACTATTGATGTAAAATGTAAACAAGATATTGCTTTTACTAAAGCTAAAAACAGCGATAGTAAATATTCAACTGAAATAACTTATAAAGATAATATTTTACCGGTTAAAAAAGGAGATATTATTGGCACTTTGACTGTCACCGTCGATGGTACAGAGACTGCAAGTTATGATTTGTATAGTGATAATGATGCTAGTAAAGCTACCTATTTTTCTAAACTGATCAAAACATTTAAAACTTTATTTTAAATAAAATGTCTGAAATATTTTTTATTTCAGACATTTTATGATTATTTTACATAATAACAAAATATTCTTTGACTACATCTTAATACTGCTATATTTTTGAAAATTTTCTCTACTATTAATATTCTCCTTAATAACAAATAATTAATTTCTATTCACATACTATTATGTCATTTTACGTAATCTAAATTCATGTTATATATATTTCTTTTTATATATTACTTTATGGTCATTATCTATAAAAAGTTTATATCTATTTTTGCTACTTTAAACTTATTAACAATAAATATAATTCTATAAATAACAGTTATTTAATCAGTGTAAATTGAATTATAGCAATGATCTTTAACTAATTTTTTAAACAAAAAAAGAAATAATCGGTAAATTATTTCTAGATTAAAATATTTTTTATCTAAAATAAACTCATATAAATATCTCATTAAATCATCTTAATAAAATCGTCACTAATTTTCTTATCTAACTTAAGGAATATCTTTTCAACCTGTTCAGTTACTCCTTGTGTTAATTCCTGAATAAGCATCAATAAAACCATTTCAAATATATCTTTATCTAAAACTATTTGATTGATTTTATTGTATAAAAGCAACACTTTATCATTACTACAAATAATTATAGGCACGTATGGGAAAATCCCTAAATATTTGCAATACTTAAGATAATTTTCATAACTGATCTGTCCACCATTTTCAAAACGATAAACAGAACTTATACTCAAGTTTAAGATTTCAGCAATTTTCTTCTGTGAAATCTTTTTTGATTTTCTAATCTGTTTTAAGATTAAACCTACTGGTAAAATAATATCACCTATTTAATTAACTTAAGTCGTTTCATACATTCATATATGCCATCATGATCAGGCTCCTCAAATGTATCATCAGCAATTGCTTTTAACTTTTCAGGTGCTAAATATGAAACTACGCCATAACCAGCCGTTTCAATCATCTGATAATCATTCATACTATCACCAAAGGCAATCGTATCTTTCATATCAGCTTTAAAATAATCTATTACTCGTTTTATTGCATCTCCTTTAGTACAATCCTTGAGAATAATCTCACCATTAATAAAATCGTCTGACTCTTTAGAAAAAATAACTATATTAAAAAACTCGTTTAAATATTTTACACAATCATAAAATGCTAATTTATCTTCAGAAATAAAACATACTTTAGTTACTTTAGTCTTTAAAATATCAAATTTACTGATTGGTAATCTAACTTCCTCATTTTTCCGTTCTTCCATAAAACGTGCTAATTCAAGATTTTCTTTTACAACGTTTTTATTCTTTTTATCAAAAAAATCTTGAACTCCCGGAGTCTGATATAAAGCTTCTTTTGTTTCTAAACTAAATAAAATTCTAGCATTAGTAAATAAAAGCATTACTTCAGATAATACATATTGATTAATAAAATTCTCAAATATATATTTATCTTTTATACTAATAAAGCCCCCTGCCGATGAAATAATTCCATCAAAACCAATATCTTTGA
>JABLTO010097921.1_pt1 | contig 10378 bp, 8 predicted proteins | sample 7160091 | NCBI WGS metagenome assembly JABLTO01 (sample SAMN14651225, study PRJNA627086) | human gut metagenome | isolation source: feces | host: Homo sapiens
ATTACTTTGTCTGTATCCATGATGCATTATCTCCCTTCCGTATTTTTTACATAAATTGTATCAACGGGGACCTGTTGATAACTATGGGAGCCGGAGATGTTGTAAATATCGGCGAAAACCTGCTTTCCAGATAACTTATCCACATTATCCACAGCCAGAACGTGGAAAACTTTCCTCTCTGGCTGTGGATATTTTTTTCCAAAAAAAGATGATATTTCTGCGCCTTTGACAATCTTTTACACATTTTCCACATTATCCACATCCACGAAAACCCCAGTGTTTATCAGCCCTGAGCCGGAAACTTCCTGTTTCCTTTTTAAAATGTCTGTGTTAAAATGGGGCTTGCCAAAAGGAATTGAAAAGTTTTCCACAGTCTGCAGGACGCAGACAAACTGCAGCAATTTTTACAGAGAACCGGGAATAATAGGATGAGTGAGATTTTTTTGTGCGGCGGGGCAGCGGATGCTACCGTCCTTTCCAACGTTTTTATCGATGAATATTTAAAAGATGCCAACGATGCACAGTTAAAGGTGTATCTTTTTCTCGTGCGCCGTCTGCAGGCAGGCGATCCTGTCAGCATTTCGGACATGGCAGACCGCTTTAATCATACGGAAAAGGACATTCTGCGCGCCCTCTGCTACTGGGAAAAGTGCGGCATCCTGACGCTCAAGCTTTCGCCCGACCGCACAACCCTGCAGCAGATCCGTCTGCTCCCCCTTTCCAAGGGGAAGAGACAGGACGCAGGACAAACTGATTTTTCTACGGAGCAGACCACCGGACATATTTCACACGATGTCGGACGGTTTGCGGACACGACTCGTAGCTCTGATGCCGAACGCTTTGGCGACGCAGCCCGCAATTCTGAGCAAGGCGCTGACGCAGCCCTGCCCGGAGCAGCCGCGCGCGATACGTCCAACACCACGGCTGCTTCCTCCGGGCGCACGGCCGCACCGCAGATCCGCAGCATTACGATGCTTTCCCACCAGTCCCTTGAGCCTGCCGATCCCTATGCCAAACCTGCATACAGTCTGGACGAGCTCAAATCCTTCCAGCAGCAGGAGAACACCGCGCAGCTGATTTTCATCGCAGAGCAGTATCTCGGACGCACATTAAGCCCCGCCGATATGAAGTCGATCCTCTTTTTCACGGATAAGCTCCATTTCTCCGATGACCTGATCGACTATCTGCTGCAATACTGCGTCGAGCGCGGCAAAAAGGATTTCCGCTACATTGAAAAGGTCGCGATCGCCTGGGCGGAAGCCGGGATCACGACACCTGCCCAGGCAGAAGGTCATATTTCCCGTTATGACAAGAACGTCTATTCCATTATGAACGCCCTCGGCAAGACCAATACCCCCGCACGCAATGAGCTCGCCTATATCCGCCGCTGGACAGAGGAATTCTGCTTTGAGCTCGACGTTATTTTAGAAGCCTGCGGACGCACCGTCCTGGCTACCGACAGACACCGCTTCGCCTATGCAGACAGCATCCTCGCCGCCTGGTACAAGGCAGGCGTCCACCATGTCGCGGACATCGCCAGACTCGACAGCTCATATCAGAAAGAGCGTGCATCTCGCCCGGCGCGCAGCGGTTCTACAGCAGAATATAACAGTTTCATGCATTCCAGCTATGATTTCGATGCGCTTGAAGAGGCGCTTTTGAAGCAGTAAGGAGGTTTGATGTGGCACTGACTGTTTCCCAATACAATTCCATCCTGCGGCAATACGAAGAGCATCAGACCCGCAACCGCCATCTGCACGATCAGCGGCTGCACCATATTTATGAGACAGTCCCCGGCTATCAGGCCCTCGACGAAGCCGTTGCATCCACCTCTGTCGCACAGGGCAAAAGGATGCTCGCAGGGGATACAAATGCGCTTGCACAGCTCAAAGACCAGCTCAAAGACCTTGCACAGAAACGTGCCGCCCTTTTGCTGGAAAACGGCTACCCGGCAGATTTTCTCGATCCGATCTACGACTGTCCTGACTGTCAGGACACCGGCTATGTACACGGTCAGAAATGCCACTGCTTCCGTCAGGCGGAGATCGCGCTTCTTTATGAACAGTCCAACCTGAAACGAATGCTCGAAAAAGAAAACTTCGGCACGCTCTCCTATTCCTTTTTTCAGGGAGACGAACTGACTTCCTATCGCCAGGCTGTCGAAAAATGTAAAAATTTTTGCACAAATTTTAAAACGTCCTACCAAAACCTTTTCTTTTATGGTACAGTAGGTACGGGCAAGACATTCCTGACCAACTGCATTGCAAAGGAATGTATCGAGCAGGGCTGTTCTGTGCTTTATTTCAGCGCAGCATCCCTTTTCGACTTACTCGCCAGGAACACGTTTGACTATAGGGCACGGGAAGAGCTTTCCGCACTCTGTGCGGATCTCTACAGCTGCGATCTGCTCGTTATCGACGATCTCGGCACCGAAACTGCCACGACAGTGACGCTCTCCCATTTCTTTACCTGTTTGAACGAACGTCTGCTCCGGCAGAAATCCGTTATCATTTCTACCAATCTTTCTCTGGAAGATTGCAGAAACCGTTATCAGGACCGAATTTTTTCCAGAATTGCCAGCAATTTTGAATTCTGTAAACTCACCGGCCCTGATATTCGTATGTGTAAAAAGGTATCCGCAGTCTCGGGCCCGGTCCGCTGACACAGATATCCAAAATATTAACTTTTACCTTCAGAAAGTGAGGAACTTCCATGATGGAACGTGAAGAAACCAGAAATCTCGAAACCATTCCGGTTGGCTCCCTGGGGATTATCCCGTTAAGGGGTTGCGAATCCCTTGCACAGAGAGTTGACCAGTATCTTGTAAGATGGCGCACCCAGCGCGAGAGCGAGCACAAAGACAGCCTTGCCTTTGCAGGCTACCAGCGTGACTCCTACATTTTAAAAAGCAAGGTGCCGCGTTTTGGTTCCGGCGAAGCCAAGGGCGTTATTCTGGAATCTGTCCGCGGTACGGATCTGTATCTGCTGGTTGACGTAACCAACTACAGCCAGACCTATTCCCTCTGCGGTCATGAAAACCATATGTCTCCTGACGATCATTATCAGGATCTGAAGCGTATCATCGCTGCTGTCGGCGGTAAAGCAAGAAGAATTACCGTTATCATGCCTTTCCTTTATGAAAGCCGCCAGCACAAGCGCACCGCACGGGAATCCTTGGACTGCGCACTCGCTCTGCAGGAGCTGGTAAAGATGGGCGTTGACAACATCATCACCTTTGATGCCCATGACCCGAGAGTCCAGAACTCCATCCCGTTAAACGGTTTCGAAACCGTTCAGGCTTCTTATCAGTTTATCAAAAACCTGCTGCGCACCGAGCCCGACCTGCAGATCGATTCCAACCACATGATGGTTATCAGCCCGGATGAAGGCGGTATGGGACGTGCAATTTACATTGCAAACGTACTCGGTCTGGATATGGGTATGTTCTATAAGAGAAGAGACTACACCAGAGTTGTTAACGGACGAAATCCGATTGTTGCTCACGAATTCCTGGGTACCAGCGTAGAAGGCAAGGACATGATCATCATCGATGACATGATTTCCTCCGGCGAAAGTGTACTCGAAGTTGCATCCGCATTAAAGCAGCGCGGTGCCCGTAAGATCTTCATCTGCACCACCTTCGGTCTGTTCACAAGCGGTATGGAGAAATTCGACAAGGCTTATGCATGCGGCAATATCAATCGTGTCCTGACCACCAACCTGATTTATCAGCCTGAAGAGCTGTTAAAGCGGGAATGGTATGTCAACTGTGACATGAGCAAGTACGTTGCTTATCTGATTGATACCTTGAACCATGATACTTCCATCAGCGATCTGCTCGATCCCAACGATAAGATCCAGGCTGCTGTCGCAAAGTATAAAAAAGGACTGGCTTTAGATAACGACGACTGAGCCAGATAAAAAATTGAGCTGAACAATATTGTTCAGCTCCTATTTTTTCTGTGCAAAATATCTCTAAATGGAGGATTTATGAAAATCGTAGTAATTGACGGTCAGGGCGGCAGAATCGGCAGTCTTGTGACTGCCCGCCTCCGTAAAGAGCAGCTGCCCAACTGTGAACTGTATGCCATTGGCACCAACGCAACCGCAACCGCTGCCATGCTCAAGGCTGGAGCTGACTTCGGCGCAACCGGAGAAAATCCCGTGCTTGTTGCCTGCCGGGATGCGGATTTTATCATCGGTCCCCTCGGCATTTTGTCCGCAGACTCCCTGCTTGGGGAAGTGACGCCCGCCATGGCGGTCGCCGTCGGACAGAGCCATGCCCAGAAGCTTTTGCTTCCGGTCAACCGCTGCAACAACCACATCATCGGAACCGCCGATCTGTCCGTATCCCAGCTGATCGACGAAACGATCTCGTTTCTGAAAAAGAGTCTTTAAAGCGACAATAGAATGCTCGCAGAGCGTGCATTCTATTGTTTTTTCTTTTATCCTACAATTCTCCGAATTGTCAGAATCGGCTTATAATTCGCATATCCATACTTAATTCCTGTTCTCGCAGTGCTGGCATGCACGATTCGTCCGCCGCCCAGATACAGCGCCACATGGCCTGCATAGCAGACGATGTCGCCTGCCTGAGCAGCTTCATAGGAAACCTCGCGTCCTGCACTTCTCATAGCAGCAGAGTTTCTCGGCAGGCCGTATCCGTATTGCCTGTACACTGCCCAGATAAATCCGGAGCAGTCCGCACCGTTTGTCAGGCTCGTTCCGCCCGCTACATACGGGTTTCCGACGAACTGGCAGGCATACGCCGCAATGTCGCTTCCACTTGATCCGCTCGCAGGGGGAACGGTCTTTAAGCCGCCGCCCGAAGAACTGCCGGAGCTGCTGCCTGAGGAAGAGGAGCTGTCGGAGCTGCTTGATCGATTGGAGCTACTGTCAGAAGAGCCGGAATCGCTGCTCTTTGCACCTTTTTCTTTCGCCTCGGCTTCCGCCTTTGCTTTTTCTTCCGCCGCTTTTTTCGCAGCCTCCTCGGCTTTCCGACGCTCTTCCTCGGCCTTGATGATCGCGTTTTCTTCCTCATCCAGCCTTGCCAGCTCGGAATTCTGCTGTTTGATTAAGGCTTTATATGCTGCAGCTTCCTGCTTCGCTTTCGCAATTTGCGCGTCGAAATCATTCGCCTGGGACCTTTTCTCATCGATCATCTGCTGCATGGAAGCCTGTTCCTCTTCCAGCTCATATCTCTGCGTTTCCAGGTCGCTCTTTTTATCTTCCAAATCGCTCTTTTTCTGTGCAACCTCTTCTTTAATCAGGATGTAGCGGTTGAGCATCTGTTTATCGTACTCATACAGCTTCTCCACATAATTCGCCTGATTGAGCATGCCGCTCCAGTTGGAGGCGTTGCTCAGGATCTCGATATAGCTGGTATCGCCCTTTTCATACAGATAACGGAGACGCTTCTTCATTGCAAGATACTGTGCATCCTCCTGCGCCTTCGCTACGTCATAGTCCTCCTGCGCCTTTACGATCTGCTTTTCGGTATCGCTGATCTGATCCTGCATCAGGCTTACGCTGGCGATGACCTCTACCAGCTGGGAATCCAGCTCCTGTATTTCTTCCTCCAAAGCGTCCTGCTGCCCTTCCAGACTGCTGACCTTGCTCTGGCTCTGCTTATACTGACTCTGCGTGCCCTGCTGCTCGCTCTTTTTCTGTTCTCGTTCCTGCTGAATTTCTTCCCGTGTCTTTGCCTGCACACAGACAGGCTGTATTCCGATCGCTGCCGCAAGCATAACTGCTGCTATTTTTTTCCAGTGATGATTTCCCATCCGTATCTTCCTTTTTTGCATTCTAGTACATCGTTTTCACTTTATACAGTATACAACAAAAAAAGAGCAGGATAAACCCAAAAGTTCATCCCGCTCAAATCTTTTATCATAATTCGCAGTTCTTTACCGTTCTCGGGAAAGGAATAACGTCGCGAATGTTGCCCATACCGGTCAGATACATAACACAGCGCTCAAATCCAAGACCAAAGCCCGCATGGCTTGCGGAGCCGTATTTTCTCAGATCCAGATAGAAGCCGTAATCCTCTTTGTTCAGTCCAAGCTCGTCCATGCGCTGTTCCAGAAGCTCGAGGCTATCCTCTCTCTGGCTGCCGCCGATGATTTCACCGATGCCGGGAACCAGACAGTCCATAGCGGCAACGGTCTTGCCGTCCTCATTTAACTTCATGTAGAATGCCTTGATTTCCTTCGGGTAGTCTGTTACAAATACCGGACGCTTGAACACCTTCTCCGTCAGATAACGCTCGTGTTCGGTCTGCAGGTCGCAGCCCCAGTATACTTTATAATCGAATTCGTCATTGTGCTCTTCCAAAATCTTGATCGCCTCGGTATAGGTCACATGTCCGAAATCGGAGTTCAATACATGGTTCAGTCTTTCCAGAAGTCCCTTATCCACAAAGCTGTTGAAGAAGTTCATCTCTTCCGGAGCATGCTCCAGCACATAGCGGATAATGTATTTGAGCATGGATTCTGCCAGTACCATGTCGTCCTTTAAGTCCGCAAATGCGATTTCCGGCTCGATCATCCAGAACTCAGCCGCATGGCGGGTGGTATTGGAGTTTTCTGCGCGGAAGGTCGGTCCGAACGTATAAATGTTCTTAAATGCCATCGCAAAGGTTTCGCCGTTTAACTGTCCGCTTACGGTCAGGTTGGTGGGCTTGCAGAAGAAGTCCTGGGAATAATCCACAGTACCGTCTTCGTTTTTCGGAACGTTGTTCAGATCCAGGGTTGTAACCTGGAACATCTCGCCTGCGCCCTCGCAGTCGCTTCCGGTAATCAGAGGAGTGTGCACATAGACGAAATCTCTCTCCTGGAAGAATTGATGAATCGCATAGGCGATCAGGGAACGAACTCTGAACACTGCCTGGAATGTATTGGTTCTGGGACGCAGATGCGCGATAGTACGCAGATATTCAAAGCTGTGACGCTTCTTCTGCAGCGGGTAATCCGGTCCGCATGCGCCTTCCACTACAACCTCGTCTGCCTGCATCTCGAAGAGCTGTTTTGCACCGGGCGTCTCTACAATCGTACCTGTTACAATGACAGCTGCTCCGACGCCGATTTTGGCAATATCTGTATAATTATCCAGCTTGTCCGCTGCGTATACAACCTGCAGCGGCTCAAAAAAGGTACCATCATTTACAACCAGGAATCCAAAATTTTTAGAATCCCGGTTGCTTCTTACCCAGCCGCCTACTGTCACCTTCTGGCCGGCAAACTGTTCTTTTTCTCTGAATAACTGTCTTACACTTGTCAGTTCCATGCTCTCTCTCCTCACTCGCCTCGTGCGTCAGCTGTGCCTCGGCTTATTCTGCTTCGGTCGCTGTCTCTGTTGTTGTCTCGGTTTCAGCTTCTGTTGTCTCTTCGGTCGTTTCCTCTGTGGACGCCTCTGTTTCGGTTACGTTCGCATTCTCAACCAGATACTTGGTTACCTTTTCAGACATCAGATATTCTTTGTAGCCGCGCAGGTCACCAACCGCTTCCTGATAAGCGTCTACGGAATCATAACCATATTCGGATGCGCTGCTTTCCAGATCTGCCTGCAGCTCTTCATCGGTTAAGGTCAGACCTTCTTTTTCTGCGATCGCCTGCATAACCAGAATCTGCTCTGCTGCGCTTTGTGCAGATTTCTGAAGCTCGTCTTCATATTCATCCGCAGCCAGGCCGTAGCTGTATGCCATAAAGGTCTCCAGATCAATTCCATACATGCTTGCAGTAGTGGTCAGGTTCTTAACCAGACGGTCATAATAGCGGCTTACCATCTCTTCGGGAGTTTCCTTGAAGGTTGCATTTGCCGTTACCGCCTCCAGAACATTTCTTTCCAGCTCTGTTTCCTGCTGGCTCTTGGCAGAGCTCATCAGGTTATCGTAAACGTACTGACGATATTCTTCTACTGTGCTTACGCCGTCAATATTGCGGGCTGCTACAAAAGCATCGTCCAGAACCGCGTCAGTTTCTTCATAAACATGATTTACCGTTACCGTGAATACAACGTCTGCACCGGCAAGGTCTGTATTATTGTAATCCTCCGGGAAGGTAAGGTTTAAATCCTTTGTCTCATCCTTCTTCATGCCGATCACGCCGTCTTCAAAACCGTCGATAAAGGTATTGGAGCCGATGGTCAGCTCGTAGCTGTCGGAAGAACCGTTGTCAAACTCTACACCGTCCTTTTTGCCGACATATTTGATATCAACAACATCGCCATCCTTTACGGCACGATCTACTTCTTCTTTATTTTTGTTGCTGTCCAAAACACTCTGAATGTACTGATCCACCATCTCGTCGGTTACTTCTGCCCTGGTAACCGTAACATCAACGCCCTTGTAATCGCCCAGCTCTACAAAGTCGCCAAGGTTGATGCCATCCAGATAAGCTTCGTCCGGGTATACCTTGGTTTCGCTTTCGGTTTCTGTTGCTGCTTCTGTCTCAGCTGTTGTGCTTTCCTGTACAGTTGTCTCCTGCACATCTGTCTTGCCGCAGCCTGCCAGCATCATGGCAGACAGAGACACTGCCGTAACGGCTGTCATAAATTTTTTCATAAATTGATCTCCTCATCATCTTACGGACATAAAATCCATAGTAAATAGAATTGCAATATCCTATATATTATCACACTTGGCGGGCTGTTACAAGACCGGAGACAGCAGTCTGCTGATTTGCTCCTTAAACCGGATCCAGACAGATCTGCTCTTGTACATTTCCTTTGTGATCCGCGTACAGCACTTTAAGTCTTCCCTGAAAATCCGTTCCATTTCCCCCGCGATATTCTGGTCAAAAATCATGGCATTGACTTCAAAGTTGAGGGCGAAGCTCCGGATATCCATGTTCGCTGTTCCGTAGCAGCACGCCTTTCCGTCAATGGACAATCCTTTTGCATGTAAAAAACCATTATCATAGGTGTAGCAGTTCGCCCCTGCCATGATCAGTTCGCCGACATAGGAAAGTGTCGCCCAATACACAAATGGATGATCCGGCTTGCACGGAAACATCAAATTGACCTCCACGCCGGACATCGTTGCCATCAGAAGCGCCGTCTGGATCGATTCATCCGGTATAAAATACGGCGTCTGAATGTAAATGCTCTTTTTTGCCTTGTGGATCAGCCGCAGGTAATTGTCCCGAATACTCTGGAGCTCGGAGTCCGGTCCGCTGGAAATGATCTGCATTTTGACATTGCCGGCTTTTTCTTCCGGCAGGATGAAATACTTCGGATTTTCAAACAGATTCTCTCTCGCTGCATAGTCCCAGTCCTGAATATAGCGCAGCAAAAGTCCACCGACTGCGCTGCCGCAGATTCTCAGATGGGTATCCCGCCAGTGCCCGAACTTCGGATCCAGTCCGATATACTCTTTGCCAATATTAAAGCCGCCGACATAAGCCACTTTTCCGTCGATGACTGCAATTTTTCTGTGATTTCTGTAGTTTACACGCAGATGCAGTCTGCCAAACAGAGCCGGGAAAAAGACCGCAACATGGATGCCCTGCTTTTCCATTTCTTTCCAAAAGTGCTTTCCAACGCTCCGACAGCCCATCGCATCATACAAGATCCGAATTTCTACACCCTGTGCCGCTTTTTCCAGCAGTGCCTCCCGAATCCTCTGGAAGAGCACGTCATCTTTTATGATGTAATATTGTAAAAAAATATAGGATTCCGCATTTTTAATATCCTCGATCAGAGCATCGAATTTGTCGTTGCCGTCAGTGAAAATCTCTACCGCATTGTCTCCGGAAATCATGCATCCGGCACTTTCCAGGTTAAAAAAGACCAGATCCGAAAAATCCTTCAAATCCGGGTTTTCCTGCTCCAGCTCGCGGCTTTTGACGCTGTATTCCTGGCGGCGCACTGCATCGTTTATCTGCTCCTCGATTCCTTTGATCTTGAACATCTTCCGCTTGTGCATGTCCGTCCCGGCGAGAAGATACATTAAAAATCCCAGACCCGGCAGCACATTCAACGCCAGTAGCCACGCCCACGCTGACTTTGCTTCCTTTCTCTGGAAGAAAATAATAATAATCGCAAGAACCAGATTGATCCATACCATATGTGCCCATGTGTAGCGGAATACTTCCTGAAATTTTTGCCAAAACTGCACCCACGTCGTCATTACTGCCTGTTCCTTCCTGCCAGCAGCGCCGAAGGCGGCGCTGTCCTCATTCACCAACGCTCGCGGACTCGCGCTCCGCGCTTCCTTGCCTGCTTCGCAGGCCGTCCGCTCGCTATCCGCACGAGAAAAACGTTACTGTTCACCCGCGCCATTCGCAAAACCGCGTCTTCGACGCTCTCCGCTGCTTCGCAGCTCATTTTTGCTCATAAAGTGGCGCTCCCTTCGTACCTTTTTGTAAGCAGATTTTCATGC
>JABLTO010082712.1_pt1 | contig 10367 bp, 12 predicted proteins | sample 7160091 | NCBI WGS metagenome assembly JABLTO01 (sample SAMN14651225, study PRJNA627086) | human gut metagenome | isolation source: feces | host: Homo sapiens
AAAAATGGAGATGTAGCAGCTAAGGAAATTATTTTTAAGGAATTTAGACCTATGATATTAAACCTATCAAAAAGAACCTTTGTCCATGGATATGATTTTTCAGATATAGAGCATGAATGCTATGCTACATTACTAAAATGTATCAAAATTTACGACTTAGATAAAAAGAGATTTGTTGCATATGCCACTATGGCAATTAAAAACAACATTAATTATCTAATAAAAAAGACATGTAATCGAAGCTCATGTGAGGGTTCCGAGGCCTTAATACTAACTGGCACCCTAGAACATGTCCTACCATCAAACACTGAACTGATAGATGAACAAGTTATAGACAGTATCCTGGCAAAAAGCCTCTATAAATATATAAACAAACTTACACCTCAGCATAAGGATATACTTAATTTCACTCTTATAAATAATGGATCTCTTAAAGAATACTCAAAAACCAATAACATTAATTATCCTACAACTGTAAACATTAAGAATAGAGCATTAAAGCAATTAAGAAAAGAAATCCTAGCATGAGAAAAGTTATAGTAGAAACCATCTACTATAACTTTTCTTTATATATATTAATTGAATAATTTCCTTCAACCTGTTGGTTGATACAAAATGTATTAAATACCATTGATTCTTACTCTTCTCTACGTAATTCATCACATTTATCTTCACCAAATATATTATTTACTTCAAATCCCCACATTTCTTTAATTTTAACTTATTTTAAACTAGTCTATTGAAGCTCTTACCAGTAATCTGTTGTGCCCTCCACCCCTTATATCTCCTATCGCTACATCATAAATAACTGGTACAGGTTGCACTGAATATATGTACAGGCTATTAGCTAGTCCATATATTCATTACAACTAGTCCCTTTTATTAATGATTTCGCTCAAAATGAAACCTTAATCCTTAATTCACTTATCTTTAATTCCTAACCACTTTTTCTTCTCTTAAATCTCTCTAACCTTATAAATAATATTTTTCTATAAATAGATAAAAGAATTAATTCTTAAGCTTGAATTTAAAAAGGAATTCCATTCCCTTAAACCCTTGGGCTCAAATCATGTTAATTCTATCTAGGCGCAAATAAGAGCCATTAATTTCATGCTCCCATCATAATTATTTTTTCTATATTTATTTATAATCCTTAAGTTATCTTAATCTACGCTCCTATTTGCTTTGTTAAAAATGAAATAATTATTCCGTAAACGAAAAATAATGTACAAGCCATTAAGGCTAGTACATTATTTTTCACTTACTCCATAATTAAGAAATTGCAGTCCATCTTTTTCAAAGTTGGACAGAGTGGAAACTTTACTCCGTAAAGTAACAAATAAAAATAAATATCACTTATAATTGATTTAGTTAACTTAATAATTATACTTTTTCATGAATTTAATATAGTACTACCTTTACTGAAATCATAGTATATCATCTTACCCTATTTATTACCTCCAGTATTATAATTGTTATAGAATCATATAAATTAGCATATTCTAACTTCTATATGACAGTATTGTAATTATTATAAGTGTTATAGCTATACTATATAATATTACTTTATATTATTTTGGACCCTTAATCCAACACCTAAAAGAAGTGCATGTTATTACCTAGTATTTCTAAGGCTAAAAAGGTTTCTTAAAATGAACCGAACCCTTTTTAACCTAAGAAATGCTACGGATTAAACATTTCTCTTTCAGGTAACCGTTGGGGTCCAATGGTCCTTTCACTAAAACTTTTCTATCATGGTCTACTAACTAATTCTTTTCTTGTTAGCCTTTTGCTCCTTAATCTATTTTATTATCTTTTAACTTTTCTTAATCTAAAACTGGCACCGCACCTTGTCCTTGCTACAAAAGGTGGACAGGCAGCCTTGCTCCTCCACCTTTTGCATCAAGGACACTTTGGGTAATATTTCCTTAGTTACTAATTTGAGGACAGGAAGCCTTTCTAGTCCTCATTAGTACGAGTAAATATCCCCAAAAGACGGTGCTAGGGGGGGACAGGCAATCAGCATTAACAAAAAGGTACAGGTAGCCCTACTAGTACATTTTTGTCAATTGCTAAAAAGCTAGTCCCCCCCTTGCAATTACTTTTCACGCTGCAGTCCCACTACTCATGGGACAGAGCGGAAATTTTTTTCAAAAATTAAAATATGATTTATTATAGATTTGTTTAAAACAGTAATATACATCATTACTACTAAATTTCTATAGAAAAATTAAATCTTGTACACCTCGATAAATTAGAATTTGTCGGGTAGATTAATTAAAACAATACATAAAATACACAATACAAAACCACCCCAACTACAAAAGTAATTAAAGCTGCTCCCATTGCTAATAAGAACTTTTGATAGTGTCTCTTTCCAATTTCCTGATTCCTTTCACTATCACTTATATCTTTTCCCTCAACAAAGTTAATAATTTCTTTATATGTTTGGATATCAAAATTCTTTTTCATCTTTTCAACTTTAACTCCATAATATATTGCACCTATAGCGATCAATACCCAAATTACCATCCCGCTATTCCCCACAAACATTTTTAGTGGAATAGGTAACAATATCATAGCTGCTAAAAACACGGTAAAAATATTACTTAACTTTTTAAAACTAATAATGTCTTCTTCTTTGATTTCTTCTTTCATTTTTTCAAGATCTCCTTTAACTAACATGTCAAGAGATACATTAAAAAGACAGCTTAGCAATAATAAACTTTTCACATCAGGGTAGTTCTTATTGTTTTCCCAATTTGAAATAGTTTGACGAGATACAAATATCTTTTCAGCTAATCTATCCTGTGAAAGTCCCATTTCTGTTCTATATTTTTTTATTTGTTCTCCAATCTCCATACAATGTCCTCCTGCACTATCATTCTATAACCTCAAATCAATTTTTACTATCAAAAGTATTTGATATTGACTATTTTTCGCATGTCAAAAGTATTTGACACTCTACAAATTCTTGTTTATCCATCAGTTTAATAAATAACTAGCTCGTATAAGATTAAGATTGTTTATTTAATCTACTAAATAATTTGGAAGTTTATTTCAATTTTTTATTATAAAGTTGCAATAAAATTATTTACTCCATGAGCTATAGTAGCTGATAGTACACTATTATTTCCAGCCTTATATATACCTACAAAATAAATATGCATAATCATTTTAGGAATTATTGATATAAAAACTTGAACAAAAGTAAGATTACTTTGAGCTAATATGAAAGGTATATGTATACTTCCAAAAATAAAAGCTACAATCAATAAGTTTACATATTTATTTTTTATCAATCCCTTTAGTCTTTGTTGAAGAAACCCCCTGAAAATAATTTCTTCTACAAGTGCTATTTCAATCAACATATATAAGAAACTCCAAATTGACATTGAATCTAAGTTGAAATTAATACCAGGTACCCAATTTAAAATTAATGATAATAAATATAGTGGAATATATAATATTATCCCTATACTTATTTGCTTTAATATTTGGACTTTATTAAAACCTATTGATTTTAGACTTTGTTTTCTATACTTCAATATAATAAAAATAGGGAATATTTGAAATAAACTTAGTGGAATATGAAATAAAAACCTTGCAAATAATCTATTATTGAAATAACTTGCAAATTTATCCCATAACGCTAAATCAAATACTATGTATCTACCTATAGCCGTAGAAAAAAATACATAACCAATCATAAATACAGCTAAAAATCCATCAATTTTACTGACATTTAACTCATAATCACATTTATTCAGTATATTTTTCATATAATATATTCACTCCTAAACTCTTAAAATATTATCAGATTCACTATTACTAAAATAACTATTAATGAAATAAATACTTCAGCTATAACTCGTCCTGATTTTGCAAAATAGTCATTCTTATATTTATATCCTATAAGTAAAGAGATAAATAAAATAACTAAAGATATTAGTGTAACCAATAACATTCCTGGAAACGGAAAAGATATATTAATTGCACTTAAAATATGTTCTCCTAAATATTTGCTATCCCAAGCAGTGAATGAAAACATCCCTCCCCAAATTGAAAGTATTAGTGAAATACTTCCTATACCAAATTTTTTAGAATTGGTTATTTGCCCCATAAATTTCTGCCCCCTTAATACTTAAATTTTTATGCATAATTTAATACTATTGTGTATTAAGTATCAAACTCTTTTTAAAATATAATTTCCAACATAAAATCCATAATGCTCATAAAATGGTATTGCTTTATCATTTGCATATACTACATTTATTTGTATATTAATTATTGAATTAGATTCAAACCAATTTAGTGCATTAATCATAAGTTTATCACCGAGCTTATATCCACGATATTGTTTTCAATAAAAATTGATTCTATTTCTCCAATATTATCTTCAATTGAACTTATATAATATCCAATATAATCCATTATGTCATTATTTAAAATAACATCGAGTTTTACACTACCATTTTCAGCTTTTCTATTTATAGATTCCATTCTTTTTTCAAATGTAAATTTCCCATATTTACTCTTAAAGCAAACTGAATTCTTGAAATGGATTAAGTTAAGTTTTTCCCATAATGCTTTTATAAGTTAAATTTCATTTATTCCTTTTTCAACTAAGCTAATATTCAAGTTTATCCCTCCAACAAAACTCATTCACTCTACCAATTACTAATATTACTATTTTTATACATTTAATTATACACAAATAATAGTAATATTTAAACATTTTGGATAATTATTAGTTTTTCTACTTCTTATTTTAAAATTCTCTATTTTTCAGTGGTTAATTATATTTTCATACCTTTTTAAAGCAAAGCCTAATATCTAAGTTTTATATAAATATATAATTTTGAAAAAATTATTTCCACCCTGTCCATGTGAGCAAAGCGGTAAGTGGACTGCCAAAGAAAAGTAACAGCCCCGTCCTTAGGCTAGTAAAAAAAGATTACAGAGTAAATGACTTTTGGAGTACTAGTTAGGCAACCTGTACCCAAAAGCCTTTTATGGAGTAAGCTTTTTTTACCTGTCTAAGGTGGACTAGTAGGACTAGTATTCTGAAATTGTATATTTTTAGGACTAGTAAGGCTACCTGTCATTAAAATATGTAATTTAAGAATACCTGTCCTACCTGTCCAAGGGGGCGCTGTTTCGTGAATAAAAATAGTTAGAATTAACATAAATAATTTAGGAGCCAGGTTTTGGGGCAGAGCCCCATTATATTTATTTAGAGCTTCCAGCATGGAAGGTTTCATATTAAATAAAAGCCCCCACCGGGTACCCTAAATAGGACTAGATTAATCCTATTACTATCTTAGGTAATATAAGGCTCGGTTCATTTTAAGAGACTTATATTGCCTTAGAGAGTAAAGGTAATATCCTGTACTATTTCGGGTGGTGGATAAGGTCCCCAAAGTGTTAATTTACAGTATACTAGTAGAATCTGTATGAATAACAGTAGTACTACAAATAATCCTTATAAAGAATAGACATACATAATAACCTAATAAGAATAATAAATAAAACAATAGATTAATATAAATATGAAAGGTGCGTTAGCACTTTTATTTTAGTAGTTTGGCGTAATCCAAACTTCCACTCTGTCAACTTTGAAAAAGTGGACTGCAACCGTCCGTAGGACTTTAATTTAGAGCTTTAAAAAAATTCTTTTATCCCTTCAATGATAATAAATAGTTAAAATGGTTTTTATGAAATAAAATAAAAATTAGATTTCAAGATAATAATAAATGAATTTTTTTAAAGGTTTCCTTTTTCAAGCGGAATAAGGATTACCTGAAATGAAATATGATTTTTACTGCCACAAAGGAATACCTATTAAAAATCTTATTTCATGTAAGGTAATCTTTATGGAGCCTATAGGATATATGAAAAAAGTTAAATGATTAAATGATTAAATAATAAAACTAATGCAGCAGAATTCAAAAGCTTAAGTGAGTGCAAGGAACGATAACTTTTAGGATTATGATGCAATTGTTTTATTAAATAGAATTAACATATCTAGTTTATGATCCGGGTTTAAGGGCAGAGCCCTTTTATATTTAAATTAGCTTGATGTAATCAAGGTTTCCTTAGCTGCCGCAGGCTATAAAATCAAAGGGATTTTCTGCTATATATGCGGACCCTAAAAACCATCTTCATTGGCTTAGCATTTTTAGCAGAAAACTCCCATCCTCTTTGACCCAAGATAATTTTCCCTAGTATATAATCCAAAAAATAAATCCTATCTTTTGCAGCCATCTGCATATGAGAGGATTTATTTTAACCTATAATAATCTCATTATATTTTAATTTTAAGAATATATTCTTTACTAAGTTTAGTATACTTCATTATTTTTCAATAGGATCATTATCTTTAAGCATCTCTTTGACAAGGCTTATTCTTTCTTCCTTATTACCTTTTTCTTTTAATTAAATCTGCTTATGAAGTTGCAATTTATAGGATAGCTTATCTCCACTTCGTATAAGTATTAGATTACGAATCAAATCTCTTTTATATCCTTATAGGTTATTAACCATAAAATCACAATTTTATTCAACTTCATCTAATCTCAAAATTAGAATTTATCTTTGTATTAATACATATTAAAAATTCCATGTAGTAATATTCCAGGTGTTAATGAATTAGATGTTATATAAATCTTTCCAAATAAATAACCAAACAATATATAGTATGGTATTGAATTTATATCATGTCCAAATCCACCTAAGTGAGAAATTGCAAATATAATTGATTGAATAATATTTATTTGAACATAATTTAATTTTGTTTTTTTTAATCCATTAATTGTACAACCTCTATAAATAATTTCTTCTAATCCATAATTAGAAATAAGATTAATAATTACAACAGCTAAAAAGTTAATGCTATCATAATAATTACTCTTGCTTTTTAATCCAATATTCAATAAAAAATAAGCAATAATTAATATTGTAATTATCCAAAAAAAATTTGTTTTATAGTTGAAATTTTTTAATTTAGTTTTACAAGCTTTAAACACTATAAACAATAGTAAAAGATTTAATATATAAGAAATCCATATATTAACATTATCTGACAAAAGCTTATTAGCTATTAACGTTATAATAGCAGAGTAAATTACTATCCAAAATGAATTACCATTTTCTTTTATGTTTTCTACATTGTCTTTATATTTTCTATTGAAAATAATAGTATATAAACTCATAAGTAAGATACTTAATATAATAATAACTATAAATTTAATTTTAATTTTATTAATATAAATAAAATTAGAATTATAAAATAATATAGATATTATTAAAATAAATATCGCTTCAACAAATAAATTTTTATAATCAATTGTTAGTTTTTCTTTAATTTTAAGCATTATTATTTCACCTTTTAACTATCTAATTACTAAATATATATTTAGTAACTTTTAATTTATCAACTAGCTCATCTTATTTTAAGATTGTTCAGAGTATACTACTTTTACTAAGCCCTTATACCCGCAATTAGGACATTCTAATATTTTTCCTTTTGGGTCGTTAGGAGAAAACAGGTATTTAATAAAACTTACTTTAAATACAGTTTTACATTCTGGACAACAGAAAGAATTTATTTTTGAATATAAACCAATCAAAAGGATTACTCCAATTATTGCTATAAAAATCATTACATATGGGGCGATTCCACCCTTGGAAATTGATATAGGAAAACCTATTAATAATATAGCAATATAACTTACTAATAAAACTAAATTTATAATCTTTTTATTTTTTGATTGTTCTAATCTCATAATTACACTCCTTTTTATTCATAATTTAATACAATCACGAATTAATTATAACATATTTTACCAGAGTCACACTATTAAATTAAAAAAAATCATTTACTTTACAATAATTTCAAACTGCTCACAATATTTTTGAATTACGCACTAAAAAATACCGCATATTCTTTTGAATACTACGGTATTTTATAATTCTATATTCATAATATTTTAAGATTATCTATTATATATAATCTACAAATTAGAATTTACCTTCAATTTCAATCTTTTATCATTTCATAAATATTTTGATTTATTTTAAATGGATACTCGTTATCTTCATATTTAAAAACATTAGTAAAGTTATTACTATCATCTTCTCCACTGTATATAGTTCCATCATTTAAATTATATAAAATATGTCTAACATTTTCTAAAATTAACTCATGATTATTATAGAAGGTAAATCTATGTATGTTATTAAAGAATATTTCTAAATATTTATCATTGGTATTTTTAATTATATTATTGATATTATCACCATACCCTTGTTGTACATAACAGCTCGCCATATTACTAATATCAACCCCTATTTGAGGATAAATTTCCCAAAGAATCTCAGAATCAGTTATATCTTTTTCAGTCCCATTATTATAAATTAACATTTTTGAAATATCAGTAATTTCATCTTCAGCACTTCCAATCTCACTATACATAGCATCTTCTTGTACCTGTATAGCATCTCCATTTGCAATGAATGATAGCCCTACAAGTAATATAGTTGGCACAATTATTAAGCCTATTCCATTAATAATTGATTTTTTTCTTGTATTCCCTTTTATAATTCCATCAAAAGATTCAAAAAATAAATATCCAAGTAAAGCTCCAAGTGAATTGGCAACAATATCATCGATTTCAAACATTCTTCCTCCAAATAATTGTAAAAATTCAATACAGAAAGATAACAAAAAACCAACTAGAACAACTTTCTTGAAATCCCACTTATTGCTTTTTAATGTAAGAGGAATCAAAAACCCTAAAGGTATAAAAAGCATCAAATTTAACATAATTATCAAAATTGAACTTCCAACAAAAAGAGTAGGTACTTTAAAAAACTGAATAATTTCTACAAATGAACGTATATGAAATGACATTCCAATAATCCCTGTAACTCGTAATATAACAATTATATTTAATACTAATAAATATTCAAAAATCAGTTTGTTTATAGGAATTAATTTTGTTTTTATACTATTTCGATTACCTATTATCCATAATGTTGCTAAAATTATAGAATAAATTATTAACGCTATTGCTATGCTACTTTTTAAATAGTATAATCCTTGCCCAATATACATTTCAATTTTATCTAGCATTTAATTTTTTACCTTCCCTAACTTCTATTCTAATTGTAATATAATACAATTATGAGTTAATTATAGCATATTTTGCAAATCCCGTACTATTCAATTTTCAAATATCATTTAATTCGCAATAATTTCAAAATGCTCGTAATATTTTTGAATTGTTCGTTACATCTCTTTAAAATATTTCCTCAAATGTTCTTTCGTTATTTCTATCCATTGAAGTGGATTTGCACTTTCCAATCTAACTTCACCACCAACAAATCTATAGTTTGTATCCTCCTCTGGTGTAAACCATAGTGAACCTTTTCTTACTTCCTCATACGCATTTTCAATGCAAAATCCATTATCATCGCATTTCTCTATAAAAAATCCTTCAATACACTCATAAGCCTTATCTAAAAATCTAAATTCATATCTCTTTCTTTTTACAATTTCATTGTTGTAAATTAATTCATGTTCTCCGTTAGACAATATATTAATTTCTTTAATATCCCTAATTTCGCCTTGTAAATAATCAAATACTCTCATCTTTAATACCTCCATTTTCTTGTGCAATAATTTCAAACTGCGAACTACAACATCCATTCTTCTAACACTTCTTCGAACTCTTTTTGCACTTTAAAGTAACCAATTTCTTCTACCTTTCTAACTACAATTTTCTCTACTTTTTCATCCTCGATATAAGGTCTTGCTTTACTTTTTAGTACATCAATACTGTTCGCTATAAACCTATTTTTAACTACATTGTTTCTATATATCTCAGCTTCATAGTACATATCGTTTCCTCCTAATAATATTTTTGAATTGTTCACTAATATTTTGTCAAAATTCTTCTTCTTAGATCCTCGCTTGAAAGACACTTGATTCCTTTTAATGCTTTTATAACTAATCTTCTTTTTACTTTTCTATTTTTACTTTTCTTAGCCCAATTAATATAAAATAGTGCTTCTGGATATAGTTTTCTTACATTTATAGACAACTTCATAATTTCACCTTCCCCTTATTTAATTTATTTTTATAAGCTTCTCTTCCTACTGAATTATAGATTAATCCTACTTTGCTACAATTCTCCTTCTGATAACACCCACAACTTACGCTACTTTTTAAACACCTATGTGTCATATAAGTTATATTTCCACATTCACATTGGTCTTATGTCAATATTTTGGACACAAAAAGTCAAACTTTTTTATGCTGCACTTCTAGCTAATAATTCACATTGATCTGGAGTCATGTAATT
>JABLTO010065393.1_pt1 | contig 10355 bp, 10 predicted proteins | sample 7160091 | NCBI WGS metagenome assembly JABLTO01 (sample SAMN14651225, study PRJNA627086) | human gut metagenome | isolation source: feces | host: Homo sapiens
TGTGTTCCCGGCTCTTCCACATCAAGAAAAATAGGTAACTGGAAGGTATGACCCTTAATCAATCTCAAGATGTGAGCAAGTTCGCTCCGTGCCTGTCTGTCACAAGTAGCGTAGCTGTACAGATAGACTCCTGCCGGAATTCCAAGTCTTTCACATTCTGCAAGGTTTCTTACCCACTGTTTATCGTCCTGTGATGCGATATCATCTCCATATCCACATCTAAGGATAGCTCCGGCACAACCTGATGCCTTGACTCTTTCCCAGTTAATGACTCCGTTGTGGTAAGATACATCAATGATAAGTTTACTCACACCATCCACCTTCTTTCAGTTCTGCTTTCTTCTGCTCGATCTCCGCAGCGTGTTCCTCTGCGAATTTCTCCATAGTTTCCAGTGATGTTCCCTCATTGTCTGAGATTTCCTTTGCGGAGAGTCCGTAAGCGAAACTCTTAATAATTTCTTTTACCGTCTGTTCTGTCATGATATTCTCCTTTCTTGCACTGGTGCAATTCTATTTTTTCTTATATGTATTCCGATTCCACATTTCTGTCACGCGTTCCCAGCCACCTGTACTGACCAGGTAAACTATAAAAGCGGCAACGAATGATGCAAAAATGTAATACCACTCAATTACTATCTGATAATAGGTACACAAGACGATTACTGCTACTGGTGTCAGGATCAGTGATGTGATCAGTGCCACAACATTCGTCTGCACTTTTTTCAGTGCCGGCATCTCCTTGATTGCCTGTACGATCACGCTGACCAAGAAAGCCAGCACTCCAATTCCTGTCAATATGTAACTCATATACTGCATTAATATTTCAATGTTCATAGTTAGTCTCCTTTATTTCAATCCAAATTTCATTGCCACTGCACCAAGAACAAGACCGAGGACAGTTGTAAGGACGTATTTTACAGCTGTTCTCCACATATCTCCATCTCGACTTTCTAATGTTTCCAAGCGTTTCCCCTGCTGCTTCTGCTCGCCTACCATAAGCTCAATGCTCTGTGCCAGCTTCTCGACCGACACAGTAAGCGAATTGATCTGCTGTGTAATCTTCTCCAACACTTCAATCCTCTTGTTCTGACGATGGTTCTCGTCTTCGATCCGCTTCTTGAACTCTTCGTGTTCCGCCCTTGTAATTACGTCATCCATCTTTCTCACCTCCTTTCACAGGCTATAAATGCGTGCTTGTCATCCTACTGCAAACACCGGGCGAACCCCATAAGTGCTTGTAGCCATATCACTGCTAGCATCGCCGTATTGCGATATCAAGGTGTATGTCTGTGATCCTGCTACATTCCGCAACCAATAGTTTACACCAATAGTCTTCAATTCAGGAGCAAGCCGGAACAGTGCTAACTGTTGTGTATCGGATGTCTGCTTATTACTATTGTCAGTGCAAATATAAGTTCCATGCACCATTACTTCACTCATGAGATCCACGGACGCATTTATCCAAGCTCCATCGGAAAACATTCTATGAGTTAGCAATAAACTTTTAAATGTATCCGGCAATGTTTTCGCTATATTATTCAATCGAGTCGATTTCATTTCCGAATTTATATAACCACCGTACGTACTGTTGCTTGTATGCATCTGTCCGCTCCCTAACACAGTATCCGGGACTATTAATATATGGGGTTTTTGTACTTTTTCTGATTCCGGATAACCTACATTTTTCCAGTAATTTACGTCTGCTATCCGATATTTCACTCCATTTATCTCCCAGTAATCACCAATATACAAATCCTTGAAGCTTCCATCTCGAATTGCAGCCAGCTGTTCTGCTGTGATCGACTCGCCCAAGGATTTTTCCCGGAAGATGTTCCGGTGCATATAAGGATTGTCAAGTAGTGACTTAAGTATTACTCCAACTTGTATTTGATTGCCACCGTAGTTAACAGTTACATCACCCGCATACTCAGCGTTGCCGTCCCAATCGACTGTATGTATGTTGCGTCTGTTATTAGCATCTGTTCCACCGCCCACAATATGAGCGTATTTATTTTCGGCGTCTTCAATATTATACCTTCCTTGCACATGCTGGTACTTGCTTGATGCTATCGTACCACCACCCTCCGCGTGAGCGGCTGTCTGATTTGCGACCGTGGCAAAGCCCTCTGCATGAGAGCATTGACCGTTAGCCTCTGTCCCATAGTTCTGAGCAGTTGCCATACCGGCTGTAGCCTTCGAATTGTACCCCGATGCATGGGAATAGCTGCCTGTCGCATACGTATTGTACCCCTCACTATGTGCTGATTGACCACTTGCCGTAGTCCCATAGCCTTCTCCGTGGGCATATTTACCTGATGCAATCGTTCCTGCACCACCCTCTGCATGAGATCCACGTCCTGTTGCTTTGGTCAGTTCTCCCTCCGCAAAGCTGTATACCCCCGATGCTTCGGCATCTTTTCCGAGTGCTACACTCCTATCTCCCTTATCCGTTCCCTCTTTTCTCCCCCAGCTGATCGCCCCGTCTGCTGGCAGATACTTACTGTCATTCTCAAGCTGGCTTACTCGTGTCGGGATGGTGTCGCACCTTTCGTTCAGCTCGGTTACTTTTTTCTCAACCTCCGATACCTTTTCAAGCTTGTCCAGCACTTCTTGCCACAGTGTCGGCTCAGGATCGGATGGAGTGCCACCACTTAAGGTTGCCAGAATCGTAAAGCTCTTGATATCCGTCGTGATGACAGTATCACCGAGCGTGCCGGATACGGATACACCGACCCGACCAGGTGCGGCAAGAGCCTCTGCTGGCACGGTACAGGTATCATCTTTCAGAAGTTTCAGATGATTTTCCCCATCCGCTCCTCGGAAGAAAGCCGTCTTTGTCATTCCATCCCATTCCTCTGAAAAGTCGAACTCCGCCCGTAAATACTCCCTCGTCCCCTCTGCTGTCTTAGGCGGCTCCAGATAGAGCCGCTGATTTACTACTTTGATTTTCATGCTTTTTCCTCATCCTCTTTTGCAAGCTCCGCCATGCCGGAATCCTCCAGGATCTCTTTTACCTTCTCCTTCAAGAGCCGTGGAACCTGTCCATACATCTTCTTGCCCATCATAATCTGCTGTGCCCATAACATTGCCATCATTTCTTTTCCTTCCTTTCCTATAATAAATGTAAGTATATTGGTTAATAGAGTTACCATTTTACTGATACACCTGTTCGGACATTTCCAAGATGCATCCTTTCAACATTTCCACCTGTTCTTTTAAATCTGCATTCTCCCGGATCAGTGCGTCCATCTTTTCTGCCACTGTCTCTCCCGGCTTTGACAGAATAATGCCTATAATACCGGCTGTGTACTTGGTGATTCCCTCAAGAGTGGTATACCCCTCATATTCTCCGATTGTCTGACTACGCTCGGAAATGACCATCTTCCGGGTCTTCAGCTCGTCCTCGAACATTCCCCGGAGATCCTCTTCCGTGGCTGATACGGTTCTGATCAGCAGTGTCCCGTCCCCCTGGATGGATGCTGACTGGATCTGCAGGTCTGTTCCGTCGTTGTATGTAAGTTTCATGTCACCACCTCCTTAATCTACCAGCCATGCTATCTGTGAACAGATATAGCCGTTATACTGCATCTGCACGTTGGCTCCACGGAAAAGTCCTACCTTTCCTGTCCCCATGCTTGCCGGTGTTACAGAGATGAAAAAGTCCGGATAGGTCTGCCCTCGTACTACCGCTGGTGCGAATACATAATTCGCCGGACGATCATTTGCCGCAAGATTAATAATCGTTCCGTCTGCTGCGGAACTGGTGTCCACAAGATTCAGGATCCTTAACTTTCCCATTCGCTGCAGTCGCACTCCTGATTTCAGCGTCTCCGTAGACGGAGTCATGTCTTCATGCATCGTAGCCATTGACGGCAGGACATTTAACAGCTTTTTCACTTCCGTCACATTGATTCCGTTCAGTGTAATCTCAAATACAGGACAATCATCCACAAGATCACCCTCCTGCAGATTTCCCAGCGTATATCCCGGAACTGTCGGTGTTCCGCTTATTGGTGTTCCCATAATATACAGCCATTCATTTGTCTCGATACCGGTCTCTTTATTCCGGGTATACCGGTTTACAACCAGATCTTTTCTCTTCATTCCCTGTGTTCCGTTCGTGATTGTGACCTCGTCATAAGTACCAATCTTCACTGCTGATACATTCCCGTGATGTGCCATGATTCCGCTTCGGATCTTAAGCAGATTATTCGATGTTAATTCCGGTTCAAGATTTTCCCCGGAAGTCAGAATGCAACTCCCCTGCCCGACCGTTCCCTCAAGGATCTGCCGGAACTGCTGACTGGTAACGTGAGGACTGCCGGTCTTTCCTGATACTATCTCCATGTTCATTCTCCTTCCAATTTATATTCTTTTGATATGATTCCACTTGTGACGCTGTAAACGATATTTCCGACTGATTTTTTCATTGCCATCCCTGTAAGGTAATCTCTGCCACCGATGACATCACCGATCGCCACATCAATTCCCAATTTTTCAATATCCATATCGAATGCCTTTTTATTGCAGATTTCTTTCAACTTTTCCACTGCTTTCGACTTAAGCTCCGCTGTCTCCGTTGACGTATTTTCGTAAACTTCCGCAATCTCATCCAATCCTGTATAGTAAGGCTCTTCCCGAAAAGATCCGTCCGGCCAGACATACAGATGGTATACAGTACGATCAGCAAGCTCCCCTTTTCCAGCTACGATCAGATGATTGATTCCGTTCCGACTGTCTTTCATCGTATAGTTCAGGCTGCAGTCTTTTGATAATTCCACCTGATCCGAATGATCTACAACCGGCACGGCACTGATCAGAACGTATCCGGGAATCCCTTCCTCTCGTTTGTGCCGGATCTCTAATCTGTACCCCTTACTTGCGAGCATTTCTACAATTCCATCGAGCAAGGTACAATATCTGTCGAACTGGTAGTTGCTCACAGACACCCCGGTATTCTCCTGGCTTACTACAAAGAGTCCGTCAAATTCCGGCTCGATCAGCGTCTTCAACACTTCATTCAGTTCCCCGGATATTTTTTTATAATCACTTCCGGCTGGCGGCTGGATAATTTTATGCTCCAGCATTCCACGCCATGTATAGCCTTTCAATTCCACGTAATCCAGAGTTGTATCGGTCAATACACTTCCTATGATTCCACCGTATTCCGTATCCGGGACGTACACCAACGCATCAAATGTCAGCGACTGTGTCCAGTAGCAGCGTGCAATCTGCACTGTAAACATCTTTTTGTCGTTGACATCAAATTCAACATTTGCGTCCTTCAGACTTCCGATTTCTCTTTGTGCATCTGCCAAAATCACCATGCTGCTTCCCTCCGTTCCGGGAAGATATCCAAATCTATCCCATACGTTCCCGCCCAGTTCACCCGGATGAGACCGCTTGGGATCTTTTCAAAAATGGAATATTCATAACCTCGTTCATTAAACAGATTGGATACAGTTCCATTTGTCAGATATTTATATACTGTCTGCTCTGCGGAATCAATAATCATGTATTCATTGCGTTCCAGTGTGGTTCTGACTTCGTACGGGTATCCGTTGATTAATATCTTCGGATTTGTGCAAGGTCCGTATATCGTCATCTTAAAATCTGATGCAGAGGGATGGTCAATTTCAAATTCAGCCGTCCCCGCCCGAACATCTGCGAAATCAAAAGGAAAATCAAAGGGGAAGTCCAGTCCGCTTGCCGCTGTCATCTGACTTTGCGGAAAAAGCTGCTGACTTACCACTGTCATCCATGACAAGGATGGGGCTGTAAAAGTAAGCTCCACCTCTGCCATATCGAACCCTTTCCAGTTCGACTTCTTTGACTTCTCCACACGGCAGGAGAGAAATGTATCATTGACGTACAATTTTCCATGTACTCCGAGATCTGCATCTACAGCAAGCACGCTGTACAGTTTTTCCATATTTTTCGCAAGACCTTCCCCGCTGCCATATACATCCACCTGTACCGTCTTCTGATATCCGCTTGCAGTCTCATCCCATTCGGAATCATACCAGTCTGCTTCTGCCGTATAATACGGATCAACAAGAAAATTCAGGATCACTCCTTTTGAATTTATGTAATACGCTTCTCTTATCATATTTTCGGCACCGCTCCTTTCGGCAGTTCCCGGTCTAACCGGGTCGTACCCAGGTATACCGGTCTGCTCTGCATCTTCTTAACACCGGCAGCCGTTGCATTCCCTACTTTCGTTGCCAGTTGCGTCAGATCCTCGTCTGAAATCCTCATAGTACTCTGTACGCTCTGCTGATTTATGATCTTTTCTGTACTCTGCAAGGCAAATGAGCTGGTGATCCTATTTGTATTCACCGCCATCGCCTCCCGCACCCGATTGGACAGATCTGCCATGTCCAGCGAATTCAGTGCCGAACGTGCCATTCGTTCTGAAGCCTTTTTTACAGCCGGAATCTGATCGTCAATTCCAAGTGCGAATCCCTTGCCAGAAAAACGCCCCGCTCCTCGCATTACTTTTGATGGTGAATGAATCCCCAGTACGCTCTTGACTTTTTCATAAGCCGTACTTGCCATCTCTGCCGCTTTTGATGCAGCTTTTCCAACCCAGTCACCAATTCCACGAACAAATCCTGATCCGAAATTAGACCCGGTATCGTATGAATTAATACTTCCTGCTCCGCTTTTTGCACTGGTAGCAAGGGATGTTCCTTTTGCCCTTGCATCCCCTGCCTTACTTCCGACAGCAGAAGAATATGCTGTTCCGAACGATTTTCCAGTACTTCCCGGATTCACCAATCCAGCTCCACGCTTCGCACTGTCTGCCAGTCCTTTTCCTCTTGTCAACAGCTTCCCGACAAAACTGCCGATCGCTGTATCGAAAAATCTTCCAAATGCACTACCGGTCGAGGTCGGGTCAACAGCCCCTGCTCCTCTTTTTGCAGCTTCTGCATTCGCTTTTCCCTGTTGTTCCGAAACTGACAGCTGTGATCCGATTCCTTCATTAAAAGAAGTCATCAACCCTGATCCGATTTCTTTCGTATCTCCTACTGATCCCCGCATAGCATCAAGCAGCCGGGAGATCACGCCAGTACCGGAAGAAGTAAGTTCCTCCTGACCTTCGTTCAATCCTTCAACCGCTCCCGGCCAGACATACGAAAAGATTTCTTTCACCGCACGGGACGGACTGTGGACATCAAGAGTCGTGATCAGGCTTTGCAGGAATGCATCCGCACCTTGCTCTGCCGGATCAACCAGCGTTTCAAACCCTTCCAGTCCTTCCAAAGCTCCATACCACGCCTGTGACCACGTCTCTTTAGTTTTTTCGTCCAGTCCTGAAAATCCTTTCAGAAAGCTTTCCATTCCTGCCTGTGCCTCAGTGCTCAGCGTACCGGATATCTTTGCCTGTGCCATAGCCGCTACAAGTTTTGCAGAGCCATCCTTACCGGCATTTTTTAATATTTCCTTGATCTGATCCGCACCAGTTCCTACCTGATTCAGGGCAATCCCCATAGCCTCCGTCAAGCCATCTTTGGTCTGCTGGGTTAATTGCATTGTTCCATCTTTTTCAGCGGAAAAAATACTGGTAAGCTTATCTGTCATTGCACTGGCCTGCTCAATGGCTGCTTCTGATCCAATCTCCAAGGTTATGTCAATTCCGCTCTGAATCTCTGCCAGTGCAGAGTTGATCGTATCAGTATTTCCACTCATTGCTGCCTCTGTCAGGCTACTGTAATCGGAGATGACTTTCTGATTATCCTGCATCGCCGCATTGGCAGCGTCAAAGTTTGCCTGCAATTCTTCCAGTCCACTACCTGCTTTTTCAAGCTTTTCCTTCAGTTCTCCGTACTTTTCAGTATTCCGCACAATAGCTTCGCCCTGGGCATCATACCCCATTACTACAGCATTTGCCGATTCTGCTTCAAGTTCCTTCTCAAGTTCTGCGATCTTGCTTTTTTTGCTACTAAGCTTTTCGTAAGCGTCTGCCAGTTCAGCTGCCTTGTCTGCCTGCTCTTTCATTGCATCCGCATAGTCTGACTTCATGGAGTCAAGAACGGCTTCTGCTTTCTTTGCTGCGATCAGATCGTAGACAGATTTCTTCAAGTCGCTGTAGTTCTGAATCAGTCCATCGTTCAGGCTGATTTCTACACCTAACGCACTGGACAGCTCACCTGTGATATACGCTGCCCTTGCCTCCTGTCCTGCCTGCACCTTTCCATTCGCATCAACAATCTTTTGCAGTTCTCCCCACAATGCTTCTGCATTGTCGATCTCAGATGTGGCTGCCTGAATATTTTTCTGCCTTGCCGCTGCCTTTTCGTTAATACTGTCAATTTCATCCTGTGCCGCCTGGATATTTTCCTTTTGTGCCTCCGTCAGCCGATCTGTTGATGCCGCTTCATCATCCGTCAGCAGGATTGCTGTTCCGATACAGGCTGCCAGTGCCGCCCCTGCGGTAACAAGCAGACCGATTGGATTTGATGCCATAGCAGCGTTCAGGGCTGTCTGTGCTTTCGTCCACAGTCCGGTCAGGGCAGTCGTGACTCCGATCTGACCGCTATAGACTCCCATCAGCGTTTCCCGGAGTGTCAGACCGCCGTTAGATGCTACAAGCTGTAAAGCATTGGCTTTTTCCATCGCAGTCAGCCTTGCCAGGGCTGCCGCATTCAGGTTCGTCTGATTCTTGCTGACCTTTGTGGCTGTGCTATACAACTTCAATGCTGTTGTAGCTCCAGCCACCAATGGAGCTACGACACCCAGATTCCCACTCAACAGGTCGATGGCTTTTGTGACCGGTGGGAGTGCCACTTTCGCAAGCGTTCCTGCCGCTTTGGTCAGATTCTTGAATACAGATACTGCTTTTTTCCCGGCTGATTTCAACCCACCTGAATTGAGCGACTCTGACAAGGCTTCTACTGCATCCTGTGCCGGTTTCTTTAATTCTGCCGGCAGAAGGCTTGCAAGTCCTCCCGCTATTGATTCTGCCACTTCTGCTGCGGCTGTCAGAAGTCTTCCTTTATTTCCTGACACGCCGGAAATGAAAGATTCGATGAAATCAACCGCTGTATCCACCATTTCCGGTGCGTGGGATGCTGCATCCACGGCAAAATCTGCAAAGATGTTCCCGGCTTCTTTTACAGCCGATTTCAGACCGCCATTTTTAAAAGCGTTCGTCATATCACCTACAGCCTGAGTGGCTTGCACCGCCGTATCTTTCAGTGGCGTATCAAGAGATTCATAAATTTCAATGCCTAAACCCTCAAGGCTGGATTTCAAAATTGTAACCGCACCCTCGAGGTTGTCCTGCATCGTCTCCGACATATTCGCTGCTGTTCCATCAGCATTCTTTATAGCAGATGCGAGCTTGTCAAAATCGCTTTCTGACGCATTGACTATAGCCAGCAATCCTGACATAGCCTCCTGCCCTCCAATTGCCGCTGCCGCCGCTGCCTGCTCATCCGCGGGCAACCCCTGAAGGGAATCCCGCATATTCTCCATGACTTGCATCAGGGTTTTCATGCTGCCATCTGCGTTTTTCATGGATATATCATATTTGTCCAATGCCGCTGATGCTTCTTTTGGCGGCTTGGCCAGTCTGGTCAGCACACTCCTGAGGGCAGTACCTGCCTGGGTTCCCTTGATTCCCGAGTTTGCCATCAGTCCGATAGCTTGGGACAGGTCTTCAATGTTATACCCCAACGCTCCTGCTACTGGTGCAGCATATTTAAATGTCTCACCCATCATAGAGACATTGGTGTTCGCATTACTGGATGCTGCCGCAAGGACATTTGCGAAATGGGTGGAGTCCGATGCAGCCAGTCCCATCGCTGTCAGTGCATCTGTAACGATGTCAGAAGTCGTTGCAAGATCTTCACCGGATGCCGCTGCAAGATCCATGATCCCCTCAATACCGGACAGCATATCCTGTGTCTTCCATCCTGCCATAGCCATGTATTCCATAGCCTGAGCAGATTCAGAGGCACTGAACTTCGTCTTTGCCCCCATCTCCTTTGCCTTGTCAGTCAGCTTCTGCAGATCGTCTCCTGTAGCTCCTGAAATGGCTGATACTTTCGACATCTCGGACTCGAAACTGACACCAACCTTTACAGCTGCCGCTGCTGCACCTCCGAGAGCTGTGGACACTGCACTCACTGCTGTTGCTACGGTTTTCAGTCCGGTTTTCGCAAGTTTTCCCATTTTGCTTAAATCTTTTTCAATACCGGATGTGTCCAGTCCAGTATCGATAATCACTTTTCCGTCTGCCAATCATCTCACCATCCTTTTAGCAGCTCGCTTACATCTTCGCCCCGTTCCAGTGCCTCCTCCAAAGCTTTCAATTGAAGGGTCTTCAGGATTCTGTAAAAGAGATTGAA
>JABLTO010020616.1_pt1 | contig 10343 bp, 9 predicted proteins | sample 7160091 | NCBI WGS metagenome assembly JABLTO01 (sample SAMN14651225, study PRJNA627086) | human gut metagenome | isolation source: feces | host: Homo sapiens
TGCAGTATCAAATTTATTATATTCATTTTCTAGTGAAGTTACACCGGAATTAGAAAAAATTCAACGTAAATATAAAGGTCGTAAAGATCAAGCTTCACAAATGCGTCAAAGTGCTGAAATTCAAAATTTATACAAAAAACATAATGTAAGCATGTTTGGTTCATTTGCAACATTTTTAACTTTACCGATTATGTTTGCTATGTGGCAAGCAGTACAAAGAATTGATGATTTGTATAAAACTGTGATTTTTGGGATTAATTTAGGTGATAAGCCATTTGGTCATATTCTAGAATTTGATATTGGTTATATAATATTGTTATTATTGGTAGCAGGAACACAATTTTTTGCAATGCAGATTACTCAAATTATGGCTAAACGTTCACCAAAATATCGTCCAAGCCAACAAATGCAGTCAATGAATACAATGAATAATGTAATGACAGTTTTTATTGTTTATTTAGCTGCAACAATGCCATCAGCAATGTCATTATATTGGATTACAACTAATGTTATCAATATAGTCAGAACTGTATATATTCAATTTTTCCATATTGAAAAAGTAAGAAAAGAAATTGATTCTTCAACTACTAATAATTTTATGAACAACAAGAAGTAGGTGAATAAAATGATGAAAAGATATACTGCAAAAACAGTACAAGATGCAATTAATTTAGCTTGTCAAGATTTAGGGGTAACTATAGAAGATTTAAATTATGAAGTAATAAGTGAAACAAGAACATTTTTTACTAAAAAAGCAGAAATCGAATGTTATACTATTTCAATGGTTCAAGAGTACATTGAAGAGTATGTAAGACGTTTTATTAGTGATATGGGATTTGAAATCGAAACAGTATCATACTTGCAAGATGGGCGTATCTATTGCAATATAAATACTAGCAATAATTCTATATTAATTGGAAAAGCAGGAGTTATTTTACGAGCAATTAATTTTATTGTAAAAAATGCTGTTAGTACTACATATAAAAAAAGAATTGAATTAAGTATTGATATTAATGGTTATAAAGAAGATCGTTATAAAAAAGTTGCTTCAATGGCAAGAAGATTAGGTAAACAGGTATTAAGAACGAAATCTGATATCAAATTGGATCCAATGCCTGCTGATGAACGTAAAGTTATGCACCAAGAGTTGTCTAAACTAGATCATGTTAAAACAGAGAGTCATGGTGAAGGGAAAAATAGACATATGGTCATTTCATATGTAGAATAAACACATGGTATCATGTGTTTTTTCATATAAAAATTTAATGATAGGATAAATAATAATGGAATATACGATAAAACAAGTAACAGAAAAATATAATCTTAGTGCATCAACTCTTAGATATTATGAAAAAGAGGGTTTACTTCCTAAAATAAAAAAGAATCAAAGCAATAAAAGAATTTATGATGATAATGACTTACAGTGGCTAGATATAATTATATGTATGCGCAAAACAGGAATGACAATAGCTCATATAAAAGACTATATTGAATTATGTCATGAAGGTGACGACACATTAAAACAAAGATATGAAATTTTTTTAAAACAAAAAGAAATCTTATTACAGCAAAAAGAGGAATTGGAAAAAAATATTGAGATGATAAATTATAAAATCAATTTATATAGTGAAAAATTGAAGTAGAGGAAAAAAGATGAATAAAAACAAGTTATTAATATTTTTTATTATTAATGGACTGTTCAATTTAGCGGCTAATTATGCTCATCCTATTACACCTACAGTTATAAAAAATCTAAATTTAGATAGTTATATGTTTGGTGTAGCTTATGGAGCAATGATGGGAATGAATTTTTTATTCTCACCATTTTGGGGAAAATTAAATGAGCAAATAAATAGCAAAACAACAATGTTAATATGCAGTATTGGTTATGCGATTGGACAGATACTATTTTGGCAAGCAACATCGCAAAATATTATTATTTTTGCAAGATTGTTTTCAGGAGTTTTTACAGGAGGCTGTTATGTAAGTTTCTTAACATACGTTGTCAACACTTCTTCTATTGAAAAGAGGGGACATAATTTAACCATTCTAGCGACTGTGGCAACTGTTTGTGCAGCATTTGGCTATTTTATCGGAGGTATGTTAGGAGAAATTTCAATTGATTTGACATTTGCCATTCAAGCTTTAACTTTAGCTGGTTGTGGAATATTATTTTATATTTTTTGTAAAAATGATGTCTTTTCAACAAAGAAATACAAATTAAATTTTTTGCTTAAACAAGCTAACCCGTTTAATTCATTTAAACAGGCTAAAATATTTATGAATAAAAAATATTTGATTTTGTTTAGTATTTGTTGTTTAAATTTCTTAGGATTTACAGCATTTGAGCAAAGTTTTAACTATTATATCAAAGATATTTTTAATTTAAGCTCTGGTTATAATGGAATTATCAAAGCATCAATTGGTTTTATTTCTTTAGTTGCTAACGGGACTATTTGTTTGTGGATCATCAAAAATACAGATGTTTCAAAATCATCAATGTTAGTCCTATTATTAAGCAGCATTACGATGATAGGAGTTCTTACAACAAATAATATTGTTACTTTTATTATAATGAATGTAATTTTCTTTGCACTAAATTCTATCATTATTCCATTGATTCAAGATTTAATAGTAAAATATACAACTAATAAAAATAACAGTATAGTTATGGGATTTTACAATGCAATAAAGTCGTTAGGTGGGATTATTGGGGCTTTACTGGCTGGTTTCTTTTATACTTTTGATCCCCATCTGCCATTCATATTTGGTTTAATTTCTTTTCTTTTAGCAACACTTTTATCACTTTATTATATTAAAAACAAAAGTAGATAATTTTTTGAGGTTCATTTTTACTTTAGGGTAAATATGAGAAAAGAGATTTCTCAAATGATTATTAAATACAATCATTTTTGAAATCTCATATTTTTAATTACCCATTATCGAGTAAGAACCTTTTTTGATTAGCTGCTTCTATTTTTGTTAATATATTATCTTGTTAAAAAGTTTATTTTATATCTTTTTCACAGCCAAAGATAATATTTGCACTTTCACGGGCTTTGGTTAGTACGTCCATTACGATTCTAGAATGTTCAAGCATCTCATGACATATATCATAATTTTTATTATCTATGTAACTAGCCATTTTTTTAAACTCTTCATACATACGATGATATTTACTTGAATCAATAATTTCTCTTTCGCCATTATTTTTGATTATTTGAACATCACCTAAAGTACTTGTTGGACCTTCTATTTTAATACATCCTAAATCACCTTGAATTGTTGAAGTAATAGGAGCACCACAATCTTTAGCACCAATACAAATTGCTTTAAAAGTTGGATATTCTAAACATACGATACCTGATGTATCAATACCTTTTTCAATATTAGCTAAATATTGGACTTTATCTGGTTTTCCAAATAAACCAATTGTAAAATGAATGTTATAAACATTTAAATCCATTAAAGCTCCACCAGATTGATTAATGTCAAATACAGGTAAAATTTCACCCCGTTTAAAAGTATCATAGCGTGAAGAATATTGTGAATAATTACATGAAATAATACTAATTTTTCCAATTTCATTTAATTTTTCTTTAATTTTTTTATAAGCTGGTAAATATTGATTGGTAATTGCTTCAAAGAGAAGACAATTTTGCTTTTTAGATAATTCAATTAATTCATCAAGCTCTTTTACATTTGAAGTAAAAGCCTTTTCACAAATAACATGTTTATTACATAATAATGCTTTTTTAGTATATTCATAATGAAGATGATTTGGTAAAGCAATATAAATTGTATCAATTTCTTCATCCTTCAATAATGCATCATAATCGTAATAAGATTTTTTAATATGATATTTATTAACTAATGTTTCTATTTTTTTCTTTGATTCTTTACGTCCTAAAATAGCAGTTAGTTCAATTTCATCAATAATCTCAATAAAAGATAATAAATCATGGACAATCATGCCACTACCAATAATTCCAAGTTTCATTTAAAGTTTCCTCCTTGTCTAATAATATTATAACATTGTTTGGGTATATTAATTAATAATAATTTATGATAAAATACAAAAGATAAAGGAGTGATATTTTGAATGAAGATATAATTGTTGCTGTTGCAACAAGTCGTTTAGAAGCTGCTATTTCAATAATTAGAATAAGTGGGCCTGATTGTATTGCTTTTGTTCAAAATTTTTTTACTGGTAAAATACTTGAAAAGCCAAGTCATACAATTAATTATGGTTATATAATTGACGAAGGAAAAAAAATTGATGAAGTGTTAGTCAATATTTATCGTGGAAAAAAAACATTTACGGGCGAAGAAATGGTTGAAATAAATTGTCATGGTGGTGTATATATTACATCACGAGTTTTGGAAGTATGTATAAAACAGGGTGCTCGAATGGCAGAACGTGGTGAGTTTAGTAAAAGAGCTTTTTTAAATGGACGAATAGATTTATCACAAGCAGAAGCAATTAGTGATATTATTACTGCTAAAAATAGTTATGCCACAGATTTAGCATTAAAAGGCATTACTGGAAATATTAGTAATTTTATTGAAGATTTAAAAGAAGATTTAATTAAAATTATTACACAAATAGAAGTTAACATTGATTATCCTGAATATGATGATGTTGAAGAATTAACTGCGACATCTTTATTACCATTAAGTGAAAATCTTTTAAATAAAATGAATAAAATATTAGATGATTCTAAAAATATTAGTTTGATTAAAGATGGTATTAAAACAGTTATAATTGGTCGACCAAATGTTGGAAAAAGTAGTTTATTAAATGCACTGTTACAAGAAGATAAAGCAATCGTGACTAATATAGCGGGGACAACTCGAGATATTGTTGAAGGAAGTATTAGTATTGATGGAATTGTTTTAAATATGATTGATACAGCTGGTATTCGTGAAACTGATGATCTTATTGAAAGTATGGGAGTAGAGAAATCCAAAGAATTGATCCATCAGGCAGATTTGGTATTATTAGTTATTGATGGTTCTATGGCATTAGATGATGATGATTATAAATTACTAGATTTAACAAAAAATGAAAACAGAATTGTTGTTATTAATAAAACTGATCAAGAAATCAAGGTCGATATAGAGGGAATAGCTATTAGTGCTAAGAATAATGATATAAATAAATTAATAACGCAGATTAAAAAGATGTTTGAACTAGGAAAAATCATTGATAATAATGATCATATATTAACTAATGCTCGTCAAACAATGCTATTACAAAGAGCCAGTCAAGCTTTAAAACAAGCTGTAGAAGCAATGAATTTGATGGTTCCGACTGATTTGATCGTAACAGATTTATATGAATGTTGGAATAATTTAAAAGATATATTAGGGGAAAAAGCAAAAGAAGATTTATTAGATGAGTTATTTAAACGCTTTTGTATAGGTAAGTAAAATGGATAGAAATCAAATATTATCAACAAAATTTTTAAATATTTCTAAATATTTAGGAATTATAGCAGCAGTAGCATTTATCATATTTTTAGTAGTTAATGCATTTAATGTAGGAAATAAAATATTATTTTGGTTTAGTTATATATTATTGATAATTGCTTTAGTTGGCACGATCCAATCAATATGTTTATATTTTATTGGTAAACATTTTAAATCAAAATCTAAGTAGGTGATGAAATGGAAAAAATTTATGAACAGATAGATAGTTTATTTGTTAATGGATTGATTAATAGTGCTATTAGTATTTTAGTATTAATAGTTGTTGCTGTAATTGTAAATAAAATTATTAATAAAATTATGAAAAAGAAAATAACTGATCCATTAAAGTTGGTTTTTCCAATGCGTGTAAAAAAAGTTATTTTAGTAACAATTGTTTTAGCAACGATCATGAGTGAAATTACATCAATGCAATCGATTATCAGAGCTCTTGTTGCTAGTGGGGGAATCTTAGCTGTTGTTGTTGGGCTAGCCTCACAAGAAGCTGCTAGTAATATGATCAATGGTTTTATGATCATTACATATAAGCCTTATAAAATAGGTGATTTTGTAAATGTTCAAGAATATAATGTTAAGGGAACAGTAATCGATATATCAATGAGACATAGTATTATTGAAACAATTGAAAGAACTCAGGTTATTATACCTAATACAATTATGAACAAGGCTATTATCGAAAATATTTCAAATGTAAAAGCCCAAAAAGCTAATCATTTGTTTATTGAAGTATCATATGAATGTGATTTACAAAGAGCAATTGCTATAATTCAAGAAGAAGGTGCTAAACATCCTTTATGTTTAGATGGAAGAACAAAAGCGCAAAAGAAAAAACATGAACCAACTGTTAATGTACATTGTGTTGAATTCAATGAAAGTGGAATTCAATTAAGAGCAACTGTATTATCAAAAGATAATATTTCTGGTTTTCAATTATTATCGGATCTAAGATTAAGTATTAAAGCTCGTTTTGATGAAGAAGGAATTGAGATTCCATATCCTCATCGAGTATTTATAATGGAAAATAATAATCAATCGACAAATGAAAAAGATGGAGAAGAAAAAACCGGAGACTAATCATCTTGATTAGCTTCCGGTACTTTTTTATCTATCAATAACTTAATTTTTGTAATGCGATTACCTTTTACACCAGTAATCTTAAATGTTAGATTTTTATATGTTACAGTACGTTCTTGATTATCACTAGGTATTTCACCTAATAAATGAATAACGAAACCACTGATTGTATCATGATTAATATTATTTAACTTTAAATCTAATTCATCATCAAGATCATCAATCAAATAATTTCCATCTATAATATAATTATAATCATCGATTTTCTGTAATTTAGGTTCATCATCAAGATCATACTCATCTTCAATTTCTCCCATAATTTCTTCAATTAAACCCTCAACTGTAACAATTCCAGAAAATCCTCCATATTCATCAACTAAAATAGCAATATGCTGATGATCTTCCTGTAATTCTTTAAATAAATCATCAGTATTTTTTGTTTCTAAAACAAAATACGGTTTTCTTAATATTTTTTTAATATCAACATTATCAAATCCCACTTTACGAGCTTCTATTGAAAAATCTTTCATATTTAAAATTCCAATAATATTATCAATCGAATCATCATAAACAGGAATTCGTGTATACTGCATTGTCATCATTTGATCAATATTCTCACTTAGAGGATCGTTGATATCAATACAATATACTTCAGTACGCGGTGTCATTATATTTAAAGCAAGACTTTCATCAAATTCAAAAATATTAGTAATCATATCAGTCTCAATTTCATTAAAAACACCAGTTTCTTGACCACTTTCAACCATTGAACGAATTTCTTCACGTGATAAAGATTCTTCAACATTTTCATCACTCATACCAAATAATTTTAAAATAAATTTAGTAGACCATGATAATATTTTGATAAATGGACTAGCAATTTTACTAATAATTAAAATTGGTTTAGCACAAAACATTGAATACCATTCAGCCTTTTGTAAAGCAATTCTTTTTGGTACTAATTCACCAAAAATTAAAGTAATAAAAGAAATTAAAATAGTTATTAAAACTACTGCAATTGTATCAGAATAAGGAACTGAACAATTTTTTAAAATATTCGCTAGACTGACAGAAATACCAGTAGCAGCACTTGCAGAATTAAAAAATCCCGCTAATGTAATCGCTACTTGAATTGTTGATAAAAAGTTTGTTGGTTGATCAAGTAATTTTTCAACTAACTTGGCCTTTTTATTTCCTTCTTCACTTAAACGACGAATTTTATTCTTGTTTACTGAAACAATAGCCATTTCACTGGCAGCAAAATAAGCATTAATTAAAGTAAGTACAACAATTAAAACTACTTGTAATGTGATTGAAGACTCGGGGCCTGCATCCATAAATTAAAACACTCCTTTATTAATTAAAATTTTATAGAAAATATTCTATCAAATACATATTAACTTGTAAATATAGACTAATTATTAAGATTGTTAAGATTTGATTAATAAATGATAAAACATTGATTAAATTATAAAAGTAATTAATACTTTTAATTTATAATATTATATTTTATCCTGTTTAAACTAATTAGATGGCCTAGAAAGTTAAAATTTAAGTTTGAAAATAAAATCTGACACCATTTTCAATATTTTCGACACCATATTTAAAATGATGCAAATCTAAAATAGCTTTACATATAGCTAAACCTAAGCCTGTACCATTTCGATCATCTTTAATAAAGCTAAGCCAAATATTTTCTAACTTATCTTCACTAATGTGTTTACCCATATTTTCGACATACAATGCTTTATTTTTAATAATAACTTTAATAATTCCATGATTATTTGTATGTTTAATGGCATTAGTTAGATAATTTTTTACAACCATCTCAATTTTAAATTTATCAGCTGTTATTGTAGAATCATCGCTATAAAAATCAACTTTAATATTTTTGATTTTCAATAAATATGTTAGATTGTCTATAATTGCAGTAACTAACTCATTTAAATTAAATTCTTCTAAGTCTAGTTTGATATGATTTGATTCTAATTTTGATAGTTCCAGCATTGCGAGAACTAGCTGATTTATTTTTTCAGTTTGTTCATTTATAATAGATAGATAACGTTCTTTTTTTATATTATCATCACAGTCTTCTATTAATTCACTATAACCATTAATAATTGCTAGTGGTGTTTTTATTTCATGGGTGAAATTAGCGATAAATTCTTTTCGAATATTTTCTAATTTTTTTATTTTAATAATATTTTTATTTAGATCAGCAATGTTATTTTTTATCGTATTATTCATTATATTTATATTATGAGCTAATGAGCCTAGTTCATCTTTTGAGTTAATCTTTAAATAATGATCAAAATTTCCTTTAGTTATTTCTTTGGTAGACTGTTCAATTAACTTGATTGGTTTAGTAATAATTTTTGAAGCAACGACACTTATTAAAATTACAAATAAAACAGATAATAAGTAACTATAGATATTATCGTTTAAATAGTCTATAAATACATTTTTATTTAAATCAGGATACAGACCAACTTTTAAGATATAACCAAAAGGTTGATAATTGTTATCTTCGATCGCTGCATATGAATAGACAACAGTTGTATTATCTTGTTCATAACTTCCTGCTTCATAAGTATTAGTAACTTTTGAAGCTATCTTTTTTTCAAAAAAAGGATATGAGAAAAGAAAATAATTATCAATAGGCTTATTTTTTTCTAATTTATAGAAAAATGAACTAATATTATCAATAAAAATAGTTTCAATGTCTTTATAAGCACCATCAATAATTACTTCATTACCTATTTTCAAATAAGCTGGATTATCAATAATTCTTATATTATCATTTGTCATTTCAAAATTAGTAGTAGATACTTCTACATTTAATCCATTATCCCAATTATCACTGATCGTCTTAACAATTCTAGGAATATCTTTAGCATTAATATTGATGTAAATATTATTATTATCATTTAAAAAACCTATATAATCAAGATTATGGATAAAGAAAATATCAGACATTCCAGAAGCATTAATTAAATTGCCATCTTTATCAGCAATTAAAATATACTGTTCTTTAGTATTATTACGACGTTCTTCTAATTCATCTTCATCATAAACTTTATAAAGAGTATAAAATTTTTTTGATTCTTCATCAGTATCATTGATGATTTCGTTTTTTAATTGATCGATCGTAAGATCTTTATGATCAATAGCTGCATTATAAATAGCATTTTTAATAACATCAACATATTCATTGTCAATTGATTTTTCTTTAATAGCAGCATTTTTATAACGATTATAACCCTGGTATGCTTCAAAACTTAAAATTACTAAAAAACTGATTAGAACAATAGCAGTAATTTTAAATGTTAAACTAAATTTTTTCATATCTTTCACCTACTTTCATTTATAATTATAGCTTTAATATGTGTAGGTCAAGTGTTGCTTATGTGTAATTTAGGTGAAACTTTAAATAGTATTAATAATTATTTGATAATTATCAGTATCTAATTTTTTCTGATAATTAAAATCATGGGCTTCAATTATTTCAAATATGTCATTTAATTCTTCAAACTCTTTGTTTGTAATAGAGTGATCGTTATTAATAAAATAAATAGTTTTATTTTCAATCCTAATTGTTAAAGTATCATTTGGATGACTGTGACTAATAATAAAATAATATATATTATTGATTACTTTAGTTAATTCATCTTTATTACCAAGAACAGGGGCTGTAACGAGTAAATAATTATTTTACAGCTTCATAAAACAAAAAAAGCGCTCAAGCGAGCGTTTTTTTGGTATAATATTTTCATGTCAAA
>JABLTO010061001.1_pt1 | contig 10343 bp, 8 predicted proteins | sample 7160091 | NCBI WGS metagenome assembly JABLTO01 (sample SAMN14651225, study PRJNA627086) | human gut metagenome | isolation source: feces | host: Homo sapiens
CTGGTTGCAGAGACAGCACAGCATCTCGGTGACGATATTATCAGATGTATCGCAATGGGTCCGACAGACGGACTTGTAAGAGGAATGGAGGCCATCGCCACAGGAGGACCGATTAGTGTACCTGTGGGTGAGGTTACTTTAGGACGTATTTTTAATGTCCTTGGAGAGCCAATTGACAAAAAGCCAATGCCAGAAGGAGTGAAGAGAAATCCAATTCACCGTAAGGCACCGGCTTTTGCGGAACAGGCAACAGAAACAGAAATCTTAGAGACAGGTATCAAAGTAGTAGACCTTCTCTGCCCTTACCAAAAGGGTGGAAAGATCGGTCTTTTCGGAGGTGCCGGTGTAGGTAAGACCGTACTTATTCAGGAATTGATCCGTAATGTAGCAACAGAGCATGGTGGATATTCCGTATTCACTGGTGTAGGCGAGCGTACACGTGAAGGTAACGACCTCTACACAGAAATGAGTGAGTCCGGTGTTATTGATAAAACAGCGATGGTATTTGGTCAGATGAACGAGCCGCCGGGAGCGCGTATGCGAGTTGGTCTTACCGGACTGACGATCGCAGAGAACTTCCGTGATGAAGGTGGAAAAGATGTTCTTTTATTCATCGATAATATTTTCCGATTCACACAGGCAGGTTCCGAGGTATCCGCCTTACTTGGACGTGTGCCAAGTGCGGTAGGTTATCAGCCAACCTTACAGACAGAGATGGGAGCGCTGCAGGAGCGTATTACTTCTACAAAGAACGGGTCGATCACATCCGTACAGGCAGTATATGTACCGGCCGATGACTTAACTGACCCGGCTCCGGCGACAACTTTTGCCCATCTTGACGCAACAACCGTACTTTCACGTGCTATTGTAGAACAGGGTATTTATCCGGCAGTAGACCCACTGGAATCTACTTCCAGAATCCTTGATCCTCGAATTGTAGGAGATGAGCATTATCAGGTAGCCCGTGGTGTACAGGAAATATTACAGCGTTATAAAGAATTACAGGATATCATTGCCATCCTTGGTATGGATGAACTTTCTGAAGAAGAAAAGATTCTTGTAGCAAGAGCAAGAAAGGTACAAAGATTCCTTTCTCAGCCATTCTTCGTTGCAGAACAGTTCACAGGAACAACAGGACGTTACGTTCCGCTTGGAGAAACAATCCAGGGATTCAAAGAGATTCTTGAAGGTAAATACGATGAGATTCCGGAAGGAATGTTCTTGAATGCCGGAAATATCGATGACGTATTAGCCAGATATAATAAGTAGGTGATTCTATGGCAGACAAAACATTCCGACTCGAGATTATTGCGCCGGACAGGATTTTTTATTCCAATGACATCTACATGGTAGAATATAATACCGTAGAAGGACAGGTAGGCGTATATGCAGACCACATCCCGATGACTCAGATTATTGCACCTGGCAGACTTATCATCACCGAAAGGAATGAAGAGAAGCAGGCAGCACTTCTTTCCGGTTTTGTGGAGATTACTCCGGAAAAGATGACCATTCTCGCAGAAGCAGTAGAGTGGCCACAGGATATTGATATCAAACGTGCCGAAGAAGCCAAAATACGTGCACAAAGAAGAATTTCCTCCGAGCAGGGAGGCGTTGATATCGGACGTGCAGAACTGGCACTCAAACGAGCACTGATTCGATTAGAAATCGCAGGAAAGTAATAGATAAGACAGACGAAAACCTGGGAAATATATAATATAATGTATTATATGTTTCCCGGGTTTTTTGCGTTTTCTCCTCCTGCATCGCATGATGTTAGAGGAGAAAAGTATTTTAGGATTCCAAAGTCAAACACCTTATCGTGTGAGACCGAACGGAGTTTTTACCCTTTTAATTCTGACATCATCACATTATTATAGCAATGAAATATCTGTTTTCGCAAAAAATGAACATTGAAATTTTGTAAAAGTAATTTATAATATGCTATAAACATATAAAATGAGTACCAAATGTGTATTATATACCAAACGTGTTGTGGTATGGTAAATAAATAACGATAATTAATAAGGAGAGACTTTTACAATGGAACATATGCGGATTCGAATGGCGACGATAGATGATTTAGATGCGATTACATCAGTAGAGGCAGAATGTTTTCCTCCTGCTGAGGCAGCGACAAAAGAGGAATTTGCAAGAAGGATTAAGGCATATGGCACGCATTTCTGGCTATTGTGCGAAAAGGGTTACGAGGGAGAGAAATTAATCGCATTTGTGGATGGGATGGTAACAGATAAAAAGGATCTGACAGATGAAATGTATAAAAAAGCAGAGCTTCACGAGGAAGGGGGAGCATGGCAGATGATTTTTGGGGTAAGTACGCGTCCTGCTTACCGGAGAAATGGTTATGCAGAAAAGCTCATTCGTTATGTGATCAATGATGCAAGGGCACAGGATAGAACAGGCATTATCTTAACCTGTAAAGAGCCCCTTATTCACTATTATGAGAAGTTTGGTTTTCAGAAAGAAGGAATTTCGGAATCCGTTCATGGCGGAGTGACATGGTATCAGATGCGTCTGACATTCTAAAAGGTACCATTTTCACTGGACAAATAGTATAGAATGTTTATAATAAATAGTAAGAAAAGATTTTAGAGAAGACTGGATTTAATCGTATATACATACTGCACGATACGAACCAGAGAAAGAGGGGAACCGCCATGAATATGCAGGAATTATTAACCTATGTAGAAGAACTGACATTTAAGACATCAATGTTTGGTTACGATAAAGATGAAGTCGATATTCAGCTGGATAAGATCTGTGATGAGGCAGAGGCAATCATCTTAGCAAAAGAAAAAGAAATCGAAGAATTAAAGAAAGAGAGCAAGACAGCTCTCGGAATAGCAGCAGCGGCAACCGGTAAGACGATGGAAGAGTTAGAGAAGGATACAAAGGAAGACATCGTTGGTACAGAAGAAGACAAAGAAGAGCAGGAAACAGAAGCAGAAGCTGCAGAAGAATCTGCACCAGAAACAGCTTATAAAACAGCAGATACACCAGAGGCAGTAACAAGTGCAGATGAAGCGCAGGATGAGATTGAAGCGGCAAAGGCACAGTTAGCAGCAGCCCAGAAGAAGATTGAAGCATTAGAAGCACAAATCAAGGCAGAGAAGGCAAAAACAGTAGCGGCGCTTGCAAGAGCACAAGAAGCTCAGACCGCTGCCGAAGAGGCAAAAGCACCGGAAACAACGGATCAGGCATACGAAAGATACATGAAGAATGCAGACTTACTTTGCAAGCAGCTTTCTGATTTAGAAGGCAGACAGAATGCCATTCTTGATGAAGCAAGAGAACAGGCAGAAAGAGAAAGAGAGCAGGCAAGACAGGATGCAGCAGATATTATCGGAGAAGCACGTAAGACTGCAGAAAGACTCTTAAAAGATGCCCAGGAGAATAAAGATAATGCGATTGAAGAGGCAAAGAAGATTCATGAAGACAGCCTGCGTAAAGTAGAAGAAGAAAAGAAACAGTGTGATGAGCTGGTAGCTCAGAAGACAGCAATGGTTAATTCCCTGAAGAAGCTTACAGAAGACACAGCACGTCTTATGGAGAAGATGCAGGGATAACTATTTGATTCATTGAGAGGAAAACAGACGAAAAAAGAAATAATATCATATCCCACCTGCTCTGTAGTCGCTGTATTTAAGATGCTCATCCGCATCTTAAATACGCTCCGAAGCCGCATCTGGGATATGATATTATTTCTTTTTTCTGCGTTTTGGCCCCAGAAGGAATGAATGCAAAATAGTCTTTGGGAGAGATGGAAAAGAGGACAGAAGTCTACGAATGCCTGATTGGCATTTTTACTTGCTCTCACATTACATTTGCGATAGAAAAATATAGAGGTATATATGTTAGAATTAGTTATTTTTGATATGGATGGTTTAATGTTCGCAACAGAACAGGTAAATTGCAGAGCATTTATGGAAGTTGTAAAAGAAGAAGGATATCACCCGACATTTGAACAGTTTACAAGTTTTCTTGGAATGAATGCGAGAGATATTCAGAAGAAATATTATGATTATTACGGTGAAGATACAGATGCGGAAGGCATTTATAAAAAGGTCGGCAGCCGGGCAAAACAGATTATCAAAGAAGAAGGAGTTCCAGAAAAAAACGGATTGAGAGAGCTACTGAACGCTGTTAAAGAAAAGAAGTTACATACAGCGGTAGCGAGTGGTTCGGATACGTCTGTAATTAAAGAATATTTAGAAAAGACTGGTTTGACAGAATATTTTGATATGGTTCTTTCTTCAAAAGATGTAAAAAGAGGGAAGCCATATCCGGATGTTTTTTTAGAAATATGCCAAAAGTTTGATGTAAAACCAGAGGAAACATTAGTATTAGAAGATTCCTCTAATGGTGTACAGGCAGCCTTAGCGGGGAATCTTCCTGTTATAAACGTTCCGGATCTGCTTCCGATTCCGGAAGAACAACAGGAAAAATGCGTGGCAGTAGTGAGCGATTTAGTTCAGGTGATTCCGTTGCTTGATTTAAAAAAATAGAAATCGAACCTCACCCATTTTTTTGCATATGATAAATAAAACCGGGTGAAAGCAGGAAGCGTTTTCATGGATGACATGAATAAAGATGACATGAGTAAAAAAGAAGATTTTAATTTTGAGTGGCTGCCGGGATTTCGTGAAATGATGGTATGCCAGAATGACAGTCAGACACAATCATTACTCCCGCCAGAACAGTTGCAGCAGGAAGAACAGAAATACTGGAAAGATTATGAATATCTTATTCAAATGCTGCCGATGGTTGTTCGGGAAGTATGGATTGTTGCGGATGCCTTACTTGACCGGTATGAATATGCGGGAAGCTCTATTTATTCCGAATATCCGGATAAGGTAACTATTTTAAAAATTGCAGATATGGTGTATGATAAGTTAAAGTATCGTGAAGAACAGGAGATGATACAGACGAATGATGAGGCAATGATAAAAAATCCGTATTTTATCGAAGTCTCTCTTCGGGATGGAAACTCTCCGTTTCGTACATTAATACAGGTAGTATTGCACTGGAATATCAATCATCGCAGGCAGCGGTATTATCGCAGACAAAAAGTATTTTCAAATAGATAATTAATATAGATAATTAATATGGAAAAGCGCTATGCGCTTTTCCGCAACAGGAGATGAATTATGGAGTTTTTACTCACGAAGATCAAAGAGAATTTAAATGAACAGATGCTTCTTCTTACCATAAGCAATCCAAGAAAAGCAGAAGAGATAAAGAAGTATAATATCCGTCCGGTTTTAGTAAAGGACAAGCTTATGTTTCAGAGTGCGGCATACACAAAAACACAGGTTTTTCATAAAAATTTAAAGAAGAATGAATTAGTGGAAGAATTAGAACGTCTTCTTCCGTCATATAAACAGGTACAGCTTCAGACGGTGTCTTCCGAACTTACTGCACTCATCAATAAAAAAGGGAAGGCAGCGATCAAAGTAAAGAAGCAGAATAATGTAGTGAAAGCGCAGATGCAAACGGATAAAAGTCATTTGCTGCATAACCGGACAAAGAAGTACATTTTACCGGAAGGGACGGTCGTACCATTTTTAAAAGATCTTGGTGTGATGACAGCGGAAGGAAAGATTGTCCGTACAAAGTATGATAAATATCGACAGATTAACCGTTTCCTTGAATTTATTGAAGATATTCTCCCGCATCTGCCGCAGAATCGTGAGATTACGATATTAGATTTTGGATGTGGTAAGTCATACCTTACATTTGCCATGTACTATTATTTAAAAGAATTAAAAGGATATGATATCCGCATTATCGGGCTTGACCTTAAAAAAGATGTCATAAAAAACTGCAGCCGTCTGGCAGTGAAATACGGCTATGATAAATTGAATTTTTATGAAGGTTCCATAGAAGAATTTGAAGGAGTAACACAGGTAGATATGGTCGTAACTCTCCATGCCTGTGATACGGCAACAGACTATGCGATGTATAAAGCATTGCGATGGGGAGCATCTGTTATCTTATCTGTTCCATGCTGCCAGCATGAGTTAAATAAGCAGATTGCCGCCTCAGAATTTGAACCAATAACAGACTATGGTATTTTAAAAGAGCGTTTCTGTGCACTGGCAACAGACGGTATTCGAGCTAAAATCTTAGAAGAGCAGGGGTATGATACGCAGATTCTTGAATTTATTGATATGGAACACACGCCAAAGAATCTTTTGATTCGTGCGATACATCGCAAAAAACAATCGGATAAAAAGAAAGAAAAAGCAGCACAGCAGGTAGATGCCTTCTGTAAGCAGTTTGGATTTACCCCAACATTGTGGAGACTTCTTCAGGAAGAAGGAGAAGAAGGAGGTACGCACGATGAGTAAAAATGTACGGATGGCCATTTTACACATTGCAGTAGCAGCAGTGTGTTTTATTGGCGCATTGATTTTTTTTAACGGCCGTATCAGCATGGAAAAAGGAAGTGCTGTGGCAGAACTTGCCAATCCGTCTTATCCGGTCCTTGAAATAGGGAACGACACAAGCAGTTATAATTTGATGGCGGGATATAAAGAAGATATTGATTTATCTTTAGTGAGAAATCAGATTACATTGACCAATAATAAAAATGCGGTAATTTTAAAGCTGCACGATTATGATTACGACATTACAGCCATTCAGTATACATTATTTGAAAAAACACCGGATAAGCCAACAGAAACCGGTACGCTAAATCAGTTAACCTCAAATAAAAAGAAAAATATTAAGCTGGGAACACTGACCTTTAAAAATACCTTATCGGAAAATAAAGTATATTATCTAAAGTTTGGTGTGCGTCTGGATAACAATACCCGAATTAATTTTTATACGAAGATACAAAGTGGTTCAGGATATCATTTAGATGATTACCTTGCCTTTGTCCTGAAGTTCCATAATAATCTTTTCAGTAAAGAAACAATGACAGAGAATGCCAGCTATCTGGAGCCTTCCGCAGATACGATAGAGGATAACCTTGAATCAGTAAATATCCATTCCGGAAGTGAAGCAATATCCTTTGGCAACATGGAAGTAAAGCAGGAGACAAAGCCAAGAATCACACTGCAGGAAATCAATAACACATACACAGTAATACAGGTAAGTACAATTCTGTCTACAGAAGTCAGTGAAGGTGTCGTTCAGTACTATGATCTAAAGGAGACATATAAACTGCGTTATACAGCAGAAAGGATGTATCTGCTTGATTATGAGCGAACAATGGATGCCTATTATAATTCCTCTATTATAGATTCCGCAAACAATCTTCTCAGTCTGGGAATACAGAACAAGAAGAATATAAGTTATGTTTATGCAGACAAAGGTTATAAAGTATGCTTTGCTGTACAAGGACAGCTCTGGTACTATGATTATCAGTCTTCAGATATGTACAAGATATACAGCCTTTCATCAGAAAATCTGCCGGATATAAGGAATGCGGCAAGTAATCATGGAATAAAGTTATTAAGTATGGACAAGAAAGGAAACATTTTTTATCTTGTTTACGGCTATATCAATCGCGGCAGACATGAGGGAATGAATGGAATTCAGATCATGAAATATAATGCCGGAACAAACTGTAACGAGGAGATATCCTTCTTATCAACTTCGCTGCCATACGACAGTATGAAAGAAGATCTTGAAAAATTCTCTTACCTGAATTCAAAATCCGTATTTTACTGTATCCTTGAAGGAGATTTACATGAAATTGATCTGGAAAAGAAGTCAGATAAAATCGTAGAAGCCGGACTTGTAAACGAAAGCCTTACGGCATCCAAAGATCAGAGCATCATTGCCATAGAAAAAGAGCAGGACATTTACAAGAATAAAAAGATAGAGATGATAGACTTAGAATCCGGTAAAAAGCAGAACTTTACATGTAATTCAGATAAAAGAATTCGTGCAGTCGGATTTTTATCAAATGATTTCATTTACGGTGAAGCAGATGCCGCTGATGTGTCAAAAAGCAGAAATGGAATGATTAACTTCCCGATCACAAAGATCCATATCGTTGGTATTGATGGAAAAACGATCAAAGAATATCAGAAAAGCGGACGATATATCATGGATACCGAAATAAAAGGCAGCATCCTTGAAATGACACTTGGTAAAAGATCAGGAAACAAGATTCAAAAAACAAACACAAAAGATTACATCCGTTATAAAGAAGAGGAAGCGGAAGATGCGGTAACACTCACTTCCAAATATACAGATACCTATTGGACACAGCTGTATTTCAAATTCCCGAATTACATATACATTCAGGTAGTTCCGGACTTGCTGTTAACAAAAATAATGGTAAATGAAGACGATGTAACCTTGAAACTTTCCAATAGCGGTGAGCAGGTAGAACAGTACTATGTATATGCATCCGGTGTACAAAAAGCAGTCTATACAAATCTCACAGAAGCAATCGCACGAGCATATGAAGAGCGGGGAAATGTAATCGACAGCAAAGAAAATATCCTGTGGAAATGTATTTACGCAGACTATGCACAGGTAGCCGGAATGGATAATGTCATAAAAACCGGCACAGACAGTACGTCACTCGCAGGATGCCTCTCCATGATTGCCGCAGTCAATGGAAAAGAAGTAACACCAGGCAGCATAAACATCGAAAAAGATAATATAGAAGAACTCATGAAAAAATATAGCGGTTACACCACACGCAACCTCACCGGCTGCACAGTAGACGAAATACTCTATTACGTCAGCCAGGGAAGCCCGGTACTCGCCAAAATAAGCAGCAGCCGCTACGTGATCGTCATGAGCTACAACGAAACCAAAATAAGATACTTAGACCCTGTAACTGGACAATCCACAGCAGTCTCCAGAACAGAAGTCACAAACCGGTTAGAAAAAACAGGAAAAGTATTTTATTCCTATTTGATTCATTAGGGGAAAACAGACGAAAATAAAAAGAATAGACCATAGGAAATGTAAAGATATCACTGCGCAGAAAATGCCTATCCGGCATTTTTGCTTGCTCTCACATTACATTTCCTATGGTCTATTCTTTTTATTTTCTGTGTTTTGGCGCCAGAAGGAATGAATGCAATAGGCTTTGAGGGGATGAGGGGGAGAGGACAGGAGTCTACTGCTTGCTCGGAAGGTATATCGTCCAGAAGAGAAAATGATATATTGCGACAATATAATGATAAATTTGCAATCCTGTCGGAGGCTATATCGAAATAAGCCACAACCTTCCGTCCCCTTCCCTATCTCTTTCTCAAATACTACTGGTATTCATTCCTTTTGAATCCCAAACACAGAAAAAAAGAATCCCCAGGTCCTCACATTTTGTATTTATCAAAGTCAGAAAAACGGAAAAAAATAATATAACAGATGTGGCTTGGGAGAGAATTTTAAGACGTGGATGAGCATCTTAAAATTCACGACGATAGAACAGCTGTTATATTATTTTTTTCCGTTTTTCGTCTACTTTATCAAATACAAAACCACCAAATGTAGGGGGTAGAAGAGGTAAAAGAAGTATTTATGATTTTTTCCTTTTTCTCCGCTATATAAGCGTAGAAGCAAGCTGTCTGCGAGGGCAGATATCTGTACCGGAAAGGGTGGGATATAAGTTAGAAGCACAGTGGGTGCGATGTCTATAAGACTTTCTTTTATTGTAAGTCCAGTATTATTTTCTCTTTCCTTATAAGATGAGTAAAAAAGAAAAATGCACAGAATCCCGGCGGCTCCGCAGTCTGTCTGGAGGATTTCACTAAGGCAGCAGAAAAGGATCAGGGTGTCGATATTTTTATAGATACTATATTGACCGTACGGCTGTTTTCTTTCCATTAAGAGCATGGCAGTAAAACCTAAAAATAAAGTAAATAATACATTTTGCTGTTGGAAGGCTGCTGAAGAGACAGAAAGCGGATGCTGCAGCTGTGCGAGAAAATCTGGTCTGTCAACGGGCAGATATCGGAATGCCAGATCATAAGGCAGTTCAGATAAAACAGCAAAAATAAACAATCGCTGCTGATATCTTTTTTTATTCTTTGTGTGGAAGAAGCCTTCAACAAGCAGAAAACAAAAGAGTGGAAAGGAAAGTCTGCCGGCTGCCCGTAAAATAAAGTAGATACTTTCAGACAGGGAAGCTTGAAAAAGAACAGCGATATGGTCAATAAGCATGGAAATAGCAGCAATAAATTTCAGATGATATCCAGATAATTTTTTCAAGTTCACAATCTCTCCATTTCTTTGTGGTATACTTTAATGATATGATGTCAGGGTCAAAAGGTCAAAACGCCGTTCGTGCTTGTACGATAAGGTGTTTGACTTTGGGACCCGCGGAACATGAGAAAGTAGCGATTTAC
>JABLTO010030195.1_pt1 | contig 10341 bp, 8 predicted proteins | sample 7160091 | NCBI WGS metagenome assembly JABLTO01 (sample SAMN14651225, study PRJNA627086) | human gut metagenome | isolation source: feces | host: Homo sapiens
AAATAAAAGACAGTCACAATTTCTTGTGACTGACATTTTTCTTAACTAAATGACATTGGTCTTACACCGAAACTTTTTTATCTTAATCGCGGTTTCCGACAATGCGGAGAATATACAAAAACATATTGATGAAATCCAGATAAAGTTCCAATGCGGAATAAACAGACAACCGCTCACGCATTTCCTCATCCTGACATTCCAGATACAAAACTTTCATCTTCTGTACATCGTATGCCGTCAATCCCGTAAAAATCAAAAGACCGATCATTGTGAACATCATTGTTTCAGCACCGGCATGAACAAATAACAAGACAACCTGTACGACGATCAAGACCAGTAAAGAAACATACAACAGAGGACCGAATTTCATTAAATTGATCTTTGTTGTATACCCAATAACAGTCAAAGAACCAAAGTATACCGCTGTGATTCCAAAAGCTATCGCGATCGACTGCACATCATAAGCATAGGCAAACACAGAAAAAGTGAATCCTGTGATCAGTGCATATACGAAAAACAAAGTACGTGTTGACGCTACCGAGCGCTCCGTAAGACGACTACAGAGGGCAAAAACAACACCAACCTGTAAGATCACCGATAATATCGTAATCATGCCCCCAAAGGTCAGATACAACATAGAATAAATATTAGAAACATAGAAGAATGCTGCACTGGCCGCAGTCACAAATAATCCTATTGCCATCCAGCCCAACGTTTTTACTATATGTCTGCGCATTCCCTGTTCTAGAAAAAAATCATTTTGATAGTTCTGCTCATTCATTCATATCACTCCAGTTCATTTGTGATATCAGTATATCATACTCTCAATCACCATGTAAAGCAGTTGAACCATGCCTAAAAAAGACGATGAAGCAGACGAACGCTCTGAAGGACATCTGTCCATGACACAGGCTTGGAACGTTCATCCTCATCTTTCTGTTCCATCAGCAAACGGACAGCTCGTTTCCCTTCACTTACCTTCTGTTCAAGAGGCGCTTTAGCCAAAGAAGAACGATAAGGAGAAATCACTGTAAAATTGCCACTTCCCAATTTTGGCGAGCTTAACACACGTTCACTTTCTGCCAGCTTGGCAGAATATCCATAAGGAAGAAGACATGGTGTAATCTGTATACAGTCAGATAAAATCTCCTCTGCATGATCCTGCAAAGCCAAATGCTCGATCAATTCCGTCAGAATTTCCCGACCGCTGCATTCATCAAAAGATTTACGCACATAGTCTCCTTTTTCAAAAGGATATGTTATTGTTCCCCACATCACATAACTGTTTTCCTGCCCGTCATTTAAATACATCTGTGCCGGTATGCAAATTGAAATGCCCCAGTTTGAGTCAGGAATAGTAATCGTTCCTCCGCTGCCTGCAATATTTCCGGTCATTTGTTCCATCATTTTACAAAACAGCTGAGAACGAGATGACAGAAGGAATGTCCCCTGTGCTCCCTCCTGTGGCTGCAGCATCCTGCCTGCGACATTCAGTTCGCTTCGTTTCGCTGCCAAAGCATTCCATAACAAGTCATCCTTGACACTATGTCCGCAGGGTTTTTCCATAGATCCATATGTCGCGCTGTGACAACCTGCACCCAATGTCAATATACATAAATCATCTGCATTTAATTCTATCACATGCCGTTTCTGGCCATCGGAAACGGTCAATGCACGAACTCTCAGATTATAAGTATCGGCAAATGCCGCATCTTCAACCGTCATCCCCGAATGGAACTGTACGCCATAACCTTTAAGATAGGATAACAAAGGACGAATGAGGGACTCGTAAGGATGGGAAGGAAGCTGAAGCCAATCTTCCATCGTATCCATATGCTCGATACGGTGTCCCTGACATAGCAATAATGAACGCAATTCTTTAACTGAGGTGCTTTCTTTAACAGAAAATAAACTACGCAGGCGGATCCAGAAATCTGTTTCAAAAAATCGTGATTCTTCACCAAACCATGCCTGTATGCTTATTTTCTCCAGTTTTTCATCTTTGGAAAGCAATAGTTTTTCAAGCAGTCTGCGTTCACGGCGATCCGGCACTATTTTCTGATGTGCTGTATCATGTCCTTGCTGCCAAAAAGGTTCATTGCAGTGAATTGGATGCATCCTGTTAAAACCAACAATTTCTCCCTTTAACGATGCTCCTTTCCGATTTAAAGAAGGTATGCTGCGAAACAGCTCCCAGCAACAGTCAAAGCCCTTCTCATGCATATATGTGTCCGCAAGAAGAAGTGCTCCTTCTTCTGTGCCATATCCGCACTCTCCTCCAAACTGCGGATTTTGATCAAATATATGAATATTTTTTCCGTCAAAGTTATAGTCTCTGATCAAGTAAGCTGCCGCGGCAAGTGAAGCCAGCGATGTATCCTGCAAATAGGCATGTCTGCCTCCGCCCGTATGAAACTGCAGATCAGACTGCTTATTCTTCTGCTTCATAGAATATGCTGCTCCTGCAGCAAGCACAGCTCCTCCTGCTGCAAAGGCCGCTGCCATCTTCTTATAATCCATGGTACATTCCTCCCATCACTATAGAATCATGTTTACATTATAATTCGATTTCACAAAAAGTAAAGCATTCCCGATACTTTCACACAGTTCGCAAAAATATCGGGAATATTTGACAATTATCGTTTCACATGCGTATGAAACAGCATCCATATACCAATCATAACAGCAGCAATATAGCCTAAAAAGCCAAGTGCAGGTATGCCTAAGATACGTGGTGTCATTTCTGTCGTACAGATCAAAGATGATCCAATGAGCAAAGCCGCTGCGACAATACACATGATCATCTTATTCACCATTTTGTCAATCAGGGACAAAGGCTGAAAGCTGTCCATCACCTCTAAATTTACTTTTAATCGGCCCTTATTAATCAAATGCAGCGTTGAAGACAGCTGAGAGGGAAGACGCATCGCTTTGTCTAAACCATCTACTGTATTCCGCGTCAGTTTCCTTACATTCTCCTGCATTTCATCCAGATCAAAGAAACTGCTTTTCATATAGTTAATCGCCGTAGTGATGATATTTGTCTTTGGATCAAGAAGCGCTACTGTACTTTCTATCGTAATCAGCCCCCTTGCCAACATTGATATTCCTTTCGGCATGGAAATATGATGACGATGTGCAATAGTAAATATTTCCTGCACTGCGCATCCCAGATCGATATCTTCAAGATCCATTGTCATGTATGATCCCATCAGTTTTTCCATATCATCATACAGGCGGTTGTAATCATAAGGTGCATCATGGACGCCAAGTGTCAGTATCACTTCTGTCAGCTCACCGATGTCATTTCGAGCCATTGCCGAAAATGCTCTTCGTATCAGATTCCTGTCACGGTCATTCAGCTGACCCATCATGCCGAAATCCAGCCAGATGATCTTACCGTCTCGAATACGCAAATTACCGACATGAGGATCCGCATGAAAAAAACCGTCATGAATAACCTGTTTCATGTAATTATCCGCCAGTTTAGCCGCTATCTCTTTTCGATCATAGCCTTCTTTCCGAAGATGATCATAATCATCTACTGCAAAACCGTCAATATACTCCATGATCAGCACTTTGGAAGTACTGATTTCCTTATAAACGACCGGAAGTGAAATGTATCGTATACCATGATTCATCTCTCTGAAACGCTGCATAAAGTTTGCTTCATTGATAAAATCCATTTCCTGCTTTGCGGTTTCCCAAAATTCATCCAGGACAACATTCACATCGATCACGCTGCTTAAAATATCCGAAAGATTCAATAAGCGGCTTGCTCTTCTCAGTAATGAAATATCTCTCTCCATCCGCTCATAGATATGAGGACGCTGAATTTTCACGACAACATCACGTCCGTCATGCAAAACGGCACGATGCACCTGTGCAATCGAAGCAGAGCCTAATGCCTGCGGATCAAACGAACGGAACAGTTCTTCCACGCTGCAGCCATACTCCTCCTCAAGAATATGATATACAATCTCATTATCCATCGGCGTAACCTGTGTTCTCAGCTTCATTAGTTCATCACAATATCTTTTTGAAAACATATCCTGTCGCGAAGACATCAGCTGGCCGATCTTAACAAAAGTCGGGCCTAGATCCTCTATGATTTCACGCATTTTTACCGGATCGATTCCTTTAGTAATATGATGTTTATGTAATATGGAAATGATCTGCGCCAGTCGTCTCTTGCCCGTCAGAGCATCATTCTTCATTCTCGGTCAAACTTTCCTGTTCTTTGATAACTGCTTTCAATTGCTCAAGTTCTTCCGGGGACAGTCTTTTTATCTGATCCTGCAGCAGATTCATGCGCGTACGGCTCACTTCATCCTTTGCGTCTGACACTTTTGTCTGAATATGATGTTTGAGCTCTTCATTAAGCACTTTCCCTTGTTCGATGCTCAGCTCGCCCTTTTTGACAAGCTCTTCAATCAGCTCTTTTGATTTTTCAGCAGTCAAAGCAGCTGCACCGACGCCAAGAAGTACTATTTTTTTCATATCTTCACTTAATTTATCGATCATTCGGAATCCCTCCTCTTTAAATATATTGTATCACTTTCCTAAACGTTCTTCATAAAAAGGAGATAAAATACAAAAAAAGCTGCAGCACAAGTCTGCAGCTATTTTAACATCAATTATTTCTTAATGTTATAGAAAGCGTTCTTTCCTAAGTACTGAGCGATATTGTTTGTTCCGCGTTCGTTCAGTTCATCTTCGATACGGATCAAACGGTTGTACTTAGCGATACGGTCAGTTCTTGACATAGAACCAGTTTTGATCTGACCAGCATTCAGACCTACAGCGATATCAGCGATTGTTGTATCTTCGCTTTCACCGCTACGGTGTGATACGACGCAAGTATAACCTGCTTCTTTAGCCATTTCGATAGCATCGAAAGTTTCAGTTAAAGTACCGATCTGGTTAACTTTGATCAGGATTGCGTTTGCAATTCCCTTTTCGATACCTTCCTTCAGGATTGAAGGGTTAGTAACGAACAGGTCATCACCAACGAGCTGAATCTTGTCGCCTAAACGATCTGTCAGCTTCTTCCATCCGTCCCAGTCACGTTCTCCTAAACCGTCTTCGATTGATACGATTGGATATTTTTCAACCCATTCAGCATACATATCGATCATTTCATCTGTAGTCTTAGTTCCCTGTCCTGATTTGCTCAGTTCATACAGACCTGTTTCATGGTTGTGGAACTCAGATGCAGCAACGTCCATTGCGATGCAGATATCTTCACCTGGAACATAACCAGCAGCTTTGATTGCTTCAACGATCAGTTCCAGAGGTTCTTCGTTACCTTTTTCGCAAGATGGAGCGAATCCACCTTCGTCACCAACGTTTGTATTGTATCCGCGTGCTTTCAGAACTTTACGCAGGTTGTGGAATGTTTCGCTACCCATACGGATTGCTTCTTTTTCATTCTTAGCACCAACCGGCATGATCATGAATTCCTGGAAGTCTACTGTAGAGTCAGCATGAGATCCACCGTTCAATACGTTCATCATTGGAACTGGCAGAACTTTTCCGTTGAATCCACCGAAATATTTGTAAAGCGGCATACCATAGAAATCAGCAGCTGCCAATGCACATGCCATAGATACACCTAATGTAGCGTTTGCACCTAAGTTTTTCTTGAATGGAGTGCCATCCAGTTCCAGCATCATCTTATCGATTGCGTTCTGGTCAAGGCAGCTCATACCGATTACTTTCGGAGCGATCTTTTCATTTACATTCTGTACCGCCTGCTGAACACCTTTACCCATGAAGCGTCCTTTGTCGCCGTCGCGCAGCTCAAGTGCTTCTCTTTCTCCTGTACTAGCACCGCTTGGTACGATTGCGCGGCCATAAGCACCACTCTCTGTAGTAACTTCAACTTCTACAGTTGGGTTACCTCTGGAGTCAAGCACTTCTCTTGCATAAACATCAACAATAATTGACATGTCAAAATTCCTCCTTCGTACATTTAATATGATACAATGCAACGGAAAAATATGCAATATCACAGACTCATAAAATTAGGGATTTCATCGTTTTTTTCACATTTTTTCCTACATCGTGCAATGATTTCAGCATGAAAAAACAGGTGCACCGATCAATGGTATGCACCTGCTCATATATATTGATTCCGACAGTTTTTACTGTTTTTCGATAAACTCCAGAAGTTCCTGTGCCGCTACTTCCAGACCTTCTCGTTCTTCTTTATTGAAACCTAAATGTGTATAGATTTCACCTACAAAGACGTTATTGTCCTTCAGGCATTCGAAAACCTCATCAATCAATGGTTCGCACACATCCTGTTTCTGCATCGGGCCGAAAGGATTTGCAAAATACGTAGTTGAAATACCGACTTCCTGTGTTGTTCCCAAAGCCATACGCTTACCAAGCTTACATACTGCTTTTGCATCTTCCATATCTGTGAAGCGATGCAGTCCCAGCTTATTATCATAATTGTTTGCATATGCGAACAGATCAATTGGATGATTTGTTGATACGACATCATATGGAGCCGCCGGCGTAATGACACGTGCATTCTTTGATTCAGGAGACATAAACACACTTCGGTCCATATCACGATAAGGAGTACCTGGATCCAGATCATCCAGACGAATAAACGCGCCAATTTCTGTTCCCTGACCGTAAGGGATACCATCTTCAATATGAATCGTTCCCATATCATCAAATACAACTTCGATCTTTTTGATCTTATCATTGCCAAGCGCTTTTAAAGCCTCGATTGATTCGGATTTTCCCGCACCGGAATCTCCCATCAGCATGATGCCCTTTTTCTTTCCGTTCTTTAGTGTAATGTTTACGAATGCACCGTGAATTGGCAGCCATCCTTTTTTCATCATAGCTAAATTGTGCAGCGTCAGCGACATTTTCTTCAGATATCCAAAATATTCGATACGCTGGTTGTAACTTACACATCCTACCCAGATATCTTCTTCTTCATCATGATAGAATGTTGTCTCATCCTTACCATCCTCATTACCGAACAGACAGATCAAATCCGGCTTATTTTCGCATTCATCTTTATTTGCCAGTTCAAAAAGATTTCCCAAAGATACCGCAGAAGCAAAGAAATCACGATGGAAATAAATAAACGCAAGCAGTGAACCGATTTTGCATGGATAGCAGAACCAAGTATCTCCGTCACCCGTAAAATCATTGATCGGATTATCTTTTCGTTCTGTAAACATACCTGTACGTTTATTTGATTTCGGATGCAGGATCATTGGAGTACGCAGCATGACAGAGTCAACAAACGGAATCTCCTGCAGAGCTGCATACTTGTCGCTTAAATTACTTTTATTAAGACGAACGCTGATTGCAGCATTTGTTCCTGCCTGCATCTGACGATATACACGGTTTTTTCTTCCCATGACACGTTCTTCCATCATACGGTATACAGCCAGGATCGTATTATTAAAGTTTGAATCCAGCAAGACAAAGCTTTCCGCTCCTCGTGATTGTTCCGTTCCGCTTGAAATCACAGAAAAACGCTGATGTTTTTTCCAGAAATTATAAAGCTCATCCACGAATTCCAACAGTTTTGCTTTATCGTTGAGATAAACAGATTCAATTTCTTCGCACTGAAAGATGCGCAGCATCCGAAACAGCTTGATAATCTCAAAAGTTGCCTCGCGTCCGCTTCTTCCCTGCAATGCATACAGATATAAATCTTCATCAAATGTCTTCAGATATTCGATGTACATACGCATAAAATTTGCAAAGGTTGATGAGGTCAGAAAATCCTCTCCGCTTCTTGGATAAGCCTTGTTAAAATTTATAATCGCAAGATCGTCATTCAAGTAGATTGATTCTTTCATGTTACTCCTCCTTTATTAACACGCTATACATTATATCCTATTTAAGCAAAAAACAAAACACATAGAAACATTTTTTCATTTTCTGTAATCGTTTTCATTTGCTTTTTTGGCCGTTTTGCGTTTCTAAAATTCGTTCATCTGCACAAAAAATCATGATTTAGATCCTTTTTCTTTCTTATCATTCTCGTTGTCAGCACCTTCTAACAAATTAAAAATCTTTTTCTTCGACGAAGTTGACACTCTTAAAAAAATAAGATAAACTAACGGCAAATGAGGTTAGCTATATCTAACCTATGAATTGAAGGATGTGTAATCATGGATTTGACAGCGACCAAAAAAAGGTATTTGCTTAGTATCGCTTTACTCAAAGATCATCCGCAGCAGACATTTCGTCCGATCGAACTGGCCATCCGTCTGGGAGTATCCCGGGCAAGTGTCAGCCGAATGATTCTTTCTTTTGTAAAAACCGGACTGCTTGCTCAAAACCGTCACGGTTATCGTCTGACATCAGCGGGGCTGCTGCAGATTGAAGATTCATTGCAGCAATATGAACAATACTTCCATTTTTATACTACTGTTCTTCATCTCAGTAAATATGATGCACAAGAATGCAGCATCTCATTACTGTCATCTGCCGAAACACAGACACTGAGACATTTGAGTCACAGTATTTCTTCCTTCCTGTTAAAATGTTCTGATCACTGAGATCCCTCATTTACGATTCTTGCATATTCGTTCGCACATCGACCGGCAGAATATAATGTGCTGTATTAAATATTGCTTCTTTTCTAGCATCATGATCCTGCATGGTACAAACAAAAAGAAAGACACAAATGTGCAATGTCATTTAGTTAAGAAAAATGTCAGTCACAAGAAATTGTGACTGTCTTTTATTTTGTCTGATAAAAAAGTGAAAATAATGCTTGACAAAAGAAAAATCGGAATTTTAAACATAATCCGAAGGAATTATAGGAGGACTAAATTCTATGTCTATGATTTCTTCACAAATAATTATGTATTCACCGGATGATGTACTACAAAAACTAAATAATTCGATCAATCACGTCAAACAGAATATACAGTGTTATTGCAGCGATCCATTGAGAGATTTCACTCGTTCCAGAAAATGGAGCGTGGATACCATTATTAAATTTCTTGTTCAACTTGAATCCAAATCCATGAAGTCTGAACTATGTAACTTTTTTTCTGATTTTGATGCACTTCCTAGCGATTCTTCTCTGTGTCAACAGAGAAACAAGTTGCTTCCTGAAGCCGTAGAGAGAGTTCTTTATCTTTTTACCCGTTCTTTCCAATATGCGGAAACAATTAAAGGCTATCATCTGCTGGCTGCCGATGGAAGTGATGTAAATATTGCCTATGATCCCAATGATAGAAAAACGATTTGTAATCTGGGAAGAAGCGAATACAGTCAATTCCATATCAACGCATTGTATGACTGCCTGAATCATATATACTGGAATATTCATATAGACACAGCTACAAAAAAAAGAGAACCGGATGCACTAAAAGATATGATCATTGAGCATATTCACCCAATTAAGTCCATCATTACAGCGGACAGAGGATACGCAGGATATGATCTGATCACCTGCTGTAATAGAAATGCTCAGAAATTTGTATTTCGAGTAAAAGATAAGAATAGCAATACATCGATCCTTCAAAACTGCGACCTTCCGAATGGCGAGTTTGATAAAAGAATTCATAAAACGATTACCAGAAAGCAGACCAACGAAGTAAAGAGAAATAAGGAAAAGTATGTATGTTTGACAAATCATACAAAATTCAGTTATTTGGATATAACGGAAGATTTTTATGATATCGAATTTAGAGTTGTACGTTTTCAATTAAAAGATGGAAGTTATGAATGTCTTATCACGAATCTGAATGAAGATGAATTCACTAGCGATGATCTAAAAAGACTGTATAAATTAAGATGGCAAATTGAGACAAGTTTTAGAAAATTGAAATATACGATCGGTCTAACAAACTTTCATTCTAGAAAAAGAGATTTTATAAAGCAAGAGATCTTTTCCCGTGTGATCTTCTATAACCTATCCAGTATCATTTCCTTAAATACAAAGACAAGAGACAAAGGAAAGAAACATAGGCTGAGTTTCAATTTCACACTGGCTGTAACGAATATACGACTGTATCTTAGAAAAATATTGAATGAAAACGAACTGATTCATAGAATAAAAAAATATCTGATCCCGATACGATCAGATAGAAGTTACCCCCGAAATGTTAAGCCACAGTCCGTAAAGTCGTTTAACAACAGGGCAGCATAACTACATATATATTCTAAAACAAATATACAGAATAAAAAACCATTTTTTAAAAATATTATATAAAATGGTCTTTTTGTCATGATTTTAAGATGAAGAGAAGCAGAACTTTTAAAACTTGATTGTTCTGCTTCTCATTTTTTGTGATTTTTTCTTTATTTATCGTTAAGAACTTCCCTTAACTAAATGACATT
>JABLTO010070225.1_pt1 | contig 10340 bp, 12 predicted proteins | sample 7160091 | NCBI WGS metagenome assembly JABLTO01 (sample SAMN14651225, study PRJNA627086) | human gut metagenome | isolation source: feces | host: Homo sapiens
AATACATGAAGAATGTACATCCGGATTATCACGGCACCTTCAAGGTATATACAAGACGTGCCAAGAAGTCTTATCCGGTAAATTCCATGGAAGTAAGTGCAAGGATCGGAGAGAGCATTCTGGATGCTTTCCCGGAGGCAAAGGTGGATGTACACCAGCCAGAGCTTACTGTTTCCGTTGAGATCCGTGAGAAGATTTATGTATATTCCAAGAGCATCAAGGGACCTGGCGGAATGCCGGTTGGAACCAACGGAAAGGCTATGCTGCTTCTTTCCGGCGGAATTGACAGCCCGGTAGCCGGATATATGATTGCCAAGCGCGGCGTTAAGATCGAAGCTGTTTATTTCCATGCTCCGCCATACACCAGTGAGCGTGCGAAACAGAAGGTTGTAGACCTGGCTAAGCTGGTAGCAAAATACAGCGGACCGATCAAGCTTCACGTAGTAAACTTCACCGATATCCAGCTTTACATTTACGATCAGTGCCCACATGATGAGCTTACTATCATTATGCGCCGTTACATGATGCGGATTGCCGAGCATTTTGCAAAGAAGGACAACTGTCTCGGTCTTATCACAGGTGAGAGCATCGGACAGGTTGCCAGCCAGACCTTACAGAGCCTTGCTGCTACCAATGAGGTTTGCACGCTTCCGGTATACCGTCCGGTGATCGGCTTTGATAAGCAGGAAATCGTGGAGCGTTCCTGGGAGATTGGAACTTATGATACTTCCGTACTTCCATATGAAGACTGCTGTACCATTTTTGTTGCCAAGCATCCGGTTACAAAGCCGAATCTGAATGTGATCCGCAAATCAGAGGAAAAACTGGCTGAGAAGATTGATGAGCTGATGGAAGTGGCACTTAATACGACAGAAGTAATCGAAATCCAGTAAAAAGAGAGAATAGCAGAAGCATATTTCCCCGTCCTGTGCCAGCCAAAAGTGTCCGCTGCCTTTATAAAGGATATGAACCGTAAAGCTCTAGGAATTCAGGCTGGCTGGATGGGGAAGCTTTATAAAAAAAGAGGAACTGCGAACAGTTCCTCACACAATCGAATATTTCATTATTCAACTGTATATTTGTCGATGATCTCCATAACGCTGTCAAGAGCAGCTCCATCAGCATGGATGTTGAGGTCGATCGGTTTGGATAAATCTAAACTGAAGATGCCCATGATAGACTTAGCGTCGATCACATATCTTCCGGAAACCAGGTCGAAGTCGCAGTCAAATTTCGCCTGCGCTTCCGGCGCTTTATATTGACCGGATCAAACTGAAACAGGCACTTTTGAATCTATTCCGAAATGCAGCAGAGGCTGTCCCTGCTTCAGGCGGAAAAGTAAAATTCTGTGCATTTTCTTCCGAAAAGGCAGTCCATATTTCCATAACCGACAACGGCTGCGGCATACCGGAAAATCAGCTGGAACAGATTTTTACCCCCTTTGTAACCTTTAAGAAAAATGGAACGGGTCTTGGTCTTTCGATCACCAGCCAGATCATTCAGGCACATGGCGGAAAAATTTATGCTGAGAATGAATCGGATTCCGGTGCTTCCTTCCATATTCTTCTTCCAGAAGATTTCCGCGGATGATAAAGGAGTGCCGCCAGTATAAGTCCGCAGACCATTCCGCCAACATGTGCAGCATTATCAACACCAGCGCTTGTAAATCCAAAATAAAGGGAAAAGCCAGCCATGATCATCATCTGCCTTACGGAAAGATCCTGGATTTTCCCACGGTGCCGGACCACTACATAGATCATAGCCCCCATGACTGCAAATATGGCACCTGATGCACCGGCGGATACCGCATATTCCGATTTCTTCATCTCCATTGCAATGGAAAAAATATTCCCTCCAAGGCCTCCAAGGAGATAAATCAGAACAAACTTGAGCCCCCCAACTACAGGTTCCAGCCGTTGGCCCAGAACAAAAAGAACCAGCATATTATTTGCGATATGGTAAATTCCAAAATGAAGAAACATACAGGTAAACAATCTGTATACCTCACCATTTTCAAGGATCAGGGGCGGATAGGCCGCTCCGCATTCTATCATGTGAACCGCATTCTCTGATCCTCCAGTAAAATCTACAACAAGAAATATCAGTATATTCAGAAGTATAAAAAGAACCGTCATGGGTTCTTTTTTTATTTCTTCCACTCAACCACCTCGATATTAATGCCGCCAGAAAACGGCATGTCTGTTTTTTTAAGCTTTCTGATAATAGCGTAAGTATAGCACATTTTTTCTGATACCTCAATATTATTTCAAAAATACATATCTGGCCTGAGCAAAATCTACCTCGTCCTGGTCCTGAAGGCAGTATTCCTCATCTCCCTTTAACATTTTCCCATTTACTGAAGTACCATTGCGGGAATTAAGATCTGTAAGGTAATACTCCCCTTCTCTCTTTCGGATTTTTGCATGGATTCTGCTTACAGTAGGAAGATCTACTACTGCATCTGCTGCCGTCTCCATTTTCCCAATTACTGTCAACTCCTCCTGTAAATAAATGGTAGCCAGTTCCCCAGGCTCCCTGCTCACAAGAGTCGCCGGTCCATTGACAATATTTGCAGATAATACCACTGTTTCGCCAAGATTCTTTTGTAATATTGACATTTTTCTTCTCTCCTCTGGTTTTTCTCCTTTATTTTCCTTTATTTCTTTACTTTCTTCCCCAGATATTCCGGTCTCAATTTCCATGCTAAAATTTTCTTTTCCACTTGAAGCAGGCTCTGGTGTATTTGTTCCTGCATTCTCCAGCTTTTCCTCTGCTGCCTCTTCTTTTTTCTTTCTAAGAGACAGGAGCCAGCTACACAGCATTCCAATTCCCATAAAGGCTATAACCACTCCCAGAATTACTGCAACCGATACCCTTGGAAGATATCCAAAAGTCTCCGCTGCCACAACCAGAAGGGAAAGTAACGCAGCTATTGCACACCATATTATAATTCCACGTCTGGTGCTGCCAGAAGCTTTCGCTCTTTTCGCCTCTTCTTCCTCCTGCCACATAAGTGTTTCTATATTTTCTTCCTTTTGTAGTCCTACTTTTCCCTCCCCCTCCGTATAAATGACCTCTGCTTTACTATCCTGCTGCTGATTCATTCCATAATACCCCTTTGTTACCTGTATATCGGATGAACGATCTGTCCTTTCAATCTCATTTCTTTCCTGATATAGTTCTTTTTTTATATACTCAAGATGGAAACTATCTTCCAGCGCTCTTCGATAAATTCCATATCCAAGCATTACTGCCCTTTGATCCTCGTGATCCAATATGGGAAGAATGTATTCCGTCAGCTCCTGGAATTTCTGGCGGACATCCTGATCATAACCAGGAAGATAGCAGAAATACAGCTGTCTTTTTTCAATATCCACATACATATATTCCGGTTTCAGGAGCAGGCGGCAGGGGTTCAAAAGATACTCCGACATTTCCTCCATAACCTGTACGAAACCTCCGAGGATCATCTGCAAATCTTCATATCCCATCTTTTTCTCTTCATACAAAGATAACAGGGACTGTTTCGAGGTTATGTCATAGCACACCATAAACTGGCCATCAACACCCTGTATCCTGCATTTCAGGATCGATGGGATCGTATTTCCCACTAACATTCTCATCTGATAGGATGAGGTATCTGGCTCTTCCTTCTCATATAGCACCAAATAATTTCCATTTATATCTCTTTTATATTCCGATTTCATTTTTTCCCCTTTAATTTTTTATGGCATCTGCAGCACCTTTTATTTTTCGGATCCAGGATACCGGTTTGATCACTTTTACCTTTCCCTGAACCTGCAAATGACTATTAAATCCTCCATAAACAGAAAACATGTCAAGATCATAAATGACTTGAACCTGTTTCCCTTCACTTGCCTGCAATTTCAGGTTTTTGCTTCCGAAAAAGCCTGTGTTTCCAAGCTCTTTTCCCTTTTTCAGGGCTTTGTCCCTGCTTTTTCCTTCTGGTCTTAACGGTTCCATGGCTCCGTCAAGAGCAGCCTCATATGCAGCCGCTGTAAGCCATGCACGATTATGTATGTAAAAAAACAAGTACAAAGTTACCATCAGCACCAATAAGATCACAGGCATTAAAAGTGCAGCCTCTATGGTCATGCTTCCCTTTTTCGCAACCTTTTTCAATAGATCAATCCTCCAATATATCCAAGCAAAAGAAATGGAGCAAAAGGTACCTCTTTCTTTTTTCTGTTTCCGGGTAAAAACAGTAAAGTGATTCCCCAGAAGCTACAGCACAAAAGCCCCAGTAAAAAAGAGGTCAACAGTTCTCCAAAGGACAAAGCCGTTCCAAGTGCCAGCAGCAAAAATCCATCTCCCATTCCCACCGCGCCTTTTGAAAATATACTGAGCAGGACCACAGCCCCTCCGACACTTGCTGTGGCGATCCATTCTATACTGACAGATCCACAAAAACAGGCTCTCACAACTCCAGCAATTCCAAATATCCAGATTGTCAAAAGAGAAACTTCTCTGGTTTGTATATCTTTCCAGCTGTTAATTCCAAGGAAAGTAAGAATACATAATTGTTCCATATTTTTCACCTCAAACACTTTCTTTTCTTATCATCCACATCGTTTACATGCATGCATTTTTCCCACCTCAGACTCTTTCACCAATCTCACAGACCTTTTCAACCCGCTGCAGCTCTTGCTGTTGTGATATCGGTTCCCTGATTTGGTAATATACACTGTATTTCCAGGCTTTTGCCCTCTGCTGCAGCTTTCACAGGCATGATATTTCTCTCCGCAGTCATTTCGCAGGGAAGAAATATCTGCTCCTGCAGCCTTAGAAACAGACAGGTTCAGGTGACTGCAGTTCAGCTTCTTATGATAGACAGAACCAGAAACCGTAACGTATACCATTTTCTCGGTGGCACCAGCGCTTTCGCTTCCGCCATTTCCCCTGTCCGCCCCTGTCCAGGCATGTACTTTCACGGTATTGTGCATCCAGATTGCCGGAAGTGGTATAAGCCCGCTGATGGGTTTATACTTGTATAGATCAGGCAGCGTAATGTCTTCCACCTCACTTCCGCCTGCAGCGTAGGCATACATCCCAGCGGTTTTTGCATTCTGGCAAAGTTTGCTTAAATGCTCTGTCTGAACCTTGTAAACATCCATAAAGGAAATCATGGATAGCATTCCAAAGAAAAACAAGGGCAGCGCAAAAGCGGCTTCTATTGTTAAGCTGGCTTTTTTCAGTTTTTTTCCTATCTTTCTCCAAAAGGTGCACAAAGACACTTTGCCGAAAAGGGTTCCACCGTAAACCGGGGTTGTTCCGGCGGACTGATTCCCCAGAGAACTATTCCTTCTTGTTCTTCTTTTTTCAAAATATATATCTTTTTTCAGTCTTCTTTTGATCAATATTTTCATCACCTCTCCGGAAAAGCATCTTTCTGCACCTTTTGTGCCTACAGCAGCAATCATTTGTTTTTTCGCCGTACCAGCTTTAAATATAGTGATACTCACGAGCTACTGTATAAGTTTTCTTTCCATTTGCCTTCACATCCACAGAAGCTTCCAGCGCAGTAATACAGTGATCCAGCTGAAATTCCTCCCAGTTTTCGATTTCACGGAATGAACTTTCGACCATATCCATACCGCCTTCGATTTTTTGCGCCTTAGATGAGGTAAGCAAAAAAATCTGCAAATAGTCTTCATAGGACAATCCTTTTTCATCATTTTGCCGGTCTGTATCCAGCTTATCTACAAGTGCTGGCATTCCCTGCAAGGATAACTGCCAGTTTGATGCATTTTTCGTAAGTGGTACTTTTCCGCCAGCAAACAATTCTCTTACATCCAGAATACTTTCTGCAAATGCCCAGCACAGGATCAAAGCACCTTCGATCACAACTGCGGCAGGCGGAATAAGAAAGCTCGCTGCGATAGCAGCCGCTAATGCCTGCACCTGCGCCATCATAAGGGAATCCGACATTATGTATGCAGCATTGAGGCCTTCCCTTACCAGCAATAGTTTTTTCGCAATGGATTTCAGATTTGCTTCATCACTGTTATTTCTGCCTATAATGTACTCAATCTGATAACTTAATCCTCCTTTTCCAGGCTCCATATAATTTCCCAGTTTTTCCACCAGATATTGCTGATATAAAACCTGTGAAATAAGGGTACCATCAGTTTTTACCGTATCCTCCATTGCAAGCCCCGTTTCCAGTTTTCGACCTGATACCAATTCCTTTTTCTTTACTTTTTTATTAGAAATCTCTGCTCCTGCTGGAAGTACAAGATCCAGAATTCCCATCCATCTGATTCTTCGGATTGCCGGAATTGGGTTTTCTACTTTAACAGGAGAGGTTTCTTCTGTAACAGAGGGCAGCATTTTACCATCTGTAAATCCACTCTGATCCTGCTGTTCTTCCTGTTCTTCCTGTTTTTTCTTTTCTTCCAGCAAAGCCTGACTTTTCTGCTGGGCAGAATCCATCTCACTTTCATAATTTTCAATGGTTCCTTTACTTTCTATTTCATTTCCCCTTTTCTCTGCAGCTATTGTCTTTTTCTGCATGTCACGAATTTTATTTAAAAGGAGTTTTGCTCCATGGCTGCCAAGAGTTTCTTTCATATACTGGACTGACTGCTGATAGAAAACCTCGCCATCTGAATCTGTCATTAGCAGATAACCGGATATCCCGCCTTGCTGTACTGACAATTTCTGACTATTTTGCTTCATCACAGGCTTCATATAAGATTCCAGATTATCGTACACAGAAGCCAGATCCAGTTCCTTTCCCCCGCAAGATCCATCAACCGCAAATAGATCAAAGTCCTTTAAAAGGGACTTATTATATTGTCCAAACAATGAGTACAGTCCGATATCCATCCCATTTAGTATCTGTGTTCTGGCCGCAGCCATTCTTGCTGACTCGAGTCCTGAGCTCAGAAGGGACAAAATAAGTCCAAGGATCAACGCCAGAAAAACTGTAATACTTCCTCTTTTTACCATGGAGCACCTCTCCTTTTTTGATTCTGTTCGCTATTTTGGATTTCGTTAAATAGAGTTACTTTGTTTTGTGATCTTTGACAGAATATTCTTTACAAGACTGGTTAACTGGTCTTTGAAAATCATGACCAGGCCAATAAGAACTACAAGGATCAGAATGATTTCCACAACACCTACTGCATCTTCCTCCTGCAGAAATTCCCTTGTAAGTCTGCGCAGTTCTCTCATACCTTTCACCTCCCTCTGCCTGATAAATTTCTGCGGACATCCTCTGGGACTTTTATCCTGCCAGAGCATCCCCTCAGATTGGATTTATCCATAAAAGGACAGACAGGCTGGCAGCATAACGATTGCCATTACCACCCCAAGCATAAGCATCATTGGCACCAGCAGCTTTGTAGTTGCTGCTTCCCCAAGGACTTTTGCTTTTCTTTTCCTGTCATCCCAGGCTTCCACAGATTCTTTTTCCAGCATTTCTCCCATATGGCGGCTGCCCTTCTGAAGATTCTGGATCAAAAGTGTGGCGAATGTTTTATATTTCACATGTCCGCACCGCTCTCCGAAGCGCCTGTACGCCTCCATCTCGGAAATTCCACTTTCCATTTCATAACAGGCTGTGACGATCTCCTCATATGCGATACGCTTTTCCTTCTTTCTTTTATAATCTGCTGCCATCTTACGAAAGGCATTTCGAACTGTCATGCCGGCCTGAACCAACAGGGTAAACTTCATGAGCAGCCCCGGATAGTCCATCATCAGCTCTTCATATCTTTTCGCCCTGGCCTTCTGTTCCTCCCGGGCAGTTATAACAATCACCGCCAGAGCCGCTGCAATGGCCATAGCCGCCAGAAGGTTACCGGTGTTGTCATAGGGTGTTTTCCATTCCAGCTGTTTGCCATCCCAGCTGTCTGGAAGATAATAATAATCTGGATCTTCCAGTTCGCTGTTATAGCTTTCCACATATTTCAAAAGCTGCTGCTCTCTTTTCTCATCTGTAGTCAGCTCCTCCGGTTCCCCGGCATCTTTCTCTTCCAGTTCTTTTTCCGGAATCTGTATGTATACGCTGCCTGTTTCTTCTCCTTCCATGGATACCATAAATTTTTCTTCATAGGGGTCTTCCTCCTTTTTCAGTTCATAACCTTCCTTCAATAGCTGACCGCCACCCTTGGTATAGGTAAGAAGCATTCCAATCGTATTTCCAGCCAGAACAACCACAAGAAATAATTTTCTTCCCTTTACAGTACCAATCTGTTCTACCCGGATCCAGCCCAGAATACTCCCGGCAGTCAGGACTAAAACTATAACAAAAATGACAATATGGAGCCACATCCACTACACCTCGATTTCTACAATTCTTTTGCCCATCCAGTATGCCGTTCCATACACTGCAAGGCAGACCGTCATGGCACAGATTCCAAATGGATTTCCATAAAGCATGTCCAGAAATCCGGGAGAGGTCAGCTGAAGATACAGAATGATCCCCGCTGGCATAATGCTCATGATCATCTGCTCTGACTTTTTCGCCGCCAGTGTAGCTTCGATTTCTTTTTTTACATCAATCTTATCTCCTAACATTCTTGCAACCTTCTGGATCACATTTCCAAGATCACCGCCGCTTCTTTTGGCTATATATAAAATAGATGCAAAATTCTCGATGTCCTCGATCCGGCACCTTTATCCCAGTTCCAGAAACAGTTCTTCCACAGGTACACTTACTTTCTGCTGGGTTTCTATGTAGCGAAATTCCATTACAATATCTTCGCTTTTCGTATACAGCTGTTCCAGATCCCGTACACAGGCTGAAACGGCATTTTCCACAGAATAGCCAGCCTGAATTGCCACATTCATAGAATTCAAGGCATCCCGGAACTGATAATTAAGACGACGTTTCCGTTCTCTGATCAGCTGCGTCTTTTTCCATTTTAGGTAAAACACCGAAAGCGGCAGCATGGCCACAAGAACCCATGGTGTTTTATAAAAAAGATAATCCACTACACAACATAACGCAGCACATTCTGCTACATATCTGATAATCTCCTTTGCAGAATAATGATATATCTCATAATCCGGATTCTTTCCGTTCATAGCTTTACCCCCGCACGTTCCAGTTTTTCTCTATGCATAAGAGGTGCGGCCTGCACCAGTCCTTTTTCCTCCTGCCACTGGTATAATGGCTGTATTTTTATCTCATCATCTTCGTATCCACATACTTCTGAAACCTCCAGAAGCTTTCTGGATTTATCACGCATACGGCCAAGATGGATCAAAATATCTACTCCGGAAGCAATCTGTCTTCGAACTGCCGCAAGAGGCAGCTCCAGTTCGGCCATCAAAGTCATAATCTCCAATCTGGCCAACATATCGCGACAGCTGTTTGCATGTGCAGTTCCAAGGCTTCCTTCATGCCCTGTATTCAACGCCTGCAGCATATCCATAGCTTCTCCTCCACGTACTTCACCCACAATGATCCGTGATGGTCTCATTCGAAGGGCAGTCCTGATAAGATCCCGGATGCTTACAGGAGGTGCACCGTTAACGCTTGCCGGTCTTGCTTCAAGGCGGACCAGATTATCGATTCCCTGAATTTTTAATTCGGCATTGTCCTCAATTGTGATGATCCGCTCATCCTTGGGTATGTATTCAGACAACGCCCCCAGAAAAGTGGTCTTCCCACATCCGGTTCCGCCTCCGATTACAATGGAATATCGGGCTTCCACCAGCTTTTCCAGAAACCTGGCACATTCTGGCGTTATGCTGCCCAGCTCGATCAGCCGCTCCATGGTGATCGGCTTGTCCGGAAAACGCCGGATTGTCAAGATAGGTCCATTTAAGGCAACTGGCGCAGCGACCACATTTACTCTGGAACCATTCTCCAGTCTGGCATCCACGATCGGACTGGATTCATTTACAATACGATTGCATTTTCCTACGATCTGCTGGATCACATCCTCCAGCTTCTCCTGATCAGTAAAAGACTTCTGCCATCTTGTGAGCTTTCCTTTCCGTTCTACAAAAATGGCATCAGGGCCATTTACCATAATTTCAGTCACTGTTTCGTCTTCGATCAGCTCCTGCAGCACATCCAGTTTCCGCACAGAATAAAATAATTCCTGGCGAAGCTGTACCTTTTCTTTCAGGCTTACTCCTGATTCACGCAAAGTATTTACAATGAGCTCATCAATGGTTTCCAAAATCTCCTGGTCGGTAAGCTCCCGGTAAACATCCAGCTTTTCCATAAGCATTTTTCTCAGTTTACGAAATATTTCCTGGCTCATTCCTTTTCCTTTCTCAAAATCTCTCTCACATAATCTCCAAGTTCACTCCACAATAGTCCCTCAATATAATTATTCATATATCTATTTCCTCCAATT
>JABLTO010129031.1_pt1 | contig 10337 bp, 11 predicted proteins | sample 7160091 | NCBI WGS metagenome assembly JABLTO01 (sample SAMN14651225, study PRJNA627086) | human gut metagenome | isolation source: feces | host: Homo sapiens
ATGCATATGTTATATAATTCACTTGCAATTATTACCCTTGGCTATTTAGAAAATATGAGTAGTGAATATATTCAAGATAAGCTTGCAACTTTTGAGGGTACAAAACGCCGTTATAGTGTTACTGAGGTGGGAAATAATGTTTATGTTGATGATTATGCCCATCATCCTACAGCAATCAAATATGTTATTGAAGCTACTCGAGTTAAATATCCGGGGAAAAAGATCGTTGCGGTATTTAAACCGGATCGCTATTCTCGGGGGGCTAGATTTGCAGTTGAATTTGCTCGAGCTATGGATTTAGCTGATTATCCTTATTTTTGTCCATTCCCTGAAAATGCTGTAAAAGAAGAAGAAATCGATATTGATATTTACGATATTGCTAAAAATCTACCAAGAGCAAAAGTTATTGGAGAAGATGAAGAGGCAGCTAAGGAATTAGCTAAATATGATGGTGTCGTATTCTTGTTTATGTCAAGTAAAGATATTTATAAACTTGAAGAAAAAGTTATCACGATAAAAAAATCTATGTAAGTATTTAAAATTGTGATATAATATTTTTTAGAAAGTCGAGGTAAAGTTATGACTGCTATAGATATTTGTTACTGTGTTTTAATTTTATCAGGAGCATTTGCTTTAGTTTGTTTAGGAATTTTACTGCTTCGCAGTTCAACGACAATAAAGCAGGTAGGCAGCACAGTTGAAATGGCTCAAACTACGATTAATAAAGCAGAAAAAATTATGGATGATATAACTTATAAACTGGATCTTTTAAATGCTCCAGTAGAAACAATTGCCCGTTTCTTTGATCCAAATCGACCTAAGTTTAATCCGATTAGTGCTATTATTAGTTTGTTTAAAAAGAAATTTTAGAAAGGTGAGATTATTATGAAATTTGGAAAATTTATAGCTGGTATTGGTATTGGGACAATAGTTGGAATGTTATTTGCCCCAAAAAAAGGTAGTGAGTTAAGAGAAGATCTTAAAGAAAAATCACAGGAATTATATGATAAAGCACAGAATATCACAAAAGAAGATGTTGAGACTTTAGTTAATAATACAATTGAAGAAATAAAACTTGCTATTGATGAATTTGATATGGAAGAATTTAAGGACACTACAAGTACTAAATTATCTGAAGTTAAGGGAAAATTAGAAGAGCTGGCAAATTCTGTTAAATCAAGTGATGAATATGCAAATTTTAAAGCATCAGTTACAAAGATTAGTGATGAAATGACAAGTAAATTAAATGAAATCAAGGACAAGATTCAAGACAAAGATTTTGATGCGTTAAAGGAATTAGATGATGCAATGGATGATATTGAAGATGAATTAGATGTCATCATTGAAGATCTAAAAGATTAATGAAAAAAGTTACGATATATGATGTTGCAAGGGAAGCTGGCGTTTCTCTTGCGACAGTTTCTCGAGTAATTAATGGTTCAAATGTTGTTCGAGAAAAAACTAAACAAAAAGTCTTGGATGTTATTGAACGTTTAGATTTCAAACCGAATGATATAGCTAGAGGATTAGCAACTAGTAAAACAACAACTATTGCAATTGTTTTTCCCCAGTCGTTATTTGCCCATGTTAAAGACATGATTGGTGGTATCGGTGATACAGGAAGACATTTAGATTATAATATCAATATGTATACTACTGATGATATTGGTGATGAAAATACAGTCGCTGATGTAACAGAACGCTTGGTTAAATCAAGAGTGGATGGTGTTATTTTATTCAACAATGATAATATTGATGAAACAATTGAAGCGATCGTTAAGTATAAATTACCAATAGTTGTCATAGGTAAGAAGTTATCAGGTGACAATATCGGTTCTATTTATATTGATGTTAAAAAGGCGGCAGAAGAGATTGTTGATAAATATCTAGCTGAGGGTAAAGATGATATAATTTATATTTTACCTAAACAAAATTTAATTAAAAGTGATGAAATAATTGAAGGTATTAAAGATACATATAAAAAATATGAAAAAGTTTTTACAACTAATCAGATTTTAACCAGCTCAAGCCATTATGAGAATACATATCCTAATTTTGTAGAGTATTTTAAAGATCATAAACATGATTTAGTATTTTGCGGGTATGATAAAGATGGTGTGGCTGTAATTAATGCAGCTCAGGAAAATGGGATTAAAATTCCTGAAGAGATGGAAGTTGTAGGAATGTTGAACACAAGTTATTCAATTATGTGTAAGCCAACACTATCTTCGATGAATGTTCCTGTCTATGATATGGGAGCGCTTGCAGTGCGTTTATTGACAAAGTTTTTGCATGAAGAAAAGATTGAATCTAAGGAAATCGTTGTCCAGCACATGTTTATAAAGCGTGATTCAACAAATGAATAAAAGTATTTACAGCATAATTATTTATGCTGTTTTTTGTTGAGTATATTAAAAGGGAAATATTTTTAAAATGGGCAATGTTTTTTTAGAATTATTATACTATAAGTAGCATATATTTGATAGATAGGTTAAAATTAAATTATCAAATAGATGGAGGAAAATAATATGATCATTACAACAACAAATCAAATTGAAGGTAAAAAAGTAGTTGACTATAGGGGAATAGTTTTTGGTGAAGTAATTTCTGGAGTAAATATGTTTAAAGATATTGGAGCTGGAATTAGAAATATTTTTGGTGGTCGCAGTGCTGGATATGAAGAAGAATTAATGGCTTGTCGTCAGGAAGCTTTAAAAGAAATGGAAGAAAGAGCTAAGGCAGCGGGTGCTAATGCTGTAATTGGAGTTGATATTGACTATGAAATGTTAGGTGCTGGTAATGATATGATGATGGTTACAGCAAGTGGTACAGCTGTTGTCGTAGAATAATATCAAATAATGAAGGTTGACTTATCCTTTGTTTTAGAATATAATTCAATTACGACGTTGAAGGAAAATAGTAATCAAAATAGGCATTTAAGAGACCTTGTGGCTGGTGAAAACAAGGATGTACTACTGATGAATACACTCTGGAGTTTCTAGATGCAAAGTCTAGACGGGTCATCCCGTTATCGATTTAAGAGCATGTAGTAATACATGAATAAAGGTGGTACCGCGAGATTTCGTCCTTTAGGATGAAATCTTTTTTATTTTATAGATGGAGGATAGAAGATGAAGATTTATGATGAATTAGTATGGCGAGGATTGATCAAAGATGTTAGTTCGCCGGATCTAGAAGAAAAATTAAATAATGGTGGGATGACTTTTTATATTGGAACTGATCCAACTGGAGACAGTTTACATATTGGACATTTTTCATCATTTTTAATTTCAAAACGTTTAAAGGAAGCAGGACATAATCCGATTTTATTAGTTGGTGGAGCCACAGGATTGATCGGGGATCCAAAACCAGATACTGAAAGACCAATGATTACGAAAGAAACAGTTGAACATAACTTTGCTTGTTTAAAAAAACAGGCTCAGGACTTATTTGGATTTGAAGTAGTTAATAACTATGACTGGTCTAAAGATTTAAATTTCATTGATTTTCTTAGAGATTATGGTAAATACTTTAATGTCAATTATATGTTGAATAAAGATATTGTTAAACGGCGTCTAGATGCTGGGATTACATATACCGAATTTTCTTATATGATCATGCAGGCAATGGATTTTGAATGGTTATATAATAATAAAAACTGTGTTATGCAGGTTGCAGGCCAGGATCAATGGGGCAATATTACAGCAGGAATTGAATTGATCAGAAAAAAAGATGGTAAAGAAGCTTATGGTTTTACAATGCCGCTTTTAACTAAAAGTGATGGAACAAAGTTTGGTAAGACAAATGGCAAAGCTATTTGGCTAGATAAAGAAAAAACATCACCTTATGAAATGTATCAGTTCTTTATTAACTCAGAGGATGATAAAGTAATCGATTATTTAAAATTCTTAACTTTCTTAACACCTGAAGAAATTATGGAATTAGAAGAAAAGAATAAAACCCAGCCTCATTTACGAGAAGCCCACCAGGCGCTAGCTCGTGAAGTAATCACATTCTTACATGGTAAAGAGGCTTATGAAGAAGCTGTAAATATTTCTAAAATGTTATTTTCAGGTCAAATTCAATCTTTGACTTTAGAACAAGTTAAAGTATGTTTTGAAGGAGTGCCAAGTGTTGAAATAAATGAAGATTTAAATATTTTAGATGCTTTGATTACTTGTGGGGCAGCTAAAAGTAAACGCGAAGCACGTGAATTTGTTAATGGTGGATCAATTTTAATTAATGGTGAAAGAATCAAAGATGTTGAATTTACTGTTTGCAAAGCTAATGCTTTTGGTAATGAAGCAACGGTAATTCGTCGTGGTAAAAAGAACTATTTTGTAATTAAACATGTTTAAAAGTGGACATAACGTCCACTTTTTCACACTTTATTCACAATTGTGAATTTATTTTTCTTTAGGTGTTTTTTTCCAAAGTAATGTATTTTTCTCATTCGATAAACTAGTCAATAAATTACTTTTAGCTTGAGGATATTTTTGATACAGCTCATTTAATAACTGTTTAAATTCTTCGCGCTTAGTATGTTTATCCGCTGGGCAGGTTGATGTCACAACAGGAATATGAGCTTCTTCTACAGCTGAAATGATATCTGATTCATAAGCATAAACTAAAGGTCGAATGAAATTCATTTCGGTTCGCGTTAGATACATTTTAGGGGTAAAAGTTGCAATTTTACCACCGTAGACCATATTCATAAATAAAGTTTCTACAGCATCATCACCATGATGAGCAAAAGCAACTTTGTTACAACCATACTTTTTTGCGCCATCAATAACTAAAGCTTTTTTAAACTTTGAACAAAGCGAGCATTGTAAACGACCATCTTCAGTTTTATTTAACTTTAAGATTTCATAAACATCGCTAGGTTCATGATATAATTCGATCTGATTCTTTTTACAAAAAGCATCTACTTCACTAAAATCCATATCTGGAAAGCCCATTTCAATATGAACACCAACTACCTCGAATTTAACACGGGCAAATTTTTGATACAGCGATAAGCAGTATAAAAGTAACGTTGAATCTTTTCCGCCTGATACACCGACACAAACTTTATCACCATCTTGAATTAAATCAAATTCTTCATCAGCTTTTCTTATACAGCCTAATACTTTTTTCATTGTCATTTATAATCACCGTCTTCTATTTTAACAAAATTATGAATATATGCAAAGATATTTGCATTTTATTACAAACCTTTGTAAAATGATAAGCGGTGATAAAAATGGATGGAATCATATTAATAAATAAACCTGCAGGGATGACGAGTCATGATGTCGTTAATAAACTTCGTAAAATATTACATACTAAAAAAGTAGGGCATTGTGGAACTTTAGACCCTGATGCAACTGGTGTTTTAGTTGTATGTATTAATAAAGCAACTAAAGTATTACAGTTTTTAACTAGTGAAAGTAAAGAATATGTCGCAACCTTAAATTTAGGTGTAAGTACGGATACGTATGATGCTAGTGGTAAAGTTTTAGAAACTAAAGAATATCAAAAAATAGATGATGATAAAATTATTGCTTGTTTAAAGAGTTTTATAGGAAAACAGGAACAAAAACCGCCTTTATATTCAGCAATCAAAATTAAGGGCAAAAAATTATATGAATATGCAAGAAGTGGTGAAAATGTAGAAGTTCCTACTAGAGTTGTTACAATTGATTATATCGATGTTTTAGAAATCAAAGAAAATTTGATTAAATTTAAAGTTGGCTGTTCTAAAGGAACTTATATTCGTTCATTATGTTTTGATATAGCTGCTAAATTAGGCTATCCTGGACATATGCAAGATCTGATTAGAACGAAATCAGGTAAGTTTGCTTTAAATGACTGTTTTACTTTAGAAGAAATTGAAGCTGGTAAGTTCAATTGTTTGAGTATTGAAACTGCCTTAAGTGATTTTAAACAATTAGAAGTAGAAGATGAAAATATCGTTTATCATGGTAAGAAGATCAAATCTGATCTTAATGAGCAGGTCGTGATCGTAAATAGAAATAAGAAGGTTTTAGCAGTGTATGGCCCTGATGGTAATGGTTATTTAAAGAATATAAGAGGATTATGGTAATGGAAATAATATATTTAAATGAGCAAAATGATTTGAAGATGGAACCTAGTTGTGTTGCGCTTGGCTTTTTTGATGGTTTTCACTTAGGGCATTTAAAGTTAGTTAATGAAGTTATTAAGGTTGCAAAAAGAGATAATTTAAAAAAAGCGCTGTTGACATTCGATGTTCAGCCTCGAGCTTATTTAACTAATCAGCCGTTTAAGTATTTAATGAGTTTAGAAGACAAAATTAATTTATTAAAATCATATGATTTTGATTATTTATTTATTTTACGTTTTAATCACGATATCGCTAAATTGATGCCAGAAAAATTTATTCAAGAATTTATTATCAAATCTAAAATCAAACATGTTGTTTGTGGGTATGATTTCCATTTTGGCGATCGAGGTCGTGGTAATAGCGAAATTTTACAAGCTTATGGGCATAATGATTATCAGGTAACCGTAATTGAAAAACTGGAATACGATCATCATAAAATATCTTCAAGTTACTTAAGAGAGCTTTTAACTAAGGGTGATGTCGAGCTGGCAGCTAAATTATTAAGTCGTCCTTATTGTATAAGTGGTAAAGTGATATATGGACGGCAAAATGGACGTAAGATTGGTTTTCCAACTGCTAATATCGATGCTAAAGATTATTTGTTACCGGAAAATGGGGTGTATGGCGCAAAAGTCTATTTTAAAGATAAAGTTTATTTAGGAATGGTCAATATTGGTTATAATCCTACTTTTACAGCATTACCAGGATTATCTTTAGAAGTAAATATTTTTGATTTTGATGAAAATATTTATGGACAAGTTTTAACAGTTGCTTTTATTAAGAAAATTAGAATGGAAAAGAAGTTTGCTAGTGTTGAAGGGTTGATTGAACAGTTAAAGCATGATCGTCAACAGATCAAAAATGAAATAATTTTGTAGATATAGTTAATGTATCTACATTTTTAGTTTTAAAGTTTTTTAGATGGATATACTAATAGTGGTGATATAATGTATGTCTGGTTGATTTTTGCAAGTTTTTTATGGGGAACCAATGTTTTAGTAATGAGATATATGCTGGAATATATGTCGACATATGATCTGGCGACACTTAAGGTTTTTCTTTCAATCGTAGCGATTTTTTTAGTGATGAAATATAAGAAAGTGAAATTTAAGCGTCGTCATGATTTTTTAGGCTTTAAAGTTGCCTTGTTTTCAATAACAATAAATTTTATTTTAACTTTTGAGGGCTTGAATTTAATTAGCGGCAGTGCTAATGCAATCATGAATTCACTGGCTCCGTTAGTAACGATTCTTTTAGCTTTATTGATATATAAAAATAAGATCGTTAAAAATCAATTGCTTGCTATGATGATAGCTTTTGTAGCTTTTTTTGTTTCGATTGATTTTAAATTGAATCAGCTTTCTTGGGGGCATTTGATGCTACTTGGGGGAATTGTTTTTTATAGTTATGGTAATTTATTGATGCAGCATAATTGTAAAAAAGAAGAGAATCTGTCGTTTACATTAGAGTATTTGAGTTATGGTTTTATCCAGTTATTACTGATATCGTTATTTTTTCCGCAACATAACGATATCGAAAATATTTCGTTAATGTTATGGCTCGTTTTTATTCTTTTTTCTGGGATTGGATTTGCCATCATCCAGTTGATTTATTTTAATGCCGTTCATGAAATCGGTAGTATAAAAACTAGTTTTTTACTGGGATTAAATCCAATCTTTACGTATCTTGGCTCTTTGTTGCTGCAAGAAGAGTTTGCTTTTAATAAGATGTTGGCGATGATCTTGATGGTTATAGCAATGTTGATTGCCAATAAACATAATCTATTTGTAAAAAAAGATAGCTGAGCTATCTTTGATAATATTTAATTAGAGCTTGCGTTCCTAGATCTTCATCACCATTAACTTGTAAAGTCTCAAACATTTTTAAAACAACATTAAGTACTTCAAGGTCAAGGCTGTTGCTATCATTTACATCCTTGGCTATTTTCATATCTTTGATATAATGTTTGATGTAAAAACCAGGGTCGAAATCATTTGTCAGCATTTTGGGACCATTGTTACTTAACTGCCAAGAACCAGCAGCTCCACTAGAGATACACTGTAACATTAATTCAGGATCCAAGTCAACGCTTTTAGCGTATGTGATGGCTTCACAGGTACTGGCTAATGCACCAGCTAGGGCAATTTGATTAGCCATTTTAGTATGCTGACCGTTTCCAGGAGCTCCGACATAATTGAGATTAGTTCCTAAAACTTTTAAGACAGGTTTTACTTTTTCAAAAACTTCTTTGTCACCACCGACCATAATAGATAAGGTTCCTTTGATGGCTCCAATATCGCCACCAGAAACTGGGCAATCTAAGCTAACAACGCCTTTTTTTATTGCTTCAGTATATATTTTTTTAGCTAACAGGGGACTTGACGTCGTAAAATCAATTAAAATAGTATTTTCTTTTACACTATTAATGATTCCTTTTTCACTAAAATATACTTCTTCAACATCATTAGGAAAACCAACCATCGTCATAATAATATCTTTATCTTTACAGCATTCTTCAATACTATCACACCATTTGATCTTATCACTTATAATATCTTCAACTTTATGTTTGCTTCGAGTAAATATGGAGATATCATAATCTGCTTTACATAGATTCAATACCATCGCTTTACCCATTACTCCAACACCGATAAATCCAATTTTTTTCATTTATTTTTCCTCCAGTAAATCATTAAATAATTTTAAAAGTCTTTGTTGTATTTTATCATTATTCTTTTCTGGATGCCACTGTACTGCGATAATTTTATCTTTTTCGATCCCTTCAATTATATTATCAACACTTTTAGCGCTAATGATAAAACCATCGGCAACTTTATCGAGGGCTTGATGATGAAAAGAATTTGTCATAAATTTATCACCTAAATACTTTGATAGTAAAGAATTTTTACAGGTGGTAACTAAATGACGATAGCCCTGCATTTCTTTTTGCATGTGCAAATTTGAGTCAAGGTCTTGAATCAAGGTTCCGCCAAAAGCAACGTTAATAGTTTGGATGCCGCGGCAAATTCCTAAAATCGGTTTGTTTTGCTGGAAAAACATTTTAATTAACGTAAATTCTAGTTCCTCAAGTTCGAAAAGCTCTTTTTTAGTTTTGGGATGTAAACTTTTGTGATAGTAAGCAGGGTCGACATCGAGACCGCCTGTAAGTAATAGACCATCACAATTATCAACTAAAAACTGTAAGGTCGCAAAACTTGCAGGAGCAATTGTAATGATATCAAGATTGGCTTTTTTGAACATTTTAATATATTCATGATAGATATAAAAAACTCTGTTTGGATTATATGAACGCAGTGGCGCTAAGATTTTTTTATTCATTCATGTAACCTCCTATTAATATATATTATTGAGAAAGAAAATAATGTAAATGATTATGAAAAATTGTCGATTCTGTTTAGACATGACTGGTATGTTGTGGTATACTCTATAAGTAAGCTTTATGTAAAGAGGGATGTACAGATGGAATTTTTAGATAATATATTAAAAAAATTTGGTAGTCAAAATGTAATCATAGCTTGTGTCTGTGTGTTAGTGATAATTATTGGTACGATAGTTTATCGTGCGATTAAGTTAAAGATGTATCGTAAAGAAATAATTGAACTTGAAAATCGCATGAATGCAATCAAAACATTACCGATTCAGTATCGTTTAGGTAGAGTAAAAGGAATTGGAAAAAACATGCCTGAAGTACTTGAAAAATATGAATTATATGAATCTGAATTTAATAAATTAAATGTTTTTCAAAATAATGATATCATGCCTTTAATAAACGAAATAGATGAACAGCTGTTTTATCGTAAATTAACAGGTGCTCGTAAGAAAATAGTTAAATTGAAAAATGAAATTGATAATTATGAAAACAAAGCTCAAGATTTGTTGAAAAAAATCGAAGTTATTACGGAAATTGAAAATGTTCAACGAGTTGCAATTATTAAAATCAAGGAAAAATATCGAGCTGCAAGTGATAATTTTGCGGCCGTTAGATTTAAGATCGAGGATTTTGTTCCAGCGATTCCCGCTATTTTCGATGATATTGATAGTCGTTTTGTTTCTTTGGAAGATATGATGAATAATCAGCGTTTTGATGAAGCAGAATCATTTGCTGCTAAAATCGAAAAAGATATTGATTTATTAGCAGCTAATCTTAGAGATTTACCAACTTATATTTCAATTTCTGCTTGGGGCCTCC
>JABLTO010206078.1_pt1 | contig 10326 bp, 7 predicted proteins | sample 7160091 | NCBI WGS metagenome assembly JABLTO01 (sample SAMN14651225, study PRJNA627086) | human gut metagenome | isolation source: feces | host: Homo sapiens
AGTTAATTGCTTTCAAGGCTTATTTTTTATCATTTAGATTCAATATATTTACTGTTCATCCTTTTTACGCACGACCGGCATAACGCGTCCGATGATGCTGAATGCTACAAACGCGACGATATCAGTGCATACGATACTGGCGCCGCTAGGTGTTTCAAGAACTATAGACACGAGCATGCCGACAAGGAAGCACGCTACAGATACGACGGCGGCGCATACAGTAACTGATTTAAAGCGCCTGCATACGCGCATGGATGTAAGGGCAGGAAATATTATAAGGCTCGATATAAGCATGGCGCCCATCATGCGCATGCCGATAACGACAGTTACGGCTGTAAGCACTGCAAGCGCGGAATTGTAAAGCCCGGCGCGCGTGCCTGTAGCCTGTGAAAAAGTTTCGTCAAATGTTATAGCGAATATCCTCGGATAAAAAAGTATAAAGAGCACGAGGACGCATACTGATAGTACACCTGAAAGTATCGCGTCGTCAGCTGACAGCGAGAGTATACTTCCGAACATGTAGTTATAAACATCTGTGCTCATACCTGTGCTGCGCGATATCACCATAACGCCCGTAGCAAGCGCTCCCGATGATACCATCGCTATAGCAGCGTCGCCCTTTATACGCGCGCTCTCGCTCAGCCTGAGAAGCAGGAAAGCAGCTATAACGCAGACTGGTATAGCGAACCACATAGGCGCCCAGTTCATAGCTGCAGCCACAGCAAGCGCACCGAATCCCACATGAGAGAGCCCGTCGCCGATCATGGAAAAGCGCTTTAAAACAAGGCTTACGCCGAGCAGCGAAGCACACAATGAAACGAGTGTTCCGACGATCATCGCTCTTGTTATAAACGTATATGAAAATATTTCAGATAAGAGATCGATCATTTTTCCTGCGGTCCTCCTGAATTCTTCATCCTGCATATCTCGCACTTGTTAGCCGGATGTATTTTTACTGTTTTAAACTGATTTCCCATAAAGCTCCTGCAAAGGTCGCTGCGCAGGTACTCGTCAGCAGGACCGAAAAATAACTGTCCGTGACCGAGGTGGAGTATATGAGAAGCGTATCTTACAGAGCTCTGTATATCGTGCGATACCATTATTACAGTTATTCCCATTTTCTTGTTTATATGGTCTATCAGAGTGTACATATCGTCTGTGACCTTAGGATCGAGCCCCGCGACAGGCTCGTCGAGCAGGAGCATTTTCTTTGTAGCGCAAAGAGCGCGAGCGAGGAGCACGCGCTGCTGCTGACCGCCTGAAAGCTCCTGATAGCAGCGGTTCTTGAGGCTTTCTATGCCCATAAGCCGCATGTTTTCAAGCGCCTCCTCCTTCATCCTGCGGCTGAAGAAAGGGCGCAGGCCAAGCGAGTTGAGCTTGCCCGAAAGCACGACCTCGTAAACAGAAGCAGGGAAGTCGCGCTGGCTGCCTGTCTGCTGCGGCAGGTATCCGATCTCCGTCGGAAGCAATCCGTCACCGTATGTTATGCTGCCTGCGGCCGGAGCCTTGAGCCGCAGGAGCCCTTTTATGAGAGTGCTCTTTCCGGAACCGTTCTCGCCGACGATACAGAGATAATCGCCGCTGTTTATCTCAAACGACAGCGCTCGCGATATCGTCCTCCCATCGTATTCAAATGAAACATTATCACAGGTTATCTGTGCCATTTTTCTACCTCTTATAATTCAAATTACAAATTAAATATTTCGTATATGTTTTTCCTTTTACCCGTAAACGATCCGGCAGCTAATAAAGTGCGACCTTAAGATTTTCCAGATTGTTTCTCATTATGGAAATGTACGTCGCGCCGCTTTCCATTTCGTCCTTAGTTACATTATGGCAGCTGTGGAAAAGCAGCTTATTCGCCCCCGTTTCTTCACAGACTGTATCGGCGATGCGCTCGTCAGACATCTCGATATAAAAAACAGCCTTTATATCCTCATCACGCACGCGGTCTATCAGAAAGCGCATCGTAGCCGCTGAAGGCTCGGCGTCGGCTGCGCATCCGGGATAGGCGGCGTAATAGTCAAGCCCGAATTCCTCGGTAAAATACCTTACCGGAAACCTGTCCGCAAATATCATCATTTTATGCGGCGCATTTTCTATAACGTTGTGAAGATCAGTATCCAGCGTTTTTAATTGCATTGAATATGACGATAAATTATTACGGTAAACGCCAGCATTACCGCCATCAAGATCACAAAGCTCGTCAGCCAGATCACTTACTATCTCCTGCGCGTTGAGCGGAGAAGTCCATACATGCTCATCCCATTCATGATCGTGCTCGTCATCATCATGTACATCATCATGACCGTGCTGATCTTCATTGTCATGATCGTGCTCATGTTCTTCATCATGCGCCCCTTCATGACCTTTCTCGTCAGCTTCATCGTGGCTGTGAGCGTGCCCGGTCGTCTGCATGCCTTCCTTGACTTCCTCCTCGACGACAGAATCAACATGATCGATCATTTTAAATGTACGTACAGGATGATCGAGCGAGTCGAGTATGTCATTTACCCATTCATCATTCTCGCCGCCGGTATAAACAAAAAGGTCACAGTTCGATATCTTTATGATATCCCGGACAGTCGAATCGTACGAGTGGACCTCTGTACCGGGCGAGAGCAGCATGCTTACATTCGTATCCGTTCCCGCAGAAAGCTGCCTGACAAAATCATACGGCGCAAATATAGTAGTAACGACATTAATGCCTCCGGCGGCATCAGACGCGCCGTCCCCGGCGCCCACACCGGCTGACGCCGTACTTTCAGTCCCTGCGTTGTTTATGCCCGCCTGCTGGGCGCATCCTGCAAACGGAAAGAGCGCTAATGCAGCGGCCATTACCGCAGCCACAGCTGTTTTAAGAAATATTTTTCTTTTTCCTGATATTTTCAAAATGTATTCCCCCAAAATAGTGTTCTGAAAATTTTTCCGAATGTATATTGTAACATAGATGAAATCATATTTAAAGACTCATAGATAAGCGTATTGATGCAATATATGCACGGCCGGTGACGGCCGCATCTCTTTGGAATTTATTACTGTATAAGTATTTGTCAGATCGTATCGCCGGCCTTCTCAAAATATGAATTCTGTATGCAGAAAAGTGGTCATATTAAATAATTTTTCCTTGTAAATATTGCTCAATCAATGTATCCTATAACGAAAGAGCTTTTTAGAGTCTATATAATATGTAGGAAATTATTATAAATAATAACTGATATGGGAGGAATTTCCGTATGAAATTAGGAATCGACGTAGGATCTACGACCGTAAAGCTCGTACTTCTCGACGATTATAACAACATAAAATACAAGCGATATGAACGCCATATGTCGAACGTATTTGAAAAAGCGGGAGAGATGCTTGACGATCTCTGCAAAGAGTACGACGGCGATGCTCATGTCACTATCACCGGCTCAGGTGGTCTGACGCTTGCTAACAGGCTCGGAATACCGTTTGAGCAGGAGGTGGTAACATGCTCGACGGCGGTTCAGGAGCTCATACCTCAGACTGACGTGGTTATAGAGCTCGGCGGTGAGGACGCGAAGATAACATTCTATGAAGGCACGATAGAGCAGCGCATGAACGGCACCTGCGCAGGCGGAACAGGCGCTTTCATAGACCAGATGGCTGTCTTGCTAAATACAGACGCAAACGGCCTTAACGAAGCAGCTAAGCATTACAACACTATATATCCGATCGCCGCTCGCTGCGGCGTTTTCGCAAAGACTGACATACAGCCGCTCATAAACGAAGGCGCGGCACACGAGGACTTGGCCGTTTCTATATTTCAGGCCGTAGTCAACCAGACTATAAGCGGACTTGCATGCGGCCGCACTATAAAAGGAAACGTTGCGTTCCTCGGCGGACCGCTTTCATTTATGTCGGAGCTCAGAAAACGCTTTATCGAGACGCTCGGACTTAAGGATGAGAATGTTATATTTCCTGAAAATTCGCAGTTTTACGTAGCGATAGGCGCTGCATTAATGTCAGATAAGCATCCTGTCGTGAGCATCCGCTCACTTTCAGAGAAAATAAAGCAGCCGGGCATGGCGGAAGAATCAGAAACAAAGCACCTGCCGGCGCTTTTTGAGACTGAAGCTGACTATGAATCGTTTAAAAAGAGACACGCGCAGCATAGGGTAGGAAGAAAAGACCTGAAGTCCGCCAAGGGCGCAGCGTTCCTCGGCATAGACGCAGGATCCACTACGACAAAGGCGGCGCTCACAGATGCCGACGGCGATCTGCTTTATACATTTTACAAAAACAACGAAGGAAATCCTGTAGAAACATCGCGCCAGATGCTGCGCGAGCTGTATTCGCTCATGCCGGACGACCTTCATATCGCGTACTGCGTAACTACAGGCTACGGTGAGGGCCTTATAAAAGCGGCGTTCGGCGCCGACTACGGCGAAATAGAGACTATAGCGCATTACAAAGCTGCAAAGGCGTTCCAGCCTGACGTTGATTTCATACTCGATATCGGCGGTCAGGACATGAAGTGCATAAGGATAAAGGACGGAGCGATATACAATATCATGCTCAATGAAGCATGTTCGTCAGGTTGCGGATCATTTATAGAAACTTATGCCAAATCTGTAAATATGAAGGTAAGTGATTTCGCAGAGGAAGCGCTGTCGGCTGACGCGCCTGTAGACCTCGGAACTCGCTGCACTGTCTTTATGAATTCAAAAGTAAAGCAGGCTCAGAAAGAGGGCGCTACTATAGGCGACATATCGGCAGGCCTGTCTTACTCCGTTATAAAGAACGCATTGTATAAGGTAATAAAATTACGCGACTCCTCAGAAGCGGGCGAGCACATACTCGTTCAGGGCGGTACTTTCCTGAATGAAGCTGTTCTCAGAAGCATAGAGCTCGTACTTGAAAGAGAAGTCATAAGACCTGACATCTCAGGAGTAATGGGTGCTTACGGCGCTGCCCTCATAGGCAGAGACAGATGGGACGGAAGCACGCCTTCAGGAATTACAGGGCGCGAAGCGCTCGACGCGTTTACCATGAAAAATATGCATACGCGCTGCGGACTGTGCGAAAACAACTGCCAGCTGACAATAACACGCTTCAACGACGGCAGCAGGTTCATAACAGGAAACAGATGCGAACGCGGAGCAGGTCACAGCGGCAAGACAGACGATAGCCACAACCTGTTTAAATACAAGCTCAAAAGGCTGTTTGACTACGAACCGCTCAGCGAAGAAGCAGCACTTCACGGAACTGTCGGCATACCTCGCGTATTAAATATGTACGAAAATTATCCGTTCTGGTTCACGTTCTTTACGGAGCTTGGCTTCCGCGTACAGCTTTCTCCGCTCTCATCAAAAGAGCTGTATGAAAAGGGAATGGACACGATATCGTCAGATACAGCATGCTACCCTGCAAAGCTCGTACACGGACACATAAAGTCTCTGATAGGATCAGGAGTAAAGGTCATATTCTATCCTAGCATAAACTACGAGATCCAGGAGGATCCTGAGGCTAATAACCATTATAACTGCCCGATAGTAGCGATGTATCCGGAAGTCATCGCGGGCAACATGGATGACCAGCTCAAGGACAACGGCGTAACGTTCATACACCCGTTCCTTCCTTATTATGATGACAAACGTCTTAAGGAACGTCTTTATGAAGAACTTACGCTCAATAATTACAATATAACAAAAGAAGAAGTAAACAAAGCCGTTGAAGCTGCAAGAGCAGAGGATGCCAGATTTAAGGCAGATATCGTCGCAAAGGGCGATGAGATAATCGACTATATAGAAAAGAACAACGGTCACGCTATCGTGCTGGCAGGCCGTCCGTATCACCTGGACCCTGAGATAAACCACGGTATAGACCAGGTCATCACGTCATTCGGATTTGCCGTGCTCACAGAGTCATCAGTAGCCGGGCGCAGCCACATAAAAAGACCGATAAGAGTCCTTGACCAGTGGGCTTATCATACCAGATTATACCGCGCATCTGATTTTGCAGGTTCCAGAGAGGATATCGACCTTATACAGCTGAATTCGTTCGGCTGCGGGCTCGATGCCGTAACGACTGACCAGGTCGAAGAGATACTTTCAGCTAAAAATAAACTGTACACAGTACTCAAGATAGATGAGGGATCAAACCTCGGAGCAGCCAAGATCAGGATACGTTCTCTCAAAGCTGCTATAGATGAACGTGAAGCAAACGGCATACATGCTGAAGATCATTCAGAGCCTTTTGAAAGAGTGATATTTACAGAACAGATGCGTAAGGATTATACTATTATAATCCCGCAGATGGCTCCTATGCAGTTTGATCTGCTTGAAACAGCATTCCGTGAGGCAGGCTATAACGCTGTCGTGCTTCCGGCTGTAGATAAAAACGCAGTAGACACAGGTCTTAAATACATAAATAACGACGCCTGCTATCCGACTATAGTATCGCTTGGACAGATAATCAGCGCACTTCAGTCCGGACAGTTCGACCTTGACAGGACTGCGGTAATAATGACTCAGACAGGTGGCGGCTGCCGCGCCAGCAACTACATAGCGATGCTAAGAAAAGCATTCAAGTCGCTCGGCATGGAGCAGATACCTGTTGTTTCCATAAACTACGTAGGACTTGAAAAGAACCCGGGCATGAAGCTGACGCCGAAGCTGCTCACAGGAGTTCTTTACGCTATACTTTACGGTGATCTTTTCATGAGGCTCGTAAACGCGACAAGACCTTATGAGGCAGAGCCGGGAAGCGTGGACGCGCTTTATCATAAATGGAACGAGATAGCGCGGACGAATGTAAAAAACAGGAAGATAAGCGAATTCAAGAAAAACGTAAAAGCTATCGTAAAAGAATTCGATGAGATACCTCTTCTTGATATAAAGAAGCCTAAGGTCGGAGTCGTTGGCGAGATACTTGTAAAGTATCATCCAAACGCAAACAACGATATAGTACATATAATAGAAGAAGAAGGCGGCGAGGCTGTAGTACCGGATCTGCTCGATTTCTTTATGTACAACCTGAAGAATTTCGACTTCAACTATGAAAAGATGGCGGGTTCCTATATGACACATCTTGCGGGCAGAGCAGGCATGAAGCTCATATATCATTTCCGCGACATAATAAGCCGAGAGCTTGACGCAAGCAGCAGATTCACATCTCCGCTACATATAGACAAAATAGCGGAGAAGGCAGAAACTGTAACATCTCTCGGAACTCAGTGCGGAGAGGGATGGCTCCTCGCAGGCGAGATGACTGAGCTCATAGACAGCGGCGTTGAAAACATAGTATGCCTTCAGCCGTTCGCATGCCTCCCGAACCACGTTACAGGAAAGGGCATGATAAAGCCGCTCAGAAAGCACAACCCGCTTTCAAACATATGCGCCATAGACTACGATCCGGGCGCAAGCGATGTAAACCAGCTTAACCGCATAAAGCTTATGATGGCTACAGCTCATAAAAACCTTGAAAAAAAGTCTTAAAAGTTATAGAGGCGGATAATTCCGCTGAAAATACAGCAGCTGCGAAAGGAGATCAGCAAATGAAAGCAGTAATCACAGTTATCGGACAGGATAAGATCGGTATTATCTACAACGTTACATCAGTTCTCGCAGAGTATGACGTAAACGTGCTTGATATAAACCAGACTATAATGCAGGAAGTATTTACCATGATAATGGTAGTAGACACGTCAAAGACACCTGTTTCATTCGAAGAGCTTCAGAAAAAGCTCGAAGAAAAGGGTAACGAAATGGGCATATCTATCAGGATACAGCATGAAGGCATATTCACTGCAATGAGTGAATTATAGTAAATAAATACATAGCTGCGGCGGTCACCCGCCGTGCACATCTGTGTGCGGCCGCGAGGCCGCGGCATGTATATCTGTTATTTATTATTCATTATTCAGAAGGAGATATAAGTTGATAAATTTAGATAATGTTATGAAGACTCTCCACATGTTTGAAAAGGAGAAGCTTGATATAAGGACCATCACGATGGGGATCTCACTGCTCGACTGCGCGCATTCAAACGGTGAGATCGCGCGCCAGAGAATGTATGACAAGATCACTAAAAAAGCAGAAAGACTCGTATCTACAGGTGAAGCGATAGAAAGAGAATACGGTATACCTATCATAAACAAGCGTATATCTGTAACACCTATGTCCATCGCTGCAGGCTCAAGCACAGATACTGATTATGTAGCTTTCGCAAAAATGCTCGATAAAGCTGCCTCAACAACAGGCGTAAACTTTATCGGAGGCTTCTCTGCGCTCGTTCAGAAGGGCATGACGAAGGGCGATGAGATACTTATACGCTCGATACCTCAGGCACTCGCCGAAACTGAGCTCGTATGCTCATCTGTAAACGTAGGCTCTACGCGTTCAGGCATAAATATGGATGCTGTAAAGCTCATGGGCGAGGTCATAAAGGAAACTGCTCATCTTACAGCTGACAGGGACGGCTTCGGATGCGCAAAGCTCGTAGTATTTGCAAACGCTGTCGAAGACAATCCGTTTATGGCCGGCGCGTTCCACGGCGTAGGCGAGCCTGACACTGTAATAAACGTAGGCGTAAGCGGACCGGGCGTTGTAAAGGTAGCTCTCGAAGGCTGCAAGGGACAGCCGTTCGACGTTGTTGCCGATACTATCAAAAAGGCTGCCTTCAAGGTCACAAGAATGGGCATGCTCGTTGCAAGCGAAGCTTCAAAGCGCCTTGAAATGCCGTTCGGTATCGTAGACCTTTCTCTTGCTCCGACACCTGCTGTAGGCGACAGTATCGCGCGTGTACTTGAAGAGATAGGATTAGAGTGCTGCGGCGCTCCCGGAACTACTGCTGCTCTTGCAATGCTCAACGATGCTGTTAAAAAGGGCGGAGTAATGGCTTCATCACACGTAGGCGGACTCAGCGGAGCATTTATACCTGTAAGTGAAGACGAGGGTATGATCGCTGCTGCAAAGTGCGGTTCCATAACTCTTGAAAAGCTTGAAGCAATGACATGCGTATGCTCTGTAGGACTCGATATGATCGCAGTTCCCGGAGATACATCTGCTGCAACGATATCAGGCATAATCGCTGACGAAGCTGCTATAGGCGTTATAAACAATAAGACTACAGCAGTAAGGATCATCCCTGCCGAAGGCAAGGTCGTAGGCGATGAGATAGAGATGGGCGGACTGCTCGGCACCGCACCGGTAATGCCTGTAAGCAAGTTCAAGTGCGAGGATTTTGTCGCAAGAGGCGGAAGGATCCCTGCACCTATACATTCTATGAAGAATTAATTGAATTCATATTTAATGTGTGCTATACTTGTCGAGGACTCAAAACAAAGAAACGAAGGAGAACAGAAATACAATGGGAAGACATGGTACAATAGCAGGACGTAAAGCTGCTCAGGACGCTAAGAGAGGCGCTCTTTTTACAAAATATGCAAGAGTTATCACTATAGCTGCCAAGGCAGGCGGAGATCCTGATTATAACGTATCACTTAAGCATGCTATCGAAAGAGCTAAAAGCATTAACATGCCTAATGATAAGATCACTAACGCTATCAAAAAGGGTACCGGCGAACTCGGCGGCGATGCTCTTGTAGAAGGTTCATTCGAAGGTTACGGTCCTGGCGGAGTTGCTGTCATCGTTGACGTACTCACTGACAACAACAACAGAACTACAGCTTTTGTAAAGCATTCATTTGACAGACATAACGGCAACCTCGGCAAGCCAGGATGTGTTTCATACATGTTCGAAAGAAAAGGCCTTATCATCATAGAAAAAACTGATGACATCGATGAGGACGCTCTCATGGAAGCCGGTATGGAAGCCGGTATGGAAGATATGGTAACTGAGGAAGACAGTTATGAGATCTATACTTCAGTAGACGACTTCAACGCTGTTTCTGAAGCCCTCGAAGCAGCAGGCTACACTTTTGTAGAAGCTGATATCGAGTATCTCCCTTCTATGGAATCAACACCTTCTTCAGAATCAGAGATCAAGTCTTTAAAGAAGCTCGTCGCTGACCTCGAAGACAATGATGACGTTCAGAAGGTAACTACAAACTGCGCTATCGATCTTACAGAAGAGTAAAACATAAAAGAACATTAAATATATTGTATACATAGATTTTTTATAATATAATCATGAAAAATGGTGTACAATAAGATACGAAAAAATGTCCTGGAGTGTTCGTTATGATTATGTAATTTAACCTACAATAAGTTCACGGGAATTCGGTGTTGTACGGCGGATCTCATGCCTCCTGCGGGGAGGAAGCCTGAAACCGTATGCAGGGTACCCACCTATCAGAAAGATAGGGAGTGAATTAGTAATCAGACGGCATTTTGGGAT
>JABLTO010038095.1_pt1 | contig 10324 bp, 9 predicted proteins | sample 7160091 | NCBI WGS metagenome assembly JABLTO01 (sample SAMN14651225, study PRJNA627086) | human gut metagenome | isolation source: feces | host: Homo sapiens
AAGCCGCCGCCGGCTCCATTGAAAAAGTAAAATCTGCCGCCGCTCTATATGATTCGGATGCCGGCAGAATCCTGGTGATCTACGAGGGGAGCATCAAGGATACGGACGAAGTTTTGCAGCAAACAGCTGACAAAGTGCCGCCATACATGCGCCCCGACGAGGTGATCCGCATCAAACAAATGCCATACAACGCCAACGGCAAGATCGATCGTCAGCGGCTGCTGAAAGAATACTGCGGTGCATAGCAGGATCCCTGCGCCGGGGGCTTTGCAGAACGCCTGGCGACCCGCACCGCTTCTATATATGCAACAAGAAAAGGAGAGTAAACAATGGAAGAATTATTACAGATTTTAAGAAAAGTAAAACCGGGAGTTGATTTTGAGGGCAAGACCGACTTGTTCGAATCGGGGGTGCTGGACTCCATGACCATCGTCATGCTGGCAGCGGAGATCAACGATGAATTCGATATCGACATCCAGGTGACCGACATCGTTCCGGAGAATTTCAACTCTGCCGAGAGCATCCTGGCGATGATCCGCCGCCACCAGGAAGAAGACGACTAAAGCGCTGGCACGAAAAAAGGAGTGTTGTTCCATGAGTTATACGAGTATCACATTTATTTGTTTTCTGCTGGTGACGGGGATCGCGTATTTCCTCGTGCCCAGGCGAGTCCAGTGGGGTGTCCTCCTGGCTGCATCGCTGGGATTTTACGTCCTGTCGTGCGGTGCCCGGACATTGCTTTTAGTTGTTGCATGCGGGATCTTGTACGGCGCAGGTCTCCTGATCGGACGCCTGGCTGACGGCTTTGCCGCACGCAAAAAAGAACTGGCGAAGGAAGATCGAAAAGCATTGAAAAAAGCAGTGACACGGCAAAAAAAGTTCGTCGTGTTCTGTGCGGTGCTCCTGGTGCTCCTCATGCTCCTGGGAACGAAATATTTCAATTTCTTCGGCGCCATCGGTAATGACATCTCCGCCTTTTTCGGGATGGGAGCACCGATCCCTGTGCTGAAGATCCTCATGCCACTGGGGATCTCCTATTACACTTTGATGGGGATCAGCTACATCGTGGACGTGTATCGCGGCACAGCAAAACCGGAAAAAAATCCACTGATGCTCCTTCTCTACCTGTGCTATTTTCCACACATCATCGAGGGGCCTTTCGACCGCTATACCAGGCTGACGAGCCAGTTTCGCACCCCTCATCCGTTCGACTACGACCGGATGGCAAACGGTGGGATCCGCCTCATCTGGGGACTGTTCAAAAAGTTCGTCATCGCAGATCGAGCGGGGCTGATCGTCAACACGATTTTCGCAGATCCCGGTTCTTACGGCGGCAGCGTCCAGTTCGCGGCAATACTCCTTTATACCTTCCAGATCTATGCAGAATTTTCCGGCTGCATGGACATGGTCTGCGGCGTGTCCCAGATGTTCGGCGTGGACATAGCCGAGAATTTCAAACGTCCGTTTTTCGCCGTTTCCATCAACGATTTCTGGCGTCGCTGGCACATCACACTGGGCGAATGGCTGAAAGACTACATCTTTTATCCGGTCAGCCTCTCCAGTCATTTTCAAAAGCTCAATGAACGGCTGCGCAGACGCATCAAGAGCGAGCACCTGACTACCCTGCTGCCCAGCGCTTACGCCCTGTTTTTCGTCTGGTTCGCCAACGGGATGTGGCACGGAGCCAGTGGAAAATACATTTTTTACGGACTGTATTATTACGCTTTGATGATGCTGGGACAGGCTCTCCGTCCTCTTTCTGCAAAGATCCTGGCAAGGCTTTATATCCCGCGGGAGAGTCGCGGCTACCACGCGTTTGAGATCTTGCGCACCGGGCTTATTGTCTGCTTCGGCATGATGATTTTCCGGGCGGAAACTTTGCAGCAGGCATGGAGCATGTTCCAATCGATCTTCACACAATTCGAAGCATCTCAGCTATTTGACGGGACGCTGCTGGTTTCGGGGATCCACGCGAGCGATTACGTGATCCTTCTGGCTGCATTCTGTCTGTTATTTGTCATTTCACTGCTGCAGGAGCGTGGTGTTGCGATCCGGCAAAATCTGGCAAGGCAGGTCCTCCCTGTTCGCTGGAGCGTTTATTTCGGGCTGTTGTTTGCTTTTATCATCTTCGGTGCGTACGGCGGTGATTTTACGAATACAGCATTTATTTACGGTGAGTTTTAAGGAGGCCTGACTTATGAATCGACTGCAAAGCCTTGATCCTCGTATCCGCAAGCTGATGCGAGCAATATGTTTCTGTCTGCTTTTCGTGATCCTGTTCGTCTTTTTATCAGGTGCTTTCATTCCTCGTACGGGAACGACTGAGGATGGTATGGAAAGCCGGATCTCCAAAGCATATCGAGGAGAGCCTCGCGATTCGATCGACACTGTGTTTATCGGCAACAGCGATATTTACCGGGCGATTTCTCCGGTGGATCTTTTTCATCAGACCGGGATCACATCGGCCATTGCGGGCAGACCTAATAAGCAGCTTTCCGAAGTGCCCGGGGATATACGGGATATTCTGCGCTACCAGAACCCGAAAACCATCGTATTGGAAACCGACTGTATGTTTTCAGGAACCAATCCAGGATTCAAAAAAGGAATTTCTCCGCTGGAAGCAGAAGCTGCAAAGGTGGATGCAGCTGGCCAGGCGCCGTCGAAGGCAACGAATGCTGATGTGGCTGGCCAGGCGCCGTCGAAGGCAACGGATACCGCCCATCAAAACATTTTTACCAAATGCAAAGCTCTGCTTCAAGAAGGCGACAGCGCATTCCTAGCAGCTCTCAACTATAAATTTCCTCTGGTAAAATATCACGATAACTGGAAGCATCTGAAGCTGACGACATTCCTGCAGCCCCGCGGGAAATACCATTTTTCCAATAAGGGCATGGCTTATGCGAACACAGTCAAAGCATACCCGTTTGGCAATGAATACATGCAGATTTCCGGCGGCAAGCATGCCATGCTGAGTGAAGAGAAACTGGATCAGTTCCAGAAAATCTATGATCTCTGTGATAGAAACGGAATCCGGCTGGTGCTTCTGACCGTTCCTTCTGCAAATACCTGGAACAAGGGCAAATCCGACACGGTAAAACAGCTGGCCAAGAAATACGACCTGACTTATTACGATTACAACCGTCAGCTCCCAGCCGGTTTCGACTGGGCCACCGATTCGAAGGATGGCGGCAATCATCTGAACTATGCCGGAGCTTCTGCTGTGACAAAAGATCTGGCGAAAAAGCTGACAGACGATCTGGCCCTGAATCCGACTTCCCTGACCAAGGAACAGAAACAGCAGTGGAAGAAGGACTACAAGCATTTTCATAAGAGCATTGCAAAATAAGGTTTTGTAGAAAAGTTAAGAAATAGACGGCGAAAAAAATCGTGAATTCCCAGATTACAAAAAAATCGGCCTGTATTTGGATTTTTTGTTTCAGGTGAGCCATTCGCTCCTCTGGGAATTCCCATTTTAAAAAAAATATTGGTAATATGGGAATTATATTGCAAAATATTTACATGGCAGAAAACGGCAGTCCCCATTTTAACAGGTTTTATAATACTCTGGGAATTATAGCAGGCGCTGTACAAGGAATTTGTATCATTTCTGGCGTTCCACTTCCCATATTCTCTAAAAAAATTTTAATTTGGGAATTCATGATTCAGATAAACGTCCGAGAATTTATATTAAAAGGTTTTCCAAGGTTTTGGATGTTAAAATTCGAACCTATAAAAAAAGTATCCCTTGGATTCGGGTATTACTATCCGAATCCAAGGGATGTTCTATCATAGTCTGCATGCTGAAACGGCAGGCAGCAAACCGCCAGATGCGTCGAAACGGCAGGCACGCCATAGGTCACTGTATGCTGAAACGGCGGGCAGCAAACCGCCAGATGCGCTGAAACGGCGGGCAGCAAACTCCCAGACACGTCGAAACAACTGGCACGCCTAAAGTCCGCAGCGCCGCTCCTTTGCACGATCGATGTGATTCTCCATTGCCAGAGCGCCGGCTTTGACGTCTTTGTCCTTGAAGGCTTTAAAGATATCGCGGTGTTCTTCGAGAACGGTCTGAAGATAATCGTCTTCATAAACCGCTTCAGCACCCTTGTACTTGAGAAAGCTCTGGTACGAGGACAGCAATTTGCGAAGCATTCGGTTATGGGACGCTTCGTAAATGACCTGATGAAATCCGGTGTTGATGGTCAGCATCTTGTCGATGTCCTTTCGCAGAGTGTAGAATTCCATAAACTCAAAGGTCTCTTCCAGCCGGTCCATTTCTTCTTCTGTGATCCGCTCGATCGCCCACTTGACCGCCTGGATCTCATAGATTTTTCGCATCTCAAACATGTCCTCATAGTCCTGCTCGCTCATGCCGATCACGAAGGCTCCGCGGTTTAAGATATTTTCCACAAGGCCGTCGGTTTCCAGCTGACGCAGCGCTTCACGTACCGGAGTCCTGCTGACTTCATATTCCCTGCAGAGTTCCTGTTCGGTCAGCTTCTGACCGGCTTTCAGTTTCCCCGTTAATATATCTTTCTGCAGCTTGGAAAGAAGGGAATTGGAAATCGGTCCGCCGTTTTTTTCCTTATCTCCGGGGAATTTATACGTTACCATGATCAAATCCTCTGCAGCACGAATTCGGTGAAGTCTTTTGCTGTATTGCCGGTCCCGTCGCCCGGAAGGCTGAGGGCATCCTGTGCTTCATCCAGGACTTTTTCCAAAGCTGCAGCCTGGTCTGTGAATCCGATATGACGCAGCATCATAACAGCCGCACGGTTGATGCTGGCCGGGTTGGCGTATTCCGCAATACCATCTTCCACCATACGAGGTGCGGATCCATGGATCGCTTCAAACATAGCGTATCTGCCACCGATATTGGCACTTCCGGCAGTTCCTACGCCGCCCTGCAGCTGTGCCGCTTCATCGGTAATGATATCGCCATACAGATTCGGCAGGATGAATACGTTGAAATTGCTGTTGATCTGATCGTTAACCAGGTTGGCTGCCATGATATCTACATACCAGTCGTCAGTCTTGATCTGCGGGTAATCCTTGGCAACATCGTAGCAGAGGCTGAGGAATTTACCGTCAGTTTTCTTCATGATATTCGCCTTGGTCACGATGGAAACATTCTTGTTTCCGTTGTTTTTCGCATATTCAAAAGCGGCTTTCGCCAGTCTGGTCGTTCCGATCGTCGTCGTCACCTTGAAGTCGATGGAGATATCGTCGTTGATCTCTACGCCGCGGCTTCCCAGTGCATACTCGCCTTCTGTATTTTCTCTGTAAAAGATCCAGTCGATGTTTTTTTCCGGGATCACAACAGGCCTTACATTGGCGAAGAGATCCAGTTCTCTCCTGAGAGTTACATTGGCGCTCTCGATGTTAGGCAGATTGTCGCCTTTGCCTGGTGTTGTCGTTGGGCCTTTCAGCAGCAGATCACATTCTTTGATGGCTGCCAGCACATCAGCAGGCACCGTTTCCATCTTGGCGATACGGTTTTCGATGGTCAGCCCTTCGATTTTTCTCAGTTCGATCTTGCCGGAAGCGATATCATCTGCCAGCAGTTTTTCCAGGATCGCGCGGCAGGAATCCATGATCACCGGGCCGATGCCGTCGCCATCGATCGTTCCGATGATGATTTTTTCTTTTGCAGCAAAATCGGGAACCGGGCTGGAATTCTTGAGTTTTTCTACTCTCGCCAGCTGGTCTTCCACGATTTTCTGGAAATGTTCTGTATATGTCATAGTCGTCCTCCCATAAGTATGATACAGGACGGAAGCGCAGAGATTCCCGGCTTCCGTCCTTTGCAGATTCAAAATTTAGTTGTCCTTGATCGCGTTGATCTTGCCGCCCTTTAAGATCATGGTCTGTTCCAGATCAGAGAAGTTCGGCTTCATCTTGTATACCAGGTCCTTCGTCAGGTTCTTCACTTCGATAGTATCCTGCGTTGCCTGCTGCGGTGCGTTTTCGATCACCAGCTCATCGCCCAGTTCGAAGGTGTCGTAGTCCGCCGGATTTTCGAATACCAGAGGCAGGATCCCGCTGTTGATCAGGTTGGATCTGTGGATTCGTGCAAAGGATTTGGCCAGCACGAACTTCACGCCCAGGTACAGCGGTGCTAATGCTGCATGCTCACGGCTGCTTCCCTGTCCGTAGTTTTCACCGCCAACGATAGCGCACTTGCCGGCTTCTTTGCAGCGAGCGGAGAATCCTGCATCGATCTTTTCGAAGCAGTAGTTGGAAAGGTGCGGAATGTTGGAACGATACGGCAGCAGTCTGGAATCTGACGGCATGATATCGTCTGTGGTGATGTTGTCGCCTGCGTGGAGGACCACCTTGGCTTCTACCTTTTCAGGCAGTGCAGTGTTTCTAGGGAACGGTTTGATGTTCGGTCCCATAGCCACTTCTGTGTTGTCTTTATTGCAGCCTTCCGGATATACGACAAAGTTATCGTTTGGCACAAAATCTGTTTCCGGGATCTTCGGCAGTTCTTCACCGCTGGTCATGCCGTCGGTCAGCACACCTTTGATAGCGGAAAGCGCTGCAGTTTCAGGGCTTACAAGGAACACCTGCGCATCCAGCGTTCCGCTTCTGCCCTTGAAGTTTCTGTTAAATGTACGCAGGGAAACGGCTCCGGATTTCGGGGACTGTCCCATGCCGATGCATGGTCCGCATGCGTTTTCGATGACACGTGCTCCGGCGTTGATGATATCAGCCAGTGCACCGTTCTGAGCCATCTTGGACATGATCTTGCTGGATCCCGGTGAGATCACCAGGCTGACATCCGGATGCACCTTCTTGCCCTTGAGGATAGCAGCGACTTTCATCAGATCCATGTAGGAGGAGTTCGTGCAGCTTCCGATGGCTACCTGATCCACCTTGATCTCGCCGATGTTGCTTACGCTGTCCACGTTGTCCGGGCTGTGCGGCATCGCTGCCAGCGGTGTCAGCTGATCCAGATCCACGATCAGTTCTTCGTCATAAACTGCATCCGGATCCGCTGCCAGAGGGGTATAGTCTTCTTCTCTTCCTTCTTCCTTGAGATAGAGCCGTGTGTTTTCGTCACTTGGGAATACCGATGTGGTCGCGCCCAGTTCCGCGCCCATATTTGTGATGGTCGCTCTGTCGGTTACGGAAAGGCTCTTCACGCCTTCACCGGTGTATTCTATGATCTTGCCTACGCCGCCCTTTACAGTCAGCTGCTGCAGAACGTAGAGGATAACGTCCTTTGCAGAAACCCATGGCTTCAGGGCGCCCTTCAGTTCTACCTTGACAACCTTCGGCGCCGTCAGGCTGTAAGTGCCCTTGGCCATTGCAACTGCTACGTCCAGACCGCCTGCACCGATAGCGATCATGCCCAGACCGCCGCCCGTTGGAGTGTGGCTGTCGGAGCCCAGCAAAGTCTTGCCCGGTTTACCGTAGTTTTCCAGCTGAAGCTGGTGGCAGATGCCGTTGCCCGGCTTGGAGAACAGCACGCCGTGTCTTCTGGCAACGCTCTTGATGAATTCGTGGTCATCGGCGTTTTCGAAGCCCGTCTGCAAAGTGTTGTGGTCTATGTATGCAACGGAAAGCTCTGTCTTGACTTTATCGACTTCCATCGCTTCCAGCTGCAGATATACCATAGTACCGGTAGAATCCTGCGTCAGGGTCTGATCGATCTTGATGGTGATCGCTTCGCCCGGAGCCAGGGTGCCTTCTACCAGATGGTTTTCTAAGATCTTATAAGCAAGTGTTTTTCCCATATGTGTACCCTCCTCGGAAAATTGTATTTCAGTATACAATTATACAATCTGTGTGGCAGATGGTCAAGGGAACGGCCGGAAAAATCGGCGAGATTTCTTTGTATTTTTGTGTATTTTTCAGGAATCTGCGTTATAATGGCGGTAGAAGATGCATAGAATGCATGGTTTGTATGATATAGAGGAGAACTGATGGTTAATATATTTCAGAAAAAAGTCCTGATCCTGGCGATCTATGCCGGTGAGATCATGATGAAAAACGGGGCGGAGGTCTACCGTGTGGAGGATACGATCACGCGGATCTGCAAAGCCTGCCACATGGATCATGTGGAGATTTTCGCTACGCCAACGGGGATTTTTGTGTCTCTGGACAACGGCGGGGAAGAGGATGACCCACTGACGTACGTTAAGAGGATTGACGGGATCGAGACCGATCTGAACAAGATCTCCAGGATCAATCATTTCTCCCGGGAGTTCACGACTACGGATCTTTCGGTGGATGACGCGATGAAACAACTGAAGGAAATCGATGAGACAAAGCCTTATCCGATCCCGCTCCGGCTGCTGGGTGCGGCTCTGGTTGCTTCATTTTTCAGCCTGATTTTCGGCGGGGCAACGGTGGATTTCTGCGTTGCTTTCGTGGTGGGTATGTTCGCGTATGCTTTTTCCCGTTTTCTGGGTAAATTCGATATCAATTTCTTTGTTCGTTGTTTCTGCAGCTGCGCGGGAGCAGCGTTTTTAGCACTGGTCGCCTCGTCGTGGATCGATGCGGCGGCTTATCAGCCGGTGATCATCGGCACACTGATGATCTTCGTTCCGGGTGTGGCGATCACCAACGCGATCCGTGACTTTCTGTCGGGCAGCATGCTTTCAGGGATCTGCCGCATGATGGAGGCATTCCTGATCGCCGTTGCGCTGGCCGCCGGTGCCGGCGTCGTCCTGAAGCTTTGGAGCGTGATCGGGGGTGTGTTCGGATGAGTGATCTTTTACTGCAGTTTATTTATGCATTGTTTGCCACCTGCGGGTTTACGATCATCTTCCGCGTCCCGTTAAAACATTTTCCGGTCTGCATGATCATCGGAGGGCTGGCCTGGTCCTGCTATCAGATCTGCCTGTATTATAATGCTTCCGCTGTAGTCGGCTGTTTTATTGCCGCCTGCCTGGTGGGATTGCTCAGCGACATCTGCTCCCGGCTCTTTAAGGAAGCCGCGACGATCTTTATCATTCCGGGGATGATTTCTCTAGTGCCGGGGTATAACATCTACTATACGATGGAGGCTCTGCTCAGCAGTGAACTTGGGGATGCTGCAAAGGTCGGCAGTCAGACGCTTCTGATGGCTGGTGCGATCGCAGCCGGGCTGCTGGTGATCGGAGCGGTGATCAATGTGATACGGTCGATCGTCAAGAAAACGGCGGCTCTGACGCGGGAGAAGCTGTAGGGGTTAGTAAAAAGCTGCATTTTTTAAAATCTAGTCTCAAAATGCAGCTTTCTTTATTTCATGATCGTTTATTGTTTAGATTTATTGAGCTTTTTGAGCTGTTCGTGGTGGTCTGCGGTCACCCTTTTTAACATCTCTACGTCAGCCTGAACGTATTCTATTTTATCTGCAGTTTTTATGTATTTCTCCATCGCTTCTGCACAGATAGAACTCACGGTGGCAAGCTGCGGGACGATATCGTGCCTGATCGTGCGATCCAATGAAGTCACCTTGTCCTCAATGTTGTCAAGTCTCGTTGAAAATCTACCATCCATATTGTCCACTCGTTTTTCAAGTTTGTCCATTCCGGACTCCAGACCGTCCATCCGTGAATCAAGTTTATCCATCCGGTTTTCAAGTTTATCCATTCTGGACTCCAGGCCGTCCATCCGCGAATCAAGTTTATCCATCCGGTTTTCAAGTCTATCCATTCTGGACCCCAGGCCGTCCATCCGCGAATCAAGTTTATCCATTCTGGCTGATAACCGTGCATCGACCTCTTCGATCTTATTGGTCAGTTTTTCATCCAGCATGTCGATTCTTACATTGACCTTGCGAATTTCTTCCTTGAAATTGTATTCTAAGAGTCCCAATTTCGCATCGAACATCTTGGCCTGGGCATCAAATTTCTGATCGATCGCCTGCATCATATAACCCAGTTTTTCGTCCAGCTTTTCGTCAAGTTTCTGGTCCAGTTTTTGATCTAGCGTCTCCCCCAGTTTCTCATCCAGCTTCCGATCCAGCGTCTTCTCTAGTTTCTGATCCAGCATATTTGATAACCTGTTGAAATCTTCGTTTGTCAGCATCCCATCGCCTCCCTTCTGATTTTATTATATCATAGCGTTCCGCATATTACATTGACGGCGTAGGCTAAAATTTCACTGTAAACATGCATACCACTATCTGGTGGGGATATACTACTCCGCATGGTAATATATGTCAAGCGTTTGAGGTGATTTTCTGTTATTTTTTTCCTTTTAGTGATATTTGCAGAATTTTATTCGCTGATCCTATCGATAGTCGAGCAAATCCATGAAGCGAGTTATTACGTCATGCTGATTTCATCCTCGGACTCCCTCGCAGCAAGGCTCACAGGATGAAAACGTG
>JABLTO010128842.1_pt1 | contig 10317 bp, 7 predicted proteins | sample 7160091 | NCBI WGS metagenome assembly JABLTO01 (sample SAMN14651225, study PRJNA627086) | human gut metagenome | isolation source: feces | host: Homo sapiens
GCAGTTAAAGCATTAAAATTATTACATGATAGAGGGTTAACTAATATTAAGTGGTATGTTGTTGGGTATGGTGGAGATGAAGAGATGATAAGAAATATTATAAAGGAAAATAATCTAGAAGATAGTTTTATTTTATTAGGTAAAAAGATCAATCCATATCCATATATAGAGGCATGTGATTTATATGTACAACCTTCTAGATATGAAGGAAAGGCAGTTACTGTTACTGAAGCTCAAATATTAAATAAGCCAGTATTAATAACTAATTATCCAACTGCTAAAAGTCAGGTTAGGGATAAATATAACGGGCTAATTTGTGAGTTAAGCGTTGAGGGAATAGCAAATGAAGTAGAAAATTTATATAAAAATGAGAAGTTGAGAATGATGTTAGATAATAATTGTAGAGGTATTGATTATAGTAATGGCTATGAATTAGAAAAGTTATATAAATTAATTTTATAGAAGAGGTATACAATGAGGATAAAAACTATTACTTGTCATGATGTTTATAACTCAGGAGCAAGTTTACAAGCATATGCATTAATGAGATATCTAGAAGAACTAGGCAATGAAGTTGAAATAATTGATTATAAACCTGATTATTTGAATAATCATTATAAATTAGGTATAATTGCTAATCCAAAGTATGAGAAAAATTTAATGTTGAAGATGATTTATTTAACATTAAAATTTCCAGGACGAGTTTTAGCACTAAGAAAGAAGATAAAATATGACCATTTTAGAGATAATTATTTGAAGGTTACAAAAAAGAGATATATATCAAATAGTGAATTAAAAAACAATCCACCTGAAGCTGATATATTTATTTGTGGAAGTGATCAGATTTGGAATTCGAAGTTTAATAATGGTAAGGATCCTGCATTTTATTTAGATTTTGCTCCACAAGGAAAGATAAAAGCATCATATGCAGCTAGTTTTGCAACAGATAGAATAGAAGAATCTGTAAGAGATATTACTAAAGAGAGAATAAATAAATTAGATTATATAGGTGTTAGAGAAATATCAGCTTTAAATATTTTAGAAGATTTAGGTATAGATAATGGTATACAAGTTATGGATCCGGTTTTTCTATTGAGTAAAGAAACGTGGCTTAATATGGCTTATGAAGTAGATAAGAAACAAAAGTATATATTTGTCTATGATTTTGATGGAAATGAGTTAATTAAAGAGATAGCTTTAAAAGTAGCTAAAAAGAAAAGTTTGAAGATATATACAGTATTTAAAAGTGATTATTCTGATAAAGTAATAAAAGGAATGGGACCTATTGATTTTATTAGCTATATAAAAAATGCTGAATTTGTTATATCTAATTCATTTCATGGAACAGCATTTTCTATAATTTTTGAGAAGCAATTTATAGTAGTTAATAGAAAAGAAGAGATAAATACAAGAATGAGAGATTTGTTAACTATATTAAAGATTGAAAATAGGCTCATTAATGAAAATTATAATTTTGATTTGATAAATAAAAATATAGATTATACGGTAGTGAATAGAGCTATTAAGTTGAAGGTTAAAAGTTCTAAGGAGTATTTAGAAAATATAATTTTAAATTATGATATCTTACAAAATAATTAATATTTTATACTTTATACTTTTTAAGTTATTGTGAATAATTAAAAAATATAAAAGTTTATTTTAATCTCAATAATATTAAGTTTTATGTAAAAAGTTATTAAAGGAATAAATAAGAGAATAGGTTGTTTAGGAGAAAGTATATGATTAATAAATTAGAGTATAATCAATGTACGATATGTCAAGCGTGTATAAATGTATGTCCTTCAAAGTGTATTTCAGTAAAAGATAAGAAGTATGATTTTTTTTACCCAAGTATAGATTTAGATAAATGTATTAAATGTAATTTATGTGAAAAAGTATGTCCTGTAATAAATCCAATAGAAACCCAGTGTTTAAATATAAAAGCATATGCAGCATTAAATTTAGACAATTCAATTAGGAAAGAGAGTTCATCAGGAGGAGTTTTTAGTGCTTTAGCAGCTAGCGTAATTGCTAATGATGGAGTTGTTAGCGGGGTATCATTTGATAACAATTTTAATGTTAGGCATATTACAGTAGATAGATTAAGTGATTTAAAGTTATTAAGGGGTTCAAAATATGTACAAAGTGATGTTGGGCTAATATTCTCAAAGATAAAAGCTGAACTTGATAATAATAAAAAAGTATTATTTAGTGGATGTCCATGTCAGATAGCTGGATTAAAGAGTTTTTTAAGAAAGAAATATGATAATTTATATACTGTAGATTTTATATGTCATGGTATACCAAGTAGCATAACCTTTAAAGAGTACTGTAATATATTAAGTAAAAAAAATAAGTCTACAATTGTTAGTTTTAAATTTAGGGATAAAATTAAGGGTTGGCATTCATCTAGCGTAAAGGTAGAATTTGCTAATAATAAAATATATTCAAAGTGTATAACAGAAGATCCATATATGAGAGGATTTTTAGGGAATATTTATTTGAAATCAAGTTGCCATGAATGTAAATTTAGAAATTTTAAAAGCGGAAGCGATATAACATTAGCTGATTTCTGGGGAGCTGAAGTTGTTCAAAAAGATATTGATGATAATAAAGGATTATCAGCTATTATTGTTAATAGTAAAATGGGTGAAGAATTATTATCACAAGTAAGAGAAAATATTCACTTAAAAGAAGTAGATATTGAAGATATTATTAAATATAACAGAAGTCTAATAGAATCGTCACCGCCAAGCAATCACAGGCAATTATTTTTTGACATAGCATATAAAGATGGATATGAAGAGGCATTTAATAAAGTATGTAAGGAAAAATATAATGTAAGGTTTGTTAGGGTTTTACGAAATAATTTAGGGAAAGTTAAGAGAGGAATATTAAAAAGGTAAAAGAATGAATTTATTAGAAGTGAAAATTTTTATTGCTGATTATTTTAGAAAAAGGAATCAAAGAAAATTATATAAGAGTTTTAAATCTGTAGGAAAGAATGTGTATATATCAGTTGGTCATAATATAAATGGACATGAAAAACTAGAAGTGGGCGACAATGTTTGGATAGGTAGGAATTGTAAATTATCTGCGTCAGGGGGGTTAATTATTAAAGCTGGTACAATAATATCTCATAATGTAGAAATATGGACAAACAATCATAGATATGAGGCAGAAGACTTAAGGAGTTTACCATACGATGCAGAGTTTGTAACTGAGCCTGTTATTATTAATGAAAATGTCTGGATTGGATCTAGAGTAATAATAACTTCTGGGGTGGAAATTGGTGAAGGTGCCGTTATTGGAGCTGGTGCAGTTGTTACTAAAGATGTTCCAGAGTGTGCGGTTGTTGGTGGTAATCCTGCTAAGATATTAAAATATAGAAATAGGGAGCAATATTACAAACTAAAAAATGATAATAAAATTTATCTAGAGATGAATTATAATTATGATATTTCTTCTAAAAGGTTAATATAGATATATAATTTTTAGGGGGCATTTATTTTGAATAATGATAGTAGGGTAGTAAATTCAATAAAAAATACAACAAATGGTATAATATCGCAAGTGATTTCGGTATTAGCAAATTTTATAGTTAGAACTATATTTCTTATGTACTTAAATGAAAGCTATTTAGGGATAAATGGTGTATTTACTAATATACTAACTATGTTATCTTTAGCAGAGTTAGGATTTGGAGCAACCATAATTTATAGTATGTATAAACCTATAGCAGAAAATGATAAAGAAAAATTAAAAGCTTTAATGCTGCTTTATAAAAAGATATATTTAGTAATAGGATTATTGGTTGGAATAATCGGAGTTAGTTTAATACCTTTCTTGGATGTATTCTTAAAGGATAAAGGTGATGTAACTAGTATTATACTTATATATTTATTGTTTTTGTTTAATTCAGTCTCGTCATATTTTTTTGCATATAAAAGATCAATATTAAGTGCAGATCAAAAAGATTATATAAATTCACAATATAGATATGTATTCACGATTATTAAATCAATATTTCAAATAGTTATTATAATATTTTTAAAAAGTTTTATTGGGTATTTATTAGTACAAATATTTATTACATTATTAGAAAATATATTTATATCCATGAAAGTAGATAAATTGTATCCATTTTTAAAGGAGAAAAATAATAAATATAAGTTACCTAAAGAGGAATTGTATAGAATAAAAAAAGATGTAAAGGCATTGTTTATAACTAAGTTTGGAAACGTTATGTTAAATGGAACTGATAATATTATAATTTCTGCATATGTAGGGGTTAAGTCTGTTGGCTTACTATCTAACTACACTATGATTACGGGATCGTTAGTAATGGTTTTATCACAGCTTTCTACAGGAATAACTGGAAGTGTGGGTAATTTTATGGCCAAGGAAAGTGAAAATGATAGATACAAAATATTTAAGACTGTAGATATGATAAATTATTTAATATATAGTTTTTGTTCAATATGTCTTATAATACTATTAAATCCATTTATAGAGTTATGGATAGGAGATAAATATATATTAAGTGAAGCAACATGTATTGTAATAGCAATAAATTTCCTTATTAATGGGGTTATATCAAATTGGTGGGTTTTTAGGTCAACAATGGGATTGTTTACACAAGGAAAGTATAGATCACTACTTACAGCATTAATAAATATAATAATTTCAATATTATTAGCGAAAAGATTAGGATTAATAGGGGTTCTATTAGGAACAACCATTTCTAGATTATTAGTCAATTCATGGTATGATCCATATATAATATATAAGTATGGATTAAAAAAAGATTGTAAAGAATTTTACAAAAATTATATCGGTAACATATTTATATTTATAGTAATATTAATAGTCAATAATGTTATTAAAAATATTATATTATCAAATGGTGTTAATTATATAACATTTATTGTTTTAGCATTAATAACATTGATTACTACATTATTTTTGTTTTATATAGTATATAGAAGAAGAGAAGAGTTAAAACTTATTGTAGATATATGTAATAAAATTATTTTTAGAATAAAAAAACAATATAAATATAACTAGTATTCTTAGTGGAGAAATTATACTTATGTAATATGAATTTTAGTACGGTTTATTATTCTTTTATTTTACATTAATATATGTTTACTAAAATAAAGTATAGTGTATTTATTTGAGCTAGCATAGATACTATAGAATGATAATGCAGTTTCAAAATGATTTATAACAATTTTGAAACTGCAACTTTAGATTATTGTATAGTTATTGTTATATTTTTATTAGATTTAAAAGTATCATTTATTAAATTGATATTAGTAGGCAATTTAGAATTTGTAAATTCAATTAAATAATCTTCAATTAATGAAATATTACTATTTGTTATATCAAAAATAATTATAGAATTAGGAATAGTAATATTACAGTCAGTAAATTTACAATATCCATTTGGTTTAGCATAAGCATAAATTAAAGGCTTTAAATTATTATCATTATTAATAATAGTGCATTTTATAAATTCAATTTGTGAAAAGGTTCCTTTAGTATAAGCAAATGGAGAATAATATATTAAATTATTTGAACTATAATTAATAGTACAGCTATCAAATAAAATTAAATCATCTGAATTAGCCAAAACATTAGGGGATATATTTACATCTTCAAATATACAGTTTACAAATTTACCAGAGTAAAAACCATTATGATTAGCTAAAGAACATTTACCTTTGAAATTACAATTTTCAAAACAGCAGTTATCAAGGTAACTATTATTGAAAGATAGCATATAGCGATCATTAAAGTTTGTAGAAGGTTTTAGAGTACTATTTATTATTGATATTTTGCTTAAATAGGCTGTAAAGATACTTGAAATAATAATTGTACAATTATTATAAATACTTGCACTGCTAAATCCATTTATTGTTGAGCTATATACAGTTCCAGCTAATAAATTAGTAGAAGTATTATTTTTAGAAAGATTATTAGCTACATTACCACCGGCAAAGTTATTATTATATACTCTGTAAACACCATGTTTTACGATTGTATCACTACTTCCGCCTTGAATTGTGATATTAGTATTATTACAATTAATAATTACTGAAGAGCGTGTTCTTTCCCACATATAAATTTTCCCACTAGCTTGCCCATCTATTATAAAATTATGGCCTGCACAGGTTAAAAAATCATTTCTATAATTATTAATAAAATTACAACTTTTAATTGTTACATCTTGCATCATATCCCAACCATCTTCTGCATCATATGCGCAGAATGCACCTGATTGTCCATTTAAGCTCCACTTACAATTATAAACCAGCATATTATTCATAGCTGCTTGAGCTAAGCCTACACATCTACAATTATAAAACTTAACATTAGTAAAATTACAGTGACAAGGAACTTTAAAATATACCATTCTAAAGTCATTACTTGCTGTAGGACTTAAAATTGTAACTTTCATAAAGTAAGAATTTGATGGAATTCTAGTTCTTCTATATTGAAAAGCACTAATTGATTTAATATAATTTTTATCATTATCATAGAAATGAAGAATTAAATTCCAAGAACCGCCTAACATGCCTTGATATCCTAAATACTTATTTATTGCTATATATTCATATTTAATATAGCTTGAAATATCAATAAAGTCAGTACTTTGCCTTTCTGTAGAAAGTATATTAGAACCATCAATAGTACTTATATCGCCTAATTTAAAAATATTACCTAATTCTTTGGCAAAATAGGTATAGCCTGATTTTTGACTTATACCATTTCCCCCCCCATAACCTGTTATATTTCTTATAATTATATTTTCAAAAGAGCTATACTTAGCTTCTCCATCTATACTAACTCCATTGACCCATTCAGAATTATTTGTAGAATTAGCATAATCATGACTGAAATAATCGCCTTCAATATTTCCATTAATAACATGAGAATTAAAAGTGCCATCTAATGAAAGCATTAAAGAGCTATAACCAGTAAATTGATTTCCTTTTAAGGTAGCACCATTCATATCAAGAGTAAATTTATCAGGAATATAAATAGTTCCTTGATGATCTATTCTATAAGTTCCAGGGAGTAATAATAGTTTATTATATCCTTCAGACTTTTTATCATCCAATAACTTTTGAAGTCCAATTCTAGTATTAGTAGATTCAGTTAATACAGCATCTTTATCATAATCATCAGCATATTTAACGATAGTGTTAAGCCAGAATCTTGCAGAAGTAGTTTGCATTATAGGATTTCCATTTTCATCTTCTTCAGTAGTTCCGATAAAACAAATATATTTATGGCTTGGAACGACAGTAGCATTAGCAACTTCTTCAATTTTAGTTCCAGTTGTAGTATCTGTTAAGGAATCAACTTTAATATAAATTTTTTCCTCATAATCATCAGTATTCTTAATATTATAAGTTACTAAATCTTCATCAGTCATAACATATTCCTTAACTTCAACATCACCTTGTACTAAAAAGAAATTAAATAGTTCATGAGAATTCCTACCATATTTATCAGTACAAAGAATAGAAAACTTTTGTTCACCTTCGGTAGAAAAGCTTCCTAAGCTTACTTGATGATCACCAGCTTTTAAATTAGGATAAACTTTATCTTTTTGACCTTCAATCCTAACTGTAACTGTAAAAATTTCATTATTCCAAACTTCTTCTGTCCAGGTATCATCACCCCAGTTATCTTCCTTTAAATTATAATTTTCCATATATTCCTTATAATAATAATCAGTAATATAATAATCAATAAATACTTCTTCACCAGGTTTAACTATAGGTTTAATATAGTAAGTTGAAATATAAGGAACCTCATTCCAGTTTAAATCTGAAGGAATTTGAATTTCAATTTTTTCATATTCAAAAACTATAGTTACATTAAGATTATCTTTACTTAAATCAACAGTTTGAGATGAAGAACCAGTAATAGAATATCCATCTATACTAAGGGCATCAAATGAGTAAGATCCAAGTTCTATATTCTTAAGAACTGTTTCAGGTGATAATTCTACTAAAGTATCTTTTTCAAGATATTTAATAGTAATGCTTCCAAGAACTTTAGAGTAAGAAAATACTATAGTTGCATTAAGATTAGTATCATTAATAGTAATAGTTTGAGTTTGACTACCAATTAATTTATAGTTACTAAATGATTTAGCAGAATAAGTGTAACTACCAAATTCTAAGTTAGTATATTTTTCATCATCACTTAGTTTAGTATTAGAATCATTATCAACATATTGTAAAGTTATACTTCCATAAAGTTTATTATATTTAAAGGTTATTTCAACATTAGGGGTTTCTGCTGTAATTGTAATAGTTTGAGTAGAAGGGTTTAAAATAGAATAACCAGAAATAGATTTAGAACTATAGGTGTAATTTCCAAGTTTTAAATTACTTATTGTTTCTGTTTCAAGTAAGGCAGTAGAAGAATTATCAATATAGTTAATTACAACACTACCTAGGATTTCTTTATATTTAAAGATGATTGTTATATCTGTATTGTTCTCTGTAAATGTTATTGTTTTTGTTTCTGTGTCATCAAGTTTATATCCAGATACTTCAATATAGCTATAAGTGTAGGTTCCTAGGCTAAGATTATTAATAACTTGCGAATTGGATATATCATTTTCTGTATTTTCATCAACATAATGAATGGTTATGCTACATAATATTTTAGTATAATAGAAAGTTATAGTTGCATTTGGACTACTTTCAGTCAAGGTAATGGACTGAGGTGAATTAGTAGTTAATTTATAACCAGAAACATTTTGAGCCTCATAAGAGTAAGTTCCCATAGAGAGATTATTTATAGTTTTAGAAGTATGAACATCATCATTTGTTTCTGAATCTAAATATTTTATTATTACTGAACCAGTTTTTACAGTAGGGGTATTGTTTATAAATTTTAAAGAATTTTTTCTAACATAAGCAGTGGTAGCATTGTAGCTAAAACAAGCCCAGTTACCTGAAAAACTATTTACTTCGATTTGTGTTCCGCGTGTTAGCATTCCTAAAACTTGAGAGAAAAGGTTTGGTCTTATGTCAATATTTTGGACACAAAAAGTCAAACTTTTTTATGCTGCACTTCTAGCTAATAATTCACATTGATCTGGAGTCATGTAATTAATAGAAGAGTGTAGCCTTTTTCTGTTATACCAACCTTCAATATATTCAAAAATAGCCATATTAGCTTCTTCGAAGGTACGGTATGTATTTCTATATATTTCTTCCTTTTTTATTAATGAATGAAAAGATTCTATACAAGCATTATCATATGGACAACCTTTTTTACTAAACGATTGTATAATATTAAACTCTTTGCATAGCTCCCTTAAATCATTGCTAGTGTATTGAGAGCCTAAATCGCTATGAAATATTAATTGCTTATTCTTATCGGGAGATTGGCTGTAATAAGCATTTTTTAAGGCTTTAACAACTAAATCATTAGTCATTCTCTGACCGAAAGCGTAGCCAATTATTTTTTTAGAATATAAGTCTAGAACTGAAGCTAAATAGCACCAACCATCTTTGATAGTATAAATATATGTAATATCTCCTACCCATTTTTCGTTAATAGAAGTAGTAGTAAAATCTCTTTTCAAAACGTTTTCTAAATCTTCTGCTACCTTTTTACTTGAATGAGGTTTGTATTTTTTTACAGTTACTGCACAAAGGCCAAGTTCAGTCATTCGTCTTTGAACTCGCTTCAATGATACATTGAATCCTTCTATACCAAGTATATGATGAATCCTAGGAGCACCATATATGCCTTTATTCTCTTTATATATCCTTTTAATAGCTGATTTTAATTCCTCATTTTCTAATTCTCTTGCAGATTTAGTTTTATCAAAAGATTTATAATATGTGCTTCTGGCTACGCCTAGAACGGTACACATAGTCTTAATATCATGTTTGTTTTTATTGCTATTTATAAATTCTATTAATTCATCTAATTTCTTGTTGCAAATATGGCCATAGCTTTTTTTAATATTTCATTTTCCTCTTTAATTCTTGCCATTTCTTTTTTTAAAGCCTTAACTTCCTTTAATGTCATAACTTCATTTTCATCTACTTTAATTTCTTTTACATCTTTAACCCAGCCGTTAATTGTTGATTTTGCAATGCCATATTCGCTACTTAGCTCTGCTAAGCTCATTCCTGACTTAAATAATTCTACTATCATATCTTTATATTCTTGATCGTATCTTCTGCCCTTTCCCATAATGGACACATCCTTTCTTAACTAAATATTATTTTACTTAGTTCGTCTTAATGTGTCCACTACTTTATACTAACACCA
>JABLTO010232295.1_pt1 | contig 10317 bp, 10 predicted proteins | sample 7160091 | NCBI WGS metagenome assembly JABLTO01 (sample SAMN14651225, study PRJNA627086) | human gut metagenome | isolation source: feces | host: Homo sapiens
CATGGGGTATGGCCGGGGCAGCTGCAACGCGCGGGTGCTGGCCGTGTTTGGCAGCATCTACCGCCTTTTGGTGCGTCGCGGCCTGCCGCCGGATACACCATCCGATGCGCCGGAGTTTGCCGCATTTTTGCAAAGTTGTGTCCCCGCCCTTGAACCCCAGGATGCCGAAGCTCTGCTGGCATTGGCCCAAGCTGCCCAATTTGGCGCAGGTATGATGACTGAGCAGGATACGGACAAAATGAGAAAACTTTATCAGGTTATAAAACACACTGGAAAACGGAAACAGAGCCAGGAATCGGTTGAAAAACAGAGCCAGGAATGATATAATGACCCCGTACTGGGGTAGTGTGTTCTTTGCTTTCTTTGCACAGGGGGCTACCATGATCCAGGAAAATGTGGTATAATATGTTAAGTCTATTAACCAAGTAGGGAATGGCCGGGGTGGGGGACTGGTTTCTGGAACAGTACCCTGGGAACTGCCCGTGGGGCGGAAAACCGGCAAGGACAGAAAGAAGATCTTATAGAAGCAAACGTTAACAGGAGTAAACCCATGCCGCGCCGTAAACAGACAGAAGGAGAAAAAAAAATTGACATCAGCCAGATGGCTGAAGACCTTGGTGTGTCCAAGACCACGGTATCCCGTGCCCTTTCGGGCAATGGCCGTGTCAGCGAAGCGACCCGCGCCCGCGTGGTCCAGTACGCCAAAGAGAAAAACTATGTGCCCAATATGCTGGCACGCGGGTTGGTAACCCAGCAGTCTTATAATATCTCACTGGTGTTCTCGCGCCAGTTCGGCAACCTTGCCGCACCATTTTTGCGCAAAACCGTCAGCGCCGTGTACGATATTGCCGCCCGCAATGATTATGATGTGCTGATGACGATGGTGGGCGAGCAGGAAACAAGCCCGATGCAGCGTCTACTGGTCAACCGCAAGATTGATGGCGTGATTCTGGCCCGCACGCTGGAGCGTGATCCGCTGATCCCCATGCTGAAAAAAAGCGGCATCCCCTTTGTTGCCATTGGCCGCCCGGCTGACCAGGATGTCATCTCGGTGGACCATGATCAGGTGGGCGGCTGCCGCGAGCTGGTCAGCCTGCTGCTGATGAAGGGCCTGCACCGCATTGCTTTGCTGGGCGGATCCATGCTGTACACCGTCAACCAGTCCCGCCTGGAAGGCTATAAGCAGGCGCATGACCGCGCCTGCTGCAAGATTGATGAGAGCCTGCTGTTTTTGGAGCTGGAAAGCGACGATCTACGCACCAGCGCTGTGGAGCTCGCGGTACAGCGTGGGGCGGACTGCATCCTGTGCATGGATGACCAGGTTGCCCTGCTGGCTTTGAGCACCCTGAGACAGCTGAACCTGCGCGTGCCGCAGGATATCCGTCTTGCCTCCCTGTATGACGACGAAGCGCTGCAGGAGTGTACGACACAGATCACGGCGGTCTCTTTTGATGCCGAACAGCTGGGCCGCCGTACCGCACAGCAGCTGCTTTCCCTCATCCGCCACCAGCCGGTGGAAACCCGCACCCTGCTGGGGTACCAGGTGGGGTTGCGTTTATCGACCCAGACCTGAGAGAAAAGTAGAAAATTATAAATCAACTGCCCGTACACGGTATGATAAGCCGTTGTGCGGGCAGTTTTTTCGATAAGGAATTTTGAAAAAATATAGCGGTCACATAGTATCCCAGCGCCGCAGCGTCAAGCACAACAGGGCAGGAACACAGAAAAACAGGAGGCAACAAGTATGAAGTGCATGGATAAACATGAATTTGAGCAGCAGAATGTTTTTGGCACCGGTGCCGCAAACACCGCTTATGCCAAGTTTTTCATCGGCCAGTCGTTCCTGAACCCGCTGACCGACCCCAAAACCGGCCTGTTTTTGGCCAACGTTACCTTTGAGCCCGGCTGCCGCAACAACTGGCATATCCACCACGCAGCCAAGGGCGGCGGCCAGCTGCTGGTTTGCACCGCAGGCGAAGGCTGGTACCAGGAAGAGGGCAAACCTGCCGTCAGCCTGACCCCCGGCACCGTGATCACCATCCCGGCCAACGTCAAGCACTGGCACGGTGCCAAGGCCGACAGCTGGTTCAGCCACATTGCTGTGGAAGTTCCCGGCGAAGATTGCAGCAACGAATGGTGCGAGCCCGTTACCGACGAAGAGTACGCCAAACTGAACGGATGAGCAGCCACTAATAAAGGCAACACCGCACAATTGGGAACTTAATGGTGGAACAGCCGGATACCACAGAACGCCATGGCAATGCCGTACTTGTTGCAGGTGGCAATAACCTGATCATCGCGGATGGAGCCGCCCGGCTGCACAATGGCGGTCACACCGCTGCGGCGGGCACGCTCAATGTTGTCCCCAAAGGGGAAGAATGCATCACTGCCCAGGGCAACATTCGTTACCTTGCTCAGCCAGGCTTTCTTTTCCTCGGCAGTCAACGGGGCAGGCTGCACAGTAAAGGTTTCGGCCCAAACGTCATCCCCAATCACATCCTCCGGGGTATCGCCGATGTAAACATCAATCGCGTTATCGCGGTTGGGCTTGGAGATATCCTCGCGGAACGGCAGGTCCAGAACCTTGGGCATATGGCGCAGCTGCCAGTTGTCGGCTTTCTGGCCTGCCAGGCGGGTGCAGTGGATGCGGCTTTGCTGGCCTGCGCCCACACCGATGGTCTGGCCGTCCTGCACATAGCAGACGGAGTTGGACTGGGTGTATTTCAGCACGATCAGGCTCATGATCAGATCGCGCTTCTGGGCATCGGTCACCGTCTTGTTCTCGGTTACAAAGTTTTGCAGCATGGTATCCACGCTGATCTCCAGATCCTGGCGGCCCTGCTCAAAGGTGACACCGAATACGGTGCGGCGCTCCAGCGGAGCGGGGATATAATCCGGATCAATGGCAACGATGTTGTAGTTGCCTTTCTTTTTGGATTTCAGCACTTCCAGGGCGTCGGCGTCATAGCCGGGGGCAATGATGCCGTCCGAAACTTCGTGCTGGATCAGCTTTGCGGTGGCAAGGTCGCACACATCAGACAGGGCAATCCAGTCACCAAAGCTGGACATGCGGTCCGCACCGCGGGCGCGGGCATAAGCGCAGGCCAGGGGAGAAAGCTCAGCCTCTGCACTAATATGATACATCTTTCTCAGCGTTTCGTCCAGTGGCAGGCCAATGGCGGCACCGGCGGGGGAAACATGCTTAAAGCTGGCAGCAGCAGGCTGGCCCAGGGCTTTTTTCAGGTCGCGCACCAGCTGGTAGCTGTTGAACGCATCCAGAAAGTTGATGTAGCCCGGCTTGCCATTCAAAATGGTAACGGGAAGATCAGAACCGTCTGCCATAAAAATGCGGGCAGGCTTCTGGTTGGGGTTGGTGCCGTATTTCAGCTGGAATTCGTTCATAAGTTCAGCCCTCCACCGTGTTGTATTTGTTCAGGATCACATCTTCATAATCGCCGGTTTCCAGCGTGATGGCACGCACAAACAGGCTGACCTTATTATCTTCGTTCAGGGCTTCCCACAACTTTCCGGCAAATTCGTCGGCATCGTTCTGGTCCAGTGTCACGCGCAGCGGCTCACCGGCAAAGCTGGGGATGGGGGAGCCGTTTTTCTGGTAAGTGGTAATCAGCTGGCCTTCGCCTGCAACGGGCTGCGGATAGTCAAAGGTCTGGCGCTGCACGCTGGCGGGGTTGCCATCGCAGCTTTTCAGGATGCTCAGCTTGTAGCCGCCGCGACGCATATCCACAACGCCGGAAATGCGGGGGGTAAAGTTGGGGGCATCGTCCTCAAAAGTGCGGGTGGCAAGGGCTGCTTCAAAGCCGTAACCAGGGAACAGGTTATCCCGCATGTAGCGGTAAATGGTATCCGTCTGGTCACCGTTGGTCACAATGGTGGTATCGTTCAGGGTCAGAACCGGGTTATAGATGATCAGGTGGGGATCTTCCAGCTTGGCGGGGTCTGCGGCTACCGTGCGGATGCCGCCGGGGATGGCGTCAAACACGCGGTTGCGGCTGTTGGCGCTGCGGCCCATGATCCAGTAAGCAATCATGGCCTTGGTGCCGTCCGGCGAACGGCCGATGCAGATGCCGCGGCCGGGATATTCGTTACCGGCCAGATAAGTATAAAGATTCTTTTTCATGCGGGAATCCTCCTTGTTCGGTCAGGCTTCGCCATTGCACACCATGGCAATGGCCTGGGGCAGCAACTTCCATTCGGCTTCCACCATCACGCGCTTCTGCAGCACTTCGGGGGTATCACCGGGCTGCACTTCCACGGCTTTTTGCAGCAGGATGGGCCCGCCGTCACACACTTCGTTGACAAAGTGGACGGTAGCGCCGGTCACTTTCACGCCGCGCTTCAGCGCTTCCTCATGCACTTTCAGGCCATAGTAGCCGGGGCCGCAAAAGCTGGGAATCAGGCTGGGGTGGATGTTCAGGATGCGGTTGGGGTAAGCGGCAATCACGCTGGGGCCCAGCACGCTCAAAAATCCTGCCAGAACCACCAGCTCAATGCCATGGTCTTTCAGCACACTCAGCAGGGCAGTGTCAAACTCCTCGCTGGTGGCGTAATCCTTGCGGCGCACCACGGCGGTTTCCACGCCGAAGTTTGCAGCGCGTTCCAACGCATACGCACCAGGTTTGCTGGCAACCACCAGGGTAACCTTACCGTTGGGGTTCTCCCCGCGGCGTTCGCTTTCCAGGATGGCCTGCAGGTTGGTGCCGCCGCCGGAAACCAGCACAGCAATCTTCATCATACCAGCTGCACCCCGCTGCCTTCGCCAATCACACCAAGGCGGTAAGCATCCTCGCCGTTGGCTTTCAGGATCTCAATGGCCTTGTCGGCATCCTCGGCAGCCACGGTCAAAATCATACCAACGCCCATGTTGAAGGTGTTGAACATATCGCGCTCCGGAATGTTGCCCTCTTTAGCCAGCACATCAAACAGCACGGGGGTGCGCACATCGCTCTTCTTGATCACAGCGCAGCAGCCGGCTTTCAGGCTGCGGGGAATGTTCTCGTAAAAGCCGCCGCCGGTAATGTGGGAAACGCCCTTGACGGTGACTTCCTTCATCACGGCCAGCACAGGCTTGACATAAATCTTGGTGGGGGCCAGCAGGGCTTCGCCCAGGGTCTTGTCCATGCCGTCAAAGGTCTTTTTCAGCACATCGGGGTTGTTCTCCAGGTCAAAGATCTTGCGCACCAGGGAGAACCCGTTGGAGTGTACGCCGGTGGAAGGCAGGGCGATGATCACATCGCCGGGCTGCATGGTGGAGTTGTCCAGGATCTTGCTCTTGTCCACAGCGCCAACGGTAAAGCCGGCCAGGTCGTACTCGTCCTCCGGGTAAAAACCGGGCATCTCGGCGGTCTCACCGCCAACCAGGGCACAGCCAGCCTGCACGCAGCCTTCGGCTACACCGGCAACCAGCTCGGCAATGCGCTCCGGCACGTTTTTGCCGCAGGCGATGTAATCCAGGAACACCAGCGGCTTGGCACCGGCGCAGATGACATCGTTCACGCACATGGCAACGCAATCAATGCCAACGGTGTCATGTTTGTTCATGTACTGGGCAATGCGCAGCTTGGTACCAACGCCGTCCGTGCCGGAAATCAGCACGGGGTGGGGCATATCGGTGCAGTCCAGCTCAAACAGGCCGCCAAAGCCGCCCAGGCCGCCAATGCAGTGCTCGTTCATGGTGCGGGCAACGTGCTGCTTCATCAGGTCAACTGCCTTGTAACCGGCAGTAATATCCACACCAGCGGCAGCGTAGCTTGCAGAATAGCTTTTTTCCATTATGTTTCTCTCCTTATCAGCTTACAGGCGTTTTTTGGTCTGGGACTGGCTCAGGGGTTTATCGTATACAATGTCCATCGTCTCGTTGGGGGCGGGCACCGGGTAATGGCCGGTAAAGCAACCGGTGCAGAACCCGCACTTGCTGTGGATGGCCAGCTGGGTCACATGTTCAATGCTCAGGTAGCCCAGGGAATCGGCCCCCACGATCTGGCGGATCTCCTCCACCGTATGGCCGGTGGCAATCAGGTCTTTTTCGTCCGGGATGTCGGTGCCGAAATAGCAGGGGTGGGCAAACGGCGGGGCCGAAATGCGGTAGTGTACTTCCTTGGCACCGGCGTCGCGCAGCAGCTTGATGGTGCGGGCGCTGGTGGTGCCGCGCACGATGGAGTCATCCACAAGCACAACGCGCTTGCCCGCAACGGTGGAGGAAATTGCATTCAATTTGATGCGCACACTGCTATCACGCTGGGCCTGGGAGCCCTGGATGAAGGTGCGGCCCACATATTTGTTTTTAATAAAGCCCACGCCATAGGGAATACCGCTTTCCTGCGCATAGCCAAGGGCGGCATCCAGGCCGGAATCCGGCGCACCGATGACGACATCGGCTTCCACCGGATGCTCCTGTGCCAGAAAGCGCCCGGCCTGCAGGCGGGCGTCATGCACGCAGGTGCCCTCGATGATGGAATCGGGGCGGGCAAAATAAATGTACTCAAACACGCACATCGTGTGCGGCGCGGTGCCGCAGTGGGTGCGGATGGTGCGCAGGCCGGTGTAGTCTGCCACCACGATCTCGCCGGGCAGTACATCGCGCACAAAGCGGGCGCCCACGGCATCCAGCGCACAGGATTCCGAAGCAAAAGCCCAGCCGGAGCCATCCGGCAGCTGGCCAATGCAGAGAGGGCGGAAGCCATTAGGATCGCGCGCGGCGATCAGTTTGGTGTGGGTCATAATGACCAGGCTGTAAGCACCCACGATCTGCTCCATCGTGCGGCAGACAGCTGTTTCAATATCCGGGCTGATCAGGCGGTTCTGGGTCAGCAGATAGCCGATGACCTCGGTGTCCGAAGTGCCGTGGAAGATCGAACCGTTCATTTCCAGCTTGTGGCGCAGCTGGGGGGCATTGGTCAGGTTGCCGTTGTGGCAGATGGCCATAGTGCCCTTGCAGTGGTGCAGAACCATGGGCTGGGCGTTGGCGCGGGTGCGCTGACCGCTGGTGGCATAGCGCACATGGCCGGTGGCCATCTTGGCATCCTGCGGCAGGTCAGCCAGCACGCGCGGGGTAAATACCTCGCTGACCAGGCCAAGATCGCGGTAGCCGGTCAGCACACCGTCCACGTTCAGGGCAATGCCGCAGCTTTCCTGGCCGCGGTGCTGCAGGGCATACAACGCACTGTACACGGCGCTGACCATGTTGGTTTTGCCGGTGGAATCATAGATACCGAACACGCCGCATTCTTCATGCAGTGCTTCGGTGGGACAAAGCTCCTTCATTCAGTTCTCCGTTTCCTGTTTCAAACGATGGCAGGGTGCACCGGAAGAGCGAACGGCGGTTCCAGTACACCCTGAACATTGGCTGGACTAAGTTTGGTTCAATCAGCCCAGCAGGCGCTTCATAACTTCCTGGTAGGCATCGGCCTCACCGCCAAGGCTGCGGCGGAACAGGTCTTTATCCAGGTGGGCACCGGTGGTGGCATCCCAGAAGCGGCAGGTATCCGGGCTGATCTCGTCAGCCAGAATGATGGTGCCGTCAGACAGGCGGCCAAACTCCAGTTTGAAGTCAATCAGGCGGATGTTGGCATCCAGCATGATCTTCTTCAGCACTTCGTTGACCTTGAAGGCGTACTTGGCAATGGTGTCCAGCTCTTCCTGGGTGGCAAGGTCAAGGGCCAAGGCGTAATAATGGTTGATGAACGGGTCATGCAGGTCGTCGTTCTTGTAGCTGTACTCCAGGATGGGGGTCTTGAACACCTTGCCCTCGGGCACGCCCATGCGCAGGCTGAAGTGGCCGGCGGCAACATTGCGGATGATGACTTCCAGAGGAACGATCTGAACCTTCTTGACCAGGGTATCGCGGTCATTCAGCTCCTCAACATAATGGGTGGGGATGCCTTCTTTTTCCAGCTTCTGCATCAGAGCGTTGGACAGCTTGTTGTTGACAATGCCCTTATCGCGGATGGTGCCCTTCTTTTCGCCGTCGCCGGCGGTGGCATCGTCCTTGTAATGAACCATAACGATTTCGGGGTCAGAAGTTGCGAATACCTGCTTAGCTTTGCCTTCGTACATCTGTTCTTTAATTTCAACGTTCATTGTAATGCGCTCCTTTATATTCTTTCATGAATTGATTTATGGAATCCTTTTTATAAAAAGGGATAAAACAACAGCAAATAAACCGGGATTTGAAGTTACATAGCTGCGGCTTCGGCAGCGATGGCGGCGTCCTTTTTGGCAATGGCGGCGGCGGTGTCGGCACGGAACTGATCCAGCTTAGCGGCAAGCTCATCATCGGCAACAGCCAGGATGGCAACGGCCAGGTAAGCGGCGTTCTTGGCACCGTTCAGGGCAACCGTGGCAACCGGGAAGCCGGAAGGCATCTGCACGGTAGCAAGCAGAGCATCCAGACCGTCCATGGCACCGCCCTTCATCGGGATGCCGACCACCGGCAAAGTGGTGTTGGCGGCAAAGGCACCTGCCAGGTGGGCCGCCATACCGGCAGCGCACAGGATAACACCGTAACCATTGGCGCGGGCAGATTTGGCAAAGGCAGCGGCGGCTTCCGGCGTACGGTGGGCGGAAAGAATGTGCGCCTCAAACGGTACATCGAAATCTTTCAGCACCCCGCAGGCACTTTTTACAACCGGCCAGTCACTGTCAGAACCCATGATGATGGCAACCTTTTTACGGTTCGGCATGTTACAGATCCTCCTTCAAAAAATAAGAGCGCGGTGTACACGGGTACACTGCGCTTATACAAGGCTATTATGCTTATAATACACCGCATGAAGAACACAGCTGCGCAAACCGACCGGGAATGGTCCGAAAAGATTCGTGTAATGCACAAAGTCGCCCTCCATCCTTTAATGTATGGCTGGATCCCCCGGCGGGCTGTGTACAGAATAACACACAAAACACCCGTACGGAAAATCTCTGTAATTAAAGTGTAAAGCGTGCAGCGCAAAAAAGCAAGAGCCAAAACTTTTTTTGGCGCACTTCCTATTGTGTTTAAAATAAGATAGGGCTTTTTGTCAAAGTTGATGGAGAAAAACGGGGTGAAGTATGACTTTTTTGATAAGGATTTTTGTGCTATAATAACCATACCAGAAAATACTGCCATAAGGCAGGATGGGAAAGGGGTATCGCAATGAAATTGTTCCACACAGCCCTTGTGCTTGGCAAGGGGGGCTTTGGCACACAGCTGGGAGAAATGCTGGCGGAAGCCGGCGGCTATTCCCGTATTTTGTACCTGGATGATCAGGCACCGGACGCTGCGGGCAAACTGGCAGATTACCTGGATCCCACCATCAGGGAACGCTGCACCGCGGCTTTTGTGGGCCTTGGCAACAATGAGCTGCGGCTGCAATGGCTGCAAAAGCTGGTGGCTGCGGGCTACCAGACACCGGTGTTTGAACACCCGGCGGCAGAAGTATGCAGCAGCGCAGTCCTGGGGGCAGGGACCGTGGTGCTGCCATTTGCCTTTGTGGGCGCAGGAACCAAAGTGGGGGCAGGGTGCATCATCAATGCCGGTGCCATTGTGGACCATAACGCCGTGCTGGAAGACGGTGTGCATGCCGCCCCCCGTGCAACCATCAAAGCCGGGGCAACCGTGGAGCGCTGCATGAAAGTGGACAGCGGCGAAATTATCCGCAGCCCATGGGAAAAATAATGCAGCTGCGCGGAACCGGCAGCCAAACAATGCAGGCAGAATTTTGAAAAAAAACGGCCCCGCAATTTGGATATATTGCGGCATTGCATGGCATATAAAAACAGGGGACAATAGCCGCACAGTGAATGACCGCCGGAAAGCAAGGGAAAAAAGACGGCCATGACGAAAGACAAGCTGCAGCCAATTTCGGAATTGATGACCAGTGCGCTGGCAACGATTCATACCCATTTGAATCAAATGGAAAAACGCCTGGATGCGATAGAAACTCGCCTGGATTCCATGGCCGAAGATATTACTGCAATCAAAGAGGATTCCGCCGTTACCCGCACCGCATGCAACACCCTGATCAAATGGAACGAGCACACAAGTGCCGTGGTGCAGGTGCCATACCTCTACTGCAGAGCGGAATGATCGGTAATTGACACTTTTACTTTCCCATATTTCTTATTTTCCCCTTAAGGCAATACCGCATAATTCTAAGTGCCGATACGGCGAGCGAGGTGCGGCAGCTGCTAAGCCAAAAGCGCAGATAATACTGCATGCTGCAAAGGGGAGCGCCGCCAGTGGCGGAAACAGCGAACCGAAGCAGGGGCAGCGGTCGCAGAGTGCGAGGGGCTTTTGCCCCTGAAGCACGATGCGGGTACCGC
>JABLTO010133706.1_pt1 | contig 10316 bp, 16 predicted proteins | sample 7160091 | NCBI WGS metagenome assembly JABLTO01 (sample SAMN14651225, study PRJNA627086) | human gut metagenome | isolation source: feces | host: Homo sapiens
GCTGGTACTCAGGCGCGATCCTTTCGGACGGCTCCTGGCTTCCCATCAGCGGCGCGCTCGCCAAGGATGTCGCTGACTTCGTCGCCATGGTTGTTCGCTCCCTCGATTTCTTCAATTTCCCGGATGGTCTCCCGGTACTGTTTGGCCAAAGGCGGCAGCGCCTTGGGGTCGAGGCAGCTGTCAATGCTTTCTGCCAGCACTTTCGCCAGCTCCTTCAGCTGCTTTAGCCTGTCTCCCCTGGCCGTCACGCTCTTCATCTTCATGCAAAAACTCCCCGTGTGTAAATCGGCGCTGGGACGGGGCGAGGTCGCCGCCGCGGGGGGCGGGGGACCCTCCCCCACTACCAGTTTCCGTCGCTGATTTTGGGCGATTTCGTGATTTTTTGCCCCGAATCTGCCCCGAAAACGCCAGTTTTGTTGCCTTTTTGCGCGTTGCAAAAGTAATGCGCAGGCTGCAAGTTGCCCCAATCCTCGGCCGCAGCGCGGGGCGAAGCATACCCAAACTGCCGCCACTTCGACACAGGTTTGATCTCATCAATGACAAAGGACAGCGGATGCGCGGCATCCGATGGCTCCTCGTAATGGATCGGCCCCAGCCTGCCGTGGCAGATGCCGCACTCTCCGCCCATCGCCCGCAGCCTGGCGCGGTACTTGCGGCGCAGGGCCCCGTTGGCATACCGGGGATTGCCGGTCGGTCGTTTCTCCATAGGCACCCCCCGGTGGTTATTTTTCAAAGACCACCCCGCCAGCGCACAGACGGAAGAAAAAGCAAAGGATGTGTGAGCTTCTCCGGGCTGGCGGGGTGGATGGCACAGGCGGAAGGACTTGCACCTTCATCTTGCGGTTTTGGAGACCGCTGCTCTGCCTTAAGCTACGCCTACAAAAAAGCGCCGGTCTTTCCCGGCTGTCAGCTGTGATAAAGAATAGGAGGATTCGCTATGGACGCAATCGCTGCCGGAGGCTGCCCAACTCCCGGCAACACAAAAGCCGCAAGGCGGTTTCCCGTTCCTTACGGCTTTTGATGATAGTATTATAGCATGGATTTTTGGCTTTTTAATGCAAATCTTACTGCGAAATGGTTTCAGAGCACGAAGACGATGAACTTTCTGGTGAAGTACCCCACTGTTCAATTGTATTCCCAAACCCCTTAATGTATAGGAAAATTGTTATGCTGAGTATTGCACCCAACGCCAAATTTAAAACAATCATACCAATGGGGACGCTCTTTTTTGTTGGGTCACTATAAACAATATGAAGTATAAATCGCAGTAAAATATAAATGGCATTGAACACCACAAAGCCCAAAAGTACGATGGTAATAATTAAACGAAACATCGAAACTGAGGAAAAATTCTCTAACACGCTACTTGAAAAGCTAAGACCACCCATAAATGCTAATACAACGGCAGAAAAAATGCCTAAAATGGAGATGGACTGCTCATGGTAATGCTCTACGTTTCTTTGAACTTTTGCAGCTTGGTTCTGAGCAGCTTTAGAACATCGCACAGTTTCTGCATACAGGCTCTTTGTTTCATTCGTAAAGCATCTAACTGCTTCCATACGATCTATTCTGACGCTTTCCAAATCTACATGGTCCAAAAGTTTGTCAATGCCTGCATTTACTTCATCGCTTTTAGGATGAACCTTCTTCCCATAAGCTACTATCAAATGTAACCCATTGCTTAATGTGGAGTATACATCAGGTGTTTTCTTCCCAAGATAGTCTGAAAGCTGCGAATACCAATGGCGAAATTTATTACTGTAAATACGACTAAATTGACGGTAATAATGCTCTAATTCGCTGCGAGTTATATCATCATCTGTTTCAATAGGGTATGCAAGTAATTCGTCTAAAAGATGCAGCAAAGCATCCATTTTTTTCTGGTCGTCATCCATTTATTTGAGCTCCAATGGGTTTGCACCACAGAAGAATTTTCTCATTTCTTCTTGTGAAATCGTTTCACGATCACTGGTCTTTAACCATGGATCTTCTTGGTGAGTTTTGCTTACCAGGTCACGGGCAGATAGCCCCAAACATTTATCGATGACCTTATCGTACAGGGATTGTTCTGCTTTTGTTAAGGTGGGAAGGTATACAGCATCGTTTACGGATAAAGGTTCTGCTCCGTTGGTACTGTATGCGAAATAGACGATAGGGACAACGGGACCATATTGCCAATGACACACCATTTCATCAAAGGCAGGCGCATCTAATGCACGCAAAGAATAGCCTTGCACATAGTACAAGGTCTTTTGCAATTTTAGATTTGTAATAGACATTCCCTTATCAGTAGCCCGGCGGATGGTGTACTCGGCGAGTTGCAGTGCAGTCATACTCATACATATCATCCTTTCTGTAATAAGTATATCAAAATAGAAGGAGTTTGTATACGGATTGTACAAAACGGATAAAAATTATAAAAGCCCGAACTTTTTCGCTACACATCGTATAAACTCCCCATGCCATTCTACCAGCCTTCGTGCAGACCAGTGCAGCTCCATCGCCGCCCCTTCCAATGTATGCGTCTTCTTCCAGAAAACCAGCCTGACCATCTCCAGCCGTTCCTTGCCGTTTGGCATGGCGCGTGTCTCTTCAATAGCCCGCCGCACAGCCTCCAGTTCCCGGCGGTTGATCTCCGGCAGCTCCCGCAAGGCGGCATCGGCTACCGGATCACTGGTCTGGCCGTGGGCCCCAGGCATCCCTGTCAGATTCGGGGACATTCTCGTGCGGCGCAGTTCTCCCTGGCGGGCACACAGCTCCGGGTAGCGGCGGATCATGCCCTTTACATAGGGCCACCAGTCATATCGCGGTGTACTCACTTTGCATTCCTCCTTGCCACAATCGTTTTGTCCCCGGTAGCGGCCTGGACGATCTGGCAGGCAAGGGCCAGCAGTTCGGCATTATCGGCACCGTGGGCCTGGGCCAGGCAGTAGGCGCGGCGCAGGGGCTCGGTGTTGCGGTTGGTGTCCACAAAAATGCCGCACAGGCGGTGGGTGTCATCCAGCATAGCGGCGTAAAGCCGGTACTGTGCCAGAATCTTGCCCTTTTCCAGGTGTGCCTGTTCCCGGGTCAGCTGGTGGGCATAAAAATCCCGGTAGACAGCCCGCAGACTCAGATACAGCAGCTGCTCCGGTGGGCGCAGCCCCTCCGGCAGAGCGTGGCCTGCTGCGGCGGTGCGTTCCAGTTCCTCAATGTTCGCGTTCACGGTCCATCTCCATATAGGCAATCAGCCGGTCGCGGGCCTGCTCCCAGCCATAGCAGACGGCGGTGCAGTAGCCCTGCATATCCAGATGCTCCAGCCACCAGTGCTGTTCTTCCCGCACATGGCCGCCGGGGCGCTTCATTTCCAGGTACAGCCCGGCATAGCCGCCCCGCTGCACCGGCAGGCAGAGATCCGGTACACCCTTTTTTACGCCCATCCGCTTGCGGGCAGCACCCTGGGCGGCGGTGCACTGGCGCTCGTTCTCCACATGGTACAGCAGCGCCAGTTCCGGCCAGCGGTGGCGCACGGTGGGCTGGGCCGCCCAGGCAATCACCGCCTGCTGGTGGCCGGTCTCTTTGGAAAGATCAAAATGCAAGGTTTTCAGCTCCGGCATGGGTTCCTCCGTTCAGCAGGCGGTTCAGCATGGCGTTGGCCTGCATTTTGTTCAGTTCTTCGGGCAATTCGTACCGGCCTTTGCACAGGCGGCGCAGCAGGGCCATCTGCTTGTCGCTGGCGGGTTTGCTGCCCCAGCGGCGCAGGGCGGCCAGGTCCCAGATGTACCGCTCGTCCTCGTGCTCCTTGCACAGGGTGCGGTAGGCGCCGTCCAGGGCGGCCTGCATAGGCAGAACAGCACCGTCCGGCAGATGCACCCGGCCCAGGTCATCCGGCGGCGGGATGCGCAGCCGCCTGCCCTCTTTCAGTCCGCAGACCAGGGAGCCGTCCGGCATTTTGAAGTAGTTCACCTCGTGGGTGTTGTAGCGCTGCTCGGCCGCCCAAAGGTTGACGGTGGTAATGTTGCGGATCCAGCTTTGGGGGCAGTCGGCTGCGCGCTCGGCCTTGCCGGGCAGGGTGAACAGTAGCCCCTGCACATCCTTTTGCCGGGCCGGGGGCACATCGCTTAGGTCGATGCCCAGCAGGCTGGGGGCGGTGCACAGGCTGGCCTTGCCGGTGACGCCCACGCAGTCGATGAGGGTCAGCTTCGCCTTGCCGGGGTATAGCCGGAGCCCGCGGCCCACCATCTGGGTGTACAGGCTGTCGGATTGGGTGGGCCGGGCGATGAGCACTGTCTCCACCCGGGGAATGTCGGTGCCCTCGGTGAATACCATGCAGTTGACAAGGCAGGGTATCTCCCCTGCCGTAAACCGGGCGATGATGCCCGCACGGTCCTGCGTCTCGCCGGTGACGACCTCGGCCCCGGGGATGCGCTGGGCAATCTCGTGGCACTGGGCCACGCTGACGGCAAAAATCAGGGTGGCACCGTGGGCCAGGCGGCGGTAGGCATCGGCAATGGCATCGGCGGTGCCCTCCATGGCCTGGGCCAACTCGCCGGGGGCATAATCGCCGTGGGTGGTGCGGATGCCCCGCAGATCGTAGCCGATGTTCACCCGCTTGCAGTCGATGTCGCATAAGTATCCCTGTTTAATGCCCCAGCGCAGGTCCTTGTCGAAGATGATCTCGCTGAACACATCGTCCAGGCGGGCGCGGTCGCTGCGGTTGGGGGTGGCGGTAAAGCCCAGCAGCAGCCGCGGGGTAAAATAATCCAGCACCTTGCGGTAGCTTTTGGCGGCGGCGTGATGGGCCTCATCCACCACGATGATGTCGAAGTCCCGGGGGCAGTAGCGGTTCAGCCGCCGGGCCAGGCTTTGCACCGAGGCACTGACCACCTCGGCCCCCGGCGGGGCATGTTCGCTGCCCTGCTCCACCCCGGTGGGGCAGGTAAAATACCGCAGCGGCTGGTGCACCAGTTCTTCCCGGTGGGATAAAATCAGCATCCGCCCTTTGCGGGGCAAGTGCGTAAAGATAACGGTTTTGCCAAGGCCTGTTGCCAGGCGGCACAAATACGCTCCTGACGGCTGCTGGGCAATGGTGTCCAGACATTCCTGCTGGTAGGGGCGCAGGGTGATGACGTTGTCCAAGATAGCTTCCTTCCTTATTATAATAGAGGTAACACCACGAACACCTTGTATCACCCTGTGGTGTTACCGGATTTATACGATGCTAAGGCAAAAATAGAGGGTGTAACACTTGTAACACCACTTTGCACAAACTCTTTATAGTGGAGAACACCCCCCCTCTTTCTCTCCCACTCTGTGTGTCCCCCTATATAAAGTGTGTTTATGGTGTGTTACAGGTGTTTCGGTGTTTCACTTGCCTATTTTTGACGTTCCTGCGTTTTTAATTGGGTAACACCTCTGGCGGGACAAGGTGTTTCATGGGGCTACAGCGGGGTAAAATCTGTACATTCTATCGCTGCCTGTTCAGATTCTTTGGGCAGATGCAGGCAGACGCAGCGCATGACGCTGCCGCCCATCCGCTTAGTGACGGTGGTTTTGCCGCCGCTGGTCTTGATCAGCTTCTCCCCTTTCAGGTAGCTGAGCAGTGCCGTGGGGTTGTAGCCGGCTTCATCGGCCACCCGGCGGAACACCGAGTTGATGATATACACCCAGTCGCCGTCCAGCACGCCGTAGACATCGCCCTGCTCTACATCGGGACGCAGGCGGTTGACGTTCTGGGCCACCCAGTCGCACATATAGTCGTACCCGCGGGCACCCAGCGACACCGCGGCCCGGCTGGCCAGGAACTGCCCCAGGTCAGCCGCGGTCAGGCATTGGCCGTCTTTAAAGATCCACTCGGTGGCCAGCTGGTCGGCGGTCACGATCAGGGCGGCGGCCATGGCCTGTTTGTCGGTGGTTTCGGCGCGGTTCAGCTGGGCAAAGGCGGCGTTATAGAGCTTTTTGGCGTAGTCCACCGCGCCGGGGTTTAGTAAATGATCCACAAAATCCCGCCCGGCATGGCCGTAGCTGCGCCGGAACGCCTGGGCTGCGGCGTGGCCGTTGCCCACCACCTTGTGGGCGCTGGTACATTCGATCTCGATGACGCGGTTTACCGCGCCCGCACCGGCCCCCAGCGTGTTGATGGGGGTCTCGCCGGTGGTGATCATGGCGTTGGCCCAGGTGGGGGTGATGTCCACACCGCCCATCTTGTTGCCCCGGATGCGTCCCGCACCCTGGCTGAGCCGGTAGACGTTGAACACCACCTGGCCCCGGCTGTTTTTGGCAAGCTGCAGCTCGTCAATGCACATGGGCAGGCTGTTCAGAAAGGCAGCGGTGCGCTCATAGCCCACATCGGTGCCGTCAAAGGTTTTGATGTACTTGCCCATCTCGGGGCAGGCCCACACCGAGGCTGCAGCCATTAGGGCCACGGTCTTGCCGGTGGAGGAATCCACGCCCCACAGGTGTACAAAGAACGGCAGCACCCCCAGCGGTTTGACCAGCACGCTGGCAAAGCTGGCGGCCAGCACGATGCGGGCGGCGTAGCTTTCCCGCCGGAAGGCCGCGGCGGCAGCTTTCCATTGCAGATAGGTTCCGGCGGGGCGGGTGGCGTTGAAGATGGCCGCATACTCCGGCCCGCCGTCATATACCAGCCCGTCCACATAGGGGCTGAACAGGCTGTCGTTGACCCATCCCAGCCGCCCCACCGATTTGCTGACCGGCAAGCGGCCATCGTTCAGGCCGTACAGGTCGGTCAGGTAGTCGCTTAAATCCACCGCCATCCGCTTGTTAATGCCCAAGCCTACATCGGCCAGCTTCATCAGCTCCAGCGGGTTGGCATACTGGCTGCAGGCGATGATGAGTTTGCGCCAGTGCCCGTCCTTGCGAAAGGCCAGCTCCACCTTTTCGGCGCCGGTGTCAATATTCACGAACCGGCGGGAAATCGTCACAGGGTTCTGGCAGGCCACGGTTTCGTACATCCCCTGCCCCCGGCGCACGCCGTATTCATCGCAGCGCCAATCGCCGCAGTTCAGCTCCTGGGGTTGGCCGTCGGCACAGGTCAGGTTATCCTCCGGCACTAAGGCCCCGCGCTGGCTTTCGCAGTAGGCGGCGTACAGGCTTTTAAAGTTGGAAACGCCAACCGCTTTGGCAGCAATCGCCATCTTCTCCAGCAAGCGTTTTTGGTCGAAGGGATTTTTTACGGCAAACAGTTCGGCAAAGGGCTTGTCGGTTTCTAAGTAGTCCTCTTTGGTATAGTCCAAGTGGGCAGTACCTCCTTGCGTTCATAGAGCTCCTCTTTCATATATTGCAGATATTCTTCGTTGGCCTGCTCCAGCGCATAGCGGGCGGCGTAGTCGTGGGCGCCGGGACGCGGAGGCGGCAGGTCGTGGATGCGCTTCAGTGCCCGGGTCACCGTCCAAAGCAGCTGCTCATGCCGGGCCGCAGCGGCTTCCCGCTGGGCCTTGTGCTGCTGCCATGCGGTGACTTCTTCCGCATCCGGGGCCGGGGCATCCAACAGGCCCAGGGAAAAGTCTGCATCCAGCCGCCTGGCGGCGGGGATGGGCTTAAGTCTCAGCAGCTTTTCCACAAAGGTCACCACGTCCCCGCCCTCCCCGCAGCCGAAGCAGTAAAATCCCTCGGTGCCGGGGTAGATCTTGAAGCTGGGGGTCTTTTCGTTATGGAACGGGCAGCAGCACAGCCCGTGGCGGTCCGGGTGCAGACCATAACGTTCCGCAGCCGCCTGCATGGGCACAGCTTCCACAATGCGGGCGAACACCTCCGGCGGCAGGCCGGTATGGGGCACCCGCTCGCCGGGTGCATGGCGGCGGTTCATGGGGCGGCGGGGCAGATAGCGTGGCATCAGAACGGCAGGTCGCCGGTATCGGCGATCGGTTCATAGTCCGGTGCCGGCGGCGTCACATCCGGTTCCCGCGTCTCGGCCTGGGTGCTGGCAGATTTCGGCCCGGCAAAGTTCAGGTTGTTGGCCACGACCTCAACCGCCGTGCGGTTTGCGCCGGTCTTGTCCTGGTAGGTACGGGTCCGCAGACGACCGTCCACCACGATCAGAGAACCCTTTTGGAAATATTTGCAGACGAACTCAGCCGTGCGGTCCCAGGCCACCACATCGATCCAGTCGGCCTGGCTCTGGCCGTTGGCATCTTTGCGGCCGCGGTCGCAGGCGATGCGGAAAGACGCAACGTTTTTGCCGGTCGCAGTCTGGCGCAGTTCCGGGTCACGGGCCAAGCGGCCCATAATGGCAACAAGATTCAACATATTCAGATCTCCTCAAAAGCAGTAATTTTTTTGTGCTGCAGGCACCACGGACAGTGCCCGCAGGCCTGGGGCTCGTCCCCGGCCAGAATTTCTTTCATGCGCTGCATGGTATAGGCGGTGTCGGCGGCAGCGGCGTCCATGATCTCAGAGCCGAACACGATGGCCTGCACATCGCCGTCTGCTTTGCTGGCAGCGATCAGCCCCACCCGGGGCGCAGCAATGCCGTTCTGGGCGGCAATCTCGCGGTAGATGTACAGCTGCATGGGATAGTTCCAGTTTGCCCACCAGTCCAGCGATTCCTCCCGCACGGGATCATACTGCGGCCGGAAGTCCCGCGCCGTTTTGATATCGTAGATGCTGCCATCCTTGTCCACCAGGTCCATCATCACCCGCATAGGCAGGCCGTATAGCGTACCGGTCAGGATCACCTGCTTGCGGCAACGGCGTACAATGCCGTACAGGTAGGGGCTGCGGCGCACGGCGGTGGCCAGTTCCGGTGCCGCGGCAAACTCGGCTTTCAGCTGGCCTTTGGTGGTCCCCCGGCTGCTCAGCAGTTCCGGGTGAGCAGCCAGGTAGCGCTCAAACTCGGCAGAGGACAGCGTCAGCGCGTTTTCAAACAGATGGCCGAACGCGAACGCCGTTTTGCTGCCGGAGCGCGGGGCTTTGCGGCGGTATCCGGCCAGCCAGGCAGCTTCGCACCGCTTGGCGGACTTGACATCGCTGCTGGAGAACCACCGCCGCCGGGCGGCCGGGCTGTGATAGTTACTCTCCGTCAGCCTGAACTCCCGCGCCATGGTCGTCCGCCTCCTTACGCTTTGTTACGCAGGGCCAGCACAGGGCCACTCCATATTTCTTGCGAGATGCTTCGGCCACTTTGGCAGCGGGCCATTCCTGCCCACCGATGACCGCAACGGGGATGATCTGCCCGCAGTCGGCACAGACCAGTGGGGCCGGAGCCGGAGCGGCAGCCGGGCGGCGGGGCCGGATGCGGACGCCGCCCACGCGCTCCTTGCCAAACTTCACGGTGGGATCAAAGTACAGCTGTACCGGCAGGCCCACCCATTCGTCCATGAAGCTGCTGCCAGCCAGCTTTTCGATGGTTTTGGCGTTGGTTTTATTGCAGATCAGCGGCTTGGCATCCTCTTTCCAGCGGATCACCAGGCACATTTCCTGGCTGCCTTTCTCGCCGGTGACCAGTTCCTGGTCCACCGATGCGATAGTCAGCACCATGTCCTTGCCGTCCGGCAGGCACCACCCGCCGAACCAGTCGGGATTAAAAGCACGTTTCCAATGGATGTGCTGGGTAGTAATTTCAGGCATATCAAATCTCCTTAGTTGCAGTGAAAATGGGAACGTCCAGCGCGGACAGGATCGTATCGGCGTCCAGGCCATCGTAACGGTAGATGCCGCCGTCCAGCTCCACGATCTCCTCCCCCTCGTAGTAAGGCTCGCCGTCCGCTGTCAGCCCCAGCGGGGCATCGTCCTCCGGCGGAAACGGGTTATCATAGGCAGCATGCAGGGTGGAATCAGTCATCGTTAGTGTCCACCTCCAAAATATGTTGGAGATGACGGCGGGCACCGTCATCCATGGCCTCCCGCAGCGCGCCGATCTGGCTCAGCCGGTCGGGTGCGTCAGAATCCAACACCTGGCAGACGGCCGTGGTAAAATCCAGAAATCGGCCGGGGGTGCTGTTCTCAAACTGAAAACGGATATAGCCGGGTGTCATTATCATTGCACCTCGCTATGTTTGTAGGCAAATTCGATCATGTCCGATGCGATCTCGGCTGCGGATTTGCCGGTACGCCGCATCAGGTCCGTAATGCACACAGCCGCCCGCGGTTTGATGCGGAGAATCGTGCCGCACTCGCGGCTGTCATTGCCGGTGGTAAAAATCAACTTATCCATGCAATACTCCCTCCATCTCGCACAGGGTAAACCATGCGCCGCAGACCCAGTTCAGGGCGGCGATGGCACCGATCAGCGTCAGCACCGCCGAGACGGTGGCCGTGGGCAAGGCTGCCAGCGCGGCCAGCCCCAGCAGGGCCAGCATCACCGCGCAGGTCTTGCA
>JABLTO010055133.1_pt1 | contig 10302 bp, 7 predicted proteins | sample 7160091 | NCBI WGS metagenome assembly JABLTO01 (sample SAMN14651225, study PRJNA627086) | human gut metagenome | isolation source: feces | host: Homo sapiens
AGAGTTAATGAAATATATTTTATCCTCAAGTCAGCATATTTGCTGGCTTTTTTCTTTGTTTTAAAAACTTGACAAATTTTCTTTTTTATACTTGCTTTTATGGTGCTATGGTGCTATACTATAAGAGGGTGACTTTTATGGCATATTTTCTTAAAAAAACTAACAACAAAAAAGGTACTTATCTTCAGATTTATTCAAGCTTTTACGATCCTGAACGCAGGCATACTGCCCACAAGGCTTATAAACCTATTGGTTATGTTCATGAGCTTCAGGCAAAGGGCATTGACGATCCTATCTCCTTCTACAAAGAAGAAGTTATCAGACTGAACCAGGAAGCAAATGCTGCAAAAGCCGCAAAAAAAGCGAAGCAGATTTCAGATGATTCGCCGGAAAAACTCATTGGCTATTTCCCGATGAAAAACATTAACGACAAGCTTTCTGTCAAAAAGTATATTGATCTCATGCAGACCGCTACTGACTTCCGCTTTAATGTTTTTGACATGATCTCTGCCCTTGTTTACGCAAGGCTTGTCCAGCCATGTTCAAAATCAAAGACTTATGACGAAGTGATTCCAAAGCTTTTTGAATCCTACGATTTTTCTTTAAACCAGCTCTATGACGGGCTGGAGTATATCGGTTGCGAATACGAAAAGATCATTGAAATCTACAATCATCAGATCCAACAGATGTATCAGTTTGATACCTCTCATACTTACTTTGACTGCACTAACTTTTACTTTGAGATCGACAGGGAAGATGATTTCCGGAAAAAAGGACCTTCCAAGGAAAACAGAAAAGAACCGATTGTTGGTCTGGGACTCCTGCTTGATGCAAATCAGATTCCCATCGGCATGAAGCTGTTTCCGGGCAATCAGAGTGAAAAGCCGGTGATCAGAAATATCATTGATGATTTGAAAAAGAGAAACTCTGTGTCCGGCAGAACCATACAGATCGCCGACAAAGGGTTGAATTGTGCTGAAAATATCTTCCATGCGCTCAAAAATGGGGATGGATATATTTTCTCTAAGTCCGTAAAGATGCTTCCGGAAACGGAAAAGACCTGGGTACTGCTCCCTAATAATTACAGGGATGTAAAAAATGCTGCCGGGGAGACTTTGTATCGCATTAAGGAATGTGTAGATGAATTTGAATATAAATTTACCGAGTCTGAAACAGGCTCTTTAAAAAAGTTCCGGATCACAGAAAAAAGGATTGTTACTTTCAATCCAAAACTTGCCAAAAAACAGATCTACGAAATTAATAAAGAAGTTGAAAAAGCAAGGCTTCTGAAAGCTTCGCAGGCTAAAAAATCCGAGTATGGTGATTCTGCAAAATATGTCATTTTTACTGCTGCAGATAAAAAGGGCAACGACACAGATGGTAAAGTAAAAGTCACCATGAATGAGGAACTCATTCAAAAATCCCTGGAGCTTGCCGGATACAACATGCTGGTCACTTCCGAGATTTCCATGAAAGATAAGGATGTCTACAATGCATACCACAATCTCTGGAGAATAGAAGAATCCTTCCGGATCATGAAGTCACAGCTGGATGCCAGACCGGTATACTTGCAAAAACAGGATACCATTGTTGGACATTTTTTAATCTGCTATCTGGCCGTATTACTGACAAGATTACTGCAGTTCAAGATATTAAAAAATGGTTATAGTTCCGAAGAGCTGTTTGAATTCGTACGTGACTTCAGAGTTGCCAAAATATCAGACAGAAAATATATAAATCTATCGCATGGTACATCATTTATCAGGGAATTGTCAGAGCTGTGCAGCTTACCACTGACATCGTATTTTTTGAACGAAGGAGACATCAAAAAAATGCTAAGCCACAGGTTTTAATCCTTGGCTTAGCACCATGTTTTATACTTCAACTCCGAAAGTCAGGTATAATAACACTCTTGTTATTATTTGTCAATACATTTTTGCATTTTATTTCAATATTTTCTATTTATCTTTGTCTTATTTGCACTGATTTTATAATATTTTTATTTATTTGATAATTTTCAGACTATTTCACTTTCTTCGATGTAGTACGTTGCTGCCCGGGGCTCTATTATATCCACGAATCGCTCCGCTGCAAAGCAGTTCCCGCAATTCTCATAATTTCATAAACAATAAAGATGCAACTACTCTCAACCTAAAGAGAGGATAGCTGCATCTTCATCACTTCCTATTTTCGATTATAATTAATCAGGCATCCCTTAAGGATAATCTCACGCTCATCATCCGTAAGCTCCCCAAGAGCCACTTCAAACTCCTTCAGTCCCTCAGCACCGACAACATATCCCTGGATCACATCATCCTTTTCTTCCACTGCCTTACGAATCTGTGGGAAGAACAGATAATCTCCGTTTGCAAACGGAAGCTCCCCTTCTTTAATCAGGAATGGAAGCATACCCCAGTTGATCAGATTGGAACGGTATCTCTTTGTCGCATACTCATTGGCGATATTTGCCCATCCGCCAAGCACTTTCTGACAGGAAGCAGCCTGCTCACGCGCAGAACCATCACCTGGTTTCACTGCAAAGATCGTACTTCCCACACCAAGATTTTCCTTGCTTACATTCGGATAATCCTTTTTGATCACATCCATTACAGGTTTCATCTCCGGTAATGCCTCAACCGGACATTTTCCTTCCTGAATAGCCTTCTGAGCTTTCTGAACTTCTTTCGCACGTCCTACATAAGCAGGATCTTTTCTGGAAAGTGTAAACTCAGCCAGTCCAAGTGGATTGGAACGATAAGAAGATGTCTCACCGGACGGGATCAGTTCATCTGTTGTAGTAACCGGATCATGGATCTCAGAAACAACCTTCACGATCAGATTCTCCGGAAGTACAGCCATCTCCGGCCAGTCCTTAATATTCGGACCAAACTGGATCTCTACACCTGGATCAGCTATACCCTTGCTGTCAAATACACGATTGTCATAAATTGTCTTATCAAAGAAATATTTCTGTCCTGTATAACCACCCGTATAATCCTCTGCTGAAGTCAGGAAACCTTTGTTTGCTGCAGTTGCCGCAATAGAACGTGCGTCCATAAGTGCAACAGAAGAAATCTGGCCATTCTGGATTTTGGAACCTTCGCGGTTCGGGAAGTTTCTGGTCGTATGACGGATACTGAATGCATTATTTGCAGGAGTATCCCCTGCACCAAAGCAAGGTCAGCAAAAAGCAGTCTTCACAACAGCTCCCGTTTCAAGAAGTCCTGCCAGAACGCCATTCTTAGCCAGTTCCATATAAATCGGAGTACTTGCCGGATATACACTCAATGTGAAGGCATCTGCACCAATGCTCTTGCCTTTAAGGATATCAGCTGCTGCACAGATATTTTCAAATCCACCACCTGCACATCCTGCAATGATTCCCTGTTCTACATAAAGTTTACCATCAATTACTTTGTTTCTTAATGTATATGGAACTTTTCCATCAAGGCTGATCTGTGCTTTTTTCTCAACATCTGCCAGAATATCATCCAGATTTGCTTTCAGTTCATCAATTGTATATGTATTGCTTGGATGGAATGGCATAGCGATCATTGGTCTGATCTCACTCAGATCAATCTCTACACAGCCATCATAGTATACTGTTTCACCTGGTTTCAGTTCTTTGTAATCTTCACTTCTGCCATGGATCTCATAGAATTCCTGAATCTTCTCATCTGTCTGCCAGATAGAGGAAAGACAGGTGGTCTCTGTTGTCATTACATCTACGCCAATTCGGAAATCAGCACTTAAATTTGCAACACCGGGTCCTACAAATTCCATAACTTTATTCTTCACATATCCGTTTGCAAAAACCTTGCCGATAATCGCAAGCGCAACGTCCTGAGGACCTACGCCCGGTCGTGGAGAACCTGTAAGATAAATGGCAACGACGCCTGGCATATTGATATCATAAGTCTGGGAAAGAAGCTGCTTTACAAGCTCCGGTCCGCCCTCACCCATTGCCATGGTTCCCAGTGCGCCATATCGTGTATGGCTGTCTGAACCGAGGATCATTTTACCGCCTGCTGCAAGCATTTCTCTTGCAAACTGATGGATAACCGCCTGATGGGGCGGTACATATACGCCGCCATATTTCTTGGCACAGGTAAGTCCAAACATATGATCATCTTCATTAATAGTTCCGCCTACTGCACAGAGTGAATTATGGCAGTTTGTCAGTACATATGGCACCGGAAATTTTTCAAGGCCTGAGGCACGCGCAGTCTGGATAATTCCGACAAAAGTGATATCATGAGAAGTCAGTTTATCAAATTTAATCTGAAGTTTCTCCATATTTCCGGAAGTATTGTGTGCTTTCAGAATTGAATAGGCAATTGTACTCTTTGAAGCTTCCTCTTTGGAAACAGAAAAATCTGCCTGATTCTCCGGAACAATCTTCTGACCATTCAGCAAATACACACCGGTATCGTATAATTTCATAATGTCTCCTCCATTCTGTTTTTTTGCATATCACAAATGCAGTTATGGAACTCACCTTATCCACACCAGTCTTCAAATTTCCAGATGAAAACTGATTTTCTCCTGAACCGGCACTTTGACACGCTAATTTATGGAAATTTAGGTTTTATTATAGAATATTCCACCGGAATAATCAAGCCTAAGACTATAAGTATTTTGCTGTTGCTTTTCACTTTCTTTACTTTCCCGCAAAAATCCGCTATACTGGGAATCACTTAGAAAATGAGATTTCTGCCACCTGTGGCAGTTCTGACAGGGAGGTATTACCGATATGTTCCGTTTATGGGGAAAAATATGGAAAGATAATCATTTACTGAAAGATACTGTAATCTGCGATGACTCCGAAGATACGCGGACCCACAAGATTTTTCGTGGTCTGGAAAGTATCTGTTATGAAATGGATCTGGGAAACCCAATCTGGCTGGAATCTACAGTCAGATATTTTAAGAAACATGGAAAAGCCAGATTTTATCAGGATAATTTTATAGAGCAGATTGATTTTGATTATCTGGAGATCCAGGTAATTGAAGAGGACGACGAATAATAAATTATTCTGTCTTAAGATGTGTACAGGATCAGAAACTTTACATTGCCATATTGTTTCTGATCCTGTGTGTCTCATTTGCAGTGAATTTTCATGTCTTTATTTCATAAATTCTCTTATGATTTCTCTCATAATCTCATCTTCCTCGGGTGTAAGCATTCCGCTGAAATGGCTTCCTGCTGCTGCAGTCTGGCGGATACTGTCCGCAATATGTTCAACGATTTCCTCTTTTACAGCTTCGTCAGCCTTCTCCGGCACCGGCACTTCTTCTACCCATGTGCGGGCATGTTCCACATAATCAGAAAAAGAATTCATCAGAAGTTCTTCTCTGTATGTAAAATCCAGCGCCTGTCTCAGCAAAAGCAATGCTGTCGGAATGATCGCAGCCACATAAAGATATGCCAGCGGCATTCCGTCCCATCGTGCATCTTTGGAATACAGAAAAAAAGCCAGTCCAAGAAAAGCGATACAGAAAAGTGACGGATACCAGACAAACCGGTTCATACGGTTCAACAGCCTGTCTCTTGTTTTCCAAAGATTTGTCCATTTCTCTTTGAGATTTGATTTAACCTCTGTATTTTTTCTGATCATTCTTCGGTAGGTAAGATGTGTGGTCAGCATCCCCAGTGCTCCCAGTCCGCCCATTAACATCATGGCATACAGCAGGAAATGCAGTTCCATAACTTTCTCCAGCATAACATCCTCCTCACTTGAACAGATAAGACTATCTGCTTCGCTGCCTGCTCATAAACTGACAGGATTATTATACTGCTGTTTCCGGTATCATGGAACTAAAATCGCTCATCAAATTCTCTCATAAAAAGACAAAAATGTCTCGAAGTGTTTACATATTTTCCAGTTTCGTAACTACCTCTTCAAACTTCATAAAATGGGAAGCTTTCACAAGAATAGTGTCACCATCCTGTACATAACCTTCCAGATGCTCCAGCAGACTTTCTCTGTCCGGCTCATAGATTACTTTCAGGTCCGGATTTGTCCGCTGTGCTCTCTCTGCCATATTTCTGCACAGTTTACCTGTACAGATAAGAACATCAATATCACATTTTCCGGCATGCTCTCCTACCTCCTCATGAAGCTGAACTTCATTCTCTCCAAGTTCACCCATATCGCCAAGGACTGCTATTCTGCGTCCTGCACCATCCTGCAGAACATCCAGAGAGGCTTTCATGGACATGGGATTTGCATTATAGCAGTCATCTACGATCAGAAATTTATCTGTTTCGATCATTCTGAAACGACCGCTGATCGGCTCCAGGCTCTCGATTCCGGCTTTGATCTGCTCAGTTGTAAGTCCGTAAATATTTCCAACTGCAGCTGCTGCCAGCGCATTATATACCATATGGCGCCCCGGCATCGGGATATCAACTGAAAATGCAGTATCCCCCAGATGAATGGTGCAGGTCATTCCCTTTAAACCTCTGCTTACAATCTTATCACCGTAAACCTGACATTCATTACTCATTCCGAAAAATACAGGTTTTATCTTTTCATATTCTTTTACTGTGATAAGCTTGTCATCATCGCCATTTAATACAATATGTCCCTCCGGTCTGAGGAATTTAAAAATCTCTGTCTTTGCTTTCAGAACACCATTTCTGTCTCCCAGATTCTCCAGATGGCAGGTACCGATATTCGTGATCACGCAGGTGTCCGGTCTTGCAATCTGCGCAAGTCTGGTCATCTCACCGAAATCACTGATCCCCATTTCCAGAACTGCAATTTCATCTCCATCACGCAGACGGAAAACTGTGAGAGGCAGACCAAGTTCATTGTTAAAGTTGCCCTGTGTTTTCAGAGTATGGTATTTCTGGTTCAGAACAGATGCGATCACTTCTTTTGTACTTGTCTTACCAACACTTCCTGTAATTCCCACAACCGGGATCTGAAGCTGCTTTAAATAAAACTCTGCAATATCTTTCACTGCCTGAAGAGAAGATTCTACTGCGATATAAGGAAAATCAGCGTTATCAAGTGCCCGTTCCGACAAGGTTGCCAGTGCCCCTGCTTCCATTACCTGTGGGATAAATTTATGGGCATCTACACGTTCCCCCACAATAGGTACAAACAGACATCCTTCTTCTGCTTTTCTGCTGTCTGTGATAACAGACATTACTTCTTCCTGTAATTTATCAGCCGGACCATAATAAGTACCGCCGCATACGCGGGCGATATTTTCAAGAGTTAAGTTTTTCATAATATTTTTTATATCTTCTTTCCTGTTATAGCAATTCTCTTAATAATGCATCTATAACAATTCTATAAATTACTGCAGACACGCTCTATAGTGTGAAATCCTGCATCGGATATTTTTTCATGGAAACTTCAATCAGTTTCTCACATAAAGTCGGATAGTCGATTCCCAGAACTTTTGCCTCCTGCGGAATCAGACTGGTTGGTGTCATTCCGGGAAGAGTATTTGCTTCCAGACAATACATATCTCCATTCTCCTTCATCATGAAATCAAGACGGCAGTATCCTTCCATAAACAGAGCTTTGGCTCCTGCTTCCGCATAATGCTGCATTTTCTCTGTGAGTTCCGGTGAAATTTCGGCAGGACAGGTCTCAATCGTAGAGCCGGCCTGATATTTATTCTTATAATCATAGAATCCCTGAAGCGGAGCAATTTCGATGATCGGATAAGCTTTTCCGTCCACAACCGCTACTGAAAATTCACGTCCTTTTATATATTCTTCGATCACGACTTCATTTTCATAAGAATAAGCGTCTTTGAGAGCCTGCTCATATTCGGCCTGATCATTCACAATATAAACACCTACACTGGAACCTCCACAGCAGGTTTTTACAACTACAGGAAATTCCATTCCAAGTGCTTTCAGATCTGTGGTCATTTCTTCTTTTACCATAGACACTCCCCGCGGTGTTGGTACATTATTCATCAGGAACATCTGCTTGGTGATTCCCTTATCCATTGCCAGGGCACTGCTTAAATATCCGGTTCCTGTATATTTGATTCCCATCAGGTCAAATGTTGCCTGTACTTTTCCATCTTCTCCGTTCGCACCATGAAGTCCCAGGAAAACAATGTCAGCCGCCTCGCAGAGTTTCAGCACGTTTGGTCCGAAGAAGCTTCTTCTCTCTTTTTTCATCTGTTCAATCCTGTCGTTAAATGCTGACATATATTCTGATGCTGCGTCCACATCATACTCTGACGGAAACGGATTCTCCCGGTCCACATTCTCAATGCCACAAAAAATATCCACAAGAATCGCCTGATGTCCTTTCTGTCGTAATGCCTTACATATTCCTGTTCCTGATGTAATGGAGACAGTACGTTCTGTACTTGTTCCCCCCGCTAATACTACAATCTTCATCATTTTTCTCCTTTATTCATAAATAACAATCGGTGTGTTCTTCTCAACATTGCTGAAAATAATCTGCACCTGATCGGATGGTGCACAGATGCTTCCATGTGTGCCTTCAAATTCATAAAGCTGTCCTCCGAAATCCATTCTCCATGGAGCATCACTGATCCCCAGATTTCCATCGAATGGGATCCAGTAATTTACAGCAGAAGGATAGTCCTCTCCGTTCACTGTACATCCGCTCTTCATTTCACCTGTTGTATAACATCCCACAGGAGTTGCACAGTTGGGCACGAATGGATTTCCGGATACGATCTGCGCATCCGCAGTCGGCGTTCCATCTTTATAGAATACCATTCTCTGGGCCGTCAGGTCAATCTCTATATACGTATATCCGATATCATTTGTTTTCCTGACCAGACCTTCATGGGAATAAACAGGTTCTCTGACCTGGGTTTCTCCGTTTTTTATCAGTTCTGTAAGTTCTTTCAGCTCCGCTTTCTGATCGATCTGCCAGCCATAATTCCCTCCGCTGACAGTAATCTCACGACCATCATATGTATTAAATGTTCTCTCTGTTCCAACCGTATCATATTTAGCCGCCAGTTCACTGATATATGCTTCTATCTGTTTTTTGTCAAGTGTATAAAGACCGTTTTCATCTGTTGTGAGCCAGTTTTTGATCATATCTCTGTCTACTGTCTCTGTGCAATCGTCAAAATCATAGGTTATCACTACATCCGTAAGTTTATTTATCAGTTCACAATTCTTCGTCAGAGTTTCATCACTCTGATAAACTTTCGGTTCTTTGTAGCATCCATCTGCTTCCAGATCAACCGGCGTTCGTCCTGTGACAAGAGCATCTATAATATCCTGACTTGTTTTTTCTGGTTTCAGTGCAGTTCCCTCCTGTTCAGGAACAATTACAAACTTATCGTCTTTCTCTTCTATATGAGCATCCGAAGGCTCTGTCATATTCTCCTGTTGCATACATTTCAGTTCGGAAATGGCAGCCTCTGTCTTCTGCTCATCATATTTAATGGAGGAGGACACCTCATAATTCCTGTGCTGATTAAAAGCAAGAAACCATGTAAAACGATCCTGATTTCTGATCAGTTTATCAACACTTCCATCTGAGTCATAGGAAAGTCCCGCCTGTTTTGCTGTGATACTTTCCTGTCCGTTATTTCTGGTGTCAATAGTAAGAACATATGCTCCCACCTTCTGCGTAAGCAATTCTTCTGACTGGGATACTGTCATATAGGAACAGTTGAATCCGTTTACCATTGATCCCGGTAAGAAATGCTCTGTGAAATAGTATACACCATATCCATATACTCCGGCAGTCAGCAGGAGCAAGATTATGATCAGGGTGATCATGATTTTTTTTCTGCTGCTCACGACATCCTCTCCTTTCTTTTTTATAAACAGCAACCGCCCGGCAAGAAATTATGCCGGGCAGTTTTATTATCACATTATTTATCCAGAAAGTAAATACGATTATTCTCTTTTATGCGTTTTCCAGTAGTGTTACTGTTCACTCCGTTCACAGTAACACGCTTCGCGATGCACAGAATTTATGCTAATTGCATAAATTCGCGCGGTATGTCTCGGGTTTTCTGTGATCTTCGCTCACAAAAAACACCTCGCGGGATATTATCAGCGAACAGTAGCCAGTAGTTTCTCTACACTTGTAAGTTTAACACAGAGTACGAATACTTCTGCTGCTTTTCCAAGATCCTCAGGAGTCGGGAAGCTTGGTGCAATACGGATATTGGAGTCTTTCGGATCTTTTCCATATGGATAAGTTGCGCCTGCTCCTGTAAGTACAACACCTGCTTCTTTTGCCTTGGCAACAATAGCTTTTGCACATCCTTCCATTGAATCAAAGGAAATGAAGTATCCACCATGTGGTTTTGTCCACTCGCCGAT
>JABLTO010004587.1_pt1 | contig 10298 bp, 7 predicted proteins | sample 7160091 | NCBI WGS metagenome assembly JABLTO01 (sample SAMN14651225, study PRJNA627086) | human gut metagenome | isolation source: feces | host: Homo sapiens
GATGTCTACTATTTGTAAATGTTTTCCATTACGTAAAGTATATTACCATAAAATGTTAATAAAATCAAGAGATTTTTCAAAAAAATTCCAAAAAAATTTAAAATACATTTTTTTAATGCCGTAAATACTGTAAAATACAACAAAAAAAGATGTCAAAACTTTTTGTTTTGACATCTTTTATATGGGGATATGTGATTAATCTTTGTAATATAATGCTCGAAGTGAGTTTAAAATCGCAAGCAATGATACACCTACATCAGCGAAAATTGCAAGCCACATTGTGCTTATGCCAAGTACGCTTAAAATCATAACAAGAACTTTAACGCCGATAGCAAATACAATGTTTTGGAGTATAACCGACATAGTTTTTGCGGAGATTTTAGATGCTTTGGCAATTTTGGAAGGTTCATCAGTCATAAGAACAACGTCAGCCGCCTCGATTGCACTGTCCGAACCGATACCGCCCATAGCAATACCGACGTCCGAACGCATAAGTACGGGTGCGTCGTTAATTCCGTCACCGACGAATGCAACATTCTTTTTAGGATTTTTAGAAGAAAGGATTTCTTCAAGTTTTGAAACCTTATCCTGTGGCAACAACTGCGAATAAACTTTATCAATACCAATCTGCTCTGCGGTATAATCGGCGTTTTTCTTTATGTCGCCTGTGAGCATAACAGATTTGATATTAAGCTGTTTCAATGCTGAAATTGCAGATTTACTGTCAGCTTTGATTTCATCAGATATAACGATATATCCGGCAAATTTTCCGTCAACTGCAATGTATATAATACTTCCGATGTGTGATTTTGCTTTTTCATGAGAGATATTGTTGCTCTCAAGAAGTCTGCCGTTACCGGCTAAAACTTTATGACCGTCTATATCTGCACTGATACCCATACCGGAAATTTCTGTGTAGTTTAAGATTTTTGCAGTGTCAACGGTGTTTTTGTAAGCATTTTTAACCGATACTGCGATAGGGTGTGTTGAGTAAAATTCAGCATAAGCGGCATATTTTATAAGTTCGTTTTTGTCTATAACCGAATATACGTCTTTTACGGCGAATACACCTTTTGTAAGAGTACCTGTTTTGTCAAATACGACAGTATCAAGTTTAGCAAGCTTTTCGATGAAGTTACTGCCCTTAACAAGAATACCGTTCTTTGATGCACAACCGATACCGGCAAAGAAACCAAGCGGAATTGATACAACCAATGCACAAGGGCAAGAAACCACAAGGAACATAAGTCCGCGATATATCCAAGTTCTGAAATCTCCAAGAAACAGGGGAGGAACGAACATAACTATTACCGCAAGTGCAACGACAATCGGTGTATAGTATTTGGCAAATACGGAAATAAATTTTTCCGATTTTGCTTTTTTGCTTTGAGCATGTTCAACCATATCAAGAATTTTTGAAACGGTACTTTCGCCGTATGTTTTTTCTACTTTAATATATATAGGTGAGCCTGTATTCAAACTTCCGCTCAATACAGTATCACCCGTAACAGCCTTACGTGGTACGCTTTCGCCTGTAAGTGCTTTTGTATCAAGATATGTTTCGCCCGAAGTTATTGTTCCGTCAAGAGGAATTTTTTCGCCCGGTTTTACAATTATAATATCTCCGATTGAAATTTCAGACGGAGAAACTTTTGTAATCGTGCCGTTTACTTCTGTATTGGCATAGTCGGGACGAATATCCATAAGTTCCGTAATTGAATTACGGCTCTTTTGTGCCGCACGTTCCTGCAATGCCTCGCCGACTTGATAGAACAGCATTACGGCAACCGCCTCAGGGTGTTCACCGACAGCAAATGCACCGATACTTGCTATACTCATTAAGAAGTTTTCGTTGAATAAGTGTCCTTTGAATATGTTTTTAATCGCATTCCAAACTATATCATAGCCAAGAACAATATAAGCGACTACAAATAAAATATCAGATATCAATGGGGAAGAAAGTACGTTTTCTGTTACGATACCTGCCGCAAAAAGTATTGCACCGGCTATAAGTCTTATAGTAAGAACTTTTTCATCTTCCTCTCCATGTTCGCAACCGCAACCGCATCCGCAGCCACAGCCATGTTCGTGATGATCGTGATCGTGACCGCAACCGCAATGGTCTTCATGCTCGTGATGATTGTCGTGACCGCAACCGCAGCGGTCATCATGCTCATGATGATGTTCATGTCCGCAGCTACAATGAGCCTCGTGCTCGTGTTTATGATGATCGTGACCGCAACCGCAATGACCCTCGTGTTCATGATGATGTTCATGTTTTTCACAACAGACAGCTTTATTATCTTCCGCAATATTACTATCGTTATTCTTTTTCATATCTACACCTCCATACTTGAATATATGAATAACTGTTCATATATTCATTATACGGTATACTATATCATTTGTCAATAGTTTTATTCAAAAAATAAAAATAATACTTAAGATATGTTTTTATACCGCAAAACAGCGGTGCTTCCGAAAAAGCACCGCTGTTTGCCACTGATATTTTGAAAGTGGAGTTGATGTAAGATTAGTTGTTGCACATACAAGTAACGATAACGATAATAATAAGAACCCAAATAATCATATCAAGATCAAAATCGCAACCGCCTCTTTGACAACCGTTTCCACAACATTCGCCCATTGTGAGTGCCTCCTTTCAATGTTTTGTAATATATATTATGACTAATCTATTAATTTTGCACATTGTCCCATATTTTACTTGAATTTTTCTTCAAAATGGGTTAGAATAGTAGTAGTGATATTTTCTTGGGGAGGTAAATCTTTTGGATAAGAAGAAAATTGACAGAATAAATGAACTTGCGAAAAAGGCAAGAAGTTCCGATGGGTTGACGCCTGAGGAAATGACGGAGCGTGCAAAGCTCCGTGAAGAATATCTTAATGCCATACGTCAGAATTTCAAACAGACGCTTGACAATATTGAAATAATTGATAAAGGAGAATAAAAAATGTCACTAATAATTCCCGAAAACTATAAATCAAATCTTAACGGACGCGAAACGGAAAAAGCAATTAAATTTATAAAGGATACATTTCAGCATGAAATAATTTCTGCACTTAATTTGCAGAGAATTTCAGCACCGTTATTTGTACGTCCCGAAACAGGTCTTAACGATAATCTTAACGGAGTTGAACGTCCTGTAAGTTTTGATGCACCTTGTATCGGCGGTGCTACACTTGAAATTGTTCATTCACTTGCAAAGTGGAAGAGAATGACTCTCGGCAGATACGGTTTTAATCCGGGTGAGGGCTTGTATACAGATATGAACGCCATAAGACGTGATGAGGAAGTGGACAATCTTCACTCTATGTACGTTGACCAATGGGATTGGGAGGCTGTTATAAATAAGTCAGACAGAACTGTTGAAACTTTAAAGAGTTTTGTAGAACGTATATATACCGCTATGAAGTCGACTCAAAGCAGAGTATGTCAAAAGTTCAGCGGTATTGAAAATAATTTCCCTGAGGAAATTACATTTATAACAACGCAAGAACTTGAGGATATGTACCCTGATCTTGAACCGAAAGAAAGAGAAAATAAACTTCTTCGCGAAAAGAAAGCGGTATTCCTAATGCAAATCGGTAAAGAATTGAAGTCGGGTCAAAGACACGACGGAAGAGCACCGGATTATGACGATTGGGAGCTTAACGGTGATATTCTTGTTTATTATCCTGTTCTTGATATGGCTTACGAACTTTCAAGCATGGGTATCAGAGTTGACGAAGATTCACTTCTTTCGCAAATTAAGATTGCAGGCTGTGAGGACAGACTTGAACTTGATTTCCATAAGAAACTTCTTAATAAGGAACTTCCTTATACAATCGGCGGCGGTATCGGTCAGTCAAGATTGTGTATGTATATGCTTGGTAAGGCTCATATCGGCGAAGTACAGGCATCTGTATGGCCGGACGATATGCGTAAGACTTGCGAAGAAAAAGGAATAAAGCTACTATAATAAGCCTCTCCCTGAGGGGTGCCTAAAAGGCGAAGCGGTGGCACAGAGCTACTATATTTAATAACTATTGAAAGGATTATTATTTAGATTATGAAAACAGTTGTAAAAGACTTGTTCAGAAAACAGGATGAGTTTGGGGGAAAAGAAATAACAGTATCGGGTTGGATAAGAAACATAAGAATTTCAAAGAATTTCGGTTTTATCGAATTAAATGACGGTACATTTTTTAAGAATTTGCAGATAGTAATTGAGTCGGATAAACTTGATAACTTTGCGGAACTTTCAAAGCTAAACATTGCAGCCGCAATTACGGCAACAGGTACACTTGTACTTACACCGGACGCAAAACAGCCGTTTGAATTAAAGGCTGAAAACGTTGTAATCGACGGTGAATCTACACCGGATTATCCGTTACAGAAGAAAAGACACAGCTTTGAATATTTGCGTACAGTCGCTCATTTAAGACCGCGTACAAATACATTCTCGGCAGTGTTCAGAGTGCGTTCGATGATTGCGTATGCAATTCACCAATTCTTCCAGGAGAGAGGATTTGTATACGTTCATACTCCGATTATCACTGCAAGTGACTGTGAGGGTGCGGGCGAAATGTTCCAAGTTACAACACTTGATTTGAACAACGTCCCTAAGAATGATGACGGAACTGTTGATTATTCACAGGACTTCTTCGGCAAACAGGCAAACCTTACAGTAAGCGGTCAGCTTAATGTTGAAACATACTGTATGGCATTTAGAAATGTTTACACATTCGGTCCTACATTCAGAGCCGAAAATTCAAATACAACACGTCATGCGGCTGAATTTTGGATGATTGAGCCTGAAATCGCATTCGCAGACCTAAAAGACGATATGGAACTTGCAGAGGATATGCTAAAGTATATCATTAACTATTGTCTTGAAAATGCTCCTGAAGAAATGCAGTTCTTCAATCAATTTATCGACAAGGAACTTCTTGAACGTCTAAACCACGTTGTAAACAGTGAGTTCGCTCATGTAACATATACAGAGGCTGTAAATATACTTATCGAAGATTCAAAAGCCGGTAAGGTTAAGTTTGACAATAAGGTGGAATGGGGCTGCGATTTACAGACAGAACACGAAAGATACCTTACAGAACAGGTATTTAAGCGTCCGTTGTTTGTAACAGATTATCCGAAGGAAATCAAGGCTTTCTATATGAAACTTAACGATGACCAAAAGACGGTTGCGGCTATGGACTTGCTTGTTCCGGGCGTCGGAGAAATCATCGGCGGAAGCCAGAGAGAAGAAAATTACGACGTACTTGTTGAGAGAATGAAAGAACTTGGTCTTAAGGAAGAAGATTATAATTTCTATCTTGACCTTCGCAGATACGGAACAAACAAACACGCAGGTTTCGGTCTTGGCTTTGAAAGAGCTGTTATGTATATTACAGGTGTTTCTAACATTCGTGACGTACTTCCGTTCCCAAGAACAGTCGGTACTGCCGAATATTAATCAAGACAAAACTATGGCGGTTTTGACTACTATTTTAAGAGGCTGCTTGCAGCCTCTTGATTTTTATAAAGAAAGGTACGATTTTTATGAATTTAATTGCAGTTCTTATTGCACTTGCTATAATTATTGTAGCGTTTAAGTTTAATGTATTTCTTGGAATAGCCGTTGCGATTGTGGCTATAGGTGTGGGAATATATAATTTTTTGCCGACCTATTATGCGATAAACGGCAACAAAGCATTTGAAATCGGTGACGAGGACCGTGCGAGAGAGTGGTATAAAAAGGCGTGTGAAACGGGCAGAGCAAATGTAAAGTTGAAATCGTCTTATGCATATGTGCTTTTACGTACAGGTTATGCCGACGAGGCGGAAAAAGTTCTTGATCCGATTATAAGAGTAAAAGGGCTTGCACCGGAAAAGAAGAATTTGGCAAAGCAACAAAGATGTATGGTTTACTACAAGCAGGGCAGACTTGACGAGGCGATTGAGGATGCACAGTCAATGATGAACGAAGGTTACAGAAATTCAAGTATTTACGGTATGCTTGGCTATTTTAAATTACTTAGGAACGATGACCTTGACGAAACAACAAAACTTTGTGAAGAAGCTTATGATTACAACAGTGATGACAGGGACATAAAAGATAATCTTTCAATTTGTTATTTCAGAAAAGGCGAATATGAAAAAGCAGAAAAAATATCTGATGAACTTGTCGGGGCGGCACCTAACTTTGTCGAGGGATTTTACCACGGCATACAGATTGCAATGAAACTTAACAAGTACGATAAAGCCGCAGAATATGCCGAAAAGCTGAAAGAATGTAAGCGTTCGGGAATGACAACGGTTACGGAGGAAGAAGTTAATAAGCTTATACAAGAGGTAAAGAATCACAATGAAAACACCATTGGCTGATAGAATACGTCCAAAGACGCTTGATGAAGTTGTCGGACAAAAGCACCTTATAGGTGAAGGAAAAATTTTAAGAAACATAATCGAAAATGACGAAGTGCCGAATATGATATTTTACGGACCGAGCGGAGTCGGTAAAACCACCATTGCAAACATAATCGCTCAAAAAACGGGTAAAACTTTGCATAGACTTAATGCGACAACTGCGTCCGTTGCGGATATAAAAAATATTGTATCAACGCTTGACAGCTTTTTGGCAATGGACGGAGTATTGCTGTACCTTGACGAAATACAGCATTTTAATAAGAAACAACAACAGTCTTTGCTTGAATTTATGGAAAACGGCAAGATAACGCTTATCGCAAGTACAACGGAAAATCCGTATTTTTATGTGTATAATGCGGTGCTTTCGAGAAGTGTTGTGTTTGAATTTAAACAGATTGAACCGAGCGAGATTGAAAAGGCACTTGAAAGAGCGGTTGAAGAATTAAAACAATCGGATTATAAAGGCTTTGACGTAACCGTTGACAAAGACGCAATACGGCATATGGCGCACGTTTCAAACGGAGATGTGAGAAAGGCTTTAAATTCGCTTGAAGTTGCATTTATTGCAACACCGCCAAACAAAGATAAAAAAATACACATATCGCTTGACACGGCGGTACAGGCAACGCAAAAAAAAGCTATGCGTTACGACCGTGACGGTGACAGTCATTATGATATTTTAAGTGCGTTTCAAAAATCAATAAGAGGTTCAGATCCGGATGCGGCAGTTCATTATCTTGCAAGACTTGTTTCGGCAGGTGATTTGCCGAGCATTTGCCGCAGACTTTTGGTTATTTCGGCAGAGGATATAGGACTTGCATATCCCCAGGCTATATCGGTCGTGAAAGCTTGTGTTGACAGTGCGTTGCAGCTTGGTTTCCCAGAGGCGAGAATACCGCTTGCGGAAGCGGTTATTTTACTTGCAACCGCACCAAAATCAAATTCGGCAATAATGGCGATTGACAGTGCGTTGGGTGACATTGAGAGTATGGATACGGGCGATATACCGGAACATCTGAAAGATTCGCATTACGGCGGAGCAAAAAAACTCGGTCACGGAACAGAGTACAAATATCCGCACAGTTATGAAAATCATTATGTCAAACAGCAATATTTGCCTAACAACATTATGGACACTAAATATTACGATTTTGGGGACAATAAAACCGAACAGTCGGCAAAAGTTTATTGGGACAGAATAAAGAAAGGAATTTGATTTATGAAAGACGGATTTGTAAGATGTGCAAGCGCAACTGTTGATATAAAGGTTGCGGACACTGATTATAATACATCAAATATAATAAAGGCAATCGAAGACGCGGCTCAAAATAATATAAAGCTTATAGTATTTCCGGAACTTTGCATAACGGGATATACTTGCGGTGATTTGTTTTTGCAGAAAATATTGATTGACAGTGCAAAAGACAGCTTAATCAAAATAGCAAAAGCAACGGAAAATCTTGATATAACCGCCGTTGTCGGACTTCCGTACGTTGCGGAGCAGACGCTTTATAATTGTGCCGCAGTGGTAAACGGGGGACACATAAAAGGTCTTGTTCCGAAACTCAATATTCCAAACTATGCCGAATTTTATGAGGTAAGACATTTTACGGCCGGTAAAAATGAAGTGACATATGTGAATATAAACGGTGAAGAAATACCGTTCGGTGCGAATATATTATTTAAAACAGATGCGTGTGAAGATTTTGTTCTTGCGGTTGAAATTTGCGAGGATTTGTGGACGGCTATGCCACCGTCGGTCAACCACGCGCTTGCAGGTGCAACAATTATAGCAAATCTTTCTGCGAGCAATGAAGTTATTGCAAAAGATGAATACCGCGAAATGCTTGTAAAAAGTCAGTCTGCAAAACTTTATTGCGGTTATATTTATTCCGATGCGGGATACGGCGAATCAACGACTGACCTTGTATTTGCAGGTGATAATATGATTGCCGAAAACGGCACGATTTTGGCAAGAAGTAAAAGATTTAACAACGAATGTGTATATACCGAGCTTGATTTGGAAAGACTTGTGGGTGAGAGAAAAAAGAGCAATACCTATAATATAGTCGGCAGTGAAAAATATATGAGTGTAAAACTTGATATGAATATCGGGGACACTAAAATAACACGATATGTCGATAAACAGCCGTTCGTTCCGTCAGACGACAAAAAGCGTGAAAAACGCAGTGAAGAAATCCTTTCAATTCAGTCGCTGGGACTTAAAAAGCGACTTGACCATACACATGCCAAAACGGCTGTTGTGGGTGTAAGCGGAGGACTTGACTCGACACTTGCACTTTTGGTAACTGTGCGTGCATTTGACAGTCTTAATCTTGACAGAAAGAATATAATCGCGGTAACAATGCCGTGTTTCGGTACAACGGACAGAACGTATAACAATGCGGTTAATTTTGCAAATTCGCTTGGTGTTACATTAAAAGAAGTAAATATCAAAGCGGCAGTAAATCAGCATTTTGCGGATATAGAACACGATCCGAATGTCTATGACGTGACATATGAAAATTCTCAGGCGAGAGAAAGAACTCAAATTCTTATGGACGTTGCAAACAAAAGCGGCGGTTTGGTAATAGGTACCGGTGATATGTCCGAGCTTGCACTCGGCTGGGCAACGTATAACGGCGACCATATGTCGATGTACGGCGTTAATGCAGGTGTTCCGAAAACACTCATTCGCTACCTTGTTGATTACGAAGCGAAACGTACAAATAACGATATATTGAAGAAAACATTACAGGACATATTGGATACACCTGTAAGTCCCGAACTTCTTCCGCCGAAAGACGGAAAAATATCTCAAAAGACCGAACATATTGTCGGTCCGTATGAACTTCACGATTTCTTTTTGTATCATCTTATGCGTTTTGGTTCAAAACCGTCAAAGATACTGAGATTGGCTGAAGTTGCGTTTGATGGGATATACGACAGAGAAGTTATACTTGAATGGTTAAAGGTATTTTACAGAAGATTTTTTGCACAGCAATTCAAACGTTCGTGCCTGCCTGACGGTCCGAAAGTAGGAAGTGTTGCTCTTTCTCCGAGAGGCGATTGGCGAATGCCGTCCGACGCCTCATATCAAATTTGGGCGAAGGAGCTTGAAACACTTTAACGCCCTATTCTATGGAGGGATTTCGGTGTCAAAGAGTAAAGTTTGTTTAATTTTATCGGCATTTATTTACGGATTTGCACCGATACTGGCTAAATTTGCATACAAAAGCGGAGCAAACGGAATTACGCTTACTTTTTTGCGTACATTCCTAATGCTGCCGCTTTTATTTTTTATAATGATTTTCAGAAAAGTGTCGTTTAAACTTACAAAAAAAGAGCTTATAGATATAATTCTACTTGGTGTGGTGGGTGGCTCGTTTTCAATGATTTCACTTTATGCCGCATATGACTATATCTCAACAGGACTTGCGACAACGCTCCATTTTATATATCCGCTTATAATAGTAATAACTTCGGCGGTAGTGTACAAAGAAAAAATCAAGAAGATAAAACTTCTTGCGGTTATGCTTGTCACGCTCGGAATGTTTATGTTTGTTGACCTTAATAATACAGCCGATAAAATCGGCGTGATACTTGCGATTTTGTCGGGAATATTTTATAGCTTTTATGTCGTTTATATGTATCGTTCCAAACTTGACGAAATGGACTATATAAAACTTACGTTTTATCTTATGATTATTATGAGTATCGGCACATATATTTTCGGTTTGACAACTGATAGCTTGGTGTTTGCGAAAATGGATTATAAAGCGTGGATACTGTCGGCGGCTATATCACTTATTATAACGCTTGGAGCAGTGCCGCTTTTTCAAGTGGGAGTACGCTGTGAGGGTGCGTCAAC
>JABLTO010036673.1_pt1 | contig 10298 bp, 7 predicted proteins | sample 7160091 | NCBI WGS metagenome assembly JABLTO01 (sample SAMN14651225, study PRJNA627086) | human gut metagenome | isolation source: feces | host: Homo sapiens
TGCCAACAGCGCCAGTTGGATCTGGTACCCGAAGTCGAACTCAGCAGTAACGATCTGCTGATTGACCTTGCCCGTATCGGCCTTGGCATTGCGTTTATTCCTGACTTCTGCCTGCCTGATGACGACCCTGACCTTTTCAAACTGACCATGTCTGAAGTTTTCCCATCCCGTCAGCTGGTTGTCGGATATAACGACAAGCTGCCAATATCCGAAGCTGCGAAGTATTTTATTGAAAGTCTGAACGAGGATAAATAACTACTCAGTGAGAAAATGAAACCTGACAAATCATTGAATGATGAGCTAATCAAACACTGATACTATGAGAAACACGCTCCGCGAGTTTCTCAAGTTATCGCGGCAGTCGCCAAGGTCTCGTGCAAGCACGGACTTTGGCTCGTTGCTCGCGTAAATGAAGAAAAGGCGTTTCCGCGAAGGAAGCGCCTTTTGAGTATTAATAACCGGTTTCGTTATAAAGTTCATAGCTGATATCAGAAACAGTAGAAGAAGGGTTATAATCCTCATTGTCAAAGAGGTATTCGTGTAGCTCTTTGACGTTCTGTTCAAGACTGTCTGCAAAGACATAACTCAATCCGTCTGAAGGGAGAGAGCCTGTTTCTTTCTCAAATGGCCAACCGGTCTGATCGGCAATGTTGTAGTTGAAGATATCCTTGGCGAGGGAAATCAGGTCGGTGCTCGTCATGTTGGTATATACTTCAGGGAGAATCGTATCGATAATATTCAGCAATGTTCCGATATTCGCGGATTTGGCTTCTTCAAAAACCTTGGATAAAACGATTCGCTGGCGTTCAGCACGCTTGAAGTCGCTGTCAATCTTTCGGATTCGGGCATAGGCGGTGGCCTGTGTACCGTTGACGTGCTGGTAGCCCGGACCGGATATGTATTCGGAATCAGAACCGGTGACGCTGTTCTGTTCATCAATCAGAGGATTGATCAGACTGTATTCGGCATCTGAGATATCCAGATCGATACCGCCCACAGCGTCGATGATCTTGGCCAGGACACCGAAATCAACAGTTGCAAATTCTGTGATATCCAGGTCAAGGTTGGTATTCAGCATACTCATAGACAGCTCAGCACCGCCGTAGGCATAGGCATGAGTGGCTTTGGTAAAACCATATCCGGGTACTTTCAGACATGTATCACGATAAATGCTGGTAATCTTGACATCCTTCGTCTCCTGGTTGATGCTGATAACCATAATACTGTCAGAACGTGCGCCTGTCTGAAGAGAGCCGTCACGGGAGTCGACACCGAAAAGTGCAATATTGCGGTAGCCCTTCAATGCTTTTTGTGTTGTGGCATCCACATCATTGTTGATAACGATGTTCGCTTTGTCTACATCACTTGCAGAGGCTGTCTGGATAAGAGAAAGCTTGGCATAGACAAATACAACAGGGATCAGGATAAGAATAAGAACCAATTCAATGCCGAAGATAATTCCCCAGCGCTTTGTCTTGGATGATCTCTTCTTCTTTCTTCTTTTACTCATTGTAGAAATCCTCACTTTGTAGTACGAGATGCCTGCGTGGACAGAAATCTCTATTGGTTATATGAAAATGAAATGCATATTAAAAAGCATAAACAACTTTTATAATACCTTAAAAACGTTGAGATGACAAGCTTTTTCTCAAATATCGGCAAATGTTGTCATTGATCGGATAACATAAAGTTTTCATTTTTGGTTCACAATCTTAACACAATTAGGTGGTAGTATAATGGCATAAAAGAAATAAAGACGAAAGGGGTTGTCTATTATGGCATTTGATGAACAAGATAGATTCGATCATACAGAAACTGATAATCATGTTAATGAGCAGAACCAGACCGCAGGCACCGCTCAGAACGAAGGAACGGAAGGATCCGGATTGTACAGAATGACAAGAGAGGATTTGAAGAATTCTACATTATATACAGATACAGACAGAAGAAGTGAATATACATCCGGTACCGCATATGAGAACAGAACGAATACAGCACACACAGGCAGTTCTTATGCGGCCGGCAATGATTACAGCTATTATCATCCGACACAGAATAGCGGCGGCAATGGCGGAAACGGCGGAAACGGCGGAAACGGCGGCAGCGGCAATTTCCATTCAGGTCCTGAGAAACATCATTCCCGGAAGAAGGGCGGTTTTGGCAAGACGGTGGTTAAGGCAGCATGTCTCGGCGTTGTCTTCGGACTGGCAGCTTCAGCTGTGATGTTTGGTGTGAATAAAGCAACAGGTGTATCTGCATCAGCCAGCGGCAGCGGTTCACCTTCTTACAATGTTCAGATTGTGAAGACATCGGCAGAAGGTGTGACAACAACGGATTCCAATGATGTGTCGGATATTGTAGCCAATGTTATGCCGGGAATAGTAGCTGTGAATACAACCGTTGAATCAACTTCCACCGACTGGTTTGGCAGACAGTACACACAGGAATCCAAAGGCGCCGGTTCAGGTATGATCATCAGCGAAGAGAACAATACATTATATGTTATGACCAATTACCACGTTGTTGAAGGTGCCAAAGAGGTATCCGTTCAGTTTTCAGATGAAACCACAGCTACAGCAACGGTTAAGGGATACGATGAGGATAAGGATGTGGCAGTCCTGACGATTGATATGTCCCAGTTATCCGACGATACAAAGAAGGCTATCGCAGTTATGGTTATGGGCGATTCAGATCAGTTGAAAGCCGGTGAAAGTGCGATTGCCATTGGTAATGCTTTGGGATACGGCCAGTCAGTGACAACAGGCGTTATCAGTGCTGTCAACAGAGAAGTGGCATTGACAGATAAGACAATGACATTGCTCCAGACAAGTGCAGCCATCAATCCCGGCAACAGCGGCGGTGCTTTGCTGAATGGCAAGGGCGAAGTGATCGGTATGAATACCGTGAAGTATTCAGATACATCTGTAGAAGGTATGGGATATGCAATTCCTATTAATACAGCACTGGAAACAGCCAAAGGCATCATCGATGGTACAATTGTTGCAAAGACAGATGAGACAACGGCATTTCTTGGTATTACAGGCGGTACACTTGATGAAGATACGGCATCTGCCTATAATGCACCAGCTGGTATTTATGTCAGCAACGTGGCATCCGGTTCCGCTGCACAGCGTGCAGGTCTGCAGGCAGGATGCATTATTACCGGATTCAATGGTGAAGATGTTTCCACAATGGAAGACCTTCAGAAACTGATCCAGAATTGTGCACCGGGCGACAGTGTCACCATTACAGCACAGTTCCCGGACAGCAACGGCAATTATACAGAACAGACATTGACAACCATCATGGGATCAAAGGCTGATGCCGGAGACAGCAGCCAGAGTACACAGCAGAATGGTCAGAATAACGGTCAGGGCAGCCGAAACAGTCAGGGCGGTCTGGGCCAGTCAAATGGTCAGTAAGATTGGCTGAATTGCATAACCAAAGGGCGTATGGAAATTGTTAATTCATTTTTCATGCGTCCTTTTTTAAATCAAAATTAAGAAAATTGTAAATTGAATACAGACAGGGATTGGTCTATAATAGAGAGTAATACAGGAGGATGAGCAGAGTTAATGAGCGATTATAATAACGATGATATAAAGGACACTGAAGATGAACAGAAATACGAAGATGTCTGCTATATGTGCAGACGACCGGAGAGTAAGACAGGACGTATGCTTCATATTCCGGGTATGAACAATATGTGTATTTGCATTGACTGTATGGAGCGCAGCTTCAGAGTCATGGATGGCAGCAACTATGCAGATCTGATGCAGGGTATGAATATTCAGGATATTTTTCCGGGAGGTCTGAATATGGATGATATGATGAATATACAGAATCAGATCCCGAAGAAGCAGAAGCTGAAGAAGAAGGCGAAGGATTGTGAAGAAGCCCATCCGGAATTTGATATAAAGAATATTCCAGCACCGCACATTCTAAAGGCAAAGCTGGATGAATTTGTTATCGGACAGGATCAGGCGAAGAAAGCGATCGCAGTTGCCGTTTATAATCACTACAAACGTGTGGCAACAAATACAATGGATGATATTGAGATTGAGAAGTCCAATATTCTGATGATCGGTCCGACAGGATGCGGCAAGACCTATCTGGTCAAGACGCTGGCGAGACTTCTGGATGTGCCTCTGGCAATCACAGACGCCACATCCCTGACAGAGGCCGGCTATATCGGTGATGATATCGAAAGTGTCGTATCGAAGCTTCTGGCGGCTGCTGACAATGATACAGAACGTGCAGAGCGAGGCATTATATTTATTGATGAGATTGACAAGATCGCCAAGAAGAAGAATACAACAGCCCGGGATGTCAGCGGTGAGTCTGTACAGCAGGGCCTTTTGAAACTTCTGGAAGGCAGTGAAGTAGAAGTACCGGTTGGGGCCACCAGCAAGAATGCCATGGTACCACTGGTAACAATTGATACAAGAAATATTTTATTTATTTGCGGCGGTGCATTCCCGGATCTTGAGAATATTGTCAAAGAACGTCTGACCAGACACAGTTCGATCGGTTTCAGTGCTGAGCTGAAGGATAAGTATGATCAGGATAAGAATATTGTCAGCAAGGTGACCATCGATGATCTGCGGGCATTTGGCATGATTCCGGAGTTTATCGGGCGACTGCCGATTACGGTGACACTGGAAGGCCTGAACCGTGATATGATGATCCGTATTTTGAAGGAACCAAAGAACGCTATTCTCAGACAGTACCAGAAACTGCTTGCACTGGATGAGGTGGATCTTCGATTTGATGATGAAGCCCTGGGTGTTATTGCGGATAAAGCAATTGCCAGAAAGACAGGTGCCAGAGCACTCCGCTCCATCATTGAGGAATTTATGCTGGATATTATGTATGAGATCCCGAAGGATGACAATATCGGCAGTGTGACGATTACCAAAGCCTATATTGAAGGCAAAGGCAGTCCGATGATCGCTATGCGCGGAACACCTGCATTGCCGGAGAGTCCGTCAGCGAACAATTAACAGTTTCTATCACCGTCGATACATTTCCAAAGTGCAGAAGCTGGTTATAATTTCCGGGTAAGCGTCATATAGTCTGTTGAATCTGCTGACAGGCGGGAATGAAATGGCAGAGAATTATGACGACATATCCTGTGAAGATGTGATTTACAGTGAGGATTACCAGGATTATATCAAAGAGTATTTTCAGGACTTTTCAAGTATTGCGGGCACGTATCATCCGGTCTGCATTGAGGCTATCGGCAGCCGGTATGCGGTGATGCATCTGGCAGGTAATACATCTATACAGAACATAATTTCTGACTACAATATCAGCATGCTGCCGGCTTTATATGGTCTTCTGGGGACAGCCGGACTGGAAGAGAGCGGTATTTTATATTTTCACAGATCACCTTATCTGAATCTGAGAGGTTCAGGTGTGATGATCGGTGTCATTGATACCGGAATCGACTACAGGCATCAGGCATTTACCTATGAGGACCGTACAACGAAGATTTATTCCATATGGGATCAGACTATTCGTGACGGGGAGAGCCCCGAGGGCTTTATATATGGCACTGAATATACTTCAGAGCAGATCAACCGGGCATTGGCTGCAGAGAATAGTCTGGCTGTTGTGCCATCTCAAGATGAAAACGGGCATGGGACATTTATAGCCGGTGTTGCAGCAGGAAGAGTGATAGAATCAGAAGATTTTTCGGGGGCAGCACCGGATGCATCTCTGTGTATTGTCAAGCTGAAGCCATGTAAGCAGTATTTGAGGCAGTTTTATGGAACGGCGGCAGATGTCCCTGCATATCAGGAGAATGATATTATGGCAGGCATCAGCTACTGCATTCAAAAGGCACAGGAAGCCAGGATGCCTGTGATCATTTTGCTGGGAGTCGGGACGAACAGCGGCGGACATACGGGCCAGTCGTATCTGAGTCAGCTGATTGATGATATTTCCGGTTTCAGCGGTGTTTGTGTTGTAACAGCAGTGGGCGGAGAGGCAGATAAGAGACATCATTTTCTGGGCGTCCTGTCTGAGGATTCGGCTTATACAGAGGCTGAGATCAGAGTGGGGGCCGGGGAGAGGGCTTTTTCGCTGGAGCTGTGGTCGATACACCCGGATCTCTATACTATTGGGATTCAGTCACCCGCCGGTGAGAGAATTGAGAAGATCACACCAATTGCAGGAAGAAGCCAGACTATTCGTTTTATTCTGGACCAGACGGAAATTTTTGTTTATTATCAGATGGTTGAATCTCTTTCCGGACAGCAGGTTATTTTTCTGCGATTTGATGAGCCGACACAGGGAATCTGGTCACTGCGCATATATGGCAATCTGGCAGTGAACAGACGATTTCACATCTGGCTGCCTATGACACCATTTATTTCAGATCAGACATATTTTCTGAGACCAGATCCGGATGTGACACTTTCTGATGCAGCCTGTGCATCGGAGGGCATATCCGTGGCGGCTTATAATGATACGAATAACAGTTTGTATGCCGCATCGGGAAGAGGGTTTACAGCAGATTACGTAATAAAGCCGGATCTGGCAGCACCGGGAGTGCAGATATACGGACCGGTTCCGGGAAACAGATTCGGGACCAGGACAGGAACAAGCATGGCTGCGGCACAAACGGCCGGTGCGGCAGCTTTGCTGATGGAATGGGGTCTTTTAAAGGGCAATGATCTTCAGCTGAACAGTCATAAGATCATTAAATATCTGACATTGGGTGCTGTCCGCAGAGAAGGTGTTGTCTATCCTGATCGGGCATGGGGCTATGGAAGATTGAATCTTCTGAAAACTTTCAATGAACTGGTGACAGGACGTACATAAAGGTATATAATAGTAATCGAGACAAAGAGATTTTTGACTATACACGACAATAGCCAGAAATAGTACATACAATTCATACAGGAGGGTAATATTATGACATTTTTTGATGAACTTAAGAAAAATTTATCAGGCGTAACAGACACAGTTGCAAAAACTTCTGAAAACGTGATGAAGAAATCCAGTACAGCGATTGAGATTCAGAAGGCAAAGCTGAAAAAAGTATCGTTGGAAGGCGATATGAAAGAATTATATGCATCTCTTGGCAAGTTGTATTTTGAGGAATACGCTGATGGCGATATGCCAAAGGAAATGGCAGAGTTATGCGAGAAGATTACATCTTGTCAGCATGCGATCAATGAAGCTGAGCAGAGAGCCGCTTTATTGAAGGGAGTTGTCATCTGTTCAAATTGTCAGGCAGAGGTGGATAAGGATGCGTCCTATTGTCCGAAATGCGGTGCAGAGATCATCCATGTTGTAGAAGAAGATGAGAATGTGGATGCAGCATCTTCTGAGGAAGTGGATGATGAAGTGCCAGATGGTGCAGATACAGAGGATTCAGAAGGCGGGGCTGAAGAAGCAGACGCTGAACCGGAAGAAAGTGCAGAGGCAAACGAGCAGGAAGATGAAACTGCTAAAGAAACGGAAGAGGGAGAAGCTTCAGACGAATGCACAGACAACGAATAAACGAGATGAGAAACAGAAAAAGCTGCTGTCGAGCAGGCAGCAGCAAGAGGGAGAATAAAATGAAAAGCCTGAAGAAACTGGCGGGCATGATTGGGCTTGTTATTCTGTTATGTGGCATTATGACCGGATGTTCCGGAAAGAGACTGTATTCAGAAGAGGAATTAACACAGATCCATGATGTAGTTGGTGCTGTAGAACAGATAACAAAGGAATTCCAGTATGTGATCGGCGGCAGCATGCAGTCGCTTTTGGAGGATTCTTCAAGCAGGGCAGATTTGATGGATTATGTGTCCACAAGGAAATATGACCCGGACAAGAAGATCATTGCATTGACCTTTGATGATGGGCCGAGCACAGCGGATACGAATGGCACCAGTGATCTTCTGGATGTACTGGAACAGTATGACAGCCGTGCAACATTTTTTTGTGTCGGCAACAATATTAATGACAAATCTGGTCCGTTGCTGAAACGTATGGTGGAACTGGGATGTGAAGTAGGCAACCACAGCTATGACCATGCACAGCTGACGAAACTGGATGCCAAAGGTGTCCATGATGAGATTGATACGACCAACGAATTGATTAAGAAATATTCAGGCAGAGACTGCCGTATCATCCGACCGCCATATGGCGCGGCTGATAATGACATTGTACCGGCGAATGTATCACAGCCTTTTATTATGTGGGATGTAGATACGGAGGACTGGAAAAGTCTGAATGCGTCTAAGGTTATTGCCAGTGTCGAAAGGTACAGAAACCAGGATTGGGATGGTGCTGTTATACTGATGCATGATATCCATCCGACAACGGTTGAGGCCTGCAAGACACTGATTCCTGAATTGGTCAATGCAGGATATCAGTTAGTCACGGTATCGGAGTTGGCTTATCTCAAAGGTGTTAAACTGGAACCGGGCAAGAGTTATTGGGGCATTGATGAGAAATCAACTGAAACAGACTATTAGCATGGTTGTTTGCGTTCGGCCGCTTAGAAAGCCATGTGATAAAAAAGAAAAATCCCCCATTGAAAACGTTTCGTGCGGGTGCGCGTTGTTTTCAATGGGGGATTTCTCTTTTTTATGATATAACCTACCAGCGGCCGAACTCGGACAACTCAAGGCCTTTATTCTTATCCAAAACGGACTGAACAGCCCATTCATGAACAAAGAGCAGCAGCGGGTTGCCTTTGAGGTCTTTGATACGCTTCATATCGGATGTGCCGATAATCTTGTTTGTCTCAATTTCATCCTTATTGGCAATCCAGCGGATGTATTCGTGAGGCATTGGTTCAAGACGAATCTCAACGCCGTATTCATTGAGCAGACGGTGCTTCAGAACGTCGAACTGAAGGACACCGACAACGCCGACGATGATCTCTTCCATACCGGTGTTGTATTCCTGGAAGATCTGGATGGCACCTTCCTGAGCAATCTGGGAGATACCTTTGATGAACTGCTTACGCTTCATGGTATCTACCTGACGGACTTTGGCAAAATGCTCAGGTGCGAAAGTTGGAATACCTTCAAAGGCGAATTTCTTGCCGGGTGCGCAGACGGTATCTCCGATGGAGAAAATACCCGGGTCAAAGACACCGATGATATCCCCGGCATAGGCTTCGCTGATAACCTTACGTTCCTGAGCCATCAGCTGCTGCGGCTGGGAAAGACGGAGCTTCTTCTTACCCTGTACGTGATAAACTTCTTTGTCAGCATCAAACTTGCCGGAACAGATACGCATGAAAGCGATTCGGTCGCGGTGTGCCTTGTTCATATTGGCCTGGATCTTGAATACAAAAGCTGAAAAGTCCGGGCTGAAGGTATCGATGAGACCGGAGTCAGACATTCTCGGCAACGGAGAGCTTGTCATTTCAAGGAAGTAATTCAGGAAAAGCTCAATACCGAAGTTATTCAGGGCAGAACCAAAGAAAACAGGTGAGAGCTGACCTTTGGAGACAAGATCCATATCCAGTTCATCGCTGGCACCATCTAAAAGTTCAATATCATCTACAAGTCTTTCATAAAGTTCGGATCCAAGTTCCTGCTCAAGTTCAGGAGAGTCCATGGTCAGATCCTTGTCGGATGCGGCCTTCATACCGTTATTATTCTCTGTGAAGGCGTGGATATGGCGTGTCTGACGGTCATAGACACCCTTAAACTCCTTACCGCTGCCGATAGGCCAGTTGATCGGGCATGTATGGATACCGAGGACGGATTCGATATCTTCCATCAGGTCAAAAGGATCCTGGGCTTCACGGTCCAGCTTGTTAATAAATGTAAAAATCGGAATATGGCGCAGCACACAAACCTTGAAAAGCTTGATGGTCTGTGCCTCAACACCCTTGGAAGCATCAATGACCATGACAGCGGAGTCAGCGGCCATCAGTGTACGATAGGTATCTTCAGAGAAATCCTGATGTCCCGGTGTGTCCAGAATGTTGATACAATAATCTTTATAGTTAAACTGCATAACGGAAGAGGTAACAGAAATACCTCTTTCCTTCTCAATTTCCATCCAGTCGGAGACAGCATGCTTTGCTGTTTTCTTTCCCTTTACGGAGCCGGCCAGATTGATGGCACCGCCATAGAGCAGGAATTTCTCAGTCAATGTCGTCTTACCGGCATCGGGATGAGAAATAATTGCAAATGTACGGCGTCTTTCTATTTCCTTTTTAAAATCAGCCATTTTAAATCCTCCATTCAATCTCTGATATTTTAGCGTGAACAGGGGCTCCTTGTCAAGAAAAAGGCGGATATCCTTGCAAAATAGCGATTTTTACGGTATATTAGACA